>Ga0228711_1004005_pt1 | contig 22848 bp, 10 predicted proteins | sample MedpolnodulmetaG_2_FD_177996 | JGI IMG/M metagenome (GOLD analysis project Ga0228711, IMG submission 177996) | Root nodule microbial communities from Medicago polymorpha collected in Santa Monica, California, United States - brown nodules | ecosystem: Host-associated > Plants > Roots > Nodule...
TAGATGTGATACAGATGGGAGAAATATAGACAGGATTCTGTGTGTAAATATGTAGGTGTTCTCATTTTTAACTTCATTAAATCTAGACCATTAATTAAATCTTACCGTATATCTTTCATGGTCCACCTGTGAGGGACTTAAATGAGCCCTCACCCTAGAATTCACATATCTATTAATTTCTTTTGTGATTTTTAATATGCATAGGTCAAAAGTCCACATTTAATTCAAGAAAAGATTAAAGATATTGTTAACCGTTGAGGAAGACAAAGATACAAATGTTACATCTAATGTAATTTATAAAGAAGTGTTCTAAAATGTTTGTTAGTTAATATTATTATTACCGATGCGATATTGAAATGAAGTTTCAATTATAATATATTTCACATTGTTTTAATTTATATCCATATGATATTGTAGTCATAAATTGCTAATATATTACACTCGCACGGGTCGCTCGATCTAGTTATACATTTATAATTGAAATGAGTACGAACTAATTAGATTTCTCACGTGTATTCTCACTAGTTCTCCCATCATGTCTAGTATCAAGAGGAAACGAAAAAGAAACTCCAATAATGTTAATTTGATGTTAACGTTAAACATGTCTTCAACATCAATCGTACCCGTTTTGTTTGAACATGATCACGGGCACAAGTAGCTCTACTATTTAAGAGAATAAAACAGATGATAACCAACGTACGGTTCACGTGCAAGCAAAAAATAAAAGATATGCAACACTCTCCAAATTAGTGCTTGTCATCACAAACAAAAGGGCGGTTCTAGAGACCCACCATTTCACTAACTTGCAAATTATTTCATGAGATTATATGTAAATTGACAGAAGAATAAATATCTGCCTAATAATCAATGACATTCTCTAAAACAAAATATACACGATATTCCATGTATATTACTCTCCAACAAAAAACTCCCCATGCACATTAGTAAAAAATTACACTTTTATATAAAGATAGATCAGCAACTTTTTTGTTGGCGCTATTAAGCAGTGTCCTATGACAAATTCATTCACACAAATTAAAAAGGTTGATCAATTTAGTTTGTACCTGAACTCTGTTGCTGACTTTTATTTTATTTCCATCTGAGCCCTTTTTTTGGGTAGAAATCAGGTTACGGGTTAATATATTTTATTTTAACCTCTTTAAAAAAATATTTTTTTAAAAAAAAAACTTAATTTATGACTTATCCGGTCTGACTATATAGGAGTTTGCTAACTTACACCAATAAAAAATATGAAGGTCCAAGTTAGCAAAAGCGCACATTTTCATTGGACAAAAATAATCTTTTATATTATTGAAAACTAATAACTTGAGCGTTACATTAGTAATTTTCATTAAAACTTATTCCTTAACTTGCACTAATTTGCTAACTTAGACCAACAAAAAACATGAAGGTCCAAGTTAGCAAAAGTGCACATTTTATTGGACAAAAATAACCTTCTTTATTATTTAAAACTAATAACATGAGGGTTACATTAGTATTTTTCATTAAAACTTATTCCTTATCTTGCACCAATTTGCTAACTTAGACCCACTTTTATTTTATAAAAAATAGCTTCAAGGATATTTACTAAACTATCCCTTACTTTAAATTGGTTTACACTAGTGAATATTGATTTTTTAGTCCAAATGAAAAGGTGTTGTTGGAACATTAGTGTGATGTTGGAAAATAAATTGGAAGATTAAACACCAAATAATTATACTTTGATCTAATGTTGTGTGAATTGAAAAAATGGAGTGTGGGGGGCCCACATAAAATAGAACTCACACATTAGTAGTGTTTAAACTGCAGTATTTAATTTTAAATACTTGATAATGATAAAAATAGTAGTAATTATTATTTTTATTCGAGAATATCACTTTCCATAAATTTAGCTTATGGTGGTTGTGATAAGAATAAGAATTGAATTGAATTTCTTATATTTCCTTCATTCAAATTCAATAGTTTGTTTCCTCCACTTTTGTGGATTTGTTTCTTTTGATCCTATCCACAAGTGTTGTTGAACTGATTAATGGATAAACTTCATTTTTTAATCTTGTCCATTAGAGTAACTGTTGTCGCAATTTTTACTAAAACAGTTACAGAATCTCTATATAAATAGAGGACTCCACTCAGTTCAAAAAGCACACCAAAGAGTTTCATTAAGTTGTCAGGAACTCTTTCTCTCTTCTCCCTTTCTTGACTTTTGTTGACGAGTCTTTCTTCTCTTCATCTCCTTTTTTCTGTCCCTTCGGAATTAAGAGTGTTTTTAAGACCATAGTCCCTTTTTCGGTTTAATGCCCCTTCGGAATTAAGAATGATCTTAAAAACATAGTCCCTTCGATAATATAAGTCCCTTCGAAATAAAGAGTACTATTAAGATCATAGTCCCTTTTTGGAATAATAATAATAATAATGTCCCGTCGGAATTAAAAATGATCTTAACGGTATATAAATATTCTTTCAATATTTTAATTGAGGAGAAATTAAAAAGTGAAAATGGTGGTATCACCATATTTGAGTGGTCGTAGTGCCATATTGATACTTTGGAGAAATTAAAGTTAGAATGGTGGTAACACCATATTTGAGTGGTCTCAGCACCATAACATAATGGTAACAATACCATGTTAAAGTGGTTTCAGTATTAAAGAGTGGTCTTAGTACCATATTTGAAGGTGTAAATCTCGAACGGTTTTCTACAGTGCAGTAGTTAACCGCACAGTTGTAGTTGGGCTTGTTTTATCCTGGAGGCGGCGTGGTTGATAGTCTGCCTTGAACAATTTTGGGCAGTGCCACGAAACGTCTTAAAGAGAGCGACCTGGTCGTGACTCAACCTAGTAACAACTTCGGTAGATAATAGAATTTGGAAATCCAAATACAACAGTTTGGAAATCCAAAAAACAACAGGTGCACTTTTGCTAACTTGGACCTTTATGTTTTTTGTTGGTCTAAGTTAGCAAACCTCATATATATATATATATAGCTTAATGGTGGTGGGTCAACAGTCCAAAATAATTTTGCACACACAACAAATCAAAATATTCAGAATTGTCATATAAATTGAAAAAAAAAACATTAATTGATGTGACAATTCTAAATGTTTTGATTGGTTGTGTGTGCAAAATTATTTTGAGCATCGACCCATCGTTTTTTTTAAGAGGCTAAAATGGAATATATATTACGACATCAAAGTGTCCTTCCTAGCACAAGGTTTGCAAAGGAAAAACAACAAGTCTGAAAACAATATTTACAAAAAATGGAAAAGGAACACAACCAAAAGAGAAAACCAAAAATAAACGAAAGAAACAACAGCTAGTCATAGCCCAACATTGCTAGGGGACTAAGCCACCAACCATGATAGTTGAGGGAAAATTGAACAAATTTTTCCTTCAACCACGAGTAGGACAGTAACTTAATTTTATCCACTAGACTCAATATCGAGAAATTTTTACTGTTGAAAATCTTGTTATTTCTTTCCTTTCATATTTCCCACACAGTAGCAAACCAGATGACATTCAACAAAGACTACGTCACCCGCGTACCACCACCACCAAACACGAATTGGTTGAAATGATCTGAAGCAACGAACGGTAGAGCCATAGAAAGAGCAACCCATTGAAGAATGTAGTTCCAAACCGAACCAAAAAATGAGCAGTGAAAAAAATAAGTGATTAGTAGTTTTTAGAGATCCACACCCAGTAACACATAAACAAAAATCGTGATTTATAGCTCCACGCCGAAACAAGTTATCCTTTGTTGGCAACCTATTCCGAAACAGACGCCAAGCAAAAACCACAACCTTCAAAAGTATATCCATGTGCCAAAGAGACTTTACATCCAACGAAGCAGCCACTAAAGGTTGAGATGTCAGTAAATTGTAAGCGCTACGAACAGAGTAAACATTTGATTTATCCAATCTCCATAGCCATCTTTCTTCGGTATCAACCTGCAAAGTCACATTTTGAAGCAATAAACATAATTCCTCCACGCAAACAACCTCCGCCTCCACTTCCACGCTTCACCATTCACCACCCACCCTAACTGAAACATATAAAAAACTAACACCCATTTGGATATCGACAACTCAAAAAATCTACTATATCTATCTCTAAGGGGCAACCCACCCACCCACACATCCGACCAAAAATAAATATGCTTCCCATTTCCCACGAACATGCGGACATGTTCTTGAAACCAAGGCTCCTTGCGCAAGGCAGCCATGGTGCGCCACCAAGCGAAGGCATGTATGTATGTGTGTATATATATATATATGGAAAATTCTTAAATAGGCACAAACACAAATCCAAATCATTTAGGCACACATACAACAATACACATTAACCGATGTTTTTAATAATATAACAATAAATTGATTTTTTTTCCTCTTTTTACATATTTCTATTTGTATGTGTGCCTAAAGCAATTATATTTGTGTTTGTGACCATACAAGAATTGCTCATATATATATATAGAGGGTTGCTAACTTACTCCCACCTAAAAACATGAAGGAGTAAGTTAGCAAGCCTACTCTCACTTGCCTTTTATCAAAACCCAATTCTATCTATTTAAATTATGTAATTTTTTAAGGATATATTTGTAAATTTAGTTTTATTTTATATTTTAAAACAAAAAACATGTTTTCTTAATATATGTTGTGTATTAAAGCACTCTATGCTTTGATTTTTATTTTTTTGACAAAAAAGCACTTAATGTTGTAACCGTAACAAAATCATTCTAATTTCTATTATCCCAGTATCAATTTTTTCTTCCAGTTTTCTATCTATTCAGTTTTTTTTTTAACAACTCACGTTTTGGAATTTTTTTTTTTCTTTCCTTCATGTGTTGAATATGTATTGTACTATAGAAACTATGCATTTTTTTGTGTGGAGAAATTACACATTTTTATTGAATATATTTTGGCCATATGTACTTTTCAACAAATAAAAATGTGTATATATCAGTATGTGTATAGTTTAAGTGTGGAGGCCAACAATGTTCAAGCTTGAATGAAGTTGAGAAAAGAAGAACAAATAACGTAACAAACGCTTACAGTATCGAAAAAATGTTTAAAGCAAAAAAGAGTAAATTACACTCTCCTTCCTCAAAGATGTTTGAATTACACTTCTCTCACCCTCTTGTGTTAAAATATACACCATCCTCCCCTCTTATTTAAAACATATTTGAAAACTTTTCACTCCCCTTCCCTATGAGATGCTTGAATTACATTAACCTCTTATGTTAAAATCTACACTTCACTCCCTCAATATTTTTTTTATTTCTATTAATCTAGCAAAAGAATAATAATCTAATACACTTCGAAAAAAAAATTATTGCCGGTCTATTTTAATATAATAAAAAATTGAATCCATATTTTTCGCTATCTTTATTCACAATTTCATTTACATATAGTTTTAAACCCTATTATAAAATATGAAACAACCAAAATAAAATTAAAATATGTGAAAAATTACTAAAGACAATAAAACGTGGTTATTTAAAAGTTAATTTTACACTCTAAATTATAAAACCATTAGCAAAATATTTAATTTTAATTATCATTGACATTTAAATTCTAAGGAAATGAATTAGTTTTTCTTAAATTGTGGTTTAAAATTAAGGGTTAATAGTGTTTTTTACCCATGTAATATATGTCATTTCCGATTTTCACCCCTATGAAATTTTCGATTTGATTTGCATCCTCGTAATTTTTTTTCCAGAATACCCCCTCCCCAATCCAACTCAGCAGAATCTAATACGTGGCGCTGATTTGACATTTTTTTAATTGGCCACGTGTAAAAAAACATTTTCACATCAGATTTCTTAAAAAAATATTTAAAAAATAAAAAAATCATAGAAATATTCAGATTTTTTTCCAAAAATTTAAAAATTTGAAAAAACATTAAGATTTTTCCGAAATATAAAAAAGAGAAAAATAGTCAGATTTTTTCCGAAAATTTTAAAATTGGAAAAATTAAGATTTTTTTTTCTAAAATAAAAAAAATCAGAAAACACATTAAGATTAAATCAGAAAATATAATATTTTTTTCAAAATTAAAAATATTTTAAAAAATTCTGGAATTTAAATTTCAAAATATAAAAAAAAGCAAATTTCCAAAATAAAAAAAGGTCATTTTTTTAAAAATCTGACTTTTTTTTCTGTAAAAGAAAAGGTCAGATTTAAAAAAAAAAATCAGGAAAAAATTTTAGTTTTTAAAAATTTCAGATTTTGTATTCGAAAATTTTATAAAAATTCCAGAATTTTTTTATTATAACCCCAAAATGGATTTTTGTTAGAATCATTAGCCAAAATCGTATAATCTTCATAATTTTGTAAAAAAAAATGATTTTTTTTCGAAAAAGATTTTATATAAATTTTGGAATAAAATTTTCGAAAAAAAAACTGAATTTTTTCTAAATTTGTATGCAGATTTTTAAAAATTAAAATTTTTTTCATAATTTTTATTTGGTAGAAAATATTTTAAATTTTTTTTTTGTATTTTGAAAATTAAATTCCAGAATTTTTTAAAATCTTTTTAATTTCGAAAAAAATCTGATTATATTTTCTAATTTTTTAAATTTTGAAGAAAAATCTTATAGTTTTTCTTATTTTTTGAAATATTTTTTGGTAATAAATAAATTTTCCAGATTTTTTTTTAAAAAAATAATTAATTTTTTTTTATTTTTAAAAATTAATTTTCAAATTTTTTAAATTAATATATATCATAAAAAAATTTATTTATGTTAAAATAGGTTAAAGTGTAATGCAAATTTAATTATTAAGGGAGGGGGTTGTAATTCAAGCATCTTATAAGGGATGAGAGTGTAAATTTTACTTTTTGAGGGAGTGAAATGTATGTTTTAACATAAGAGGGGACATGAGTGTAATTCAAACATCTTTGAGGGGAGAAGAGTGTAATTTACTCATAAAATCATTATAAAAAGCAAATTACACTTTAGAGTCATCCAAACCGAGTCGTGTTAAAAAAAATAGTTTTTGGCATATATCCAAACCAAATTGCATCGTGGAAACGGCTATATCAAACTCCCTCCATTCTAAATTATAAAAAATATTTGTCCTAAACTATTAGTCGTTTTACAATATCAATGAAATATTAATGTTTCTTTCCCTATTATACTCATAGCTATTTATGACTCTCTTCTTTCAATTCTTTAATTTATTTTTTCCATAATAATTTTTAAAGTCAATTTTGTAAAACAATTCATAATATCTTTTTTATATGCAAAATTAATTACATTTTTTAATATGTGTGAAATAGTCAAAACGTATTATAGTTTGAGACGGAAAGAATCATATCTTTCTAATTTAAATCAAGAAAATGGTGATTAAATTCATGATCAATTAAAAAGTTTCGTGTCTAGTGTTTTTTTGTTGTTGTTGAGAGGCTGTCCTAGTGTATAAATGTTTCCCATTATATTTTAAAATATATAGAGGCCCACTGAATCCAATAATTTCATTATCATATAAGTATGTGATTACTCTAGTTAGTTTTCTTCATCTAATCATCTTTATGTTCACGTGTTAAAGTGTATTCACCTTTCTTCATCAGTATCATGCAAAGAGTAATGCTAGCTATAGTCGCTTTTCCAAACGCTTTTCAACACTTGTTTTACCATTGGTACAGGTCATCCTCATAGAAATAAGTTGTAATCGGAAACCGATTAATTTAATATAATTTTAAAATCTGAGGTATTTTAATTAACTTTCTTCTCCACTCACTCAGCGTGTTCCTCAACGTCCAAATTGATGTTTACAGACTAGGGCTGAGCAGAAAGGGATGACCCGCACGAAAACCGTAAAAACCGAGAAAACCATGGGTAACACGGGCGGGTTAGGTCGGGCTTCGGGTCTTAAAATGACAAAATTCAGTTATGAGTGAGTTTAAACGGACGGGCCCGGTTCTCTTAAATTGATTTTGTTGATAACCGAACCGACCGCTAGTTATCTATAACGAGAGAAATGCTACTAGTGAATTTGACCAGTGACTGTGCAAAGCCTGCAAAATAGACTGATTTTTATTGGGAACACATACACCTTTTATCTTTACTAGTACAATCTTATCACTTAATAACATAAAATATTAAAATTGTGTAAGATGTCTTCTTAGCCATATAAAGTGGTTTAAAAAACAAACAAAAAACATCTTGAAAACGGCAACTAAGTTAATGATTCTACTTTAATGAATATATATTTATATTTTATGATTGTACATTTATTTTTCACCTTCTTTTTCTCTTAATACTTTAGCATGCTCATAGTTTCTGAAAGCAGTTAAGAAGGTGGAAGAACATTGCGGTGCCGTGTCACTCTTGATCGGAAGTGCAGGAAGGACCATTGCTCAAATCGGTGGAGAAGACCTCATCTTCTTTTTCTTCTTCTCTCTGTACCATCCATGTTTACCCGCCCGTTAACACCCGTCATCCGAACGGAACCGCACCCGACGAAACCGTGCTTTGCCGTGGTCGGAGACGGACCACCAAAATTGACCTCGGTTGTTCGTCGGTTTTGGTATTTTCGGCCCGAAGCCGCCCAAAACCGACCGATGCTCTACCCTATTACAGACACAACGGCGACAATCGCCTTTATTGTCAAGCTCGGAAAAATCGTAGAAGTGAAGAGCCACTAAATTCCTTTGCACTGTGGAAATAGATCTTATAAAAATCGTTATGATGTTGAAGTAGCAGAATACATAATATGACACGAAGTAAGATCTGAGTGCGTTTCGTTAGGTTGGTTGTGGAGTTGTTGCGTAGATTAAGAAATAGAGAGAGACCCTTTTTCTAATATGAAAGAACTCGATTTTTTTAATATTCAAAGATGAAATAACTCATATGTGATGAAGAAGCAGTATGTGTGTGTTTCACTTGACCCTGTGGTGTTTGTATTTGAGCAGTAGATTTGCTGTTGATTTTAAGATGTAACAATGAAGTTTTTTTTAGGAACTATCATGGAGATCAATGAATTTTCTTTTCATAAAAAGCCAATAAAGAAAAAGGAACCGGGATAGCCGGTTAGAAAGTATATGGCCTTAAAGAAGTGATGACTTGGACCAATGAATAAATGAGTGTTAAAGAGAGACTGTGTGAGAGGTTGTCCATGGCATTCCTCATCATGCAAATATTGTTCATAACCGGTAAATGCCTTGTGCATTCCTACGGATTGGGAAACATTGTAGCAATTATAAGAAAAATAATTATATCTATGTTAATTTAATTATATATATTTTTTATTTTGATCATGTTAGACACAACTCATTGCTTTTGGGCCAGGATAAGTTATAAGACATAGTCGGGTTTTGTACACCCCTGCAGATTGATAAGAAACTGGTTAATAGCTTATAGCTGATGACTGATGATTTATAGCTGATAACCGATAGTTTACAACTGATAAACTAATTGAAGTGTTTAATAAAATTAGTAGTTGAATATATAAAATATAAAATGACATTTTTTTTAATGCTGACATGATCGTCCAACCTATAAAGATTCCTTGACAAATTCCATTTTTTCTTTTGAAAATTAGTTTGTCTTTGTTTTGACCTAAGAACAACATACTTTTTTTATCTTTTGATAAAAATAAGTACTTTCTATTATAAGTTTTTTTTTTTCAAAAACAAAATGATATTCATTCATTCAAATTGATAAAATGTATCAAATGCAATAACATGATGAACATTGTCAAAAACGTAAAATGTGAATCTGCAAATAAACTCACATTTCCCAAATTAATAGCATATAACAACAAAATACCTACAAACAATGTGATAAAATCTAAATCACCAGAATACACATGTTTCTGAATATGCAACTAGCTTTTGAGTCCTTAACAAATAGACGATTTTTTTTTAGCGAAAAAAAAGGGGAGGGAGTGCATTTTTTGGTACTGAATTTTTTGGGTGGTAATAAAAAGGGAGGGAGTAAATTATTACAATTCATTTCTAGACCCCACCTATTCTTAATCATCACAATAATAAAGAACTTTTCCTCCCGTTCTTCCGTAAAAAACCAAAAACTTTTCTTCCCATTCTAAACCTTTTCCCATGCAGCCATACTATTCATGTTCCTAACATTTTGTTACCACACACAATTTCCCCTCAAAAAACAATACCACATTATCTGAACACAGTTTTATTGACTTCACGTGACATGTTTCCCTTGCTTATTCACAATCACACACACATGCCATACACTAAGATTTCCTCACCTCAACAAAACCTTGTATATATCATCCACATTCCACAACCTACCAACATTAATAAATTTTCACAAAAATAACTATTTCATCACATTTTCCATTCTTATCTAACAAAAGCATGTCTTCTCTCATATTCCTACTGTTCATATTTGTTTCTCAATCTCTCTCCCTTAACACTGAACTTGACACTCTCATGCTCATCAAAGACTCTTTAGACCCAGAACACCATGTGTTACTCTCATGGAACAATCATTCTGACCCTTGTAGTGGAACTTTTGAAGGTGTGGCTTGTAATGAACAAGGTCTTGTTACTAATATATCACTTCAAGGAAAAGGTTTATCTGGTGAAATACCTTCAGTGATTGGTAAACTTAAGAGTTTAACTGGTCTTTACCTTCATTTTAATGCTCTTAATGGTATTTTGCCTAAGGAGATTGCTGGTTTGACTCAGCTTAGTGACTTGTATCTTAATGTTAATAATCTCTCTGGTTTTATCCCTCATGAGATTGGTAACATGTCTAATCTTCAAGGTTGGTTTCTGATTTTTTTTTTTATTTTGTAATATTTTTAATCTTTGAAGTTCTTATTTGTTAGCTTTATTTGTGATAATTAATTATTATTTTTTGGTGAAAATTAATTAATTAATTAAGTAGAATTGGGTACTTTTTGCTACATTTGGCCATGAGTATTTTTGGTGATTCAACAATCACATGTTATCATGTTTGTTCATTTCAGTACTTTTGGTGAATCTTCACTTGTCTCTTTGTCTCTGTCTTCTTTTTGTATTTATTGATTTTTTTTTCCTTCATATAAGTTAATCTCATGACCTTACATTTACTTGTTTTCTTTCCTATTTCTGTATTATTCTGTATTAATTTATTTTAATTTACTCTGTCATATTGAACACTTTAGTTATGTAATGAAAGGGTTGCAGGAGGGAAATACAAGAGAGGTTTGATTGTATAAAACATACAAAGCCCTATTAAACTACATATGCTTCACAACACAGCTCTGTGTGTTGTTGTCATGTGAATAGTAATTCTGGATTCGGAACCCATTTGAGTTGGTCTAATGGTGTTGACTAGAGACTGGTCTGAGGTTCGATTTCCCTAGTGTCAATTTCGAGGGGGCTAAGTCCATACATAGCTATGTTTTGGCTTTAAATGGGGCCCCGCAATGGATTGTGGGATTGGACCCATGAATTAGTCCGTCCTTGGTCGGACGCTGAACAAAAAAAAACTCTGTATTTGGAGAATTCGTGCACTTAGGCATGCTTATTTACAAAAAGAAAATAATTTTTTTTCTGTTAATTATAAATTGTTATAAGTAGAAAAACTCATGTAGTAGATAATTGCGCTAATGAGAACGTTGAAGGACATCTAGGGAGAATGCATCTTCAGAAACAATGAAGTCATAGTTTTGGATTTTCAAAATAACTTACGTAGTTGAATTTGTATTAGTTGGATCTATATTCTTAGCTATCATATTTATCTGCTGAAGTGAAAACCAAAACAGAAAACATGAAAAGTAAAGGCGAACTTTCTACAGTTGTGTATCTCAGGTCCTCCGATCAAGATCGTATCGTGTTTTAACTCAATATTTTGTATCTGATTGATTGAGTTGAAACATGATCAAGAGATCCACAACTGCATAAAATTTAGATAATAGAAATTGGAATCAGAAGACTCTTGTCTTCTCTATTGAAAGTTGTAACACTTCAGTGTTGCATTTATTACTGTTCAATTAGTTTTGCAAAATAGTTGAAGATATTCTAACCTGTTAAGAGCTTATATTACAGTTTTGCAGCTTTGTCATAACGAGCTTAATGGAAGTATACCTACCGAGCTTGGAAAATTAAAGAGGCTAAGCGTTCTTGCGCTCCAATATAATCACTTAAGTGGCGCAATTCCTGCAAGCTTGGGTGAATTGGAGACACTAGAAAGATTGGATCTCAGCTTCAATACCCTTTTGGGTCCAATTCCAGTAACATTGGCTAATGCACCTAAACTAGAGACTCTTGATATAAGAAACAATTCACTCTCTGGCAGTGTCCCTACAGGTAATAAAAGCAATAACACAAACACAGACACACCAGACATGATACTAACATTGACACGTAGACAAAATAATAATTTAAGAAATAGAAGTGATGAAATGTAATCACATTTGTTGGTGTGAAACTTCCATATGTGTCGAACACCATACACGTCTTAGTGTCGTGCTACTGCTACATGGGGATTATGGTTTATTTAGCTTACCACAATCATTGATTTTTTTTAGAAAACTTTGATTTATATCATAACTGATTTTGTCTACTTTATGTAACAATGCAGATCTGAAAAGACTAAAAGAAGGGTTCCAATATTTTAATAATCATGGTTTATGTGGCACTGGATTTGCACACTTAGATTCTTGTCAAATAGTTAGCAATTCAGACCCAGTTAGACCTGAACCATATGAGCCAAGTAATATTTCCACAATTGAATTTCCGACAACACCTGAACCAACGTCTAAAAACTGTGGGAATTCTGGTTGTAGAAGGCGGTCAGATTCTTCGACGATTGGTTTGGTTTTTGCGGTGATTGGTGTTGTTAGTGTGTCTTCTGTAACTGGACTTTTTCTGATCTTACATCACCGTCGTCTGAAACAGAAAATTGGAAACACTGTTGAAATTTCAGATAATCGGCTTAGTACCGACAAGATCAAGGAAGTATACAGGAAAAAGGCCTCTCCGCTAATAAATTTGGAGTACTCAAGTGGATGGGATCCACTATCCAAAGATCTCTGTGGTTATTCGCAAGAATTTCTCCAGAGCTTTATGTTTAATCTCGAAGAAGTAGACCGTGCGACTCAGTGCTTCTCAGAGATGAATTTATTGGCGAAGAATAATATTTCAGCTAACTATAGAGGAATCTTGCAAGATGGATCTATTGTGGTTATAAAGTGCATTGCCAAAACAAGCTGCAAATCTGACGAAACTGAATTCTTGAATGGTTTGAAGATATTAACTTCGTTAAAGAACGAAAATCTCGTTCGGTTGAGAGGCTTTTGCTGTTCGAAAAGCCGCGGGGAATGTTTTCTGGTTTATGATTTTGTCTCAAATGGGAGTTTGTCAAAGTATCTTGATGTTCAGAGAGAAAGTGCTGAGGTACTTGAATGGTCTACTAGAGTGTCCATAATTCATGGCATTGCCAAAGGTAATATTTTCTATGCCTCCTCTCTTGAAAAATTCTTGATCAAAGATTTTAAATTGTTTCGAGAGTGGAGAGTAAGATCATATAAATCACTGATGCAAACACCGGACACAACAATGACATGCAGACACCTTCAATAATTTGAGAAAACAGATGTCATTAAATGTAATCACATGTGTCGGTATCGTGTTAATGTCAAACACCAGATACACTTTTAAATTGAAGTGTCGGTGATACTTAGGTAAGATCTTATTCTTGTTGATACACTTACCTGAGTTCACTCAATTGTCCTTTTATCTAAAGGGACATTACATACGCCCTATAGATGCCTTAGATATGTGTTTGTTAAATAAAATGGCCCTTTCTAAGGACATATTAGTCATAGCCTGAACTTAACTTACACAACTGTAACTTGTAAATTTACCCTAAATTTCCTACAATATCTATTGGAACCTGACCTATCTTAGAATTTGGGTCAGGCCAAACTCAACACTTACAATATCGTCTTGTACGGTGAGGGATGCCTCCCACATATAAACTAAATTTCAAACCTTATCTCATCAAATGTAAGAAACTGCTTCCAAACTTAAATCAGTGTGAACATATTATGACTAAAATTTCTATTCCTTAAAATTGGAAAACGACAATATAAAGAATGGCATGTGAAGAAGAAGTAACATATTATGTGATTGTGTCTTGTTCAGGTATTTCTTATCTGCATGGAAAGAAAGGAAGGAAGCATTCTCTAGTTCATCAGAGTATATCGGCTGAAAAAGTACTTCTCGATTCTCGATACAAATCCTTGCTTGCAGATTCAGGATTGCACAAACTCCTTGCAGATGATGTTGTTTTCTCCACCCTCAAAGCTAGTGCTGCTATGGGGTACCTGGCACCAGAATACACAACAATCGGTCGTTTCACCGAAAAGAGTGATGTGTACGCTTTCGGGGTGATCGTTTTCCAGATTCTCACTGGAAAACACGATATCACTCAATTAAGTCGCCAATGTGTAGAAAGTGGTAGTTTGAAAGATATTATTGACGAGAACCTTGACGGGAAATTCTTAGAATCAGAGGCAGAGAAATTGGCAAGACTCGCTTTGGTTTGCACGGATGAATCTCCTAATCTCCGGCCGACTATGGAGAATGTAATCCTTGAACTGAGTCATAAATGGTAAGCACTTCATGACAAGAAGAATGATATTTTACTTTGCCTTTGGTTATAAAATAGTATGTTTTCCTAGAGTCAATTATGTTTCAAATTGTTTTGTATTAATATATAGTTGAGAACATGTAGTGTTGAGGGAAATCTAGTATGTACAGAAGGAAGGTTTCATTCCAATTTTAGAATGGGAGATGATAACTATTATTATATTATAAATATTTTATTTTCTATTGTATGAGGTTTTTTGGTGGATAGGAAGTGGTGTGTATCAATGTGTATAGTTGAATCTTCAAGAATAAATGTATTATATGGAGTTGGAACATGGATTGCAAAACACAAATGATTTAAAGTTGCTGGTGATCACGTTCGGGTCGAACAAGTACTTTCGAAAACCAAGCAGTCAAGCCTTCCTTTTCCCAATCACATGCATTGAGATCCCTGATTTCAGTTGGACATATTATAGAGTTAGGAATTGAGTGACATTGCTCATCCAACTCCGCTTTAATACTCGATTTTTACGGGAAGTAAGCTTTCCGTAGAGTATTTTATCTGAAAATACACTACCTTCAATAGGGTATTTTATCAATTTTGAGCAAACAAGGGGAGAAGAACAATCGGTGACGGAAAAAGAGAACTTAGCCGCACAATTGATAAAGCGATCTTTTAAAATTGTCCGATGTATACATCTTATGTTGCCAATGTATACGTTTGGATTCGACCAACAATACCATGTTATATCAAACATACACTAAGTGTTAATGTTGGAGGCCAAAAGCAGGCTATCCTCTAAAAGCATTTAATGAACCCTTTTCATATCCCTTAAGAAGGAATTTGTGGGAAGATCTTGATAATTTATGGATTCTTCAACATTAGTAAGTGCCATTTTCTTAGACCAAAAAGAAAAATTGACCATTATTTTAGGTTTCTTCTAAGTAATCATATTCAGAGAAATTGTTGAATATTAACTGTGGGCCAATTAGAATTCAAATAGTTTCATCAACTATTTTTTTTAAAGAAACCTTCAAATGAAAAATCGATTAAAATAGCTTCTCATAAAAAGTACTTTTAAATATTTCATCTTTTTTTTTTTAAGATTTTTTTTTAAAATTTCTGAAAAATTCTATAAATGAGAAACTATTTTAAATAATGTTTTATAAAAATCATTTTCAAAAGATATCTTTCTAAAAAACTATTTGAATTTTATTATGTTACATCTCTAACGGTCAATATCTAAGCTATTGAATGTCAAAATTACTCTTTGTAATTTATAACAAATGAAGATAACATATGCTATTTTTAGCTAGTTTTTATAAAATAAAACAAAAACACCTTTAAAAATATAAAGTAAAATGTTATATCTTTAACCTATAACAAACGAATCCAAAGCCACACTTATCATCAAGGTAGTTGCTTTACAAGGTCCCTCATATCACTCAAAAGTCCATCAAACTTATCGGATCATAATTTTCGGTTGCACAAATCTATCAAGGATTACAATCCGTTCATTGATTTTTATATTATAGTGTAACTTTCGATTGACTTATTTCAGAAGTTGAACAATTTGAGAGTCTACGTAGCAATCACCCATTGTTAAAACATAAATGATAACAAGTGTCTCTATGCAATGTTTAAAGGGTCAAAAGAAGAAACTTATGATAAAAACTTGTGCACTTATGACTAAGCCAAATACTTAACTTGTATTTTCCAAACACATTTTCTTTTTAAGGACCGATCTTCTTAAGAACTTGTTAGCATGACTCTAGCTAAAAATTAAAATGGTACTCTTACCGTCACAAACTATAAGTCGTTTTGCCCATTTCACACGTATTAAGAAATGTAACTAATTTTATATGAGAAATAAATATTATAAGTTGTTTTACAAAATTGTCCTTAATTAATTGCATGAGAAAGATAAATTAAAGAACTGAAAAAAATAAAGTAATAAATATTTAATGGTATAATATGAAAATAAAAGTATTAATGATTCATTAATATTGTAAAATGAATTATAATTTAAGACAATTTTTTTTCACATTGCGTCTTATAATCTAAGACGGAGAGAATATTATATCAGAATCAGATGCTTCTAAGGTGGTTTTGGCCCTAAATGCTCATCAACAATCTCTCACGTATGCCGGCTCTATTATTGTAGATTGTATTAGTTTTGATGTTTGTTTTCGTAGTTTAAATTTTTTGCATGTTAGCGTGAAGCCAACTAAGCTGCTCATTACTTAACTAAATAGGTGTTTCATAATTTAAATTGCACATGGATTGAAGAAACTTCACTTTATATAAAAAAAAAAACTAAGAAAATATGATAATGGAATGGGCCGGGTTGGTATTCACCGGCGAAAACCGGTTATTGGGTTGTTCACGGTTCATAAGTCATGATTAAGACAAAACAAATCTCATCTCAACTAAACACTGTAAAACCATTGCATCTCATTCACTTCAGAACTTCACTTTCACTCGCACCAAACCAAAAAGAGTACAAATATGCGAAGCGAAGGGATCTTAGGAAACGAAGAAATAAGAGGCGCGAAATCCACCACAAGCAAACGAACAAAATGGTTAAAACGAAGAGAACGATGGTTGGTTGTATTAGGAGTGATTCTTCACGCTGTTTATATGCTCAGCATTTTCGATATTTACTTCAAATCTCCCGTTGTTCGTGGCGTCGATCCCGTTCCTCCTAGATTCTCTGCTCCTGCTAAACGACTCGTTCTACTTGTTGGTATGATGCTATCACTGAAAATATACACATGCACACCAACTGTTTGATGTTATGTTTGTTTCATTTTTTGAAGGATTAGTTTAGTTGTTGTCGTTGTTGTCAAATGCCAGTAGAATTGACTAGTATGTAAGCATGTGGTCACATGCATTGTTGTCAAAATCCCCACTTATATCCAAAAATCCAGGATTTTGCGACTTTCTTCACCTTCAACGACTCAAACCCATAATAGAATTCTAAAATAGGCAAAATCCATAGATTTTGATTGCGATTTTACGATTTCTTATAAACTAAGTCATTTATGACTATATACCATTTATAACATATATTTAATAGGCTTAATAGCAGTTTTAGCCCCCTAACTTTCTCAAAGTTGCGATTTTGGCCCCTTAAGAAAAAAAAACTACAAAACCGCCCCCTAAGTTTTGCATCTATGGCAGTTTTGGCCCCAAGCCAATTTTGACTCGGTCTACGCTGACGTGACACCCTAAGGGAGGTGCTACGTGTTATTTTTTTATTTGCCTCGGGGGGCCAAAATTGCTACAGTTGCAAAACTTAGGGGGAGGTTTTGTAGTTTTTTTTCTTAGGGGGCCAAAATCGCAACTTTGTGAAAGTTAGGGGGCGAACACTGCTATTAAGCCAATTTTTTTTGGCCTCTTCAAAAAAAAAATATTATCTTTTTTTGGTAAAATCCATCGATTTTGATTGCGATTTTGCAATTTCTTATATCGATTCTACAAAAGTAGTTGAGTAAAATCCTTCGATTTTGGTTGTGATTTTACCATTGTCGATTTTGCTCATCACTTTTGACCCGAAGCAAAATCCTGATTTTGACAACCTTGGTCACGGGTTTGATGCCTACTTGATATCTTATAGCACAGACTCTTATTAAAGAAGCTGTGTTTTATGTCTGACATGCGTCAGTGTTTGAAATTGACACGACACCGATATATATCTTTTACATTTAATTATGTCATTTTTCTTTTTCTTCAAATTATTATTGATTCTGGTATTTAGGTCTGTTTGAGTGCTTCATAGTTTCATACCTCTTAAGAAAAGTGGAGTAGCTAGGAATAAAAGATGTAATTGTGTTTTCCAAATGGTTACATAAGAATAAAAGCTTTGTTGGAAAATAAAATTTATATTTATTAAAGGGTAATTTAGGAATAGTAAAATTAAATAAATAGAAGTAGTTAAAATTTATTTATATTTAAGACTATCAAGGAGAGCATTTTTGTCGCTTATATTCGAGACCGGAGTTTGGTTTATAAGAATGTGATCAGCTGTTTGATCCCTAACTAGTGCGTATCGAAAAATACTTGTTGAGATAAGTTAACCCCTTAAATATAACTTGGCAAACAAATTAAGGTTTGTTTACTTTGAGAAAACATTATCTATTTTCATTTTTGAATTAGACTTTTGAAGTTTACCACTATGGTTCAGAGAAGATGAAATCCTAGTTAGGGATGATGCATTTAGGGAAATAATGAAAATAATTCTTTTTGATATTTTCCTTGTTTTCAAAAAATGCACACAATCGCTTGCTTCAAGAGTATGTTATCTCTTTGTTAGCATGTATAATTAACACTCTTAGAGATCGTGGTTGGGCTTAACACAACCCCACAAAACCGGCTTGTGAGGTGAGGACTGCTCCCATTTCTAAATACATGTTCAGGCCATCTCTTACCTAAGTACTACTTCTAAACACAAATTTTTGAAAATGAAAACATAAAATGTTTGTTCAAAGTAAATGTTAGAATTCTTAAAATCTATAATGTGACAATAGAGAGAATGAATCTAAACAATTATGTATAATTCTTGAGTATTGCTTTTTTGATTTTGATTACAAGTGGAGTGATGTATTTAGAGATCACTGGCTCACTCACAAATCTAACTAACTTTTAGTTAGTAAGTTCCCTTGATTTTAGGGGTTAGTTACATAGGGAAATATAGGGTAGTGAGAGCGTACAATAAGTTCTTGTGAGCTAGAATTAATACTTTCTGCTCAGCTGCGGAGTACAAGAGTTTACTAATTGGAAGATTTCAACTAATTGAAGGTTGGTTGAAACTACCTGATAGTAAACGGACCTTAAAGTTGTTTTTTTAATAGCACGAAGCCTTAAGTTGTTAATACTACCGTTGTCTCGTATTAAATGATGTTTAAGGTTACGTGCAATTCTTAAGAAAAGTTGAGAGTACTAATTTCTTTGATAAAATAACTTTTATTTATTAAAGTATTTTAAGTAGTAGTTAGGTATGCTGGGATACAACAAATAAGAGTATATTAGTGGAAAAAAGTAGTTGCTGTTTCATTGGTAATTTAAAATGACAAATAATATGTGACAAGTAAATATTCTAAATGTGAGACAAAATATTCTAAATATGACATTTAATGAGACAGAATTGGTATGAGCATTGAGCAATAAGTAAAAGAAATTTTTACTTACTTTAATTTGGACGCAGCTGATGGTCTGCGTGCTGACAAGTTCTATGAGCCTGATTCGGAAGGAAATTACAGGGCACCATTTTTGAGGAGCATAATTAAAAATCAAGGTCGTTGGGGAGTTTCTCATGCTCGCCCTCCTACCGAGTCGAGGCCTGGACATGTTTCCATAATTGCTGGCTTCTATGAAGATCCCAGTGCAGTTTTGAAAGGTCTGTACTATTTTCTTCCTTTATGTTTTGATATGTAACAGAAACACAAGGGCATGCGATGGAGTGAAATTACTTTTCTATTGTTTGGATATTTTAATGTTAAAAAACGAAGAAAAAGACTAATTTCATATCATATTTTAGAAACTCTACATAGGAACATAGCTAGCAGCTTATGGTTGACTAGGCTTGACTGTATTCTACTGCCAAGTGTCTACTGAAAGATTGGTTTTGGTTTGTTGCAGGTTGGAAGGCAAATCCTGTTGAGTTTGATTCGGTGTTTAACAAAAGCCGACATACAATTTCTTTTGGAAGTCCTGACATAGTTCCAATTTTCTGTGGTGCCTTGCAGCATAGCACATGGGATACCTATCCACACGATTTTGAAGATTTTGCTACTGGTACTGGTTTTAGTTCCACAGTAGTTTTTCAATATGCGCTGTTTCAATATTGAATAGAACCTCTACCATTGATTTTTGTTTGAGGACATAATTTGGACCTTCATAATTGAATTGTTTGATCCATGTGACAGATTCACCTTAGTACAAAATTATTTATTTAATTTTTTAAAAAAAGAAATCAATTTAAGTGTATCATTTTCTATTTCCATTAAAACATAGCATTGTCTTTTCATTTTTTAGTACTAAATCAATACTTAAGTTTTGAATTTAGTGATGTCGTTTTTGATAAAGGTTTTGTTTCTGAAACATTTTTTTTACTTAGCTTGTAGCTTATTGAATTTCTGGCCATTGAATTTCTGAAACATTTTTTTTACTTAGCTTGTAGCTTATTGAATTTCTGGCCATTGAATTGTAGACTATATGTGTTATTTAATTAATATTATTTTTAAAATAATTAATACTATTTCACTCAATAAAATAGCATTTAGTTATGTACCAAAATAACATGTAGTTTTTGTAATATTTTTAGACAATTAGATTGCATTCCGTCTCGTTTAAAAATGCTTAGAATATATTAAATGTATCTCTAGATTATCTCTTGGGATTAGTTTTCAAATTTCTTTATATTTCCTGGTTTTGTTTCCTTATATGCTTAGCATTAGGAGTTTGGTATAATTTTGTGTGCTGCTTAGTTTTCTTGTGTCATAATTGCAATTCAAAGTATTTCTAAAGTTTTTGATTCGTTAACTCAAGCCGACAAAATTAAATTTAGGACTACACAAACCTTATAGCTGCTACCTGTGTCATATGTCTAGTTGATGTGAGACACTGAACACCTCCCTGACGCTCAAGACTAGATGTCTGAGACGTGGACTAGTGCGGGTGGATTAACAAAGATCTCAATTTCCCCTCATGCCCGAGACTGGATAGACAGACAGTTTAAATGTGGGCATATATGTGTGGAATAACAAAGATGTTTGTCTAGTATTACATCTAAGGTAGACTCTTTACCATATTAGAATTTAGACTATAGACCTAACTCACTATAAGAGAAACTATTAGGAAAGATTTAGAGGTTAATGAGTTCGATTCAAATATGGTTTATGATAGAACATTATGGGGTAATTTGATCCATGTAGCCAACCCCACTTAGTGGGATAAAGCTTAGTTGTTGTTGCAGACCTAACTCTATCCTACGGAACCTGCTTTTAAGGTTAAGACCTCCCACACCTTATAATCACCACATAGGCAGTTTCTCTAGATGATACGGTAATCAACACTTTTTATTTTGTTGACTTCCCTATCTCCGTATTTCCTTTAATTTTAACATTGTATCAGGGTGGTATCCTCCATAATTTGTTGTCACTATTTTGCTATCAAGTTCCACTAAATTTGGTTAAGAATGCATAAAAGCATGCATAAATTTGACAGTCCTTTCTCTCCCAATTTAAATCAGGTTTAGATAAATTAATATCAGTCTCGAGTTGTCTCAGGTATTGAATAACCCTGTCTATCCTAAATGCCGTATGGTCTCGGCTGTCCTAGATGAAGTTTGGCCTCAATTATCCCAAATTCGTGGTCAAATTGACATAAATATACTAAATCAGGAGACTTATTTTCTGAATCGTGAATTAATTCTTTTATGAATTGTAAGATAGGTGATCAATATAATTATGACATTAAATCCACTTGAGTTGGCCTGGTGGTATTGGCTTGGGACCCGAGAGTGTGCTCATCCTCAAGGTCTCAGGTTTGATTCTCTCCAATGCCAATATAGATGGGCTAATTTAGCTTCTTCAAAAAAAATATATAATTATGACATTTTTAAGTTAAGAAAACAAAAACCACAAGAAAAATGGCAAAATAATTCAAGATTCAAGTTATAAACAAAATGACAAGCGTAGTGACTCGTTACACAAAATTCAAGTGTGTCAAATGGTCAACAAAGTTTAATATACCTACTCTCGGCCACGGGTCTCATTTATCATCCCCAAGATCATTAGTTAATCCCCATCCTCTGGTATATCACTAGGTTGATTCTTGTTCTTGATATCTATTGCCATATTCATTCCAAATAATCCCTTTACTGTTTTGAATCTACAAGTTGTTGACTGTTGTAAAATTTGATCCTTCTACTAGGATCATTCTCTCGATGGTCTCATATAAACCAAATAAAATTTCACTATGTGAATTGAAGTTTTTAACATTATTGATCCTAATAATATAAGGAATAAGCAAATTTCCAATTACTAAAGTAACACAATTTGATGTCCAAAGTCGAAAATAAATAATTGCAATTCTTGAAGTTTGCAACTTTCTGTTCTTTAGCTCTTCTTGAAGTCTGCAACTATCTGTTTTTAGCTCTATAACTAGTTTCTTAAATATATGACATTAAGTTTTAGAATGACTCCACTTGTGAAGGCTTGCAGGTGGAGACTCAAAACCTAACATACTTATATCTAAGAACCTATGGATAGTACTAAAAAACAAACAGCC
>Ga0228711_1004006_pt1 | contig 22848 bp, 11 predicted proteins | sample MedpolnodulmetaG_2_FD_177996 | JGI IMG/M metagenome (GOLD analysis project Ga0228711, IMG submission 177996) | Root nodule microbial communities from Medicago polymorpha collected in Santa Monica, California, United States - brown nodules | ecosystem: Host-associated > Plants > Roots > Nodule...
AAAATACAAATTTTTTGGATATAACAAACTTTGAGAAAATTATGGATTTAAGGAAATCATGGTGAATTTAGTTAAGAACCATACGAAAAGCACCCAAAGAATTGTACCTAAGTTTTTTCCTAATTAAAATGATTGGGATACATTTGACATAAGCCAAAGAAATTGTGAGAGAAAAAATAAATCTAATTTCTCAAATGGTCACAATTTATAAAAATAACAAACAAACGAAGAAAATAAAAAAGGCACAGAATGCAGAGCCTCTAGTTTTTATATTCATTTTGTAATAAAAAGAACCGTTGCCTTCTGAAGGCATGGTTCCGCCAAGCTGGCGCACTCCAGCAGCAATTTTGGCAAAATGATGCATTTTTTGACACTCCAGCTGGCGCACGGTTACTTTGTGTCAGCCGCTGGAGGTGCTCTGAGTCGTCTATCTATAAGTTGATAAAAGATGACGTTCCCAAGAAATTGAATACAAGGATTGAAAACATCTCTTGCAGTTGACAATCAAAGTATCTTGCCCCGGACCCACCATTGAGTAAACTTAGTGGAACTGATGACTTTTTTTTTTAAAACTTCAAGTGAAAAAAAATTTCAATGCTTCTCTGTGACGTACATAAACTGAACCAAGATACACAAAATTCGGATATCACAACTAAACCAAAATTCATTGCCCACGGAGACATTAAAATCATCAATTGGACATAAAGGAAAGGCTTATTACATAGAGATACAGGGGAGGGGGAAAGGATAGCATATGTTGTATCTGGTTCAAAATTCATGAGCATAATAAAATGGATGTTTGTGTCACACAGTCTGCTCAAATTCTGGCTGAACACACCCTATGCCTTAGCCCTGAGAATGAAGAGATAAAAGTTAAAACAGCTTTACTATTAACATGAAAATACACTAAATCATATATCATATCTTTCATAAATTCAACTCATAACAGCATGTCACCAGAGCCCACAGTAATAGAGACCACAGGGATCAATTCATTGCCGATCCCCAACATACATAACCAACATGAGAAAGAATGAGAAAGCATTTTATAGAAGAGAATTTGATACAATAGCTAGTGTTATTTTTTCGGTAACCTCACAGATGTTTTTCATTTCCAATAGTTAAATTTTCCATCTGCATGATATGAAAAGCAAATGTACAGTGGTTTAGTTTTCCGGTGAGAGCGAGCTCGTAGGCTTTGGTTTATAATGTGGCCGATGACTGATAGGGATGATAATGAACAAACCAGAAAACAAATGGGGTTGTTGTTACAGATTATGTTCCTTCTCAGAACTTTCCACATTACTAAAGAGAAGGACATAGCAAGAGAAACAACTTACACGGGTGCAATAATTAATAATTTGCTTTCACACTTATGAAAAAACAACAATCATGATTCCATGTCAAATCACAGTTAAAAAAATCTAGCTACCCAAAGAATTTCAAAGTCAATAGGATAGCCTTCCTTTTTCAACCACAAAAGAATGGAGTACAAAAGATGTGGGAAAGAATATCCTCCTTAATAAAGGGGCACAGTAATCAATCTCACAAATACAAGAGTGGCTTAATGCTTAATAAAATAGCAAATATCATAAGTTTTATCATCAAATGCTTTGACTTTTAGCAGACCAACTAACCTCTCAATGTAGCAGTCGTCCTCTGTATTAACAAGAATGGCATCACCGGCTACAATGTGAGGGGGGACCTGGAAGATGTTGATCATATGGACAAACAAGACATAAGCACTAGGCCTTACCAACAACAGATATTGAATCAATTTAATTTAAGTCAAAGGGAAAGAATTTATAACAGAGATACCACCAATATTATCTTTTAAAAATCAATTCGCTAGTCATATTGATTTTGTTGAAACACATGTGAATATTGTAATATGTGAATAATATCTTGTAAGTACATCGAATATGATATTTTGAGTTTCTTATAATTATTTCATTGCGTATATGATAGGGCCTCCTAGTGCTCTATATAGTTCAGAGTTCCAACCCTGCGACGAATAGATTTTGTTGCGTCTCTCATTTTTCTCTTCGCATTATATGATATCAATCAAAACCCAAGACGAGCCAAACACATCTCGTACTTATCAGGTGGACTCACTACCAACCCGTAAATGTTTTTTACCGAAAAGTATATTTCAACTCCAGGCAGGGAACTTTTCAGCCTTGGGTCAGATGGTTAGATAACTAGTGGTGGCAGAATACATAAACCTCCCGGGCTTCAAAAATGATGGTTCAATGCTGTTCATTGCATTATTGAGGGGATAATAATATAGTTGTAAATAACTAATGCATATTCTTATTGATTGGCACAATTTTAGAATTTTGCCAAAATTATATCATGGATACAATACAGGATATATATTTGAAAGAAAATAGTTATAGACATCTTAACTAATCATATTTCACTAAGATTTAGTTAGGTATCCCCCTAAAATGAGGGTAAAATTTCAGGGATTGGATTTTTATAATTTTGCGTATTAAACTCCTCAAATTATATTCATCTCATTTTTCAGAGGACGACAAACTGATCCCGTGTTTAATAAGTATCATGTAAGAAACTGCTACAGTCTCTAACTTTTGAAAAAAAAAAGCCTCAAATAATTGTAACTCTTGCATGACATAATAATAAGATTTCCATGATTAGTTGCACATCTGAGTAATTTGTTTACCAATTATTTATGCTACTGAATAAACGAAGAAGGAAAAATGAAATAATCATTTGACTTACTTCGATTGTAGGGCCATTGTCCAGTGTTACCTTTTTATTCCTTAAAACAAAAAGGGAGGAAAAAATCAGTACACAATTAAATTGAATGGAAGTTATAGAGATACTGTTATACTCCATCTAAAAAATTGACTTCATCGTGCAATGTTAATATGGTTAAATTCAAACTGATAGTAAGCAAAATTCTATTGATGCAAAAACATAAAATTAGTCGGACACAAATTAAAAAATAACCAGCATCCTCCCACAAATTGAGAATTGCACATGCCAAGTGTGAGACTTTAAAGTTTAATATATAACTAGGAATATCGGGTAAGAACGCAAACAATTTAAGTACTACTCTCTAATCTAATCATTTGGACAGCATACTTAGTTGGTCAAATATTAATGTCTAGATACAGATTCAAAGGTTGTGTCTTGGATTTCTCTCTCACATGACGTGTGTTATGTACAACTCAGTCAAGCTCTACAACAGTGGGAAACTTGCTCATGCACTGCAAAGCAGCTACTTTACCATCTTTAAGGACAATTCCTTTCCCTTAAGTTTACTTTAGGATAGGAAAAAGTTCTTAACTTATATTCAATCACTTGCTCATGGATGTTTTAACGGAGTTACCATTACCAACAAACAATCAGATCAAAGAGATTGGGAAATTAGACGGACCTTCCACGTACTAGGTTTTCTTTAATGTTTTAGAGTTTGTCTCAATTGCAAATCTCCAACCAGACTAATGTGGGTAAAATCTGTTCTCTTTTCTTGATTTCAAAATTTTCATCTCCTACACCAAATAGAGATCTACAGTAATGTTGACAACAAAAGACCAACTTTCAAGTCTGTTCTCAAAATTGATGAAGACTGCAGCTGCAGTTGACATTGCGAACCGTAATATAACATAAGATAATGTGAATGACAGCAAGGTATCACTACACATATTACATAACGATGGATGATGTAGGACTGCCACAAGTTTTAGTCAGGATCATGGCTAAGAAACCAAAGGAAAGGAATGTTTCTTGACACAGGACACTGATTTACAAACACAAATAATCAATGAAGATCTCGGAATTTATAGAAATTGCTGAAAATGAGAATGAGAGATTAAAGACCATGAACAATATTCTCCTCTGTATATTTGTGTGGTACACTAGAGAAAGCACTAACGTTCTAACGCGAGTTATAATTAAACTAGACTCTTAATCCTAGTTGTTTAAGGAAAATGTAACTTTGGAGAAGAGATTATAATGGTTTTTGCTCAAGAGTCATACATTGCTAGAATATAAGCATAGTTGGTTAAGCAGTGTTAATATTTATGTAAATAATTTTTTTTTTAAAGAAATATTAAGTAATTAAGATAGAAACAATAACGTAATTATTATGTAATTAATACTGAGTTTGCAGAAACAACGACTCTACTACAATTAGGGAAAAATACAAAGGAGGAAAATAACATGATTTAGGGCTGAATCAAATGATTTGGATCTTATCCTATTCTCAAATCTATTGGATATTTTGGTTCTTGTCCTAATTCAAACTATCTTTCCTAACTGTCCGAAATCTTGACAGGATGTGAAATTGAAGAAAACACTCACACGATCATATTATTTCTTGGGCATCAAAATTTGTGGAATAGATGCTACACTGACCTTGTTAAGGTGGTGTTTAGTGCTGCAGGGAATCTTTCACTCCCTGGGCATCTCTTTATGAGGGGATCCAACTTTTATGATATATTTTGGCTGCCATTCAACTTTTTGGGGAATTCTTTCTTTCTTCCTTACAAAGTTTTATCCTAATGTTTGGTTAAAGTGACATTGCCAATAATATAATCAACTTCTAATTGTTTTTTTTTAAAAGTGATGAATGTGCTGTTTATAAGTTTGCCAGCAACTGTGAGTAAATTCGTAACTTTACAGCCTATAATTTTCATTTCCACAGAAAAGTCCCATCTATGAAGGTGATGATGATACTTTTTACTATCATTCGCAAACTACATTCTTGGGAATGTCCTATGACTGGAAAATATAGTTGGTCTCCTGTATCAAACATAGGAAACTTTTATTCCCGCTTCACTCTTCCACGATGTTAAAGACATTTCTAATAATACCATAACCTAAGGAGAGGGCACATAAGCCCGCAAAAATAGGTGACATTTTTGAACTAATAAGAGGGTGATTTGTAACCTAAAGACAATTCATTGGCATATTTCATCAAAAAAATATTCAGAGGCATTCACAACAAGGGGAAGGAAAAAAAATGCAAAGGTACAAGATCAAGTACTTTTTTTATATCCAGTAATGGAGAAAAATATGTACCTTGGAGTGGCTGCAATCACCTCCTTGACAGTACATATTACGCGTTTTGGAACTGTTGCAGATATAGGTTTGTCATCGTAAAATTGTACCTTAACTTTCATTTCATCTGTCAACCGGGCAACAATATAATAATTAATCAGTAATACTTCTATTACTACTCCTATTCATGAAATTAAAGTTTGCTACTCGATGACTATCAGAGTGTAAAATAAAACATAACATTACAGTTTGCTAATCATATTTATGAACATAGGAAAAATCACAGTAAGAAGGTAGGACAAGGTCCTTCATAACATAACATTAAGCGAGAATAAAGGAGGTTATCCCATAAGTGCAGAATGACAGAGAGAAGCTACAGATGCAGAATGACACCATATACATAAAGTAGAGAACGCTATACTGACTAGAATAAACCTTGAATTGTTTACGCAACATCAATCATGAATGCATCAGATAAAGAAACCCACGGAGGAGATACTTAGACTTAAGCAGCTATGAGAAGGAGATACAACACTGATCACCTAATCAGCTAGAGAGGGATGGGAATAGGCCCGGCCAGGCTTTTTTCTTAAATAGAGAAGGCCTAGGCTTTTTTAGAAGCTTATTTAGCTTAAAAGGCCAGGCCACGGGCCATTCAAAAAGCCACTTAGGCCTATTAGGCCGGTCTATTTAAGTAAATATGAATAATATTATTTATTATTATATTATATTTTGTACTTTGAATTAAATATAAATTGTTAACTTTTTCAGTAATTTATGTTTATACATTAATTTTTTACATATTTAAATGTATTATTATAAACTAGAATTGAAATATGATACAATATATGGTCAAATTCCCTAAAAACTCGTGTTCATTATCAAAAGAGAGTTTAATCTAATTGATCTATTAGTTCGCTAGTCTATTTAAACTTAGATCACATTGCTTACTTAAAGATGTTCATATGATATAGGCTTTTAAACAAGCTAGCAGGCCGTATTAGGCTTTCAGAAAGCCAGGTCCAGGCCTAAAAAGTAAGCCTATGACAGGCCGCAGGCCAGGCTTAGGCCTTGAAAAATTTGGTAGGCCAGGGTTAGGCCTTGCAAAGCCTAGCTCGGTCAAGCCTATTCCCACCCGTAAACTACAAATGAGAAAGGTTAAGTAGAAATGAAAATTCAGGGAAATACTCGGGCACCAGTCATGACATTGATTATATAGGGAATTCACAGTAACACATAGCAATAACAGTATCAGAATTGATGACAAAACTAGAAATTGATTGGTAACGCGCTAGTAATTTATTGAGACAAGGATGCTGAGTATGACCATTAAGTGCAGTTGAAAATGTCTTAATTTTTCATATAATAGCTGATAGGAATATCTAAAGATTCTTAATTTTAACAGTAAAAGAATAGTGATCAATTGTAAAATTTAATACACCTTGTATATATAAACAATTCTTGCCAAACAACTCTTTGGAAACTTCAATTTGATCCAACGTATCAGTGCTGAGCAAAAATAAATGGAGAAACCGCGTTAAATAGATATGCTCCCCAAGAGTTTCTTGTACGCAACAGCATAGAATGACATACCGACAGCAAAACAGGATGAAAGATGTAGGAACTCACTCCATTAATACTACAGTACCATCTTGATCCGTGCACATGTACATAAAATTCTTTTCCTGAATATAGGCCTCTGCAACAATTTGAGAATTGTAAGCACGGAAAAGGATACTGGTCAACTTTCAGCAGGTGTGAAATGTCCAAGCACGTCACTAATCAGAAAAAGAACAAATTGTCCCAAATTTTATCATTCAAATTAAAAGATGTAATTGTAGAATATGTATAAATGTATAACCTTCATACAAATTCATTTGGATCCACAGAACAGAGACACATTCTGTTACAAAACCTAAAACAAAGTCCAAAATATTTGTTGCGAAAGATTTCATTTGAGCACACCAAATAAAACAGAAAAAAAAACACTTCTGTATTGAATGACTGAATCGCAGACAAAGAATAAAGGAGAGAATACTTTCAAGGGTTTCCCACTCGGTAAAAGGCTTTCCATTTTACAACCAATACCCTACTCTGTTTAACAAACTAACAAATCTACCATCCTCTCTTCCCCCCTCTCCTGTTATTTAATCTAAATTTCTAAACCCAGCAGTCTTAACTGCCCAACCACTTCACTTCATAACTATTCTAACTAACTACTATTAATGACCCAATAATATGTCCTTCTGTTTTTTGTTTCCCTAGGATGAATGAGTCAACATAAACAAATTAAAGAATCCTGGCCATATCATCAACAACTAAATAAAAAATCTCGACACTGATAAACAAAATATACAATGTTATACTGCTGAGAAATCTGTATATGAATACAGGGACATACTTTCAAACTCCTCATCAGTGGCAATTCTTTGTGTTACCTTGTTTCCCTGGATAATGTCAAGAAGTTCCACCTATTATCAGAAACAACTACAATTGTCAGTTATGCATGGAGTTGAGAGTCCAAAAGTTATAAGTTACAATACACAACTATATCCAATACCAATAGCATAGATATGAATAGGCAGTTGAACAAACCAAGCAAAATGAGATTGCATTAATCATTGGTCGTTCCACAGTTGGCAGATTAAAATGGATTGACAAATGCCACTGTCCAAATATCATGAAGCCTATTTTTGGATAATACCATTTTAAACACATATAAGACTAGTGAGTTAGAATAAAACCTAAATCAACACTCTCTTAAAAAAATCATTACTTGATAAAATTAAACAATATGATCCTTTGAGATCATGTATCAACATCTATGATAAAGGTACGAAAAATCGTGTATTCATCAGTTATTAGTTGGTCCTAATCCTTCAATGAGACTGCTTCATGGGAAACTGTTTCCCTATCAATCATGTGTTACACAAATATATCTCTAACATTTCGGTCAAGCCAGCAAATCTACAGTGAAAACTTTCCTACCAAAGGGAGAGGTGGATTACAAAATCTAGCATGCCATATTTTGCAACAAGGAGTTGGTTCTATGTGTCAAGTATATGCCGAAGGCATGGATTTACCTATAAGAGAGAGCAACTACCAAAGATATAAAGTCAAAGACTCAGAGAGCCAATGGCCAAAATACCAAGTCAGTGTCTTGTTATGCCACAAACACACAATAACCAAATATGTTAATGAAAAAATGAAATAGTTTAAAACTTGAGAGGTCGTGCCCTGCAAGTATTTTACCTGAAAGAGAATGCAAAAAATGAGCAAATACATTTTTCCTTTAAATTATGGCAAAAAGGCCTCTCCATACATCAAATAAAAGCCTTCATAAATATATAAAATAGTAATAATTCTTTTAAAATACAACTTGCACATTAGTATTCAGTGTTCACTTAGCCAATTTTGTATTAAAGGAAATGTACATTTATGCACACATCACAACATTACATTTTAAACCCTAATAGTAATAGATGAAAAACCAAGGCCCTGTTTGAAAAAACGGCTTAATGTGCAACTTAGCGCTTATGATAAGTGATTTTCATAACAAAAGATGAAGTGAAGTTAAATTATTTTCATAAGCTATTTTGTGGAGCATATGAAAATAAGCTGAAAACAGGTGTTTATGTCAATAGATAACCTCAAATAAAGGCTGTTTATGGAGACTGTATTTACTGACATAAGTTCTGTGAGACTGTATGGGAGAACTTATGAAAACAGCTTACGACAATATTCAAAAGTTTTTTTCAGCGCATTTCCTTAAGTTCTCTGATATAGCTCATAAAAACAACTTATAGCATATACAAAAACAATTTAACTTTATTTTATCTTTTGCGATAGAAATAGCTTATGTGAGCTTATAGGTAAGCGCTTATCGTGAAGAGTCAATCCGAACAGGCAGCAGATAACATCTGTGAGCTGATAAATAATGATCGGAAACATGTAAAATCTTGAATAGAAAGAAGAAGAAAAAAACCTTGAGTGTGGCTTTTCCTCGTCCTTCATGAGAATGCTCTACTTTAAGAACCTGAACAAGTTCACATTAAAAAAAAAAACTTTCAATAACAACATTCAATAAATGAATATAAACTGATAACAACTCGATCAAGAGATTAATCATTACCTCGTAAATGCGCCCTGGAATTAAGCCATAAAATTTGTGAGTAAGAAGAAAATAACTAAATACGCATATCGAATTGATGAAATGAACAATTAGATACTAAATTTGAATTGAATGATAATAGGAAAGAAAAAAAAAACAAAGTAACCTTGTTTTCCGATCTTTTTTCCAACTCTGATCTGCAGTGAAAATTATGAGTAAGTATAAGAATCGGTAAAGATTTAAAAACAGTGAAAGATGAAGGTGATGCGATGCGTACATCAGAACCAACGATTTTGTTTCCACGTCGTTGAATGGTGGACCATGGAGTGGTGAAGGAGTTGGTGGCGGTGAAAACGGAAGTAGAGGAAGGTGGTAATGAGTTTAGCGGAGAGGAATAACAATGAGATTTAAATGATGAGAGTGTAAAGAGAGATTTGAAGTTGGAATTGTAGAGGAGTTTCAGTTTCTGCTTCATTACAGCTTGCATTTTCTCACTCAACCTCGCGCCGGAATAACTCAAAAACCCTGGGTACCAAGTACGCACGCACTTCTCAACTTTTTTTTTTTGGTAGCGACAATGATTTTTTTTTTTTTTTTTTTGTGGTGGCACTTCTCAACTCTACTTAGCGGGTTGATGAGATATGAATATTACGACAACTTTTGTAATTGACATTAATATTTAAGATAAGTTTTTAATTTTTAAGATTATGAATGCAAAATTTTTAAGATCAACTTTTTTACATTTGGCTCGCATATATTGATGTCAATGTGGAGTTTGACTTTTTTAAAGGAAATTTGGGTTTGACTTAAAAGCAACTAAAGTGGTTGTACATTTGAATTACCTCCTCTTTTCGATGCAATGTGAAATGGGTGAGAATTTTCTTGAACACTTGGTTTCTATAGGCGATTTATAAAAGATTTTTTAAAAATTGCAAAATCTTTGTGTAATCTTTTGGTCAAAGAGAATGATTTTACTTTTATGCTGAATGTTTAGGATCATTTTCTGTTATTAAGAACAATTTGGTCAGTGCACCTGTAATTGTGGCACCGAATTGGAACATATCATTCGAACTTATGTGTGATGCAAATTATTACATGTTGGAGCAGTTTTAGGCCAATGTAAAGAGAATTTTTTTTATGCCATTTATTATGCATACAATCTTTGAAATGAAAATCAAGTCAATTATTCCACAAATAAAAAGAAATTGCTTGCGGTGATATTTGCCTTTGAATTTTTTTATCTTATTTAATCAGTTCCAAGGTTATTATTGTTTTTACATATCTTGCGGTCCTTAAATATTTGTTAACAAAATGGGATTCAAACGCGGTTGTTGCTCTTATCGCAAGAGTTTGACTTGGAAATTCGAGATAAGAAATGAGTATGGAATATATTGGTGGATCACCTTTGGAGGTTGGAAAACAAGGAGGTGACCACGAAAGAAAAAACTACTGTAGCAGGTTCCCAAATGAATAGTTATTCGCTATTGGTGGAAGGTCGTAGTTTGCAGACACGACAAATTTCAGAGCACGAAACTTTATTCCCAACGATTTGTCGCAACAACGCATAAGAAGAAATTCTTCAAGATAAATGTACGGCTGTGTAATGCAATGAATCAAATTGTTGAGAGAATGAACAACATATTTATAGCAAAAAATGTATACCTTAAACCCTACAACGTTACCAATAAAGTCAAAAATAGAAGTACAATATTTTATAAAATGAATTGTCATGTGTGAGAAAGTTAGAAGGGATGTGTATCTTGACTCACACAACAACAAGCCAACTACCATTACTTTAAGCGGGTTCAATTTTCAAAGTGTAAATGCTATATTAATTTTATTCAATAAAAGAGTGAGTGTTAGAGAGAATGTTCAAATGAAAGCGTTGTCATCCATCATACGATTACACGTTACAAGTTCATACATATTTTCCTCATCAATCTTCTAACATAACACACATTTTTGTCATCCATTTTTTTTTTAAGGATCGTCATCTATCTTATTACTTCATTGAAATCAACTAATAACTCAATCATGTGATCATTTTATTCAAAGAAAAATCAAAATTCATTCATCTTGTGATTATTTTTTTAACTTTCAATTTTGTCAAATAAATACACGATACTACTATTTTTTTTTTTGACTACCGATAAAAAGTAACATTGTCCAAAAAATACCTCGAGTGTAATTCAATGCTACATATATATACACCAACAACTCTTAACTCTTTGTCATGAATACTGGAGCCAAGTTAAGCGGTCACAAATTTCAACTCTACCAAGAAAACAAAAAAAACCCTACTCGAGTGATCTTTGCGGGAATGCTGAATGAAGCGATTTTCATAATCGCTTTTCAGTTTAAGCGGTAAGCGAAGTAAGGATCAAATCAAACTCAGTGTTACATTTTCTGAATCAGATTCCGAATTCGCATTTTCCGTGTCGCTTTTCTAGAGTAGAAGCACGTTTACGCTTCATAAGTCTCACCCAACCCTAACGCAGATCCAAAACCCTATTCAATTCACCGGAACCGTTCATCAGCTATGTGGACCAACGTTTTCAAAATCGTACGTTTTTTCTTCTTAATCTCAATACTCTTCTTTACCAATTCTCATTATTTTGCGTGTTTAGCTGGAATTTTATAGTTTAGGGTTCAATTTCGTTTTAACCTAGTTAGTATATCACAAAACATGCTTTCATTTTTTCAGCTGTAGTTAATCTCATGATGATTAAGTCGGTTAATTTGTTTATGAACTGAAAACTTTGTAAATTTTCTCACATTTATTTCACACAAGGTGTTTGTGTTGTTTTAGTTAGATTTGGTTTGTGAATGTTTGAAAAGCTTATTTGATTGTGTTACTTGCTTTTTTCTTTCTATTTCATCATATACTGGAATTGTGATTTTTTTTCCGATGAAGCGTTGCAAGGGTTTACTGGAGATTACATATATTCGCTAAGTAACTACGTCATTCGATATTTGGTTGCCATGGGCTGGAACACTGATGATTGTGACTTTCTGTCGCCTTCATAATTATGTTTGGTATTGGTCCTATTGGATTATGTTAATGAAACTGTGAGTTAGCTATATCACCCTAGTTGGTATGTGAATTGCCTGATCAAGAACTCGGCTTATGCATAAGATGTTTCCTTTTCTTTTTGATCGGTATCAGTGGCAATGAAAAGTCGTGTGTAATAAATAGCACAGATATGGAAAAAAAGGTGTTCGGCGGGTGACCAAATTACTAGGAGGCGACACGTGTCCTATCCGATTGTTATTTTAAAAAATAAATAAATAGTAAATACATTAGTAGAACAATAAAATATCAGCTTGTATTAATGCTAGGATGGCGACAAAAAAATTGTTTACTTGCTCGATCATGTCAATTAATGTCATGGATCGATATCAACCTCCGTCTTGGCCCACCTGGTCTCATAATATTGTTCTCAAAAAGCGGCGCTATTGCGTAGTGGAATTTTAACAAACTACAATTGTTACGCTATATGCGATTTAATTGTGACGCTATAGCGTAACGTAATTTTAACAAACTATTATTGTTACGCGAATAGTGGCGCCATAGCGCAGTGGAATTTTAACAATCTACTAATGTTACCCGATATGCGATTTAGTACAAAGCACTATCAAATAGTGGTATAGCATAACAAAGTTTGAACAAACCGCTATTTTCATCATTCTGCGATTGACAACACTAGGATATATAAAATAGAAGAGAAATTGTCTTTTAGTCTAACGAAAAATCTCAAGGCCAAATCTCCTTCTCCAAGAACAATATCATTATTAGAAATGAGTGCAAAAGGTTAAACCTCAATGCTGCTGTTTAGTTAGCTTTTACCATAAATTAATGTATATTCCATGCTCCTCCATTTTTGTTCAGAATTTATTTGGTTGTCTTTATTTGTATATAACTATGTATATATTGTTTGAAATTTGTACAGGGTAGTCTGCATCAGATATCATGGTTTCAGTTTCTCCCTCACGAACCTGATCTGAACCCTCTACCTGACAAAAGGTTGGAATATATTTTCTATTTTTCTCCTTCTTTCTGGTTCACTATTTTAATATTATTAATGGGCCATCTTTTGTTCAAACAGTGTAAAAGCAGACCAGAAGGATGCTGCAATGTTACTGGTGCTTTCTTCACATTTGCAACTGCAGAAGGAAGGATTTCTCAGTGCATGGACCAATTCTTTTGTCGGACCGTGGGATCCATCTCAGGGTTTGCATAATCCTGGTAGAGATTGCTGACTTAGTGGTTTTGTCATCTGTGATTATTCACAGTTTTATTGTCTTTTTAGCAAAAGGAAAGAATGGAAATGGTTATCCATTTCTTGCTACCTAAATTTCTGCTTTCTGTACTTAACATGCAGATGAAAAGATTAAGCTGTGGCTTTTTCTTCCGGGGCGTCATTCAACAGTTTCCGAAACTGCTCAGCCAGCTTTATCTGGATTACGAGGTATCACACTTAACAGAACTGTTGTATTGGGCATATATGTAATACCCCGTTAAATAGTATAGTTCAAACAATATAAAACAAATATTTAATAATATAATAATCCCATTTATAGATACCGGCATGTTACACTATACATTTCTTTCGTCAAAGATAGTGGCTTTGTAGCTTTTATACTTTTCTGTTTTTTGAAAACACTCTTACATGGGAAAGTTTTTTTGTTGAAGTTGTTGCGTCTGGGCTCTGGCTCGCTCCTGGGGATTCAGAAGAGGTTGCAGCCGCTCTCTCTCAGGCTTTAAGGAATTGCATTGAAAGGTTTTTCTCCCCCTCAATTCTTCAAAGTGAAGTTAAATTTGGTCATATCTTGCCATTTATCTTATTGAATTTGGCAGAGCACTGCTTGGGCTTTACTACATGAGATTTGGAGATGTATTCTTGAAGGTCCATCAATTTCAAAGTGAAGAACTGCTCAGGTATATTTTTACTGTACTTAGATTTAACACTTAGCTAAATTAAATCTAAATATTACACTAATATTTACAGGGTTATGTACACACACATATATAACAAGTGAAATATAATCTGAAAAGGAAACATTATCCTATAATTTTGGAATCAAATCAGTTACCAACTAAGGGAACTATGAAAGCTAATAGTAACGAAATCTGATTGCAACCAACAGTACAGAAAAAAAAAGTGTTAGCCAGCCTTTACTTGATCCTTTGGTCCCCGGGCAAGCGGAAATTATTCTCACGTTGTCAGTGGGGAACACTGTGGGTAGCCAGCAATGATCCGAATAAAAAAAATATTAACTTGTTAAAGAGCAACAAATGATGTGTGCCCGTTAAAAATGTAATAAGTTATTTTATAATATATAGTTGAGTCAGGATGCATTGACATCAGGTGTTAATGTTTATATTGACACCAAATAATAGCTGTTGATTTTTAATCTAACGTCTCATATTCACTCACATAAAAGAGTCACGTGATGTCTTCTTCTGCATTTTACTCTCACTGTTTTTTCTTCTAAATTCTTCTAAAAAGAACCTCGACGCTGATGCTTCATCCATGTACTCTACTATTTAAATCTTAATTACACTATTTGTGTGCAAAACAAATAGTGATAAAGAAAAATTTCAAATAGTGACTTTATGCTCTGTCTCCAAAGTTTGTCAAACAACCTCAATAAAAAAGCTGGAACTGTTTCGAAGAACCACCGTGAAAATAATAATAGCAGAATGCAAAGGAACCAGATCTACGATTACAACCACCGTGCCGCTGTCATCAGCTCACTGTGCCACTGTCATACATGTTTTTTTAGGAAGAATTCGCCGTCTTTACGTTCAACCACCGCCAGCGGCACACCCCTCTCTTTTGACACCCAGTTCGCTTGGGGCGGACTTCTCCGGCCTCCACCGACCTAAGGTCGGCGACTTTGTTCATATCTCCTTCGTTCTCTCTCTCTCTCTCTATCTCTATTTTCTATCTCTCGATAGGCTTGTACGGTCACCAATAAAATACGACGGTATTGAAATAGAGTGAAGTTAGGTCATGACATTTTCAACAACAAGGTGAATAGAAGCTCCATGACAGTCACGTGACTTTTTAAGTGAATGAATCTGAAGCATCAGATTAAAAAAAATCAACAGCTATTATTTGGTGTCAATATAAACTTTGACACCTCGTGTCAATGGATCCCGACTCTAAATAGTCATTAATAGGGTCATGTGTAACCACATTAAAATGATCTTTGGGTACAAGTATTTTCCAAATCCCATAATTACAAGGCTGGCTACAGTTCCCCTGATGCAATAGATGGATTCATAGGTACAACAAAAATTGAATGACTCTGTAGAAGTTGTTTTTCAAATCGTTGCTCCAATTTGTTCCTGCAATGTAATTTTAAAATCCTAGATTACGTCCAACCCTAAAAACGATATGGTGAACTAAAAAAGTTCCCCTGATTTCTCTTGCCCTCCCTCCGTCTTCCCTCCCTCCCCGCTCTGTCCTGTCCTGTTTTGTTTAGGGAGTTAGGGGCATGTGCATTTATTTTTTAATTTTCCTTCATTTTGATTTTTCTTTTAACCTGATCATAGTTTGGTCTGTTTGCTTGGTTTGGGTGGAGTCTAATAAAAAAAGGCCCAATAATATTTACCAATGGTTGGGTCTTTTTGTTTAGTAGCTTAAGTTTTTTTTTTTGAAGGAAGTAGCTTAAGCTGTTAGTAGTTTAATTTATCGTTTGTAGTACGGTTTATTCTTCTTATTATGTGTGTTTGTGTGTGAGTTTATATATGCACAAAATATTAATTATATTATGTAGAATCTTACAATACGTGTTAGGATCTCCATTTAATTACCTGGACTCCAGGGATTGCTCAACTAATTACTCTCTAGAATCCTTTCCTATTTTACTACATTGCAAATCATACTTAAGATCAGAAAAATGGTATTTTCGCAGCGGAAAATCATGAAAGAATATTTACATAGCAAGAAATATGAAAAGATCTTCAAGGTAATAATAGTTTCAACATTCTCAACAAAAGGAATGAGGAATCCCTAATTTTTTTTTATTAATATGGATACGGGTTGGTACACACTCAAACATCCACGTGTACGCAAACTGAGTGCCTATTATTATTATTATTACTACGCGCCCGTCTTTTCCGCTCTTTTTATTGCGCTAACGCGTGTAAATTATTAAACGGTATTTTATATGAAATTTTGATTTTGATTAAAATTAAGTACAAATATTTGTGACTTTCAAATTGTAACAAACCCAAAAAATCATGTTTATCTTTTTCAATAACAACAGTAATAGTAGCATGGTTGCAGCTGCTTCTGTTTCAAATAAGCTGCTTGCAGCCTTCAGTTTAATAGTAGCATGGTTCAACTGTATAGTGCGAGTCGCTGTAACTATCTATAAGGTGACTCGCGGAACAAATTTTATGTTGGATCAAGTTTCACAACTGTAAACTGTACCATGACAGGCTTATTTCCCATGAGACCGTAGATTCCTTATAGATTTAGGCTGTTTGCATTGAACTCGAACAAAATCGCGAAATCCAAATGCCACCAAAGCTGATTGACTGGATCGTTGTCTGCATTCTGTGATGTGTTGCCTCTATACTGCTTTTTGACTGTGACCCTGCTATTGCCTATTTTTGATATTTACAGGAGAGGACACCCTGCATTTGAGTTTGTTTTTGCTGCAACAGAGGAGGCAATCCTTATACATGTCATAGTATCCTCAAAGTATGATGCTGCTAGAAGTTTTAGATGGCTTATAGTTTAGTTTGCATTAAAATATTTACCTATTGTTTTCCCTCTTTTTCGTCAGGAATATCCGGATGCTTTCAAGCGGTGATCTAGAAAAATTATTGAAACATTCTACGGAGACAACATACACACTTCCAGGTTGGCAGGATTTTTGTCCATGAGTTTTTGGTTGCTCTCTTAGGATTGCATTAAACATTTGCGTTATGCTGGCTTTTGTTTGGTATGCAATGATATTAGCAATGGTTGTATTTTCAAGGATTGGCTTATGGGGACAATTTTCCTTTGAACAGCATTTTGCTTTTCAATGTTTTTGTTTTTGTTTGTGTGTCATGAATTGCTGGTTTCTTTCAGATGTTCAGAGGGATGGATTTGGAATGCTTTGTTGTACTGAGTTTTGTTTGTTAGAGAATTTGTTTCTGATATTTAGATAATTCAATGGGACCTGTATCCCCCACTAGTTTTCGTTGTTATTTTCTTTCAAATTAATTAATTTCATTGCTATTTCAAAAGAGGTGCTAATCTTTTCTTTCTCTACCCACTTTTTTGTCGAGTTATTGTCAATATATCTGTCATTGATATTCTGTCTTTAGGTGTTTTATCATGATTCATATGTTAATGCATGTCTCTTCATACTTACCAATGTACATAGGGTTACCAAGTTCATTTTAGTTCTCCAGATGGCTTTTCCTGGCAGCATATTTTAAATTATTTTACATTATTATGTGGCAGTGATTGTTTCTCCTCATGGAATACGTGGCAACCTGACTGGTTGTTCATCAAGTGATCTTGTCAAGCAAAGTTATTTCAGGTCCTTTTTTATAACCCTTTATCTGTATAATTGAAGTATGAAGATATCACCACTGACTGAATTCCACTTTTTTTTTTTTAATTTTATTGTATAGCAGTTCTGCCAAATTTAGGGTGTCAAATGGAATTATAGGTCTCCCGTATCATGTTTCCCAGGGTGTTGGTTGCCAGCTGAGGGGGCAGAATTGTTTTGTTGAAGTAAGCCTTGGCTTCCCTAGATCTGAAACTGACAAGGCATTGCAGCCAAACAAAAATATTGTTAGGAATTTACCCAAATCTCCTGTCCTGGGACACAGTGATGGCAAGGGATCACCAGATCATTTATCAGATAATGAGAAAACATTTCTCTATCCAGCCGAGGCAGTGCTTGTACCCGTTTTTCAAACGTCGTTAGCTAGGTCATCTTTGAGAAGGTATTTTTTTTCCACGTCTTTATTTTTCCCTTTCTTCAATAAGAGTTCTATGTGGCTTTTAAGACAATCTGGTCAAGCTTGTTTCCTGTTTGGTTCTTTTTTTGTGCAATATAATGTTTTTTAATAGTCATCAAGACACAAAAATAAAATAACATGGGAATTAGAGAATATGGGGCTGTGCATTAGGAAATGAAAAAACAAAGAAACAAAGAAAAACAGAAAACATCACTAGAGGAAAGTTTCTCAATCCCTTTGCATATCTACTTGGGAAACCTCCTTGAAAAGTCCATGTTACTGCAAATAGAATCCAGTGATCTAATCTTATTTGAATTAGCTCCTTAGCAAGTAAATCTTCTTAAAAATACTGGTGTAAGCTCCAATCAAAATGCACTGTTGAAATTTGGGGCCTAACTCAACCTTACAAAACCAGCTTGTAAGGTGAGAGTGCCTCCGCTTTATAAACTCTGATCAAGCTTCCTATCTAACCGATGTGGGACTAAATCAACCCCCTCAAAGACAAGCCCACATAATGACATAAGGCAACTAGGGGCAGATCGCAATTAAGGTGGAATTACCAACACCTCCTATCACAATTAAGGTGGGATTTCCAACATGCACCAAAGAGAATTATGGATCACCAAGCGTAGTTAATGGTGGTGCAGTGTAGTAGAGCACAACTTCATTGCTCCCAAATGCATATGATAGAGCATTTCCCCATTGCGGCAGAGTTTTGCAATAGTGCTTGGTAGCCATTTAAATTGTGGCCTTGCAACCACTATTACAGTTCTGGTTGCAGCTGCTTAGAACCCATCCTCCATGTAAAACTTGGAGAAACTTCATAGAGAATTTTCTAACAAACTTTTACCACAAATCTCTTTTCTTAATTGAATGAATAATTCTGTTACAAAACAGCTATATATATGAAGCTGGTGAATACCTGCAATAGCAGGTTAACCTATCTCTAACTGAGACAGGTCAGTTACGTGACAGCTCAGGTGCCAGCTGTATACATTACAGCTGGCTTAACTAGCTCTAAACTAATTACATGCTTAACTAGTGCTTATCTAATAGTTACACTTATACTCCATATCGGTGCTGATCTTATTTTCTGTGACCCCTAGTTGGAGGGACTTGGATCCTCCCAACAAGGAAATGAGAGTGGGAGGAAAGAGAAAAAGAAAAAATATGAGAAAAAGATTAAGAGAGAGAAATTTAGAGCGATAAAGAGATTAAAAACTGTCGGAGTGGGATGGTGAGAAGTTTTGTAGCAGACGATCCAATTGTTAGCTGGAGAACTCATCATCTACTGACCAGATCATCTACTGACCAGAACCCAAAGTCCAATAGCTAGGCTCTAAGTCCATAAGCTGCTATCATTTCTGTTTTGAAGAATTTTATGGTTTCCAAAGGCTTCCTCTCTTTCACATTCAGTACAGGCATCTTTACTCCCTTTAGTTTTTACTCTTCTGGGATGCGAATTCTTACTCTTAATTTGTGCCACTTCTATCTTCAGCTACATTTATTGATGCTACTTGAGCTGCAACAACTTTAATTTTTTCATTAGATTGGACATATATGTGACATACCTACATGTGCAATGTGAATGTCCCGCTATATAAACCAGTGCACTTCAATCCTAAAGGAGCTCTAATTCTTTCTGTATTAATGTGAACGTACAGATTTTGGCTGCAGAATTGGATGGGTCCATCCCTGGCTGGTTCCTCATCCTTTATTCACTGGTTTGTTGTTCTCTCTATCTCTGTATTTTTTCCTTGCATTCTTTGATTATCGAGGTTAGTATTTATGTTTTCTGCTCATGGCTGTTTCATGTGAGTTTCTGTTTCTGGCATACGGAGAAAATAGGAAGCCTTGTTGCATTTTTTCCTCCCGTTTCTTTCTATAGAATTTTCTGTTTGTGGATATCTTATTCTCAATTTTTTCCTTCTTTCTTAAAAAATATCATTGACTTGACATATATGTATGTAGTAATGGGTTTATTGATGAACTTTCTCTCACATATATATTCCTTAAGCAAACATTATCCCTATAATGTTTTTTTGGTTAATTTTTTGAACACATAAATATGCTCAGTTTTGCTCTGGTTTTGGTTAAAGCATAAACTTTCATATCTTGAATCTTAAATGTTCTTCTATCTTATGTAGTGCGGGTAATGTGGAATCTACTGAAGATCCTTGGGCTGAATACAATGGATCCCGAACTCAAAATAGTTATGATAGTAGTAGCAATAGCAACAGTAGCAGTATCAGTAGCTTAAGCGCCAGCTCTAGTGATAGTGATTACAAGACTACAGGACCAAGTGAACTAGAGGCAGATGCTGATTCTTTAGCATGTAGACAGCCTATGATATCATCCGCTGATCGGTTGGGAAGTGATGCCAAATTGGTATGTCTTTATCTATTTCTGAAAAGGTACTTTAGATTTTTTTACCAAGAAAGTTTATCAAGATGAGTAAAACAAAATTACAAAGAACTTGGAGGATAATCGATTATCTAAAAAGTAGAGAAGGTAAATTAAAGCAAGAAAACAAATACCAATTGAACAAAGTCAACCAAATCACTCTGCATATCTGTGAGTGACCGCTTGAGAAAACCATCTGTGTTTTACACCAAATAGAAGTCATTTGCCTAATCTTCTGGCTTTCTTGAGCATACAAACAATGTTACCCTTCGGTAGAATGAACAAGATAACAGCTTACACTTCACATTGCCATAAACATTCCCCTCTACCAAACTACTAATTTCAAAGCTGCTAAAGCTAGTCCCCAAAAATTTCCCTCTGTTGTCCGTGATGGTTTTTATTCTTGGATTAAAAGGAAGTGTAATAATGGTGTAGTATTTTTTTTAAAGTTTAATGTTTGAATGCATCTGTTACTCATACGTGGTCCCAATAAGTTCTGGAATTGGTATACATGTACTTATAGTTTAGCCATATCCATACAACATAGCAGCTTACATGCTTGCTACTTTGTAAGTTTTTTGAAGGAAATACTTCACAAGCTAGTCACTTATTTTGTTGTATGCACGTGAAGATGGCTAACTTACCGCGTTTATGAAATAAATTGAGAAAGAGTCAGGATCCGTTGACACCAAGTGTCAAAGTTAACTTTGACACTAAATCTCATCCGTTCAATTATTTGATCCAAAGGCCTTTATTTATTCATTTAACATTAATTTTGTTCCTTTTTAGGAAAAATATCTCATTTATTAGCTTACTTCCTGATTTTTTATTCTTTCCAGAAACATATTAATCTCTATCGATTCCTCTACAGATTGATAGAGATATATATTTTTTATTAGTTTATATCACAATTATTTGAGTCGTTGTGATCAATATCTGTGAAGAAAAGGCAACAGGGTGCAGAATCATGTAATTCTTTGAATTCACATTTTACCACTTCTTTTAGATATGTTAATGGTAACCAAACACCATAGCACGTTCTCTGAACTCACAGCACGTTAATGGAATAATTGTTCCTTTGTTTTGTTAGTAAAACTATTAACATTTTTTCTATCAATCTGGTAATGCACACATAGATATATGAATTAACCCATCATATTGACAGTGACACATGTTTTCATATTGCTTTCCTATCTATCAATCTGAAAACGCACAAATAGATATTTGAGTAATGTATTGTGATTTAAATTAAAAATTCTCTTAACAATTTGGAGAAGAAGTGATCAGCGAACATAGAGAGACTAGTGAATGCGTTTTTGGAAAGAATCTCAAATCAAGATCTAAGCAAATAAATGATATAATTTTCCTAAAATGGAACAAAATCAATGTATGAGTAAATGCGGACCTTTGGATAAAAAAATTGAATGGACGAGATTTGGTGTCAAATTTAACTTTGACACCTGATGTCAACGGATCCTAACTCATTTAGAAAGAGTCAGGATCCATTGACACCAAGTGTCAAAGTTAATTGATTATTAGTTTTTTTTTTTGTTGAAAAGATGATTATTTGACACATCAGTTATTTTTTTTAGATTAGCAAATCTTTTTAAACTTTCCTATTTGGCCAATCTTAACTTTTGTACAATTGGGCATTAACAGTGACTTATTGCTGTGCAGGGCTCCAAGCGTTCTCGAACAGGATTGATACAGTCATTAAGTACGCCTACAAATATTCCTGGGCAAGATGCGTACATGTCTGATTTTGGTTCCATGGAAGTTAACAATTTTGCCATTACAAGAGTAGGGAATGAGTCAACTGGGTCTTACTGGGACTGGGATGATAATGATGAGGAGAATAGAGGCATGGAATTGAATATGGAAGCTCTTTTGAAAGAGTTTGGTGAAGGTTTTGCTGACTTCTTCGTTCGTGATGAATTGCCTTTTGGAGAGGTATCTGAATATTTACAGTACCATATTTAGAGGATTCCTTCTTTTGATTTCCATTTTTTTCTCTCTATATTAAAGTAAGAGCTATTAAGTTATGCTTCCCTGTTTAAACTGTTGTGTGACACATTAGGACTATTAAATTGGGTGGATTCTAGGGTGAGGGTCCAATTAGGTCCCTCACCGGTGAACCACGAGAAAAACATCAATAGATTAAATAGGTGGTTCAGATTTATTTAAATTAAAAGAGGGAATATGTAGAACTGCTCACATTCAATCATATCCTGCAATGGTTTTACCCTATGTTACAATTCGTGTAGAAATTCTTCCCATAATCAGATAACTGCTCTTCCCCTCAAACCATCAAATTTGTAAATCAAAT
>Ga0228711_1004009_pt1 | contig 22827 bp, 14 predicted proteins | sample MedpolnodulmetaG_2_FD_177996 | JGI IMG/M metagenome (GOLD analysis project Ga0228711, IMG submission 177996) | Root nodule microbial communities from Medicago polymorpha collected in Santa Monica, California, United States - brown nodules | ecosystem: Host-associated > Plants > Roots > Nodule...
CATAGCCAATCATGTTAACAACATTTATACTGGCTTAAACCGATAAACACCATCAGTACATGTCCACCCATACGGGTATTGTAAAAATCGCGGTCTACATTGAAACCAATTGTTAGATACACACTTCCATTAATCCTCTCCACTAAAACCTCGAACTGGTTGAATTAAGTGTCAACAAAGGTCACAAAACTACTAAGTTGGTTGTGAAAATCATTCACAAACATCTTTGGCAGCACAACAAAACCCTGCATCATAAATATAGAACATATCGGTATCTGATTCGTAGAAATAAAGCTGGCAAAAAGATAGAAAAATCCTGTTGAGTATGAACCGTACCTCATTAGCATGGAATTCACAGCAAACTGTCCTATATTGAAGCCTTAGTTCATTGACAAACTAGTCCAAGTCAGCTGCTGGATTCAGATCCAATGGAGCTGGTAAAATTGTTCAAAGAAATAATATAGTTGTCAGTAGGTATATAGATTACACGTATAAATAAAACATCACTTAAATTGAAAAGAAGAGGCTACAACAAAACTTATACTACAACCTTTCAAACAATGAAGTGCAGGCAAGGTTTCAAACTCGCGGTAAGATATTTTGATCTCTGTTAATGGCACAATTTTGATAACATAAAGGTAAGTGGAGTGCAACAAACGTAGCATGGGTTTGGCTTGAATATATAGTGATTTACTTGTGCATGGGAAGCCTAAAAGCTTAACTTTGGGCCTAAGGTATATTTAATAAGGTATTAAGTGGTCTAGTTGGCAAACAAACTAAAAGGTTATGAAAGGTCGTGTAGATATAGGAGGGAGATTTGAATTTGTATTTAAATTTGAAATATTTATTAAAGTGTCCAAAGCTTGCACCACACTCCATTACCAATTTGCCTAGGAGGGGAAAACAAACCCTATTAGGGCAATATTATAGCTTGGCCTAACAATCTTATAAAGTAGGAAAGATGTGAACTGAGGGAGTAGCGATTTTTGCCTCTCAAGTTTAAAAATCGCAATTTGAGCCCCCAACTTCACCCCATTTGCAAAACTGTGGCCCTTCTTGATTTTTACTTGGTCAAAGTTGATGAGACACATTTTTCCAAAAACCAAGTGACATATAAGTCGCCTACGTGGATTTTCACAAGTAAATAAATAAATTCACGTCTCATGTGACTTTTCTTCTTCTTCTTCTTCTTCTTCTTCTTCCACATAACTGCATATTTATTCTTCTTGTCGTTTTCTCCATAAATTAGGGATTTGGCGTCTTACTCTTCCACACCCAAATCTTCATTGCTCATTCTTCTTCTTAATTTGTTCTTCCCTTTTCCAGCCATCTCTATTGTTTATGTTTTTGTTACGAATTATTTGCCTTTCATTTTCCTCTCCATTTGATTCACACCCTTTTGCTATTTATTCGTGTCAAACCCTTTTGCCTTTCCTTTCTTCTTTGTTGCTGATTCATGGCTCGTTACAGTGATATGGCAGCTTCATCTTCTTTTGAAAAAAATGTTATGTGCTATTGTAGAGCTGATTCTCCATCGGTAACATATTCTCCATTGGTAACTTCATAACCCGTCGTCTTTGCATATGTGTTCTTCGCAATCATTTTCGCTTTCAAATCCGTGTTATTCAAAATTGTTTTCACATTCAAATTCGCGTTCTTCGCTATCGCATTTGCTTTCGATTTATCCTTTAGAGATCGATTCATCATCTTCTTTGTAACCATTTCAATCAATTGAAAAGATAAGACAATGAGAATGGGTGATTGTTGTGAAAGAACCATAGTTCCCATTTTGATTGAGATTGTATCACGTGACTTCTAAGCTTTTAACATTTTTTCTTTTATTTTTAAAACCAATAATCAGAGCTGACAAATTTTAACTTTTAATAATATCCACCTCATTAAAAATATTTAAAAAAACGCGACACATCAGCTTTGACCAAGCCAAAATCAGGGAGGCCCACAATTTAGCAAATGGGGTGAAAGTTGAGGGACTAAATTTGCGATTTTCAAACTAGTGAATGTGAGAAAAACACACAAGAAAAGGGGTTTGAATTTTGTTGGCCTTTTTGACGATTTCTTTTTCTAAGTGTTTATAAAACCTAGTCAGAATTTGATGTTGCAGATTTTGACTCAGAGTCTGAATGCAGCGGATAATAGAACACAAAGATAAAGAGTCAGAGAGAGAGAGAAAGCAGACACAAAACAATTTTATATTGGTTCCTCCCACGACACATGAGTAGTCCAGTCCCCTTGCACTTCCATGAGATTTCATTATAATCACTATGGATTACAACTTTCTCTAGGACACTAGCAAAAAACTTCTCAATGCTTAAGCACAACTGCAAGAGACTTCTACGCTCCAGAATCTACCTAAAGACTTCTGCTCAAGGAAAACTCCAAGAGACTTCCCTTTGCTTAAGCGCAACTACTTAAGACTTTTCCTTGCTCAAGGACAAATCCAAGAGACTTCCTAGGTGTTAAAGGTTTCACCAAAATATCACTTATATGCTCAAGCACGCAGGCGAGAGACTTTCTAAAATGTTTGCACAACTGCAAACAAATTAATTTGTTTTTACAATGGATTTAACAATGGTAGTGTAAACTCAACAGATGAGCAAACTCTTCAGCATATCTAAGATATAAACTTCAAAGCTAAAATCCTAAGTGTTTCGTGCTATTTGATTTGATAGAGCTTTGGCATAGAAAAATAGCAGAGTCTTGTTACTTCTTCTTCAGGTCTTCAACTCCTTTTATAGGCATTGATTTGAGAGACGTTGGAGAAGAGTGTCAATGCAAATAGAGTCGTTGAGAAACTTTGATCAAGAACGTTGACCCTTTGCCTGGTATAGATTCCGCTAGAAAATCCTTTGAATTATCTGTTGCATTCTCTTTGTTCCTGAGGTCCTTTGTTCGGTTGCACACGTAGACAAAATAAGACAAAAGAAATGCTCTATCAGATACTATGATAGAGATAACTCATAAAATAAGACAAAAGCTTACGTGGATTTTGGGTCCCTTAGATCCAAGTATGTCAGTCAACTTCTGTGTTTGATGTCCCACACAGAATCTGTTGAGATCACCCTCAAGCTTCTGTGAGGCATCCTTCTTTTAAGGACGTTGACCTTCCTTTCAGTGTAGTCTTCTAAGCTTCTCCTTTTCCTTCTGATGCTCTTCATATGCTCTTTCTTCAAGATAGATATATTCTTCGATCTGCACACTTGAACATATGTTAGTATTCCAATTGTTCTTCAATACTTTGTTATCATCAAAACTCTAGAGGACTTGTATGAACCATTTTTGTTCTAACAACTTGGGTGACCAAACTTGCTAGTTATAGAAACTTAGGGGACTAAAAGTGCATTTTAGCCTATTTTCAATTAACATTTGGAATTTAACTATTTTTTTTTCAGACATAAATTTTGAATTTAACTATTATGTTAGTCATATTATATGTTTGTTTTTTTAGATAAAAATCAAGGAAAATATTAACGAGCGTCCTTAGGACGCTTTTTATTAAGAAAATAAGTGGTAGATATTTATGAAAATGCGTGTCTTTTTTTGTAACAAAAATGCGTGTCTTTTTTGTAACAAAAATGCGTGTCTTTTTTGTAACAAAAATGCGTGTATTCAATGCATTGTAAATTTAAATATTTGACTTTTTCAAAAAAATAATTGATCATTTTAGATTGTTTAAAGAGTATCCCAATGACACTCGTTAATAAGACCAATAAATTAATCATATATGTTATATAAGTACAATTCAATTGGTAATTACAACAACAATAATATGTAAATACCATAGTCAGAATCCTAAATTCTTCACATTTAAAGTGTGCAAATATAAACACTAAACTACTAGATAAAGTCTTCTTAAAAAAATACCACTGAACTATCTGATAAAAAGATAATACATGTTTTGAAATTTTGACTCACACAGGACTCAAGAAAATGTGAATGCAAGGGCAACAATGATATGGTCTAATGTATGCAGTGTATAATACTCCCTCTGATTATTGTTATAAACAATTTTTTTTTTTAAATTCATTCAATAAATGATTTTTTGGTCTATAATATTGGCCAAATACATGCACCTTAAAACTTGATTTTTACTTATAATAATGGTTAGATGAAATATAATTTATGATTAATCTAATTGCTTTTATTTGGTATTACAAGTGGTCCACATTTGAACAGCTTAACTAATCACTCACTATGATCCCCTAAACAATTTTGATAGAAAAGATAAAATAAAATCAGACAATGTAAACTCAAAGAGACAAAGATAAGTGGAGGAGAGGGGGTATGCAATTGCCACTTTTCCTTTCTCAACAAAAAAGTACCATTTTTCCACACATTTTTAAAAATTAAAATTAAAATTAAAATTAAAATTAAAAGAAAATATAAAAAATAAATAAATGTGTGCACCCCACGGAAAAGAGCAGTACAAAAACAAACCCTAATTTCATTTCATCTCTCAAACACACGGCAACCTCTTCTCGGTCGCCGTCGCATCCTCCACCGTCGCTTCAGGTATTCTTCTTCTCTTATCTCTTTCTTCCCAACTTCAAAACCAATACCCCCAATTTTGTTTCTGAAATTTTTGTTCCAGTTTTAATGGAAATTTATTATCTTTATCTAATTTGTTGACTTAGGGTTTTCTGTTATTAATAGTATTGTTATATTGTGTTTCTGAAATTAAATTAAGCTAGAGATGTATGTTGATGAAGCATGTGCATGTTATGTAAAAATTTCTCTCGAATGCAGAAAAAAATGATTTTTTTTTTTAATCTTTTTTAACAAGGAAGTAAGCAATTCACTCGTGAGAATAAAGTGAATAAATATCAATTGTTGATGAACAAATTAATGTTTGATATTATTTGCATGTGAATAACATATCATGAACTAGTTGGCACCGACACTTTTGATAGTAGGTGTATCCCGGTGTCTGACATGTGGAAGGGCCCAACACTGATACATGTGATTACATTGAATTATATAATTTTTTAATTATATGATTTTCTCAAAATTTTATCAATGTCGACATGTAGTGTTGTGTTGTGTCTTGTGCCTGCCGACACTTATGATGGAAGGCATCCTGTGTCCGACACCTACGAAGCACCGACACATAGATTGGAGACACCACATACACCACGTCGACACTGATATATATATATTTTTGAAGAAAATGATACAATTCAATGTAATCACATGTATCAGTGTCAGACACTGACACGTGACGGACACCAGACACACCTTCGATCAAAAGTGTCGGTCATTTTTTCAAATTTTCACCACTGTCCGTGTTGTGTTAGTGCTTCATAGGTCGTGGGTGATTAAAATATTAACAATTGAATTTTCCACCTTACCCCAAAAATAAGCAAATTCAAAAACTAAACAAGAGGTATTTCGAAGTTGATTTCATTATTGCTGAAGTCATTGTAGGATAGGATCTGTTTGTTTTGAGGGTTTATGATAATAAGCATTGCTATTGCTTGTGGATATTTTGAGTTGGATGTTTCTATGTGGAAGTTGTTAAAAGCTCAGTAGGGAAATTGTTTTCAAATTAAGAAACATGTGAATTTTTGACTGGTTGAGTGAGTTTATAGCCGAGGCATCATTTATTCTTAGTTTTCATTTGAAATCGTTGAAAATCAGTTCTATTTGTACTAAATATGTTATGTTACATGTTATTATGTACGTATATAAGACTGTTGTTTGAGAATTTTTTAAAAAAATCCTTACCCCTGCATGCAAAATGGCACGGTTATGCATTATAACATAACATACATACAGATTCAGATTTCATTCTTTCTTTTCTTAAATGTTCTGTTTTAATATGTGAAATTCTTGATTTATTGTATAACATATATGTAAATATATATGACTGTCCTATGAGAGTTGGTTTAAACAATCCTTACCCCTGCGTGCAAAATGGAATGCTTATGCATAATTACATAACATACTTACGGGTTCACATTTTACACTTTCTTTTCTTAACCGTTCTGTTTTAAAATTTAATGATATATGTAACTTCTTGCTTTATAGTATAAGGTGAGTCCTGTTACCCTTTTATTGAGTGTGTCTGAGTTACAACTTACATGTGATTATATATTATTAGGTGTCTATTGTTTACCCTTTTGAATTTAATTGCATTTAGTTATGGTTCTTTATTTTGTTTTCTAATTAGAATTCTGGTTCATGTAGATCTTCCTTTTTTGTACCTGGGTTAAAGTTTTGTGACAGTCTCAACCATGGCAACTAGTAAGTGAGACATATACTTACACACACTGACACGTGTGTGTGTTACTTTATGGTCTTCTCTAGTTTTTTACTTTAAGTTACTATATTGAATGATTATTGGTTTTCTGCAGGACTTCAGTTTGAGAATAATTGTGATATTGGAGTTTTCTCTAAACTTACCAATGGCTATTGTATGGTTGCCATTGGAGGTTCTGAAAGCTTCTACAGGTATTCATTCTTTTCAAAACTAATGAAAATAAGTTCTTGGGTCAATTTAAGTTACTTGAATTTGGTTTCGAAATTGTTATGGCAGTTTTCTAAATGAATAAAGTAATATGGTTCTTGTTGCAGTGTATTTGAATCTGAGTTAGGTGGTGTTATCCCTGTGGTGAAGACATCTATTGCTGGCACCCGCATCGTTGGTCGTCTTTGTGCTGGTAAAGCTTTTCTTACCCTCATTTGCTATTGATTCCTTCAGGATTCATTCCTAAGCTAGTTTTGTCATATTTCTTTCTGCATAAAATGAGATTACTGCAGCAATTTCCTTTTTTAAATCATAACCATTTTATCGTGCGTAACTAACATACCTTTTCATTGACTCGTAGGAAACAAGAATGGCCTTCTCTTGCCCCATACCACCACAGATCAAGGTAATTCCTATTGTTATTATATGTTGTTGATTATTTTTCGTACTTTATGAAGCTATTTTAATATGATGTAGCATGGCGTATTCGAACACATTTGTAATTTCCCTTTTCCTCTGAAGATCTTATATTAAACGGTTACTCGTCAAAACCAATGATTCTGATTGCTGTTTGCACATATGAGACGATACAAATTGCCTGTTTCTATGAACATAACAAACACTAATGATTCTGTGTAATTGTAATAAAAAACAATTAAAAAAAGCATGCCATAGCTTTATCAACGCTCTAGTCTCTAGGGTACCTTTCAGCATTTTTTTCCCTTTATTTTTGCTGATATTGATCAGCCATAACATGTTTCCATTTGTACAAATTCTCTATGATTTAGGATGGCTTTTTAGAATGTAAATAATCTTCCCCCTCTTGTATCTTATGTTTCACCATTGTTTATGGTATATGATGCCATACCAATATAAACTTATGGTATTTATTGTATTTTCATGGTTATTGCTGCAGAACTTCAACATTTGAGAAACAGTCTACCTGATCAAGTTGTTGTTCAAAGGATAGAAGAAAAATTATCTGCTTTGGGAAATTGTATAGCATGTAATGACCATGTGGCTCTCACTCACACCGATCTTGACAGGGTATTTGTCTTATTGTAGATTATAGATTTTTTTTCCTCTCTTATTAATCAGTTATTCATGTTTAGGATTGGAAGTAGACTTGAAGAGAAACTTGTATTTCATGTAAAGCATGAATGTTGTTGAATAAGGAAAATGGGCAAATTTTCTCACGAACACTGCTAGTCTTTTCTGAATCTGATCACCATAAATTTTGACAACTCAACCAAACAAGCCCTTGTTTATAATTTCAACCACAGTACTTCAGTTCTCTGTTAAGAACCTTATTAAGTTTTGCCGGTCTTCAAATATGTTCTTTTAAGTTCGATTTTGTGATGCCTGTGGAGCTAATCTCTCGTATATAGGTTAGGGGTCATCATTAACACATTACTCATGATTAAACGTTTTCCCATTATTGCTTCAAACTATCTTCCTTTATACATCAAGTTATGTTTTTTTTCTTTTTCTTTCTGAATGGCTTCAATTTATGTTTTTAATTTGTATGAATCTTAGCTTGCTCTTATATTCATTGTGAATTAATTTGTTCAGGAAACTGAGGAGATAATTGCAGATGTTCTTGGAGTAGAAGTTTTCAGGCAGACCATTGCTGGCAATATTCTTGTTGGTAGTTTCTGTGCTCTCTCCAACAGAGGTGGTTTGGTGAGTAAAATTGTTAATTTTTCCCTTAAAATTCGTACTTTTTCCATCTATACCGTCTTTTGATCATAGTCATACACATGATGCAGGTCCACCCTCACACATCCATAGAAGATTTGGACGAACTTTCTACACTTCTTCAAGTTCCTTTGGTTGCCGGAACAGTGAACAGAGGTAGTGAAGTGATAGCTGCTGGAATGATAGTTAACGATTGGACATCATTTTGTGGTTCAGACACCACAGCAACAGAACTCTCTGTTATTGAGAGTGTTTTCAAGTTGAGGGACTCGCAACCTAGTGTCATCGTCGATGAGATGAGGAAATCACTCATTGATAGCTATGTCTGAAATTGGTAATAGTAATAACTTTTGTTTAAGATGTTGAGTTTTGGTTATAGTTTTGTGTGTCTAATGCAATGATGAGGTGAGAAAATCACTCTTTGATAGCAATGTCTGAAAATTGATAATAGTAACGACTTTTGGTAAGATGTTTTAAATTTTGGTTATATGTGCAATGTGAGCATGTATGTTCTAAAAATATTGATTGTACTTTTCCTTGTTTATGGTATCAGTTATTGAGTGTTGGCATCTATAAATCCAAGCCATGTTTGGTTTAATTCGAACTAATAGAAAAGTCATGCTTGAAATTGGGTCCTGCGTTTGGAAATCGATCAAATCACTTTGATTGCACGAACGATGATACCTTACAATCGTGAGCAGTCACCATTGTGCTGTTCAGGCGTTATGGATGGATTCATATAGATGTCTAAAATCAAAAGTAATATTTATGATTATTGTGAATGAGGCACATAAATTAGGGGAATGCTAATATACAACCACTAGTTTAGGGACCTAATTGGTTGTCATGTTGAAAAAAGTGAAATAGTTTAAGTTGGACCCAATAATAACTTTTTGGGTCTTGTTAACGAGAGCCCTGGTTAAGGAATCCAAAAGTAGAAAAATTGTTATGGAAACATAAACTGTTACTTTTGACTAACTAATTATTATACTATTTTTTAATAAAATCTTGTTTCTTTTGGCTGCATAACCAATACCAGTTAACATTCTCCTAACTTTTTTAGTTCAAGGACATATTTAATACTTTTTTTTAAAGAATATTTAATAATTCTTAAATAGTTTATGTATCTACAAATAATCAAAACAAAAAAACAATATGCCATAAAAAGTAATGCAAATTGATTCAAGTGTACTGAAAACTGCTAAACACATAATATTGTTGTATGTGATTGTGATTGAATGTCCTTTAGAGAAAATCGCTCAAATTAGATTAAATTTTAGACTCCTTTAAAAGTATGATAATTACATTATTCTATTATTTACTAGCTCTTATTTTCTCAGTATCTATTATTTTAAGGATACAATCAGATCAGGTTTTTTAAATGATTAATCCAAATTAAACCGAATCGAGTGTGATACATGTTTGGATCAAATGACTATTTATCTCAAAACCAAGTCAAACTGCACCACAAACATATTATAATATTTGATAATTTTCCCCCTTTACTCAAATCAAATTTTGCACGAATTTTCTGTAAAAAAAAGTTTCTTCTCTGGGCATCAACACCACCACCACCCAATTCTTTACTATCGTATAGTGATTGTATTTTCCATGGCATTGTCACCACTAGTGTTGTTAACACCACTGATCAGTTGTGCAACCCTTGTATCCATTGAATGATCTACATTTGAATTTTTATCAAATATTAGAGTATTTTTACATTATGAGAGATGATGTGACTAATATAAGAAAAATATGCTTTCATCATAGTACCATTATTATTTTAACTATTGTGTTGATATATACGGTATATATAACTACCCCTTTCAACACTTTTGGGCTGACTTTTTCTTTCTAAAAATACCCTTAATTTTCAATACAAATAACACATCTAACAAATAGATAAGAATAAATTTAAATATTAAAATAAATGTGTAACAAATACAAAATGTCCACTTTTTTCCTTTATCTATACTTACTTTTTCATTATCCCAGTTATACCCTTAAACAATTAAAAAAAATAAGAATATAGATATTTTTTTTGTTATATTGTTGGTTTCATTGCAAAAATAATTATGATTAGTTTGATTTGTTATAATTTGAAAGCCAAAAACATTTATATTTTTACTTTTAATCAAAATTAAAATTTCATTAGAAACACCGTTCATAATTTTTAAACATGCACAGTAAAAATATTGAAATATTCTTTATTAAGATTGGAATATTTGAAATTTGAGAACAAGGAGAAGCAGTGAAGAATGATTCATTGAAAAGCAGAAAAGTTGGATCATGTAAAAAGATTATTACCTTTTATATGATTTAACTCATCCTCATACTTAAATATACCTTTGATTCTCCAAGATAACACCAACAAATCTATGAACATAAATCTTGTACAAGTAGTATCCCACTCTAAAAAGTAAGTGATTTGATTGATTCATCTTTGTCACCATCCTTAACATACTTCATGAGCGTTATTTAACCTTTTCGGTTTATCAACTCAAATACTAAAGTATGTTCATAGTAACAAAGATGAAGCAATCAAATCAATTATTTTTGAGCTAAATCACAATCTCTGAAACAATTTCTTCTTTAATATTTGCAGGCTGCACAACACAAGCCTTCTTTAATTGAATAAAAAAAACGAGAAAGAGGTGAAAATCATTGTTGCCGATTACTTTGAATTATTTAGGCCTATAAATTGGGAATGAGGATAACTATTTTAGCGATTATTTTGCAAAATCAGTTGAGGAATCTATATTTTACTTTAAAAAACAGCATTTTCTCAACTGAGTAACCATATCTTCTAAAATAAAGGAAGCATATTATCTTTATTACGTGTTCCTTAAGAAAATTATTTACCTATATACTATCTTTTTAAAAAGCAATTATCTTAAGGACACAACTTAAGTGCAATTACTTATGTGTTTTTCGTATGATTCTTAACTGAAAATACATTTATATATATATATATATATATATATATATATATATATATATATATATATATATATATATATATATATAATAAAATTTATATATAATAAATAAAATAAAAAATAAATATATATATATATATATATATATATATATATATATATATATATATATATATATATATATATATATATAACGAACTTTAAAAAATTATGGATTTGAAGAAAACATAGTAGATTTAGTTGAGAACCATGCAAAAAGCATATGAGGAATTGCACTAAATTTTTTCCTTATTTTAATATCATGTGGCGGATTTGAAGGAAAGCTTGGTTAATTGTTTTTTTTTGAATAAAAAGCTTGGTTGATTGTTGAATTCTGTTACTAGTCTTCCTATAAAATAATTTTTATACAACATACTTTTCTATTAGGGATTTTATGGCATACTATTTTTTTTGGATTAATTAACCCGTAACTCCTTAAATTATTTGAGAATTTTAAATAGTTCATTAAAAAAAAGTTTTTTTTTTTTGAAAGATTGAACTAAAAAGAGCTTTAGTTATATCCTTAAACTTTTTTTTTCTTTCAATTAGGTCCATAAATTAGTTTCCAGTTTGGAAATAGGTCCCTAAACTATGAAAATAATATTTTTTTCCCTTATAAAACTATTAAATTTGGTGTCAAAGCTTAGTTTGACATTTGATGTCAACGAATAGTAATATACACACACTTCTCAACTACTTTCAAATTGTTTCAATACAAAAATTTCTCAAGATTTGTTTTTGTTTGAAAAAACTAAATTAGACATTATGTATAAGTTCTCATTAGACATTATTTTCTTCAAACAACTATGATTCAGTTCACTCTAATTGTAAGTAGCATGTCTAATAAACTAAGCTAAGGAATGTATTCATTCCTTAAACTTTCATATATTTTTTTGTTTAAGAAATCCTTAGACTACTAGATTGATTTCTTGATTTCAATCGCTAAATTCTCTTTCAATATTTAATCATCTTCTATTTGAACTTAATTGTACATGTTAGAACAAATGTATTTAATAGAAATACAAGGATAAAATAAACTTAAAACACCACATAACATTATTTCAAACCAAATAGTCATGTATAAGTGTAATGTGGACTCATCTTTTTCCAATTCACTCAATAAGGTTGATATCAAGTGTGCATATAAGATATAGAGGATAAGTCATGTAATAAGGTTGGAGCCGTACTTCTTGACGAGTAACATCACAACGAAGATGACGACAACAACAACAAATTTCATGTAATTAATTGACCTTCTGGGATGGGGTGAAAAGAGGTAAAAATAAAAAAAATAGAGCCAAAGTTTGAACGGGTTAAAACTTAAGTCAAAAGTTAAACCTTGTTGTATTATTTTTGCTAGACGTTGATATTTCTTTTCTGATAAAGAAGGAGTGATTTTTTGTTTTTGGTATAAGAGTTGTTGATCTTTTTAATATCAGACTATTTAAGAACACAATAAACCGTAAACCTCATCTCAAAAGAAAATAAATAAATAAATTGTAAACCTCTTCCTATTAAAAAACAATCAAAATAATTCCGAACAAAATAAAGAAGAAAATAAATGTATTGTTTTTATTGGTCTATCGTTTGTTTTTATTGCCACATAACATTATTTCAAACAAAATAGCCTTGCTTAATTTTCCTTTGTGGTGCGTAGAAGCAAGAAGGTGAAGGAAAGCAAAAGTTGTTTTGGCTGCAAGGGTTTTGAAATTAAGCTTGAAGATGGGGTCGTTCTTGGAGCTAGTGAAAAAAAATCCAGAAATAAAACAAGAGAGTTCCTTAGATTTTAGACCTCCAATTTGGGTAGTTGAATTTATGCAATATGTGTGATAACAATTGATTTAGAACAGTTATAACATAGCTAAAACTGCCCTTATTTAATTGTTCTAAAACCGCCCTTAAATTCAATGTGTGTGTGATAACTATAGTTGTTCAAAAACCCAATTGGGTTGGCCTGGTGGTATTGGCTTGAAACATGAGAGTGTGCTCTTCCTCAAGGTCTCAGGTTCGATTCTCTCCGGTGTCAATTAGGATGGACTAATTTAGTTTCTTCAAAAAAAACTATAGCTGTTCAAAAACTGTTCTGATGAGTTTGGAGAAAGATTTTGAAGACGCAAATGGAAGCAAAGAAGCAAGGATGTCTAGTGACAGAGGGAAGCTAATTTGATACTCAAGGTGTAAGCAAACACTTTTCTATAAGAGGGATGAAGAAGTAAGGATGTCTCTTCATCCAACAATGAAATTGTTCTGGTTTGGTTAAGGCTATGTTTGGTTGATCACATAAAGTAGAAGGAAAGAAAGGGAAAGGAAAGAATGTGAAAGGAAGGAATGAGAGTAGAAAGTGAGATGATTTTATTAGTTGTTTGGTATAAGAGAAAGAGGAAGGAAAGAAAGATAAAAAATTAAAAATTAAAAAATGTTAAATTTAGTAAATTACATAACTACCCACATGTTAAATTAATATGCATATACTTATATTAATATATATTTAATGTTAAACCCAAAAAATGTACCAAATAAAAAATAAGAACATAGGAATAGTAACAAATAATTATTAAAGGTAATAAAGTAAAGACATAGTACCATGCCGTGCAAAGAATAAAAGTTTTACATTATAATTTTTTGTGCTTTGTTCTTGAAACTTGATACTTCTTCTCTTGCAGTGAATACATAGGAATAGTACCATGCCCACTCACCTAAAAAACAAGCGCCGGAAATTAAAAAAACTGATGAACATTATAAAGGTAATAAAGTAAGGGTATTTGTGACTTTTCATCTTAAAAATGAGTTTCTTCTCCACTTTCTGCTCAAACCAGTGTGGAAACAATTTTAGTGTGGGCCCCATCAAAGATGCTTCTTTCCCATGTTTTTCCATGGTGTTCCAAACTATGGAAATCTCTCCTTTCCATTTTCTTTCTCTCCACTCGCAATCTTTCCTCCCTCCATCAGTGGAAACAAAAAGACCCTAAAAGATCAACACACATAATGTTTTTTATTATATGATAGGCTTTCCTTATTTATCTTTAGTAGTATTGACATGACTAACTCATGTTTTACATGCTTTTACACACACATATATACTATATATAACAACGAGTCTTGTCAGAACACTTGTTCAATATAATAAAGAATGTAGCTTTTATATGTATTTAGTCCCTGCAAATAGATGTCATTTAAAAAATTGTCTCTGTGTTCCTTAATCCTGGCATTTTGCCCTGTCAAAATTTAATCATTTAAAAATTAGTCCCTCAGTGACGTGGCAGTGATTAAGTGGGGAGAGGGAGGAAATTTTAAGTGATTGCCAGGATTAAGGAATACAGGGACCAATTTTTAAATGACCCCTATTTGCAGGGACTAAACACGTATAAAAGCCAAGAATATATAATGAAATGCAGGAAAAGTAATCATGAAGTGAATCTAATCTTAGCAAGGAAAAGGAGTGAAATTTTAAGAAAATGATTGTTACTCACTTTGTATATGGTAGCCTGTTGTTCATAATAGTGCCTTTTTCTTGAACAATAGCTTTCATTGGTAGCCATTAGTAATAGGTGAATAAATATGAAGGGACTGAAGTTGATGAGGCTATTATGCAGATAATGGCAATATTGAAGTCAGTGAAAATATTGATTTTGAGATATGAAGAGTTTAATCTAGAGATGACAATTAAAGCAAGGTTCAAAATAATACTATCAAAGGATCAAATATTGAGAATTGTTTTAGTTGTAGGGAGGTTAATGATTCTCATTTTGCAATGATTGAATGAGTTGGTTTGTGCTGAATTTATGACAATATCTATTTTGAACCTTGAAGATCTGCACAAGGGAGTAAAGTACTTGGCTACTTAAGCATCAAATACTTAGTAGAAAGAAAAGGCCAAATTTTCATCATAATAGTGAAACTAGGGTCTAGTACACGGTAGCAGTTGGAAAAAGAAACAAGACAAAATTACAATATTGAACTTGCATTAATATTATGTAAGAGACCTTGGTTTGTATTCCTTCTTCTCATTCTTTTAGTCCTTTCTCTAAACTTAACTTGACATTAGGAAACCAAACTGATCATCTAGCATTTCTCCAATTCAAAGAATCTATTTCCAGTTACCCAAATGGAGTCTTAGATTCTTGGAATATATTCTTCTATCCACTTCTGCAACTGGCATGGAATCACATGCAACCCCATGCACCAAAGAGTTACAACTTACAAAGTTGAACTTACAAGGATACAAGTTGCATGGATCCACCTCACCTTAAAGCTGCATTCAACTTTTGCTCAGCAATAACTTGTTTGCAGGAGAAATATTCCTATAAACTTGACAAATTGCTTGAATCTTAAGTCTTGCACTTAAATAGAAACAATCTAACTGGCAAAATAGCAACTGAAATTGGTTCTCTTCAAAAACTTATTATAGCGAACATTTTGAAGAAAACAATTTAATAGGAGGAATCTCACCATTCATAGGTAACCTTTCTTCCTTGATAAGTTTTGGGGTTGTTTACAATAACTTAGAGGGAGATATACCACAAGAAATATGTCGCCTAAAAAACTTGAAAATAATAACTGTTGCTGCCAATTAACTATCAGGTACATTTCCACCGTGTTTCTACAATATGTCGTCTCTTATTCTGATCTCAGCTGCAGAGAATCGCTTTAGCGGCTCTCTTCCATCAAATATGTTCCAATCTCTCCCTAATATCCAATCTTTTGAAATAGGCGGGAATCAAATCTTTGGTTCAATCCCAACCTCCATTGAAAATGCTTCTACTTTGACATTATTTGACATTGGTGGAAACCTTTTTGTTGGACAGGTTCCAAGTCTAGGGAAGCTAAGGATTTAGAGTTTTTGAAAACATTGACAAATTGTAGTAAGTTACAAATTCTTAGTTTAACTGCTAATAATTTTGGAGGTTGCCTGCCAAAGTCTGTGGGGAATTTATCCTCCTAACTTAGTTATCTATACCTTGGGGGAAATGAGATATCAGGAGAAGTTCCTGCAGAGTTAGGAAATCTAGTAACCCCTAAGGAATTATCCAAAATAACCACTTTGAAGGAATTATTCTGGATACTTTTGTAAAGTTCCAAAACATGCAAGTGTTAGATTTGCGTGAAAACAAGTTGTTGGGAGATATACCAGCTTCCAAAGGCAACCTTAGTCAATTGTTAGATTTGCGTATGGCAGAAAACATGTTAGAAGGACTATTGCTGGGGGAAGCCTCTAGCTCAAACTTTCAACATACCTGATTCAGTGGTTCAAACTCTCCATGCTTCCTTAAGTTCCTATATTTCAAATCAACAGTGGAGCATTCCAACTGAATTACTTCACTCTTATCCTGATCTGAGAAAACTTGCAGTACAAGTCACTCTTCCCATCCTTAACAAAGTTGATAGTTTAGATATGCTTATTTGGAATTACTTCATATGTCAACAGGTAATTTATCTCTCAAATAAGCATATGAATTCAAAAAGCATAATTTTCCAAAAATTCCTTGAGCCAAGGAGATATGGTCCAAAGATATCCCTCCTTCTAAATCTCTTCTAGTGTGGAGACTCATGCTTGACAAACTCCCTACTCATGAGAATTTATCTTTAAGAGAAGGTTTACTAATCCTTGAGGAGGTTTTGGTTTGGTCCCCTTTCTCTCTTTTGTTTCCTCCTTTTGCTTTTGGTAATATAGGGGTTTTCCTAGCTCTCTGCTAGGCTTCCTTCTTGCTTAAAAAAAATATAATGGAAAAAAAATGAATATAATTTTTTTTACCGTAAATATCTTATTTTCTAGAATACAAAATCAATTTTAATGCAATTGTGTTAAGTAATTTATTGGTTAACATTTTTTAGTACATTACTTTTATATTTGTAAGTATTAAAAAATTATATTATTTTTAATGGATATATTCTGTAAAAATGATTTTTTCTTAATTAAAGATATTTCCCAAAAATTAAGGATTTCATCGGATTCATATTTTAGAGGATATAAAATTATATTATTTTTATAATTTTTTTTGACAAGATGAGAACATATTTATTGTTTATTATATTTATGTATAATTTTAATTTTTCTTTCAAAAAAAAACTTCTAATTTAAATATATTATTATATACTAAATTGTTCATGCAATTTTTTACACAATTTGTCGTTTACTTTTTTGGTGTACATTTATTTTAAGATTTGTAAGTATAAAAAAACTCTCATGATTATTATATTTTTAATGTATGTTTCCAATGAATTATAAACATAAATTGGTCATTTATTAAATATATTCCTTGAAAATTTAGGATTTGATTACATTCTAAGTTTAGACGATAAAATTTTAAAAAATTCTTATATTGGTGACAAGATGTGAACATATTTAATTACTAAAAAATAAGTGTGAACACAGTTATTGTTTATTTTTTTAGGGGACATTTATTGTTTTCCATTATGTATAATGTTAATTTCTAATTTTAAAATATTTTTAATAGGGACCTAAACGGGTATTTTATACAATTTTTTTATGCATTTTATTATATACTTGTCTGGCCTAAACATATTCAAATGGACCCCTTGTTTGGTTTGAATTTTGATATTTTTAAATTAAAAGTAGGAAAAGATTACGATTCTCCATTCTTATGAAGTTGTCCAAAACATGTTACTGTTATACACTTTTGGGTGGAACAATGTAGCCTTTACGTACAAATCAATCATTTTTTTTAAATGCATTACTCATCCTTCTAAGTTTAACTTCAACTGAAGGTGAGGGGAGATCACATGCTTTCACAAGTTGGTGATAGTGAACAAACTCTCACAACTGTCCGTTTTTCTCAAACTCATTGTAAACTCCGTTGATGGTCCATATTTTAAGTTCAACAAATTTTCATCTTCATCTTCTGTTATCGTGTCAAAGGGTTGGCCTTTGAAAATCAACTTCGTTGGATGTCACTAACAACAAAAGATCAATTGCAAGTAGATCTCTCATCCATGACAATATATCTGAATTCAAATGCTTGATTTGTATAGACAAAATAAATAATAGAGTTTAGTCGTTTGATTTGTTTTCAATAATCTACTATTCTAGACATACATTAAAAAAAAAAATTGTTTGATTTTTTTTACATTTCAACTTGAATGAAATGTGTTATAATATGTGTTTTATTTTTAAAAATAAAACCTCAACTATGCATATCTTTTTTGCCTAATCGTATTACATAGTTATGTAAAACATGTTAGATACTTTATCCATGATAAATAAATTCAATGTTCCTTTCAAGATATAGGTACCATGTATCTCCAATTCTTAACATCGATCACCTAATATCATTTCATTGATTTAATATAAAGACCAATGGTTAATGATTTCTATATGCCTATAATTAAGGGTGGCTTTGTTATTTTAACTTCATAGAGCGATGAAGATATTCTTGACCTTATTTTAAGAAAGATATGATGATTTTGAACACTTGAAACATATAATCTTATTTTTATTTTCTATCAAATCAAACAATGATATTGGTTTTGATTTTTCTCTATATTCTTTACTTTCAAATAACCTAGTTAAATATACAAATGATTCAAATCATGTGGGATAACAAATGAATGAAGTATTTAGATTTTATAATATAGATTTTAATTCTTGTTGTTAGAAATGGCTCATGATTTAGTTTTTTTTAGAGAAACAAGCTTAATGCATTTCATTAATAATAATAATAGATTCAATACATGTTGGAATGTGAGAGTAAATGCGGAAACTAGTGTCCGACAAAGCCGCCTTAGCTAAGCTATGAGCAACTTCGTTTGCCTGTCTCTTAATAAACTTAACATGAGAGTTCATAAGATCAGTGCAAAGGAGGTTTACACAATGTGTGATGATGACGCTAAGATCTGATACATCAGTTTGCTTCCCATAAATATTGTCCACAACCGTCTTTGAGTCAACTTCGAAATCCATATTCCAAAGATGGAGATCCCTTACCCATTCCATAGCTTTTAAGAGTTCGATAGCCTCCCCAATGTCAACATCAGTGATAGGAGAAAACCATTCTGTTCGAGCCAACACAAAAGCTCTTTTTGCGTCTCTGATACACATACCTATACCCACTATGTCTAGAGCTTCAAAGAAAGAAGCGTCAACATTGCACTTATACCTTGTTGTTGTCGTCGTTATTTTTATTATTATTATTATTATTATCATTATTAATAGATGTGTGCAGATAGATAACTTTTTATGTCAGGGTTGCATACATAGTTTAACTAGGTTTCCTTTATTGCTATCAATATATCTACTCTAATGAATAAATATTCTATGGCAAATTAGATTTTCTACTTAATAGAACGAGTCAGATAGACATGTAATGAAAAGTTTAACTATATTCTTGTTTGTGTTATATACGTGAATTCAGGAAAGCAATAAAAGTGTTGATAAGGATAATAATGACCATGGTGAGGAAGATAATAAAGATCCTACATATAACAGTGAGAGGGCTATCATCATTACTCTAACAAATTAAATAGGTAATTTATATTTCGTTTTCTATAATTTTCTCTGTTCAAATATTTCTCATTTCACTTTTTTGAATGATATTAATACCTTCTTGTTTAATATAGTGATGTTTTTTTTTTAAGCAAAAGAAAGGGTGTAGAGGGGTCTCCTAATGCAAAACCCCAATCATGTATTAAAAGAAATAAAAACAAAGAGTGAGGGGGGACAAAACCAAAACCCTCAAGAAATTAAAAGCGGATACATGGAAAGAAAAATAGAGATAAAACCCAAAAAAAACAAGAGAGAAGAGAACCACTAATTAAAGGGCTAGCGAGGCGAATGGCTAGAAGCACCCACCTTGAAACCCTTGCTCGTGAGTGACTGCTGCTTCTTGCTCTTCTTCTTTCTTGGAACCATCGGTTGAAATGGTTGGCCTGTGTCTCTTGTCAAATAAGCAATTTCTTCTATCTGACCCATGTTAGCCCAGGAGTCACTCAAAAAATCTATAGCTTGTTGGGCCACAGAAGGAACAAGTCCTAAAACTTGCATATCATGAATAACATTTGCACTAAAGTTTGACAAGTTAGAGTCTTCACAACTACGGAATTATTCATTCTCAATTCCTGCTCAAAGTCATCGAGTGTATGACCATTACTGTAATCCATATCGGTCACCGCATCACACCAAGGGCCAGTGATACGCATATCAACAAACGAATTGCTCTGTTGGTCCCCGTTATGTATCTCAGCAAGAGTTAAAGTGTCTTCCACCTGCACAGACTGCACATGAAGAGTTTCAACAGGAATAGAAGACTCCTCTTCCACAAACTTAATAGCATCTCCTACATACATTGTAGTTGTCATCTCTCTAGACCTTATAATATCAAAAATAAGTGGATCCTAACAATTTTGCTGCATCCTGAAGGATGCACAATAGCATTAGATGGTGCGACCTCATGCTGGTTAGCCTGTTGAAGAATGAGGTGTTTCATAGTAACAGATGCCTCACCCTTGTGAGCATTCTCTTTTTGTTTCCTAGCAACCTCTTTGGAAGCATTATGATTGTTATGCAATCACTTACATTGACCAATGGAATGACCAATTGTAGCACAGTTATTACAATATTCAGGAAGCCGTTCATAATGAATTTCAACATAAAAGGAAAACCCTTCACGTTCAACCATAATCTCATTAAAAATTCTTTGGGGAAAGGTCAAGATCAATCAAGATCCTTGCAAAATGGCCAAAAATGCGATTCTTAGTCGCATCATCTAAAGTCAGAGGAGTTCCCAACCCATTAGCAATTTCAAACAGATTGTATGCCTCCAATATAGTGATGTTTTGATTGTAAGTCCATATACTAGAATAACAAGTAAATAAAGATGCCTTAAAACAATGTGATAATGTTAAGAATGTCTATTTAACAAGCCTTGGTAACTTTGATTCTAAGATATTTTTAATTAGGTTATTTTTAATTTAAGTGTTTTGTGATATTGTGGAATATAGCATTTTAATTATGTATTTTGCATACTCTATTTGAAATCGTTGCATCTTAGAACTATCATATTTTATTGTATATTTTAAATTGGGGTTTCGAGTGTCACATAACGGCCACTCACTTCCTTAACCATTTTAAAAATAAAAACGAAAGTTGTTAAATGAAAATAAAGACTTCCATTAAAAATTAGAAAAAGTAAAACGGTGGACGGTGGCTATTTTTTTATTAAAGGGTAAGTCGTTGGTGGTCGTCGTAACTTATCCTAATATAATTATGTAATAAAAAAGTTGCACTTGTTTGGTAATTAATTTAGTTAAATTGTGATTTTAATATCTAGACAAAATATTTTATTTAAGTGGTTTGTTTTGCTTAATATTTGCTTTGAACTTTTAATATCAGCATCGCAATCATAAAATTAATTCTTTAGTGATATGAATCCACTTGGGTTGACATAGGTGGTATTAGTTTGAGATTTTGTAGTGTATTTTTTTTAAGGTATCATGTTTAATTTTCCCCGGTACTAATTTTGATAGATTACTTTGACTTCTTAAAAAAAAACTTTATAGCAATATGAAAATATATTATTGTTTGCTAAATTATCAAGTTTCCTCTCTCAATGATATAAATATATCTAAATATTTTAATAGGTATAATGAAGAACATTATTGAACTCGGTTCTCATTATGGGATGCATGTGCAATGAGATAAGTTTATTTTTATAAATCGTGTGCTGCTACGTTTGGTGCTACTACCGTCATGTATCTGATATTTTTATAAATAAAATGAGATAAGCTTATTTCTGTAAAAATAAAATAAAATAGTCATTGATTACAATTTAACGAATCCTAACTAAAGAAGTTTACCTCAAAATAAACTATAAGAACATAGATATAGTTAATTAAAGTTATTACAACTTAAAGATAATAGAGTGAGTGAGCATCCCCTAGTGTTTTGTCAAAATCGTGTGCTACTACGTTTGGTGCTATAAAACTTGCTACATGTGTTTTCGAATGCAATTTAAGATTCAAAATACTAGTATTTTACTACAAGTGTTATTGAATACAAAAACTAAAAGACAAATAAATTAAGCGTAAGATTCCTAATTTTATAATCAAGCAATTAGACTCATGTGGTTAATAAACTTTGCCAATTGATAGATTGTTCAAGAAAATTATGATTGTGTTCTGTCATGTAAACAAGACTCTACATTAGTTGGTTGATGAGCAGGGACGGATCCAGACTTTAGGTATATATGGAGCTAAAATTTGAAATAAATAATAATGCAAACTAAATGAATTTTTTTTAATCGACAAATATTATTCTCATCGAGATTGTGTAAGAAACACAAAAACTCGCAGGTCAAATAATCTAACATACCTCATTGTTTGCACTTATTTGTTTCCACAAAGATCTGAAAGCTCTTTTAACTTAGCAAATTTTGGGCCAGATAGCACATTTGTAACATAATTCTTAAGTTGAGTGTGTAACGCCACTTCCGGTGTAATATTCCGCGTTTTAGTTCAAGATGTTTTATCCGTTAGCTCGTCTCATGCGCATTTTAGACCGAGGGGCATGTTGGTAATTGTACGTAGGAACTATTTAAGTGTGTTTTGGACCCAAATCCTTCATTTGAAGTTGCTCTCCCTCTCTCTTAACTCAAGGACAGAATCTGTCCTCTCTCCCTCACACTCTTGTAGCTCAGCTCTCTCTCCCTCTCCATC
>Ga0228711_1004011_pt1 | contig 22815 bp, 8 predicted proteins | sample MedpolnodulmetaG_2_FD_177996 | JGI IMG/M metagenome (GOLD analysis project Ga0228711, IMG submission 177996) | Root nodule microbial communities from Medicago polymorpha collected in Santa Monica, California, United States - brown nodules | ecosystem: Host-associated > Plants > Roots > Nodule...
ATAATTGAAACATATTTTTAAACTTGTGAACATATTGCTAGTAACTAGTAATTGATCTGGATGTTATTACTCTAGCAAAGTTATATCCTTATGAACTAAAGTAAAAATGCTAAACTAAAGTCTATGACAATAAGTATAACATTTGATAAAGTATTGATTATATATATTATTTTAGATCATATTGATAAAGTAGTTTATGAATTTTAGAGAAACTTCGGGGTATACCACTAAAAATCTAAATAATTTAAAGAAAGACAAATAAGATATATAAAGATCGTTGTTTACACAAAAAGATTTGATATCATACACTTGAAAATGACCAAAATATCTCCAAGGACAGTTAACTGTCATTCGCTTCAAAAGAAAAACTAAACAGCGAACGGCAATTAATTATCGTTGGAGGTATTGAATGTCATTTACATGTCTGTGATAGCAATATTTGAAGTCTCAAGAGCAATCTCCTAGATGCATCGGCTTGCTTAATATATTTATGGTAAGCCCACTCTTAGGCTTGTTGGCCCACAGCCCACTCTATAAGTATGTTGGACATTACTTTTCCTGCCTATTAGTTTCTCGTGCACACTAATTAAATTATAAAAGCCGAAATGTTTTAACGTGTTTTGAAGCTTCTTATAGGATGTTTATTACGTTTGGATTATATAATTCGAAAAAATTAGGATGTGCAAGAAATCAATAAGGTGGAAAAAGAAGGAATCAGTCTTTTTTTTAATCTAAAAGCCTCTATCTTTTCGGAAGGAAAAAAAAAAAAGGCTCTCTTTGAAAGCGAAAAATTCATTTTATCATATAAGAATAGGAGCTTAATGCAAAATTGAAATTTAATTGAAAAAACATTGGCAGTAAAATTCACTAGAAAGAAAATGATGTCGGTGTTAAAAATTTTTCTAATATTTTGTGGGCTGCAATTAATTGTTGGTTTTGGTTTTAATAAGAACAGACTGATGTTGTGATCCATTTGATGATGTTTATGCCCTAATAAAAGTGATCAATATATAATGGGCTTTTTTGGCTACTTAATCTGATTTGTGTAGAAACATAGTATAGGCCCAAACACTAGGTCCATGATGGGTGGTACCTAGGATTGCACGGTTATAAATAGAAAAGTTAGGTCCCCTTTGCCATCACTCTGACTACTCTGCTCATTAGTGGTTTGCCCCATTGAAAACCTTAAGTCTGGAGTATATGAAATGCTAAGGAAGACTCTTGTCTCAAACCTCGGCGAGTCTGGTAATTATACTTTTTAAGTAAGTGTGTTCTAATTTCATATAATAAGTCGGATGTGAAAGAAAAGTTTAAACATAAGAAAAGTTTTATGGGAACTAACTATCTAGTAACTAGATGACTAAAATATATCTACATTAATAAACAAGAACATGGGAATGAAGAAAAGTAGAATTAGAATATTTAGTGTTGGATTCACAAGTACTAGCTTATCCGATAACAGATGAAATTGCTATGTTCGACATCGTGATCCAAATTCAAATTCAAAACTCTCACTTGTATGTGTGAGTTATTGAATGGTTATTCATCTATCTATAAAAAAAGAATGTGTGCGTTAGAAATATGGTGAAATTAGAGGTGGTAAATGGCCACACTCGCCTCACTCCAGCATTTGCTCGTTAAAAAAGGGCTGGCAAAAGCATGTTGAATTAAGAACGAAAATGTTGTTCTAACACGCATTTTAACACCAATACTTTCTTTTGTTAAAGAGGAGTATTTCTTTTAGCAAATATATTACATTGTCTCATCAACCAATTTCACTACTTTATCAACCACAAAAATCAATTATGTACAAAATAAAAATGAACATGACAGGCCAAACTGTCTTCCTCCTATCCTAATAACTATCGAGACAGTGACACAAATGTAGGTTAAGGTCTCAATTTATTTTGTCACCTTGAAGTAAAAGTGAAAAGTAAGTAATCAACTAATAGTATTAAGTAAAAAAGCAAGGGTGATTGCTCATCAAGAAATTAAAATGTGGAATCTTATCGAAAGTTGTGTGTTTTATCTGAAAACACACTATATGAAATTAGTTTTCGGTGATGTAATTTTGACATCTTCATCGTTAAATGGTTCTTCACCAAGCTCATCAAGAAATTGGTTCCACTTTGTTACCATTTTTCATTTTCACTCATTCAATTATTCATTAAATACAAATACAACTTTACCACAAATAAGCATTTTTGCTTGTTAAATCTAGATGTTGTTTTAAAAAGTTTAAGTTTCGATTTTTTTTTTTTTTGAAGAGCCTAGATGATATATCTTGGGTTAAGCAGATATTATTGATTTTCCTCGAGTTTAGGATTGGTGAAATCCGACTTATTTGTCCATTTATAACATGTAATTTAGTATTCCTATATGTTAGAATGGTAGCATATCAAATGAAAGAGGATGTATCATGAAAAGCATCATTGATATGTGTAAACAAATACAAAAACTCGTGTACTTTTCACATGCTAATGTTTGAACTCTAAAAATGCATGTTTTCACAAAGATGACAAGTTAATTATTGTTGGACCAACGACAATTAACTATTGTTTTAAACATGAATGTGTTCTAGGTTCTTGTATTACACGTTTGAAACAACATTTAACTACCGTTCATCGGTGAATGGTAGCTAACTGTCTTTCAGGTGAAATAGTTTGTTTGGGGTTCTTGAGAGTAAATCATGATACTTAAATAGCAATTTTCTCAAATTCGAGGGCTGGCCTTGTTCTAGCCTTGGCCCTAGCCCATGTGGGGTATTTATTAGGAGATTAAAGCTTTGAAAATTACTCTTCTCACTTCAAAAATTGCTCACAAACATACCCCAATGACAATTAATCGATCTTTTTATTAGAAGTTAAATTAGTCCATTTAAATTGACATCGGAGATAATCGAATTTCAGACCTTGAGGAGGAACACGGTTCAAGGTCTCAAGGCAACCCCACCAACCAATCTTAAAAATGTCAAACGACACTTACATGTGGTTGGACCAACGACGGTCGGAAAAAAGAAGTGGGAAGAGTAATTTTCTAAAGTCGTATAAGTAACCGGGCTTTCTCGTTCTATCCTACTAGTATGCTAGAATATAACTAAGGTAGGGGTCTTAAGATAAATTTATGTTTTTCAAAAGATGTTTTTTTAGATTAAATTTTCAAATAAAATGTTTTAGTCAAAAACTTAATATAGATATCTCAGGTCCGATTAGCTAGTTTTTTTTTTGTGGTGGCCAGAATTTAAACCCCCGACCTAGCATATATTATGCATTATCCCTACCAACTGAGCTAAGCTCACGAGGACTCAAAAAAGGAAAAAAAATACTTTTGTAGAAAAATCCCAAGATTTATGGGCATTGTTTTTTCATAAGAAAACCTCTTTTTTAGAGTTCATAAGAAAACTGTCTAATTATATATTTTTTTAATAGAAAAAAACATGTTTAATTATTTAAAATTTTCAGCGAGATTTTTTTTTTATGGTTGTTCTTAACTTCATGTGTTCACTAGTCGAGATACCCGTGCTACAACACGGGTAGTGCGGCTTCGCCACGCTTATCGACAGGGTACGTTGGAAAAGTAAATATTTTTTTGTGCATAGTGAAAAATGAGTTGTATTTAAATGAGAGTATTCATATTTATATATCGGTAGTAATAATTAAAAAGAAAAGGCAATATAAATTTGTTGTAAGAAGTACATAGCAAAATATTTCATAGTCAAAGTTACATAATAAATATAGTAATGAGAATAGTAGACTTTTTAGTATCATCTAGTTAATCTAAATACAATAAGGATCTTTTTTGCCATCACAGAGTCACACTTGAATTTTAGAAGAGTGTCAGGAGCAATACAATTGCATGAGCAAAATCGTCTCCATCGACTTCCAATTATAGCAGTTTTGGTATTTGTTTGTGGATCATTTAAGAATAGCAATTGACATATTGTGACATTGTTAGATGTTCCACATAATCTAAGATATTCGTGGTTTTTAACTTGTAAAAAGTTGCCAAGATCAGTTGGTAAAATCTGCAACATCAATGAAATGATATAAAATAGTGAAATATTTATAGAGTATATTAAAATGGAAATTGCAATAAGTAATATTACAAAAGTAAATATAAATATAAAAAGGCTTACCAATTTTGAACTAATTAATGAATTTTCTGGAACTTTGAGTTAAAATGTTAGATCTCGAGAAATGCAAGTAGTCAATCTATGGTAACGTGGATATTCATTTTTTGATGTAGAACCATTGAATATTTTGATTTGGAATACACTATCACCTAAATATGTGAAAGACATAAGTGGATTCATTGTGATATGATAAAAATCTCTAAATTGATGCCAACCGGTAGTAAGAATTGGTGCAGTGAGGATTTTGTTAAATTCAACTTGTTGACAATTGCCAATACCATCTTGTAGCATCCCTTGTTCTTCTAGTTCATCGAAATATTCTGCAACAAAAAGTGAATCTAATTCGCAAATAATCTGAAAAATAAAATAAAGTATGTTAGTGGTCTAGCATGTAAATAAAAGTCATGAAAGAGTTATTGAGAAAATTTATTAAGTTATGTTAGTAATACTTCTATGAAAACAACTAAAAAAGAAGGTCTATTGGATTCAATTGTCATCAATGGAGCTCTGCTGGTCTTCCCTCTTCTTTGATTTGATGGTAGTTCACTGATAGAGGAAGCATTGGACTCCATTGTTAGTGGATTGTAAGGAAAATGTTTATAACAATGTGAATGAAAAATATGATAATGAGATAAGTGAGTTGATTTTCGATGGAAGGTCTATTTATAAGAAGGAAGTAGAGATAAGTTAATTTGTATAGTTTGAATAAAGATGTAAAATATATTAATTTTTAGTAACTTTTATTAAGATTTCTAGTGATTCCTGACATGATTTTACCATTCAATAGTTTGCTTGTGATATATAATTTGTAAAAGATTTCTTTTATTGAGTAGACCTTACATTGAGTGCTTCTTTTAAGAAGCATGGGCATTATGTAATATTATATGCTTTGGTTTTTTATAATTAGTACCAAGGTAAAAAACAGTTTGAAATTTGGATATTATATGTCACGGAAAGAAAAAAAAAACATTGATTTCACTAACATGAACTTTCATTAACTACTACATTACAAAGTGACACTTAATAGTTCATGACACGAATAGTTAAATTACATAGGAAATTATACAATAATTATGTTCAAATACAAATATAAAAGGTCTAGTTAACACAAGAACATTACATAATTGTTAATTTATTTAATAAAAGCACATAATAAACATATAAGTTTCACTGAGTAGGATTTGAAGTAGACCCTGATCCATGGATAGAGAGTTGATAAACATGACACATCTGATGAGCACTTTTTGTAGGAAATTTGAATCGGATGATTCCTGGCTGGAAATTATTTGCTTGGCAAAATTTGTCCTAGTCTATTCCCAATTCAACAGTTAATTTTTTATCGTTTCGAAGAAGGACCTGAAACACTTCAAATTGTCCTTGATCATGGCAGCAAGCAAGCATCTCATACTTATTTTTCCTTAGAAACTCACCAAAACGGTCTGAAACTGTCTGTAAAATAAATAATTTTAAGTTAGAATTAACATGAAATTATATTTAAGATGTATTAAAAAATTATTAAACAAAATAAGTAATGTTAAAAAAGGTATAGTAATAATTATAGGATTGATGAACTTAACGAATTTAGGCATCTTCAAGAGCATATCATTAACCCCTTCATCGAAGAAAAATGTTTCTTTTGGAAAGAGACTCCGACTATGGAATTTCGGTAAGGTTCTTGGATCATCAACTTCTCTTAACATGTACATGCCAAAGAGATCTTTGTCATAGTAAGAGAACACAACTTCAACATTATCGGGAATTTCATGGTATTCCTTAATCTCCGCCTAGCCATCCGTTATTATCGGGAATTTCACCTCAACAGATACAACTCCCCTAAAATTCAAACAACTTTTACAAAATTTTATCAAGGAAATTCAAGAACATCAAATATTTCAAGCAAAACAAACATTTAAGGTCTTAGGAGGGGTGTTCACATGCACATGTCAACCCGATCAACTGAACCCAAAATATCTGATTTGTGTCTACCTTGTAGTTTGTGTCTACTTCTAATCACCTGAGATGGTTTTATTGTATCAAATTTAAGTTTTCAAATTTCTTAATAAGACAGATTAAAAGAAAATCTCTCTTTTTTTGTGTACATATATAGTTGAAAAATATTAATATATTGAATCCATAAATGTTTCCTTTTGATGCAATTGCTTAAATTCTAAATTTAAATTTACTTTAGATATGAGAAATTTTGTGGAGTAAATTGTCAATATGTTTTGATTTTAAAATTATTTTATGCTTCATATAACCTAATGATCCGACACTAACCAAATTATTACTTTTTTACATACCTAAACTGGTGATTATCATTTGATTGGAGAGGATAATTTTTTTTGCTCAAAACCAATGCATATGGTGGTTATAGGTCAGAGTAAATCAACCTCAATTTATAAGTGATATTTTAAATTTGATTTTTTTTTTTTAAGAAACAAAAATGGAATTATATTCACAGAAAGAAACAAAGATTCATCCTTGGCACAAGGCGTACAAAAAAAGGCTCTCAAAGTTACACTGTAGCTGTCACAATAAAAAGAAAATAGTAGTTAGCCGATATCCAGATATGTCAAGGGGTTCGACCACCACTGCTGACAACCAAAAACAAAAGAGGCATTATTAGCCATCAACCACCAGTAGGAATGAAATTTAACCTTCTCCGAGAGTTCTAAAGATGAACTTTGAGAATTATTAAATAACCTATCATTACGCTCATTCCAAACTAGCTAAATACAAATGAGCCAAATTAACTGCATAAAAGATCGACGCTCCCGCAGACCACCAAAGTAATTTGTAAAATGGACAAAATGATCAGGAATACTCTGATGGTCTACACCAGAAACGCCTACCCAAGATCGAACCTGCTGCCAAAGAGAACTAGATATATCACACTGTAAAAACAAATGCTGAGTTGTTTCGACCTGCCCACATCCCGCCAAGCAAGATGTGTTTGCACCTGTAATGATGTCGCGGCCAAGAAGGTTGTCTTTTGTCAGCACCCTGTCTCGAAGTAACAGCCAAGCTAAAATGGAAACCTTCACGTGGACCTTAGAGTGCCAAATCAGATTGTCGGAAGTATGTAACAATGGAGGATCCTGAGAAGTGAGCAAATGGTATATTGAGGAGATCACATTAAAGATAATTGTCATATTTTTCAACTGCACTTAATCATCGATAAAGTTGTTGGTAAGTGTTTTTTGGAGCGAGGATCCAAAGGTAAACCTAATGGATCCCCTAGCAGAGTGTACTAGATGCTAAAGAATAAATCCTAATCTCCACACTATATGGGTTTTGATTTCTCCCTTGAAAATAAAGACAGGTCAAAAGATGTGTGGTTCTTAAGTTATAAGGTGGCTTGATTCAGCTGCAAGCAAGAAAATGCTCAAAGGAATTTCGCGGGCATTCTGGGATTGAGTGAAAGGTCAAACACAAAGAGGCTGCTGATTCTGTTGTTACATCAAGAAAGGCTTAAAAAATCATTTATTCCTCCTATTCTTTTCTCACATGTGTATGTGTACCCATAAATTAATCTTTAGTCTTCTTTGAGTTTACGTATATGAAAAATGGTTCGTACTCGTTATCGCCCACCACCAAGGCCTACAATTTAAAAACTATTCTTTTCAAAGTCAAAAAGAAACTCATTCATCTAGTAAAATGTCAAAGGCAAAAATTTTACACCGTACACTGCAATTTCATTTAAGCCTGAGATTGCAGTTAACCCAAAAACACTTATTTAACCAGCTTTTTAATATATATATTTTAATCTCATTCCAATAATTTCAATCATCCTCAACAAAATTTATAAGTGATGCATTTTTGTGGAATGGCAAAATATATTGTTAGATTTCGAGCACCTGCAGTTGCACGCATTAAATTTTTCTACACTCATGCTACAATTGATTTTCTCATCTTTTTCTTCTTCTCACTTCATTATCTTTATTTCTCTCTTTAGTGGTTGATTTCTTGTGTGCAATTGTAAGTTACACGTCCCACATTATATGAAAAAACAGAGGTTAAACATTTTATAAATGAGATAACCCATAAGTCTATTGTCTTGAGATATTTGATGAAAGTGTGACGACACTTTCACTTGTATTGTTGTTTTGGCCTAAATGTTGGTGGTCTCTTAGCCTCCCCTCGTGAACCAATAAGATTAAGTATTTAGGTGACTTGTGAACCAATGAGATTAAATATTTACCTGATCCGTATTATTTTTCAATTTTTTTTATATCCGAATAACATATCGCTCCTTACGATGAAAGGAGTGAAAAATTAGAGGTATTCTTCCATGGTCACAAGACCAAATCAATAATGTTTGGACACACATAAAAAGATTCTCTTCAAAATTTTCAATCATTTTTTTTATCAATTTCCTCCTTATTATTAAAAAAATGCTTCTTTGTGTGTGTGTGACCAAACACTATTTCTTTAACCATGTGATCATATTAGAATTTCTCGAAAAATTACTTGAAAGAAGGTTAGTGTTTTATTTGAATGTGTCAAAGGAAAGTTTTATATTAATAATTGCTCAAATTCTAACTGTGTTCGTAAAAGTTAGGGATACTATTCAATTAAATCGTTTTATATTATTCTTGTGAAATCAATACTACCCTGTTTACTGCCTCGACCATAAAAATATACAGAATCCTAGTTTCACTTAAAGACAGTGATTTTTTGTAAATTATGTCAAATTCTTTAACAATTTTAAATATCAATGTTCCATAAACCACGTATTAATATGGTCATGCATGACACCACCTTAACCCTAACAATCTCCATTTGTCATTCATAAAATCACGTGCAAGCACATACTTTATTTAATGTATTTCTTCGTGTGAATGAAAGGGTATATATACATTGCTGTGTATAACAGAACTTAGGTGCATTGCAGACACCATGCAATGCATGTATTTTGGCGACGAAATCATAAAATGCAATGCAAAGAAAAAACGGCTTAATGAATGACGTGACAATTCGATCTTATCCAAAACGAAGCTAGACGCCCACGAGCATAATTCCAAGTGGGATCCACGTGGCCCAAATTCCTACAGTTTTACTTTCGGTTCGGTTTTATTATTTGGATTCTTTTTTCTATTTGACGGTTCTTTCTAAGACCCAATCAGATGTGGGACCTTTGCTCTGTCAGCAGGATGCTTTTATCAACTGACACGTGCTTATCATGACACGTCATTATCCTACAGGTCTTCGCCGACATTTTCTCAGTGCTTTACGAATCACGCCCCCCCACAGCCTCACCAAACCCCTCTCCACTAGTTACTTTCCTATTTCTGCTCATGCTTATTTATTTTTCTCTAAAACAAGGAATTACCAATAAATCTTACGTTAAAGGTTTTATTAGCAGGTGTCCTAAGTGTATTGTTTAAAAAAAGGGTTTTGCTAACCAGTACCCTCAGGGCAATGGTTATGGAAACCAAAAGTAGTAGATTTACATTAAATTCTACAATGTTTTGACTTTTAAAAAGTTAAATTCTTCATTTTTCACCATTTTTCAATATAATGTTTCTATTTTTATCATCTTAATCATTGTTCCAAGAGCACTATTTAGTATTTCCCTTAAAAAAATGATAATAAAAAATTTTATCTTGAAAATACAAGTAAAACACTTGTAAAAGTTGTAAGTAAACAATTCTCAATGTAAAAATTATACTTTTGAATGCTTAAACAAGGTCTTAATAATACTTGTTAGCATTTTTTTGCATTAAATACTCTCTTTACTTCAAAATAATAGTCTTTTAAGTTTTGTAATAGTTAAAGTTTGTACACGATCTTTAAGAAAATGATTAATTGTCTTGGTTTCTATTGTACAATTAGTTTCATTTACTAAAATACCCTTATTATTGTAGTTAGTAGAATATTTAAATTGGATGAAATTTAATAAATAAGAGTATAATAGTGAAGAAAAAATAATAAATGATGCATTTCTATTCTAAAGTATCATTTAACTTTCTATCAAAATTATCAAGAATGAATTTGTCAATCTAATAGAAGAGTTGGCCTCTTCAATAAATGGATATGAGTTCAATCATCGTCTCTTGCTTAATGAAAAAATCGGTTGAACAAAAAAATTATTTCATGTGCTCTATGAATTCTCTAACAAAAAAATAATAAACATTAGACCTTAATGAAAAATTTGTAACTTAAGGGTAATATGTTATTCTCACTTTTTAACTATCTTTCTTTGTGCATTATTTTGCCCACTTCTTCAAAGCTCAAAGTGTCTTTCCTATATACCAAATCAAGTTTGATACAAGAAAGATGTGATGCATCGTTGAGTCTCAATGTTTTTATTTATATCATCAATCTTAACTGCATTGATTTCTAATCGATATCTCCTTGAACAAGAATCAATCTCAAATACTCATTTGAGTTTCTCTCAAAATTCATTGGTCGACTAACTTGCAACTATCAAATCTAGTTCCTCTCAAGTCTCGTTGTCCATGTCAAAAAAAAATTCTTTCCAATGCCTTGTTGATCATGAGTGTACCATTACATCTTTAACTTGCATTTTCAACAAGTCAAAATTAATTCTTCCATTAAAATTCTCTATGTCACACGTACTTCACAATAGACCACTTAAATATCAAACATCTCCTAGTCAGGGCCTCTCTGAAACAACGATCCTACAATATCAAAACTCTTTTCTCATGTGAAAACTTCAAACCAAAAGGACAAAAAAAAACCATAATCAATTTCTAATAACTATCAGAGAATTACACTATTTGAAAAGTTTACAACACAATCTTTCAAATAAATATCTAAAATACTCCTCATAAGTCATAACACTCTAAAACAATGGTTAGAGGAAGAAAGGAGTTAGATTTAAATATAATTAAAGTGTTCATGACTGGTAATTAAATCTTATAAGGAAGGACTATAACCTACATATATGGTCTTGGTACTTCTGTTCCTTTACGATACTGATATATTTTCCAAGTGTTTTAATTTCAACAACACTAACATAAATGAAAAATTAATATGTTCATCGTCCTAATTTCGACGAGTCTCATGCATGTTATTTTATTCAATCGAGTTTGTTTTTTCTTTGCATATTTTACTTAAAGAATACTTGTACGGATGGAATAGGACGTGCTTACACTCGTTTGTCTGGCAGAACTCCGGTTGGCAACGAGAAAACGATTTTGTCCATAAAATAAAATATTTTTTTGGAAGGATTGTGCATAAAAATATTTGTCGCACAAACAAACAATGCCTATTTTAAAATATTGTTGTATCTCAAAACAAACAAATTTTTTTTTAGGAAAACAAAATATTTAAATCGTCAGTCAATAAGAGATATTTCATAGAAATAATTTCAGAGTCAATATTAGACACGAGGTACCGACGTACGTTTTTTATTTTTTAATAATAGGTACCGACGTATTGTTGGTTCTTAATAAAATGAACAAGATGGTATAAAAAACAAAATAATAAAATGAGCAAGCTATTGCTAAGGAGACATTACTTTAACGATTTGTTTCAATGATTTTTTTCGTCGAATCTTAAGATTTTCAATTTCTTAGTTTTTAATTTAATTCAGTTGAATTACTCAAACTTCTTAAATAGGCAAAAAGATTAACGTGATATATGTTAAAAATTTGATTGATGGGGTATATCATTTTAGCTAAGAAAGTGGTCAAATTGAATAGTGCCACAATTGTGTATTTGTGTTATAAAAATACTTTTCCTATTTATTTAGTTTTTGAAGGAACATACTTATTTTTTTTTAAGTTTTTGAATGATAAAAAATAATAGGGTTCACCATATATTAAAATGTTTCGTATTTTGATTGATGTCATAAGTTGTGTTTATATAGCACATCAATTTGCTAATATGCTATTGAAAAACTTTAATTATGTATATTTGAAAGGAAAAAAGTGGTCTCATAGCTTATTCGAACCTTCCTTAAAAAAAAAAAATTATTCGAACCTAAGACCATCCATAACAGAGCGCCCTAAATTAGGTGCTTATATTTTTTCATACGTTCACATCACTCATTTTACAGCAATACTTAATAAGCACCATTTTTCTCCAACGCAGCACCTCAAAATAAATTATTAAATAGGTCCCACAAATAATTTTATATCATTACATTTTAACAACATTTTATTTTATTAAGATTTATTAAATAGGACCCATGAAAATGAAGAGAGAGGGGGGTGCTTCCATAGCCACCCATATATTATTCTCCACAATGGAGATGCCTATTTAATGTGGTGCTAAATAGGTGAAGAACCCACCATTGTGGATGGTCTTATGTAGAATAGACTAGGTCGTCTGGCAGTGTAATCTATATTGCGCATCGAAACCTGTCTTAATCTCCAATCCTTGAGTTACCCCCTTTCTTTTTAGAGAAATGATATTTGTACAACAATTTTCTAACAACTTTTTGACAACTTTCTCTCTCATACTCACATTATGTTTTTACTCTTTCTCTTTCTTTTTATCTCTATTGTTATTGATCAATTATATGAGAGAAAAATAAAGTTGTCATAAAAATCGTAAGAAAAAGATGTACAGATATCACTACTCTTCTTTTTATATTTAAAAATTAAACTAAAGCATGAGATTCCGTAGATAATTGTGGATTCTGAATTTCTATGGATAAATTTACCGAGCAAGAATATTCTCTAGTTAATATGCTAAACGTAAAGACGGTTGGAGTAGGAATCTATTCGCCTAAGGACTAATTTATGGATGTCGGTTTGACTAAGAACAATGGAATGAAAAGATGAAGTCCCACTAAAACAAATTCCACTTTTACAAATTTGCAAAGTTTACCGTTGTTATCCTAATCATTTTTGTCTTCAAGCCAAATACATAAATTGGCAAAACTAATTATGTACATTCTCCACGACCATAGCACTTGTAAGCACAATCAAGGTTAACTCCTCTCAAATAACAGTAAAGAAATTGAAAATTGATTAAAATGTTTATTATGCATCACGAGATCCGGTTGCGTACAAGATGCTTCTAAATGAGGCTTGTTAGAAAAACTGCTTATTGATATTTCTAGCACATGTAGCTTGCATTTGGATTTGACGACAACATGGTCATTGTCTTAACGTATTGAAAGGATAACTTCTCGAACTTTGACGTGTCTTAGATTAATTTTGTCAGTGTTTGCTTATCTTAATTCATAATGCACGTGTTGAGATTGTAATGACTCTTTATTGATTATCTATGCATTTTGTGTGTGATCGGAAGTGAAATTCATATTACTTTCTGTTTTATGAGACTTTTTAAAAAGTATGTGTTTCTAAATATGATTGCATAAAATTTGACGATATTCTGTTATTTTATAGAAAAATTATAAATTATATTGTTTATCACTTGTAGAGTCGTTGATGGAGTCACGTATGGAGACACCGACAATGTAAAACCAAATGTAGAGTTTTTACTTTAGAATTAATGAAACTTTCTCTATTCATTTTTCAAAAGTTTCAAGAGATTAAGGACGGTGTCAAAACCTTGGAAGATAAGTTGATATGCTCGTAGGAGGAGCCTACTTCTTGCAATTTGAAGTGGACTCTATCCAGGTATAGGGCATAAAAAAACACCTGGCTTTGCTATTAGAGTGAATTCAAAAAATTATAATGAAGTAGAAAAACTTGATCACTACCAGTTTGTTTTTTTTTTTTTACGGTGTTCGTTTGTTTTATTGGTACTATTGTTGACCTCTTTTGACAAAAACATTTAATTTTTTAAATGTTTCAAGAAATGTAAGATAATGTCCTATTTTAATATTCTAGCGTTAAAATTTCAGGGAAATTTTAACGCTTATTTAGGTTTTACTAGTCTCGAAGGATTAATCTTTGCAAGTTACCCGGTTTACACAAAATTAATGTAAGACAATGTCCTACTTTAAAAATCTATTATTTTCCTTTATTAATTTAGTATTTTTAAAAAATCTATTATATCACAAATTTTAAAAAATAAAATATTTTCATAAAATTAACAAACACTAAATTTAAACTTTTATATGATCGAATTTAACTATTTTTATATGATTGAATGAAATAATATTTAATTTAATTCTTATACTTTTTTAGAGGGTCCAATTCTTATACTTTTTTTTTTCAAAAAAAAATTCTTATACTTTTTTACCACGAAACCAAGCAGACTAAGTTTTACCCAAATTCTTACTTAAAAAAAAGGTTAAATATATTTTTGGTCCCTGTAAATATACCAACTTTTTGTTTTAGTCCCTCTAAAATTTTCCTTCACCTTTTAGTCACTATAAAATTTCCAATCACTACTTTTGGTCCCTATTTTTGAGTTAATTTTAGTATTTTTTTTTAATGAAATTGTGCATAAATGTGTAGAATATTGTAAAAATCTTTCCCAAAAAAATTAAAATTTTTTAGTAAAACATAATTTAATATGAATTTTTAACCATAAAAAATATAAAAATTCATATTAAATTCATGTTTTGTTAAAAAAATCTATTTTTTTTTTGGGAGAGATTCTTATAATATTATGAATTTTTCTGCAAAATTTTATTCAAAAATATGAATTCTACATATGAGTTTACTTTAAAGGAGGGACCAAAAGTGAAGATGGAAAAAATTTTAGGGACTAAAAATCGAAGAAAAATTTTAGAGGGACTGAAACGAAAAGTTGGTATATTTATAAGGACCAAAAACATATTTAACCCAAATTTTTTTACCCAAATTCTAAAAATATTTTAGTACAATAACTGCATTGTCATTAAATTCTAAAAAGGGTTAATTAAGTTTTTAGTCCCTATAAATATTCACAGTTTTGCTTTTAGTCCCTACAAAATAAAATTACATTTTGTAGTCCCTATAAAATTTTCCATCAGTATTTTTAGTCCCTATAAATTTTTTCATCAGCACTTTTAGTCCCTGTAAAAAATTTCCATCAATAGTTTTGGTCCCTAAAATGTTTAAGGAAAATGTCACAGGGACTAAAAAATATGATTTTATTTTATAGCGACTAAAAATAAAACTGTGAATATTTACGGGGATTAAAAACTTAATTAACCCTTCTAAAAATAAAAAGAAAAGATACGAGATTTAGAAATGATTTATCTTCATTAATACTCTCTTCATGCTTAAATATAAGCAATGAGCCATATACATCATTAATTTAATGAATTAAAAAATAAAATTTATTTATATTTAAGAACGGAGGAAGTGCACAATAAAATAAAACGATGATTCTCTCAAAGAAAAAAATATGATTAATTGTCATTAATCACCAAAAACAGGTGAAACGGTGTTTCCATGTCACTATGCACTATACAACTAAACTACAGCTTCGTAGAGACACAAAGTAAAGAAGAAAAAAAAAGGAAAAATCCAATTAAAGCAAAAACGTGTTGCTATTGAAAACCTGATTAGCTGGTCCCACCACAACAGATTTTCCCAAACCCCAACCTAAAAATTAAAATAGCTTTTTCAATAATTAATCAATTAAAAAAATTCAATATTTTTTGTTTCAATTTTCCCTCTTCTATATATATTAAACGCGTTAATCTGAAAATCTCTCAACAAACGCAGAAGCGAAATCTCGTAGAAAGCGATTATTTCTCTTTCTCTCTCTCTATAAAACAAAACCATCACACCTTTTGAATTCAACTAACAAAACGACAAAAAAGATGTATCGGGAGTCAGTTGCTATGGCTGCTACCACCGCCGCCACGACGCGGTGGCCGACTCAGCCAACTCAGTGGACTCGAGACCATGACAAGCTGTTCGAGCGAGCTCTGTTGTTGGTGCCGGAGGATTTGCCGGACCGGTGGGAGAAGATCGCCGAACAAGTTCCTGGTAAGTCTGCGGCGGAAATTAGGGATCACTATGAAGCTTTGGTTCATGATATACTGGAAATTGATTCGGGTCGGGTTGAGGTGCCGAGTTATTCTGATGAATCGGCTGTGAGTGGTGGTGGATTGGCTGAATGGGATTCTTCGAATCAAATTTCGTTTGGTTCGAAGCCGAGACATGGCGGTGATAACGAGAGGAAGAAAGGAACTCCATGGACTGAAGAAGAACACAGGTATATCAAGATTCTCAAAGATTTTACTTCAATTCAATTTAGGTTTTTTTTTTCTTTCTTTCCGGGTTTAGGGGTTTTGATTTTTTTTTGGTTTTCTATTCATTTTTTTCTCTTTCGCATAACTTTTTGGAATTGGATGCCATAATTTTAAGGGATGGGAATAAAAAAAAATCAATTTTAATCTGTTTTCGGGGGGTTTCTGGGTTTATGTTACAATTTTTTAAAATATTAGTTTTGAAGTGGAAAATCATTATAATGTTAGTTATTTTATAATTAATTCAAATTTAGTTGCTAAGAAACTGAAATTAGAATCAAAAGCAACAAAATTTGACAAAAATACTTATCATCAAATATATGCATTGAAAGACATGCATTTGAAGATGATCTAAACCCTCAAATTTTGTGGTTTGCTCATGCCATAAAAAAACCGGTGTATTCATGTTAAACAATGATGTCAAATAGCGGTTCTACTAGTAGTTAGATAGCGTAGCAGAATTTGAACAAATCACTTTTAATCCGCAATACACTTTTTAGATCAAATCACTTTTGATCCCCAATACACTTTTTAGTACAAAATGTCCTTGAATGGAGGCTATATCGACCGACACTATAGCAATTTAACATAGCGGAATTTGAACCCACCGCTATTTTATGTGATTATGCCCCCCCACGTCAAGTGGCGGTTATAGTGGTTAGATAGCGTAGCAAAATTTGATCAAATCACTTTTGATCTTCAATACATTATTTAGTACAAAATGTAGTTAAATAGAGGCTATATCGACACTAGCAATTTAACATAGAGGAATTTAAACCCGCCACTATTTTATGTTATCTGTGCAGGCTGTTTCTTATTGGGCTGACCAAATTTGGGAAAGGAGATTGGAGAAGCATTTCAAGGAATGTTGTTGTGACAAGAACACCAACCCAGGTGGCTAGCCATGCTCAAAAGTACTTTCTTCGCCAGAATTCGGTGAAGAAAGAGAGGAAGAGATCAAGTATTCATGACATTACATCGGTGGACAGTAACTCAGCTCCTGTGCCTATTGATCAGAACTGGGTTCCTCCTCCTGGTAGTGGTTCAATGCAACAACAGTCTCCAGAAATGCATCATTATCCATCAAACAATTTGCAAGATCAAATGAGTGCATATGGGTATTCAAATTATGGCTATCAAATGTAAAGAGTGCTAGAAGCCGTGTGATTTTGTACATAGTGCATTAGATTTTCATTTATCTGGTTTTATTTGTGAAGTTTATGGTGTTGCTAGTTGACAGAGTAACTAGGAGTATGTTGATAATTAAATTATTAGTGGTTATAGTTTACTTAAAACAAATAGGGAACTTTTAGGAATGATTTCAACAGGAATGGAAAATTCTTTCTCTGCTCAATTGAATTACTGCTTTACAATCTGGATTCAATATAATTTTTTAGGTTTGGTTTAAGTGTAAGTTTGGTTCTATGGTGACAAAAATTGATTTTGAGTGAATTGATTATACAAATTGATTCTGACAACAAATGAGTTCAAGGTGAAGTGATTTGTGTTTAAGATATATTTAGGTAAAAGTGGATTGAACTATATATGGGTTTATAAATATTGATTATAGATTCAAAAGCTACAAATTCTAGTTATAAGCAGAATTAGTTTTTGATGTAAAATTTATTTTACAACCAAACATGTTAATTTTACACCTAACAGTAAAAAAAATAAAAAATAAAAATAGTTATTTCTAAGCCTTCGGAATTAATTTTGATCATTTAGAAGTGAACCAAACATTTCATAAGTATTGAACCATCGACTTTTCCATTTGTCAGTTCAAAAGAAAGTATGCCGCATTACATTCATCCGGAAGTCAAAAGCTGTTTAAGTTAAAGTTCTTTTGCTTGACTTGTCAAGGGAAAAAGCCTGAATTCTTGTTAAAGTTGATTAACTATAATGCAGAACTTTTTATGTAACTAATAATTGATGATTCCCCGTGTTTCCAAGGCGCCTATAAGTTTCACGGATTTTGCCCATAGTGAATGTGGCACTAGTTAAGAAGAGTTAGAATTCTCTTCATTTTTACACGATCATAATGTGATTATAATGTATGTCCAATGTGCTATATACGGTTATCATAAAGTAACTAATAAAAAATAATAATAAACTAACAACTAATTAATACTAATTAATAACTAACTTAAACAATATCAAACTAATTTTAGCAATTCTCCGGTTATATTTAACACACTAAAAAGAAATTTAAGAATAACAAACATAATTTACTCTTCATTTTCCTCATTTATGACTCGAATACATTACCTTTGGATGTAGATGAAGTATTTTTACCAACTAAGTTGCACTTAGTTGTCAACAAACATTATTCTTCATCTCTTTTGCATTAGATATGTTCTTATATTTCAGAAGACAACCGCTTCTTGAATAAAACGACATAATACTACATATAAATTTACCAAAATTCAGAGTGGCATAGCTAAATCAGAACTTAGAATTTTACTAGACAATCTACCAAATTGTGGAATAAAATGAAGCTGTTGTCCCTCTCAAGCTACTAATGTTTCCTATATATAAGCTCGTTTTGACTATAGATGGTCTCAAATAATTTATCCATATAGTTTACACGTTCAAAGATCAAATGATAGTTTGTCATTCCTTTGCTCAACCTTATATAAAATATGGCCGAACGTTTTTTACATTCTCAAAATCGTTATTAAAACTCATTTGTATGGAATTTTTCACAATAAAATTTTAAAAATATGCAGAATACATGCATTTCAAAAGTAATTTTACTTGGTTCCGCTTCTAAAGGAACCAAAATTTACTCTGGAGATGAAATTATTCGAACATGTTTGGTTGCTATCGAGTTGAATTGATTATATCTCCAGAATTGATTCTACTTGAAATTAGGATTTGTAGCTTTTGATTCTAGAATTGATTTTCACACATAAAGTTATAGTTCAATTCATTATATCCAAACACAAATCACTTTTAGAGAGTTCAGAGATGATATTGAAAATATTGTTGTCACTTGAGGGACCAAAAATGAATATAGTTGATGCTAACAAGTAGGTATGAAAGTGTCCAGAAAACAAGTAGCAACTGAGGTTGAGACTGACAAAAAGGGTTAATCTCCCATTACGCGACAAATCAAGGTTTAAACCTGACAGAGACACACATTTTATGTCCGACATTTTCTTGAATAAAATTATCCCTAGACTTCAGTAGAGAAAACTTATGAGAGACTAAAAAATATACTAGAAGGCACAGGAACGGTAAATATAAACTAGACCCAACCGAAATTTATAATGTGAAACTAGCTTGTGTAGTCACTCCATGGTCATGAAAACAGTTGTATAGTAGCTGCCTAGCTCTTCTATTTAGCAAGATCTTCAGATCAGAGCATTGACCAAATTGAACAGTTCTACATGTATCACCTAGACTGACCTTAGATTGGAGCTAACACTCCCTTTCATTACTATCGTAATCTTAAGACTGAATTCAACAATTTTATATGCATGTGATGTGAGAGCATTGGGGTTTCATAGAATTGAGAGTAGCTTCAATCTCTTCAGCCGAACTCCCTCCTCAACTGAATCTCAATATCCATAGTGAAACTCACATTACATTTCACATTTTTTAATTCTATAAGCATACTGATTAGTGATTACTAATTCGTTTCCTACTGCCAGCCCAGTAAAATATCACAGGGAAGGATTACTTCATAACATAATGTACCAAACATGATGGATGCAACCAAATGGTCTCATTCATCACCATTGACGAAACTACAAATAAACGAAAATAGACAATCTATAGTTCTATACAAAGACAAGAGTTCACTGAGAGTCAATGTGTTTTATTCCTCATGATTACTTCCCTTAAGTGACCTTGACGGCTAGCATGACCGATAAAATCAGTTCTTTTGAGTCCCATCAGGTTTCTACATTCAAATAAAGAGATAGAAAAGTGTTAAACTGATGATGAAGCAATACACAAATAACCAGTGTCACCACAGCAGTAAAACTTAAATGTGACTAAATTGCTTTAAGACAAAAGCAATAAATAATTCTAGAACTTTCAATTTCAGTCGGATAACTGAATCCATATATGACATATTAATAAAACGTGAACTTGATGGAAGATTCAACTACCCCTTAGATTAGTTATCTTAAGTGCACAACTGCAGACCATGGTAAGGGGCAAACCAACCCCCTGCTGTGCATGGAAGGCACATGCAACAAACAATTTGCAATAGACCCCTTGATTCACAGTAACATGGAATTATAACCAAAAAATGTGCTAAAGCATACAAAATATTTAGCAAGAAAAAATCTGTGTCGAACATCGGCATTTTAAAAGTGAAGAATGTGGTTGCAGTCGTTTAAGGGTATATCATTTCATTAAACAGCATTTAGTTGATAGCAAAACTGTGGAGAGATGAATGTAAGGGTTTGACTCATTCCATAAATATTCCAGTTGTTTATAGAGTAAAAGAGGTGATAGACAATTTGCAATCCAATCCCCAAAATGAGAAGAAAAAAAAAGGAAGGGTCTAGCTAGTTAGTACCGAGTCTAGCATCCCTTCCTCTTTTCAAAAAGGGTACGGCATAAATTTCTAAAAAAATGTGACAAATTACAAAATAACGTGTTCTGTTTTGAAGAATGCTATTATAATTATTACTACTCCTGCCTTGCCATTCCAATTCCATTTCTAGTTTCACTCAACTACTTAAGGATAATTCGATTTCATTGAAACTTGGGTCAAATTACAAGTTTCGCCGAAAGTCAAATCCACCTTCAAAAGAGTGTATTCATGGCTAGGTAATGAATAAACAGTGAGGGCTTCCCCCTCTAAAAAGAGTGTTACTGGCTAGGTAATGTCTGAACAATGAATCCACCAAATGACGGTGATATCCAAGTCCATGAAACACGACTACAGGTTCCATACTCATGTCATCACCACGTGTAATACCACGTTAAGCAAAAATATGTTCAAACCTTGGTAAAAGAAACAAAACTCGATTTGTCCAAGAATTTAAGAAAGCTAAGAGTGGTGAAACAAAAAATAACATCCATCATATTCATGTCAAAGTTACAGAATATTGGGAGCTACAAAACAAATTGTCATTTAGCTGAACATCTTCCTAAGCTTTAGTGCGTGAAATAAGCGTAAAAAAATGAATAAATTTGAAGATATGAATCATAGGAACCATCATATGATACAATTTCAAATAGCTTCAAAACTAAAAAATGAAATTAAAATTTGCACTAAACAGAAAGTAACAAATCCACCGAAAGTACACCAAATCAAAAGTTCATATCAGAAGCGGTAACTAACTAACACAGTAATAATAGATCGTAAATCTGGTTTTAATCAGACAAAAAATATGCATAAAGAAATATTGAAATCAATAACCTAAGAGGAAAATAATTTTGTACCTTGTTATCGGCATTATCTGTAGGTTTCTCCGCCTTAGCCTTATCAGCCGCTAGCTTCTGCTTCTCCAACCTTTCCCTCTCCCATTTCTACAAACAAAAATCAACCGTTTCAGAAGCAAGAATTGGATCTAAAAAAGGATGAAGAAAAAAGGGGGAAATGAAGTACCTGAATGTAGACGTTTTCTTTGGCTTGTTCTTCCTCGCTAAGAATCTTACCTTTGCCGCTGAAGAAGCGAGAAGAAGCTCCACGAGATGTTGAATCCATTGAACGAGTCACGATCCCTCGACTCAGTGCTGATCTCATTGCCATTGCCATTTTCAACAAAATGATTTCACAGAAAATGTGATTGCGATGAACCGCTGGTTATTTATTACTTCAACTTGTTCATAAGACAAAGTCAAAAACCCTAGAAGTTTCGTAAATCGGACCGGTCTAACCGGTTTATTTATTAATGGAATATTTTTTCTTTTGCTAGATTATGTTTTTCGTAAATTTGATTTATTTTTGTATCTTAATTTTCTCTTCGTTACATATTTTGGTTTTTTCCGTTAGTTTTAATTCAAAAATGTTAGGGTTTCTTCATTTTCTTCTGAAATTTTTCTGGCATTATTGTTGTTGAAGGTTGATGGAAATGATATGAAAATGAAGAAACCCCAACATTTTTGAATTAAAACTAACGTAAATGATTAAAATGTATAACGGAGAGAAAGTTAAGATACCAAAATAAATCAAATTTTAATTAAGGAACCAAAGTGATACTAATTAAATAGTTAAGGGACCAAAAATGCAATTTAGTCTTTTTCTTTTGAATAAGATTATCATCGATAGTAGTACCTATCTCTAGGGTGTAAGGTTCGGTTTGGATCGATTTTTTGTCAACCAAATGTACGAACCAATGAAATATTCATTGGTTTGGTTCGGTTTTTACTATTTTTCAAAAAAGAAATCAAACTAAACTAACTGGTTTGGATCGAGTCGTTTCATGAGTTTGTTTGAAACTACAATAAAAAAAATCCATATTTTCACAAATTTGTATTTCATGCATGCAACGTACACAAATATTTTGTTTTCCATCTTTGTTTCTTAAACAACTTTGTATGACTAATGTAACACCCCATTTTATATTTTAATTTATTAAAATATGTTAGTAGGTGAAATTAATAAATATTATTATTGGTGCTATTTTTTAAAAATAATGAGTAG
>Ga0228711_1004014_pt1 | contig 22802 bp, 10 predicted proteins | sample MedpolnodulmetaG_2_FD_177996 | JGI IMG/M metagenome (GOLD analysis project Ga0228711, IMG submission 177996) | Root nodule microbial communities from Medicago polymorpha collected in Santa Monica, California, United States - brown nodules | ecosystem: Host-associated > Plants > Roots > Nodule...
ATATAGAACTTGAAATCAAAACATCATTTCAACACAATTCACCATTTGACCCATTTTTCATAAAAATCCTCAAGAACAACACAAATTCATAGCAAGTTCTATGATTATGATTACCCATGGCATCACTCATCAACAACAACATCTCACAACAGCAACAATAACAACCAATCATGAATTCATCAACAACAACATTATATTTCATCAATTTTGAGTGAAAACACAAAGTATACATATATACACATCTTGAGCATGTAATTTCATCATCAACAACTTAATCCACATCAAATTCACATACCCAACATTACATCAAAGCATAAGCACGAGTTTTATCAATTAAAATCATAATAATCACTTTTCACAAATAAGCACTTATGGGTAGAAGTAGAAAAGAAATTATACAAAGAGATTACGAATGAAAACTAGCCCCCTTACCTCAATAAGCAATAATCCTAACAAAAGCTTCAATTAAGCTCCTAGAATCTCTATCACATCTTGGTTCTTCAAGCTTTCCATCTTCTAACCCTTTTTCTCCTTCTCTTGAACTTTCTCTCTCTACCTCTCTCAAAATGTTATATGAAATGAACAAATGATACTAGGTGACCTAATTTCCTCAAAGACTAAGGTCTAAATAGTGTCCACACCAATGGGCTTATCCCTTAAAAGTATAATGGGCTCAAAACTCTTATAAACTAACTCCCAAAGTTTCTATCCACCTATGGTTAAAAGTTATCGAATAATTACCGGTTCAAAACTAATTACCACTACCGAATAGTAACTTAGTAAAATAATGGTTCTCACTTGCAACGCTAAAAATAATCCTCACCATAAAATTACTAATTTACCCTTGCTTGCAAATTGACTAAAAATACCCCTAAGTCCAAATTGACTAAAAATACCCTTCTGACACCGAATTCTAATAATCCCAACCAAAATACACACTGAGGCAATTAATCACATACCAGCACATATAAACACACATAAATAAATAATTAAATAAATCTAGCAAAATTAGGCTGTTATAGTTTGAATTTTCTAGAACGGGCGCGTTCCAAATTTTGGTTGATAAAGGTTGAGGATGGGGTTCGTCTACTTCCTCCTAGTGGAGCTCGTCTCGTTCTTCTTCTTGTTGTTGTTAGATGATTGTCATGGAAGCCTGAAAGGCTTCGTTCTGTTTCAGCAGTTTTTGATTCAGATCTTCAACGCTGCTACAACATCGCTATCAGATTGGTTGTGGTCGGTCATCGTTTTGTGAGATCGACGAAAAAGATTTAGGTTTTTGAGTGCTGCCTAGGTTAGTTTTACCGAGGCCCCATGGTGGGCATTAAATGTACTTGCAGTGAATACAATATCGATAACTAGAATTTAGCATGTTTAGGCCATGCATTTAGAATGATCTAAAGGGGGCTATTTATAGCCCTTTTTGGACTTGTATTTCCATGACTTAGGCTCTAAGTCACATTTCTTATGCATTACACGCACTCTTGATGCTTCTAAAAGCTCATTATGGTGGTGGCGAGGTCGTTGGAATGGGGGAGCGCCCCTAGGCTATGAGATGGTATTAAGCCCTTAGCGGAGTATTAATGGTACAGTTCCATTGAATCCTCCTAATAAAGACTTTAAAAGGGTTGTTGCCAGAAAAGGATATTGTATTTTTTTGTCACAAAATTATATCTCATTTTACATTTATTCAATCTCTCATTTTATCTTTATCTCTCTTCTTATTTACATCACCTATCTATTATATTTATCACATAATTTTTTCTATCACCTTTTCTCTCTAAAATTGTAAATTGAGTTTTTGAGTGTGTAAAATCATTTCCTATTTCACTTTTCTAACTTATTTTTAACTTGTTTCATTTTTCTAACTAAACAATGTGAAAATGAATCAATGATAGCATACATTTTAATGTTATAATATGGTTTCCAGAAAAAACTAAATTTGATTCCTTGCCAACCCCGTAACCTCTCTTCATAGTAGTGTTGGATTCGTTAAGCACATGTTGTGTGACAACTGTTTAAAAACAACTACCGTCCAACCGTAACCCTGACAACACAACTTTCAACGTACATCCCAACAGATCCGTGTCCACAACGCAACTAGTAATAACATTGACGGTGCAAAATCTGTTATATATCACCCACTTTTGTGAGATGGCTACCAACACAGTATTTAACATACATTTTTTATAACAGGAGTCTTTGATTTTGGTTGAAATTTACGAGTGTCTTAACAAAATTACGTAAGTCTCACATAAATATTCTAAAGTGTTTAATGGATATGCAATTCTCCACTTTTCAACGAGTTGTTTCTCTCCTAAACTCTTGAAAAAAAAATGATATCATCTCAATTTTTTAAGGGATTAATAATCTATACTATTTAGGCTTAATTACAGTTTTAGCCCTCTAACTTTCTCAAAGTTGCGATTTTGGCTCCCCTTAAGAAGAAAAAAAACTACAAAACAACCCCCTAAGTTTTGCAACTGTAGCAGTTTTGGCCACCCAAGGCAAAAAAAAATAAAAAAAATAACACGTGGCACCCAAAGTGGGTGCCACGTCAGCGTAGACCGAGTCAATATCAGTCTTGGGGGCCAAAGCTGCTACAGTTGCAAAACTTAAGGGGCTGTTACTTAGGGGGTTAAAACTGCAATTAAGCCTACTATTTATAAGCATTAATACAGTAAAAAATAGTCAAGCTTTTATGAATGCTAGTTATAATTTTTTTTTTTTCATGCTAGTTATAATTTTTTTTTTTCATGCTAGTTACTCCTATAATTATAATATCATCTCAATTATTTATTCAATTAATTTATTGTTAAAAAACCTTTTATTTTGTTTTTTGCAGAATTAAATAAGCTAATCTTGATCGTTCACCCAACCTGTCTTCTCCATTAAGCAACAATACAACAGAGGCAGACATCAAATATTCATATTCCTCCATCTCTCACTCTCACCCACTTTATTCGCCCTATTTCTTTCTCCACCTTCCATCCTCAATCCACCCTTTATTAACATTTATTCACTAAAAAAAAACTCAATTTATTTCTCCCTTTCTCAAAATCCACCTTTCTTTTTTCTTACAGCCACCGCTGATTGGCAAAACAAGCCATGGCGCCCCGTTTCTGGACTTGTTTCGGAAACAAGGGGAGTCGAGACAGGGCAGCAGACGGCGGCGGCAGCATGACAGCAGATGTAACAACGGAAGAGCAAAGACGCGGTGGACCAGTGGTGGTTGAGATGTTTTCATCACAAGGGTGTGCAACGTCGCCGGCGGCGGAGCTGGTGTTATCAAGGTTGGGGAGAGGTGATTTTCAGCTGGAAATGCCGGTGGTTGTGTTGGCCTTCCATGTAGATTATTGGGATTATATGGGATGGAAGGATCCTTATGGATCAAGTCAATGGACCGTAAGACAAAAAGCTTATGTTGAGGCTTTAGGGCTTGATACGTTGTTAACTCCTCAAGTTGTGATTCAAGGTGTCGCTCATTGTCTTGGAAATGATGATACTGCTATTGTTGATGCCATTCATAATGCTCCTAGATACCCTGCTCCTACGTTCCAGGTTTGTTGTTTCTTCTCTGCTTCATTTCATTCATTATACACCAATGTAAAATCATATGAACCCCTGACAGATACCTGACACGATACGGATAATTATCAGTCATTCTTTTTTATAATATTAATTGCCCGATACTTCTTTGATACGTGTATCGGGATGAATCGGAGTGTATCGGTATCGGATACGCGTCGGACACGATTTTAACCATTTTTAGCAAGGTTGTCAAAATTGGGACTTTACTTCGTCGAAAGGGATTAGCAAAATCGGGACTCGTAAAATCGCAATCAAAATCGAAGGATTTTACTCAAGGACTTTTTTAGAATCGATATAGGAAATTGTGAAAACGCAATCGAAATCGGTGGATTTTACCCAAAAAAATTAATACTAAATATATGTTATAAATGGTATATATAGTCATAAATGACTTAGTTTATCTCAAATCGTAAAATCGCAATCAAATTCGATGGATTTTGTCTATTTTAGGATTCTACTATGAATTTAAGTCGTTGAAGGTGAAAAAAGTCGCAAAATCCTGGAGTTTAGGATTTAAGTCGGGATTTTGACAACAATAATTTTTAGAGTATCGAGCCGGTGAAATCCTGCTTTATCATCATATTCTAATCATGATTGATACTAATTAATATAAAAGGCTCATCTTTTGGTCGGTGTTCTCAATATTTTTAAATACTCCTGTTGTTTTTCTTGTAAAGAAGGTTTTTGGTAGTAATTCTTTTGATACACATATATGTTCAGGTGATTAATTTGTATAGGATTTAAAGTTTTAAATCTTAATAATGTTGGAAAATGTATTAATTATTTAAATATATACTTCCTCCGGTCTCAAATATTAGAAAAGATTCTTTTTTTAAGTTCATTGAATAATTAATGTAAACCAGATATATTAACCACTCAGGGAACCTAAAATTGGAAAAAAAAAATTATATTTGAGACCGGAGTGAATACTTTATTAACTTAGCTGAAAAAAGCTTTGAAGATCAAAAGAGAAATCATAGGAAAATTGAAACAAGTACCGAGTATATGGAATTTAATAAATGAAAAAATAAAGGCAGTGAAGGGAGAAAAACTAAAGATATTTTTCCTTTGCAAAGTTGCTTTTTTGGGTTGCTATTAGCCTATGACCCTGAAAAAAACACAAAAAATTATGTACTTTTAATCGCTGATTTGCCTAAGCCTGTGAATTTAGGTGCTTAAAATTCCATGTAAAGTGATCTATGATTTCATTTCATTTAACTATTTTACAAATGATAAAATATGTTAACTCATTACTGAAGAAAAGGATAATGTAGCTTATAAGCCACACTATCTCTTCAGTCTCTCAATCTCAATCACACAAAAGAACACTTCAAGTAGATACCAAAAAGTTGTTGAAACATTGTCAATCACAATACTCTGTTTTCCACACAACACGAAGTAGGTGGCCATTGCTCTCACCTAATTGAAATTTGAAATTAAGTTGTTTAATGGATTGAGGAAGTTTTGATGTTCTTTTCATACCTTCCTTTATTATTAGAGATGTAACTAACTTTTACATGCTTCTATATACGTTTTGACCACCCTTAAAGATTCACACATTCTGAGGTGAGAAATGTATCCACTTATCAAAACATGTTCATGTCATATCTCATCAAATGTGTGACTCTTCACGGAATCAACTCTTTAATATTTATGGCAGCTAGATCAATAGCGTCTTTTAAGACCAACTTAGTTACCTAACTATTTCACACCCAACATAAAATACTTCTTAAAAAAATTATATTCTTGCAATAGGTACATGAATCAAACAATAATATAAGGTTAAAGGTTTGTGATGAAATATGCTTGTCATTCAAGGTTGCAAATTGCATCATGAATCTTAATATTAAGGATAATCGATGTCAAATTCGTTCGATGCAAGTTTAATTGAGGTTGCGTTGCTGTTATAGAGACGTCAAAAACCATGATATCACAGACCAATCCACAATCACATACCTTTTCTAACAATCCTTATGTCATGTCTATGAAGAGTTAATGTATACAAAAACTTTGCTTCTTTTTAGATTAATAAAATATTGTTAATTAAAAAAAAAATTGTCCGCCTAATTTGCAGGCAACTTTCACAAAACCTACACAAGACTCTTTGCAAGTGTCACTAACCGGAGCATTGAGGAGCAAAGTCGACAGTAACGGTGTGAATGTCATGGTAGCCTTATACGAAAATGGTTTAGTTACCGATTGTCCAAGAGGGGAGAACAAAGGCCGTGTTCTATCCAACGATTTTGTTGTTAGAAAGCTCGAAAAGCTCTGCACCGAAAAAGACATATCTGCCAAGAAGACAATAACAGGAACTGTTAATTTTCCGTTGTGGGGAGGATTCAATAGCAGCAAATGTGGTGTGGCTGTCTTTGTTCAAAGCCCTTCTCACCAGATTTTTGGTTCACAAAGTTTTCACCTACCGGATGATATATGATATGATTTTTGTAGTAAAATATGTCATTATTTTGATTTGTTCTGCATATTCTATCATATTTCAGTTACATTGTGTTGTTTGTTAGGCTATTTACATATGTTTTGGACAGTACATATTTTAGGATAATGTTGGTTTTCTTTTTGTTTTGACTCTTCTATTTTATTTTTCAGTAGATTTGGAATTGTAATGTACACTATTTGGTTAATTGGATTTGGATTGGACTCTTATCATTGAATATTTTTCTTTCATGTAAAAGTTGGTCTTCTATAAAATTGTACATATTTTATCTTTGATTTTTTTTATTTGAAAGGTAGCTAATTTAGAATCATATATTTGTGGTAAACTCTTGATGTGGTTCAATTCAAGGACAATGCCCTTTGGATCATTCCAAGAAGCTTAAACATCCTGTAAGTAATCAAGTATCAAATCAACACTTCCAAGACCTATATGAAGGTATGTTGTGAGTTCTTCTAGCCTAACCATGGCTGAAATGGCTTCCAAAGCAAGTACAAAAGTGGTTTGTTTTCCATGGTAGGTACTGTCTCAGTAATTAAAACAAATCATTCCACCTTCTAAAACCCATTAAAATAAATGAACCGGTTGGGGAGGGGTGAAGAGGGAGAGGAAGATTTGTTGGTTAAAGTGGAGTTTGGTGTGCAAACCTCGCAATGAAGGTGGTTTAAGAGTTAGAGATGTTAAGATGGTAAATGTAAGTCTCTTGGCCAAATGGAGATGGAGGGTGATACAAAGTGGGACTATGGAAGGACGTTCTTGTAGCTAAAGATAGTTATCGTGTGGGGGGGGATTGTTTGAGGGAAGTGTGGAAGAGTGGCCGTGGTTTGTTTCAAGGAGGTGGAATGATATAGTGGTGATTGACAAATTGGTGGGGATGAATTGGTTTAATAATTTGGTGGTGAGAAAGGTAGGGAATAGAGGGAATACGAGCTTTTGGAATGATGTTTGGACGGGGAATGCACCTCTTAACACTTCATTCCCTCGCCTTTTTTCAATTTCAACACAAAAGGAAGCAAAGTTGAGGGATTTATGGGTGGTGAACGAAAGAGGAGGGTGATTGGGCATTTATGTGGCGTAGACCGCTTTTTGTATGGGAATCCAATTTGCTTATTAATTTGAAGGAGGTCATTCGGGGGTGGAAAGGCTTTGAGTTGGAAGATGGATGAGTGTGGAGGAAGGAGGATCGTGGAGTTTTTACGGTTAAGTCGGTATATAGGTTGCTTGAAGATTTTTTGTGTGTGGAAGGTACTTTAAATTGCTTAAAGGGTTTTTGGTTCAATTTGGAAGAGTTCAGCACCTCTAAAGTAGTGGCTTTTTCTTGGAAATTGCTTCATGACCTTATTCCAACGAAAGACAACTTAGTAAGGAGAAATTGTGTGCCCTTGATGGTAAATATAATAAATTGTGTTATTTGTGGTAGTGAGGCGGAAACGGTAAACCATCTGTTCTTCATTGTCAAATGATATTTGATGTGTGGAATTGTTGAACAAGTGACTTCAAACACACAAGAGGGGGGGTGAATTGTGTTCTTTAGAAAACGATTTAAGATAAGCACTTAAAAAAAGTTTTAATCAATTAAAATAAAGTGCTTATAAAAGGTTTAAATAAATATAAAAATAGATATAGTGAGGTGAAATAAATGACAATTAAAGTAAAAGAGATAAAGGGATGAGAGACAAGACACAAGAAGTTTATGCTAGTTCGGCCTAAAACAACAAGGCCTAGTCTAGTCCCTAAGGAAAAGCCCCTTGAGATTTTCACTGCTCAAGCTTTTAATTAGGATAAGCCGGTAACCTTTACAAATAACAAGCACTCTCCAAACAAAACAATCATTTGTAGAAGAGTCTCTAAAACCAAGAGATATCACCTCTCTTGAAACTTTGGGATCGCACCCAATACAAAAGAAATATAATAATTTAAATTATTACACCAAATGTGTAAATAAAAACAACTTGAAGCTCAAAAGATTACAAAGCAAACTATATAGTATAAAAGCTCTCAAATAAAATACAAGTGATCAAGTGAGAAAATAGCAATGCACGTTTGAGAGGGAGAAAGAATCTTTGACTGTAAGTTGCAAGTCAAGGTGTGTGTAAGTGTGTTTGCAAGGCTCTTATTTATACTGAAAATATGATAGAGGAGCGTTGAAAAAAAAATTCAGCCAATGCACAATTAAAACCAATTACCATTGCACTTCAATGCCCATAATAAAATTGATTACATTGAAACAAGTCAATTGCCATTTTATAGTCAGAGGCTGTGTGTCAACGGTATCACACAATCTTTCTTTTAAATGAGTATCAAAAAGAAATATGTAAGTTCAGCCAAAGAAGACCACCTTGAAGCTATTTAGGCATAATGGTTGAAAACAAAAAACACATGTAATGCCATATAAAAAAAACATGAACTATTATTATATGATACCATATACAATAAAATAATCGATATGGTCAATATAAGAATAACACTAGCAATTGTTAATGCATGCTAAACTTTATTTTTATGCTAAAAGATTTATGCAATTTCCAAAATAAATTATATTTCATGCAAAAATATTTTCATGTAAACTCACTTTAAAAAAAAAAAAAAAAAAACATTATGAGTGTGTGATTTATTTTAATGAGAGCTTTTAACTATTTACATAAGGGTCCTAAAAAAATGAAATATTCTTCTAGTCCACATCTTGAATAATTTGGATCCCTTTGACCGTTTTTTGTTAACGAGTCCTTCCTTTGTCAATCATCAAAATAAGATTATCCTGTCAAGGCATATATTCACGAGAATAAGATAACGAGTTGGCTTGAATTTAGTATTATTACTCCCCAAAATTTGTTTGTTCATTTTGAAAGTTGGAGTGGGGAGGTGAGGAACAAGAAGCTAAGAAAGGGGTGGTGGATGATTTGGCATGCTACAATTCGGGTCATTTGATAATCTAGAAATGAAATTATCTTAACACTAGTACTAAGGAGATTGACGAATTGGTTGAGGATATTAAAGTATTGTTATGACAATGGATTTTGAGTAGATTAAAGATTTCATTTGTTTATTATATGAATGGTGTTGGAACTCAAAGAAATGCTTGTTGCGTTAGTTTTTTGAAGGTTTTGTTTTGAATTGGCGTTTAATTTTGGTGGGTGTATCTTTAGGGGTTGTTTCATATTATTCCTTGTTATGGAGTGAGGTTACCGCATATTTACGGTACGTTTTGTTGTAGTTTTTCGGACCGCTTGCACGGCTAGTGCGAGTTTTGATTATTAATATATATTTGCTGTTAAAAAAAAAAAATGGGGAACCCAACACAAGGTGTTATTCAAAGTTCAAACAAACCAAAAAACTAATACCAGAGGTGCTAAGAGTGATATTCCTTTTTTGCTTGTACCATGTGAAATTAATTGTAAGTTTTTTATTGGCTTAAATGCTCTTTTGGTCCTTTAAGTATTTAGTTGGTATCGCTTTGGTCCCTTAGCTAAAAAAAGATTGTTTGAGTACTTTAAGTTTTTTTTAGTCTCGTTTTGGTCCCTGCTGTTAGGATTCCGTTAGGGTTTAAAAAAAAAGTTAACTCCTGGACACATGTCACCTTGTCATTGGCTCTGAGTTTTTTTTTAAAAAAAAAATAATTTTTTTTACAAAAAATATAATATTTTTTAAAAAATATATCTTTTTTTTAAAAAAAATTCCAAAGCCAATGACAAAGTGACACATGTCCAGAGTTAACACATGTCACCTTGTCATTGGTTCTGGGAATTATTTTACAAGAAAAATATATATTAAAAAAATATTTTTTTTTGTAAAAAAATAATAACTTTTTTGTAAAAAAAAAATTCAAAGCCAACGACAAGGTGACACGTGTCTACGCTTAATGTTTTTTATCAAACCTAACAGAAGGGACCAAAACGAGACTAAAAAAAAAACTTAAATACTCAAACAATCTTTTTTTTAGTTAAGAGACCAAAGCGATATCAATTAAATACTTGAGGATCAAAAGAACATTTAAGTCAAGATTTAAAATTTTTAGCACATGATAGTGCAATTCCTGTGTAACTCTTGGTAGAAGGTGGATTGATGCAATGATGTTGATTGTTAGGGAACTTCTTGAGCAATTAATAGTAAAATTCCAATGTAGCCAGTTCATTGGTGTGTCTTTCCACTGTATCAGCAGCACCTTGGTAGGTGTCACTTGACCACTTTTCACTAGTTTATTAGCTAGTAAAGTTTCAGGATCTTAACCCGTTTAAGAGGCTGTTTAGTGTGATTTTTTCCTAACGCTAACTACTTACTTTTAATGGATTTAAAAAAACTGATCATCTTCTTTTTTTCTCTCACATTAATTAAAAAATAGGAACACAATATTTCCTAGAAAGGAACTAAATATTTCTTTGAAATAGTTAATATGTGGAACAATTTTTTGTTACGCTTTATTTATTATCCAATCGAACTCCAAATTATTAAAACTCTTTTTTCTCGAGAGCAGGGAGAGTTAAAATAAATCAGATTTGTGACAGAAGGTAACGTGTGAAATAAAAATAGTAATTGAAACAGAATAATTGCTAATAAGATAGAATTTTAAATTGTAGTAAAAGATGAAAGAATTTTAAAAGATTTAACAAATGAGATATATAAAATCCAAACGTTTATGATTTTTTATCGGTTATTAAGGTATGATGATTTCTTACCGGTTGAGTTGAGGTAGGAATTTAAAGAAAAGTATTTCTTGAGGGGAAAAATAGAAAAGTATTGTAAAGCAAGGTTTTAATTCCGCTTTTAAAGTTTTCATAAGTTACTTAAAGTATAAATTTGATTTATTGATTGATTGATCTATTTATTTCTATATAAAATCCTTCAGCTTCTTCATTTCTCATCAACAAGCAAAGTATTCTAATTCCTAAGTTTCGTTTTTCTATCTGCATTGTATTCTCGACTCACCCTGTCCACACCAAACTCAGGTATTGAAATCCATGGCTTTGATATATCACAAGGTTAGTAACCATATACCTAATCATCTTGTCTTCTCTATTTTGTCAAAACTTCCTTTAAAGTCCATGAAACGATTTAAGTGTGTACACAAATCATGGGCTCTTTCAATTGAAACCCCTGATTTCATGAGTGAGTTCCTCAAAAATATCATATTTAAATATGATTCTTCATACGATGATGAGTGTCTCCTCTTAAAGCAGACAATTCCAGGTGATGATTATCAGTGCGCGATTTATATGCTTTCTGGTGAGAGGTTTGAGAAAAAAGTGAAATTAGAATTGCCACTTCCATTTCAAAATGATGACACATGTATTGATATTTCGGGTTCTTGTATTAATGGAACTCTTTGTCTCTTCCAAGCAGAAGGAGTTGATCATAAAACAATTGTATTGTGGAACCCAACTACTGGGGAATTCAAGGTCATTCCTCCCAGTAATGTTGATTCTTTATCTTATACCAAAGATTTGACCACAATTCATGGGTTTGGTTATGATAGTGTTAAAGATGACTACAAGGTCATTCAACATGTAAAACTTCTTCAATTCAATTACTTTGATGGTTATCTAGTAGACATACCAAATATCTCTAAACACTTGTGGGAAATTTATAGCCTAAAAAGTAAGTCATGGAGAAAACTCGATGTTGATATGCCTTGTCGTGATAGTAAAATTGTTGACGTGTACATTAATGGCATGTGTCATTGGTGGAGGATAACAGATAATGGAGAGTGTGTGGTGTCTTTCAATTTGAGCAATGAAGTATTCCTTACAACCAATGTACCTTTAGGTGCATATGAATTATTGAAATCTGATGAGAGATGTCTAGCAGTGTTAAATATGTTCATTTCTCTGCTAACATATTACGAGAACGATGCATGTTTTCAAATATTCGTTTTAGGTGAATTCGGAGTCATGGAATCGTGGACTAAATTGTTCGTTGTTAGACCCTTTCATGGTGTTGAGCATCCCATCGGAGTAGGCAAGAAAGGCCATATATTTTTCCAAAAAAAAAAATGATGAATTGACATGTTTTGATTTAAGTACTGGGATTCTTGAAGATATTGGTATTCAAGGAGAGTTATTTCATTGTCAGATAGTAATTTATAAAGAAAATATTATTCGGATGCCATGACCCTAATGAGTATCAGAGCCCTACTCATCTAAATTTTATGTTATGATAAAATATTATACTATTCGAGTTGGAAGAATAAAGCATTAACTTTTTTGTAGCATACAAGTATAAGTGTTTAACCAAGGTCTTTCGAAAAAAGAAATAAAGTGTTTCACCAAAAGGTTATAATTTATAAGTACTTTCATGTTGTTATTCACATTATTTTGTGCACTTCAACTCACATAACGGCTCTTCGACCTTTCTTATTCAACATTCTTCATCTTATCTATGTTTTCAATTTGAATGTCTTGTAGAAGCATTTACAACGAGGCTAACTCTTGTGCTAATTTCCTTACCAGTTTGGATCACCATTGCTCCTTAGCTTGGACTTTTGCAATTTTCCTTCTCTCACTAAAAAAGAGATTTACGTATAATCATTATAGAGATTATTATGATTTTTTTTTTACGCCAACATAATATGATATTATGTGGTCAATCGAATTTATGGACCCTATCATGATTTTTTTTTTTGAAGGAATGGACCCTTTTATGATTGACATGTTATATTCTTTCTTTTTATTTCTTTCTTCATAATACCATACTATATCTCTCATATGATTTTTTTATTTTTATTTTTAGGCTTTACATTCTAAATATGACCTTTCATTTCAGCTGTCGGAATACTTTACCTTTTGTCTTGTAAAATGGCCTACAATTTTATTGACATATAGATAATACTTTGAAATTTTTTGTTATTTAACTAATAAAATATCTTCGTTTGAAATGAAATTCATTTTTCTTGAGATATATTTGACACTTTTTCGCTTTATTAATTAATAATTGTTTCTAGTTAACTTTATTCTATGCAAACGATTAGACTGTAGAGTAACCTTGTAAATAACACACTAATGCAAAACAGCCAAAACTCACTAAAAAATTGTAAAAAGAAAATAATTTCCATTCAAAAGGTAATCAAACCCACCAAAAGGCCTGTACACACTAGAATTAAGTTCGAGTGATATGCACAAAAAGAGTTCACTCCCTATGATTCCCACAAATTAAGCAAAGCTAGCTATACTCAAATGAGACATATCAAATTCCCTCTGTATACTTGAATGTCTCAGCTGCACCAAACTTGCGACGTTCTTCACTACTTTCGTCTAATTCGTCATCACTACTATCATCTTCTTCAGGATCAATTGAAGGTGAAGAAGGATTGTCATCGTGCATACTTTTAGAACGACATAATGGGGTGGCAAGCATGCTCACTTGACCATGGTGAGATATTTCAACAACAACTGTGGCATCATCCTTGGGGAGGGGTTGTTTCCATGGTTCACCGTCGACTCTCATGAATGTACAGTCAGCTGCACCCTTGTGAAACTCAAAACGGATTTTGCTTGCCTGTATGATTGTATTTGTAGTAGCATTGAAATGTAAGTCAAAAGAAGTGGAAGAAAGAAAAACTAATGCAACGTATGGTTTTTAAAATTGGTCAATTAAGTGGTTCTACGTTGCACAATATCTAAAGAAAAATTCAAATATGCTTCGCCTACCCTACTGGGACGGTCAAGATTGTGCTTTTTTCTTCATCAAATGGCAATTTAAAAAAAAGTCACAAGGTTTTATTGTTTCATCATGGCTTATTCAATATATAGTACAAAGAAGGATAAATCTTGACCACAGAATTTCTATGATAGGAGAAGCATACATGAATGATAGAGATTAAAGTTTTTAGTCACACGTCTATTTAAGGTTGTCAAATGACTATATTGTTTTGTTTCAATCTAGATCATTCATCTCCTCTCACTATCAAAAACCTGGCCATCAAACATAAATGGATGGTTAAAATTAAATTTTAGCAAAAAGGCTTTGACCATCCATGTATGATTGTACAGTCAAGAATTCCAAATTAACCCATCCCACATCTAACCTCATACGTGGTGTGCCTCATATTCATATGGATAAACATGGATAAGGAGGGAGAGAAGATTAAACAAACAAATAAATAAATACTGCATATGTATTACAAGGATCAAGAATCTGATATGTCCTACCTGGGCTAAACGAGTCCCGTGCCCATTTGGTGCAAACAAAACAAGACCATGCCAAGCATCTCTAAAACCAACTACTTCAAATAGCCCATCATCAACAAAAGGAAGAGTCAGGTCTCTCTGCAAAACCAGAATTTTATTAGTATTTGATCAAAATTCCAGACGAAAACCTGCTTATGTTCTTAACAAATATGTGTCGAAAATGATACATGGAAAACTATCAGAGATATGAGATTCAACACTTACATAGATTGACTTCTTTCTGTTTGGCTTTCCCCAAGGATTGAGTCCACCAGAAAAGCTGGGCAAGTTTAGGCAAACTATTGATCGTATGCTGTATATGAAATGTCAAAAGTTTAAGTTATGCAATAAAATTATCATTAAAAAAAAAATTAGATATGTATCTAAATCATTTGCTGCATTTTTTTTTTCTAGATACACTATAAATCATCACACTCTGTTGAATTTGGGGCCTAACTCAACCTTACAAAACCGGCTTGTAAGGTGAGGATTGCCTCATCTTTATATACTCTTCTCAAGAGTCTTGTCTATCCGATGTGGGACTTGGGTTTTTCCCAATACTCTACAAACAACAAAATACTCAAATAAAGAATTGTAAATTTAAATAATCCAATCCACGGTTAGTAAACCTAGCTAGAAAAATATCACGTAAGGCAAAGGAGGAGAAGCCTCATTGCACTACGAAAAAATCAACTGACTCAATTAATCACAATGATTTTGCATTGTGCGACATATGCGTTCAGTGTGATTTGTATCGCCGATATAAACACTACATCATTTTTATGATATATATCAACTTTGTTTTAGAAATCCTGAATCTTACTATCCAGTACAATTTATGATTCAAAAGTTGGTTTGATGATAACCGATTTGAACGGCAATATCAATAAATTCGGAGATATTCTATGATTGCATGTTTTGAATAGTATCTCACCTGCTAGGTATGTGAAGGTCTTCCCATTGACCATGCCTTTTCATTATCTTTACCTTTGTCAGCTGAGCAATATTCCTGTGTCAAAATTTAAACATTTTGAATTATACTACTTAATAGAAGGTAAGTTGTGAACTTAACACCACCTAGTTCAGTAAACACGATGACAAAAATCAGAAATATTCCAACAGAAATTGCCATTAAACCATTACTGAAGAACCATCATGATTTGCAGCTAATACCGTCTCAATTTAGTTCCAGAGTCATTACTAAATAAATATTAGAAGGGAATGTTCATTATTTTTCACTGTTTTTGCTTGATGATTAAAAAAAAATCATGGACTACTTAGTATATTTTTATAGTTTAGAGACCAAATAGGAGAAAAAGTGATTTTTTAAAGACCAAATTGTGATGGCTTATTCAATCTTTTCTTAAAAATTAAGTTTCAGATTGTATCTTTCATAACAATGGCAAGTGACTGTAAATGACGGATGTGAGCAAAAACCAAATTTATTGACATGTCTCATCATTTCCGATGGAATCCCAACTTCGTAAAATAAATTGACCAAATCAACCAAAAAATAAATAAGTTAGCTCAGTAGTAATACAAATAGTTGTGTCTTTAATAACTAACCTGGAAGATGATTGAAATAAAGAGCTCATGAACCAGCCTTGTGTACATCCAAGCTTCAGATAGGCACTCTGGTTACCAAAAGAATGTAATGATGAGAAGACTCATTATTGACAATTGTGTGATAAAAGAAAATTTCTCACACCTAACTAACTGCCAAATATAGCCCGTATAGAACCCAAATTTTATGATATATGAAATGTGGATAGCTGTGAAGAAAGAACAGGAAGTAAAGACATAATGAAAAGTATTTTTTTTCAAATTTTCAATAACTGTATATTTAGTTATGTGAGATGAGTTTGGTACCTGATTGTATAACTGGTTTTTAAACTTTTCAGGATGTAACTTCCTCTCAGAATGAAATGCATATGATACTTGCGCATCCATTCCTACATGAAAAACATACACATTTTATGCCACACTCTTGCCGGTCACTCTAATATAACAGCTTTAAAAGTTTTTATTGATTCTGCAACTCAGAAGAAAGAGCTCTTTCCAAAGTGTGCGGTCGAATTTTTCATGATACACTTTCTGCCGACCAAATTTAAGACAAGTTTGATTTTCTTACCCATGCTAAAATAGTTCCAAAATCCCCCGCGGTAAGTGTGGTAGCCGTCCTGTGAAAAGACAATAATTCACTGATCAGCATACATGGATGGAGTGCCTCACTCTTTCAAAAGTAAATGAAATAATCAAGAACTAACATACATATGATCATGCACGGACATCAAAAAAATGAAATGAAAAATAAATACAAAACTCACCATGTTTAGTTTATCTGTTGAAGAGACTCGATTAAATGCATGCATAGCATGAGGTAGCTCAAGGGGCGCAATTGGGTCACATGAACCTTCTTTTGGAGCTTTCATTCGCATTATAATATGCCAGCTGAATAACATTTTAATTTTAATCAATTAATCATTTAAAAATGAAATCTCAGTAGAGTCAAAGAAATTCATCAGTTGCAAAATAATGAACAGAAGATGGCGACAACTTTTATTTTATTAACAGGCAATCGATGCCCTGTATTAACAATGGCAAGTCTTACAACACCAAAAGTAAATGTTTGATCAGATTAAAAAATCTCATAGAAGCTCTGATACGGAGGGAAAATTAGACGGTGGATGGTCCATTTGTTAGAAGACGGTGGACCCCTAACAAATCAACCGCAGTGCAAATTTTATATTATGGTGCATGATTCTTGTTTACATTTTGTGCATCCATCTGAGAAGTTTCACAATTTCAAAATTTAGAAAAATGATGGAAATACCTGTCTATTTTCATTTCCTTTGCAGCTTTTACATGATTCAGAAATGATGCCACTGATTGGATGTCTGTGGTAGGATTTTTCTTTCCCTGTGAATGAAATAAATCTTATTGAGCACAAAGACACTCATGCACTGCTTCCAACAAAGGGCAAAACCTTAAATGTGATCATGACTAAAAATATATGAGCTTCTTAATCAAATTTGTTTAGTTTAAGATTCATAAATTAGCCTTGTAATTCATAATTCAAATTGCAATTTAGTAACTATTGTTTGTATTAAAATCATCATAAAAATGCAAACAAAATGATGGTTGATCCAAATGATCATAATAAGGCAAAAGAACATTCAACAAAATGAAAATTGATCAAAGTGATTATGAAATTCCCATAGTTCAGGTTCAGCAAAAGAGTTACGTAATGTACCCATCCAAATGCAAAGGGGAGATTATTTCCTGTCCCAAGTGGCACTGTTGCAATTGGCGGCGGACGAGGTAATTTAAGATCAGATACCACTCCAAGAAGCCAGCTAGCAGTACCATCTCCACCTGCAACCTAGATTTCAAGCAACATATTAGATGATAAATAAAGCATTTGCAAATGGTGCAGAGACAAAAATCACATCAAAAGTGGAAAACACAAAGGATCAACTTACAATTATTCTCAACCTATTCTGAATTTCAGCAGCGTTATGATCTCCATTGTGTTTTAGCTTTTCCAAATTAGCATAAAGTTGATGCAGCACCTTATCTGGAGCATGTACTCCCAAATCATAGACCTGGTAAAATAAATAAAAAAATCATTAGCATCGATCAAACCAAAATTGCGGTAATGGCCGCATCACAATTCTTAATATTAAAAAATATCGCAATCAAATGAGACTAATGTAGCCTCAATGCCAATCTCATTATGTGTTGGCAGTTCAACATTGGATGAGATAGTGCCTGTGATTTTAAATTGTGGTTGTTGTTATGCTGCAAACTTGTATGAACTGGTAAAATGTGGGAAACTAAGGTTGAAAATTCGTTCTGAACCTGTTTCAGAGACCTCAAAATCTTTTATATTACGGTTGTATACCGCAATTCAAACCATGACATAGCCTAAAAATGTATTTATACACAGGAGACATCTCTGACCTTACAAACCAATTTACCAATTTTGTTGTGTTAAGTCCAATGTTATCGATGGCGGATGGCAAAACGCCAAAACTCCGCCATTTTAAGCCATGGCACCACCATCCTTCACAAATCGGTCATAGCCACGGCACTTTTAAAAAAATTCACTAGCAGAATCCGCCATAGCCAATATTTAACAACCTTGATTAGATCCAACAAATTCTAACATTACAGTCACAAAAAACATCTAAAACCCTTACATCAGAACCAAAATCCCCGATTTTCAAAACCGCGATTGCAAAAAAAAAAACTTTACCTGATTTTGGTTAAGAAGTGAACTATAGGTAACAAGAAGCTCTCCACCAAGCTGACCACCACTTTTGGAGTTAATGAAAACAACGACAGGACATTCAGGTAAATGAGTATCACCTCTGTTCTCAGTTCCCGGCAATAGTATATAATCCGGTATCGTAAATTCCTTCAATGTTCTTATGCTATTTCCATCACCCATTGTTATTATCTTCAAATTCAAACTGCACAATTTTAATTTTAATTATTTCAGCATCACAAAAACCCTTCATCATATTCACAAATTCAAACAAAACAAAAAAAAAAAAAAAAATTTTTTAAAATAAACAACGCGTAATGGTAATGGTTTTTCCACCAAGATGAAAATTTGTTAAGCGTGTTGTGCTTCATTGGAGTTTGTTGAACAACGAAAAACACAGAATAACCAGCATGAAACAGTTACGTAATAACTAACCAAAATTTGGAGATTCTCATCGCTGTTAACAGAATCAGATTCTTCATTAAAAAAAACACGTTCATTTGGAACTTTTTTAATTAACCAAACAGGACTTAGTTTGAAAAGTTGAAACAAGAATCATTCACAAAGATTATCAAAGATTAGAATTAAAAAGAAAAAGTGAAAGCAAAAAGAAGAAGAAGAAGAAGATACCTTGCGGAAAAAGCAATATTCAAGAATGTTAAAAAAGTGATTATGTGAATAGTGTTTTATCTTTGAAGAAAGGGTTGATTCGTTGAGAATGAAAAGAGAGAAGAAGAGAATCGCTTTTTGTTTTTGTGTTTTTAGGTTGTTGTGATGGAAAGTTCTTATATAAGGACGAGAATAGAATTGAAGTTGAAAGAGAGTGTGGGGCCAGACAAAAAGTAAAGGATTGATCATGCGAAAGGGCGAAGAAGAAGAACGTTACTGTGGACTCAGATATGACAGCGACCTGCCACCGTGTATATCTTTTTCAAACTCGCCATTTTTATTTTTTTTTTCATTTAATTTTTTCTTACAAATTATTCAAAATCGATAGAAACAAAAATGATAAATTTACGAACAAAATCACGTCATCTAATAACTTTTTTTTTTTTATAGAACGTCACCTAATAATATAAAATGGCAAATAATATTATATATACCTACAAATATAAATATATTCAAGTTTTTAAATTAAAATCATCTATCTAGATATGCAACTTTGATGTCAAAGTCATTGATTGAGTCTAAATCAAAATTAATCCTTAAAACTAAATCAAATAAATATCGTACTAAGACAAGAAATAAAAGACATGCGACATAATACGAGATATCAAAACAAAGTCATGCAAGGACGGCGAAATCACAAAAACAAACGAAATAAAATCGAAAATACATGAAAACAATCAAGTTCACTTGTTCGATTACGTACTCCAGAGAAATAACACCCTCAAATATTGTTTAATCGTTTGATTAAATCACTCTATATGGTACGAAGACCATTCAAAACTGAAGGGACAGAATGAGTAGAATGCATTGTGTGAGCTCTCTATTTATAAAGAAAATTCACAACTAATAAGTGAGAAACTTTGGAAACAAATGAAACATTACTTTGGCATTAAGTGATTCCCATATTAGATATAGTACAAAAATATTACCAAAATATATTTCAGATCAAACACTAAAATATATTAGATTGCATACCAAAATATTTCAGAAGATTGCATACCAAAATATTTTAGATTGTGTTCTAAAATATTTTAGATTGCGTTCAAAAATATTTTAGCAAAACTTGGGGACTAAGAAATCAATTACTAATAATGATTAAATTAATTATTTAATTTATCATTTCCAAATAATAAAATATATGGATATATATTTTTTATTTTGTGTTTACTTTGTTCACTTAATTATGCACCCCCTTAGAGGTACACCCTCACTATATAAATATTACTAATGTGTGCGATCCATCTGACGTGGGACTTCCACTTTTTTCAATTCACATTACACTAGTTCTACCCATTATGGGATTTGTGTTTAGCCAATTGCTCAATTTCCACACATGTTTCAACAAAAATTAGCATAAATAAGAAAGTAAAAAATTACTACATAAATCTATCAATCATGTAGTAATAACAACTATAGAGAAAACATTTTTAACAATTAAAATTATCAAGACAATCATCATAAACATATTAAATGGGAAATAAGTTTCTTGCAAATAATCTAATTGTTTACATTGGAGAAGAAATTATCATTCTATTCTGTAAACAATCAATTATGGATAAAATTGGCTTCTTGAAATGCATTGTTCAACTTTTTTTAATTAGCTATTGTCAATTTTTATCATTTGTTGTTGCTCTAAATTAATTTTTATGTATGGGCTAATTTTCATATTATTTTGCTTTTAAGTACAACACTTGCAATTTTTAAGTTATTTTCCTAAGATTTTGTTTAATTTTAGTCCTTAGTTTTTGTTATGTAGATTAGACTAAAAACACTTCTTTTTTTTGTAAAATTTTAAAAAATGGAGAAAAAAATTGAATAAATTTTTTTTAAGGGCTAAACCTAAAAAATTATAATTTATAAGACTAAAAAAATATTTTATCCTTAAATTTAATATGTTGGTTATAAAATATTTTATTTTTTGTTTATAGTTAGCCCCTGCGTAAATTATTTGATACCTTCACCGCGGTTGTTAGTGCATTTGAATTATGAACACACTCGGCCTCTTTTACATTTTTGAGTATGATGACTCTCCTTAGTTTGTTTTCCATGAGACTACTTCACAATTCATTGTGTGGGTAGATGATAAACTCATAGTAGAAGATGATATCTATGATGTAGTCAAGAGTGATCAACCAGATATGATGCCATTAGTTAGATATAATGCAATTTTGAAAATTATAGTTAAATAAATATAATTTAATTAAAAGAACTGTTAATGAGAAGAGAATATAGAGTTACACTAGTTAACATAGCAATGTAACAATGCATCATGAACACATAATTAAACATCTAATTCAAATGCCTGGAAAGTTTTCAAAGTATAAAGACGATCAAATTCAACCAACTATGGCGCATCCGTTGTATAATGAAATTGTCTTTAATTTTTTCAAAAAGAATGAATAAGATATCAAAAAATAAGATGGCATATATAAATGGATTTTGTCATGCTTTTGGGCATGTGGCAGCCTCAATATTGGCTGCTATATATTTGCCTGGCTCTATAAACCAATTGTGATCCGTGGACCGTTTCTTGTGTGGCAAATTAAAGAATTGAACGATGTAAGAAAGAAACAACGTCACGTGACTGCGCACTTTAGAATTTTAATTGAAAATTAATTGAATGCACGTCTAAAAACTTTTACTTTTGTAAAAAAAACTGGATTTTTTTATAAGGAAAGAAAAGTATACCGTGTTTATTTGGGTGTGTATAATTTATCTTAACGTCTAAAAACTTTTACTTTTATAAAAAAAAAAAGCTGGATTTTTTTATAAGGAAAGAAAAGTATATAGTGTTTATTTGGTGTACAATTTATCTTAAAATTTGTTATAGTTTCAAATTTTTTAATTAAAAAGAGTGATTTTAACAATCATATATAATGGTTGATAAAGGAGTTTTGACCGATTGGTTTTACTCCAGCATACGGTAAGTATGTCGGTTTTATCAAACAAATAAAATATTGTGTCCACATTGATCAAGTTTAGTTAATTCAAGTTTGTATTGACAGGTTTTCTAAACAAATTGTTTATAAAGTGTTTGATTGTTTATAGATAGAGTTGTGCGGGATTGAATTTCAATAATTATTCTTCATATGATTCCTCTAAATCGAATGTATACTTTTTATGCCTCAAATATAACGACACGAGATAACATAGAAACAACTGACTTCCGACGTACGACGACAAAATAGTTGATTGTTTATATGGCATATGACCGAAATGTTATACTTGAATATAATCTACCCGTACCCGCGATCTTTCGGGCGATAGCACGTATACATAATCTAAATCATGTCTCTTAGATAACCAGCCTTACTGAAGTCTGACTAAATCAAAAGATCAATTGTGGCACACTACATCGATGACAAAACATTAAGAAAAGATTTCAACTAAAATTATATTGAAAACATAAATCATATACAACTAGACAAACTAAGAATACAACATGGATTCTTAGTTATTTTATATTCAATCCTGATACAAGATAGAGTTTAGTTACCCATGTGTGTCGTATAACTAACAGCATATAGATGTTGAATCTTAGAGAAGCATCAAGAAGCTTGTTTCCAAGCTTCCTTAGCCCTGCAATATCTCTCTCTCTCTCTCTCTATATATATATATATATATATATATATATATATATATATATATTTATATTTATATATTTTTT
>Ga0228711_1004016_pt1 | contig 22796 bp, 18 predicted proteins | sample MedpolnodulmetaG_2_FD_177996 | JGI IMG/M metagenome (GOLD analysis project Ga0228711, IMG submission 177996) | Root nodule microbial communities from Medicago polymorpha collected in Santa Monica, California, United States - brown nodules | ecosystem: Host-associated > Plants > Roots > Nodule...
TGCTCACCAATTCCACATTATTTCATTCAATGGGATCCAGGAGGGTGGTCTCTTGTTCATTGGAGGAGCCAACATGCATGAGAATCTCTTTATTAGAATGAGAACTCGGGTCGAGTTCTTTAGAGGTAGAGGAGACTGATGCAGGAGGGTTTTATTAGTAATTTTGTAGTATTTATTATTTAGCCAAATCTTAGTAATTTTCTATTATTATTTCGTTTTATTTTATTTTGGCCCGCGGGTTTGTTATTTCTTTCATTATATAAGCAGAACTTATGTAGCCCAAGAGACACACTTTTATTCATTAATAATATTCGAGACTTTTCTCTCAATTCTGGTGGATTCCGGAAACCCTTATTTGATAGGTTTGTTGCTTGCAACCCTATTTTCACAAGTTTGTCGCTTGCAAACTTGTTCTTTTCTATCTAGGTTTAGCGCTTGCTAACCCTACGCTTCCATACTGCGTCAATTTATAGGTAGGATCCTTTTTGGTTTGGGTTCGTTGGGTCATGTAGCTTGTACTTTATTTGGACCTATGTGTCGCTAGCATTTCTCTTGTACTTAATTCCCTCTCCGTGTTTTTATATACAAGTTTGCTTGTTTTTATATGTTGATTAAAAGTAAAAGATAATAGGAACTTATTTTTCTATAAGACTTTAAATAGATATTATGTAATAATGCTGTAGTATTATTGTTTTTATAGAAAATTTCCCTATTGGATATGCTATTTTTTTTTAAAAAGAATTAGTAAATATTTTTAAAAAAATACAAAATGTCTAATATAATATACTCCCTCCGTCCCAAATTGTATGACGTTTTGAACATATCACACGTATTAAAAAATATAATTAATTTTGTATGAGAAAGAGATATTCAGAGTTGTTTTACAAAATTATCCTTGATAAATGGTATGTGAAAGATAAATTAAAGAATTGAAAGAAGAGAGAGTAATAAATAGTTAATGATATAATAGGAAAAATAACATCAATGTTTCATTGGTATTATAAAACGACATTTAATTTGAGACAATTTTTTTTCCAAAACGACATACAATTTGGGACGGAGGGAGTATTAGATAAAAATATATATTTACTTAGATAGACTACTTTGTAAGGTTTAAAAAATAGTTCAAAAAAACTTATCCTTTTTAGTTAAGAATTAAATAGGTTATTAATTTTTTTTAATATTGTTTATCTAATCAATAATTCAAGAAAGTCCTATATTAACCCTGATAAACTACCTGATCAACCATATCATTAAGAGCTGTAGCCAAAAGTTCCCAAAGGTAACAAAACCCATTGCTTAATGGATCATCACTTTCTCTTCCTATAAATGTCAGAATCATGCAACCTCCTTCAACCAATTCTTTGGCACGACACTTGAGAAAAAGAGAGAAATCTATACGAAATTGTTCATAATATGCCTTGAAGACATTTGTTGGGCTTGTTTTTGCTATGTAAATATTGCCCTTGTTGTTGTCCACACCCTTGGGAACCTATTTAATCACCGATCGACAAAAAACAAACATATTAGGGTTTAAAATTTGATTAAAGCACGTAGAATTAGGGGTGGGCATGATTCGGTTCGGGATGAAAACTGAATCGATCAAAACTGAACTGTTTGTTGAATTTCAAATAACTGAACTGAACCGAACTGTTTGCATTTCGAACTAAACTTAACTATTTCAAACCGAACTAAACTGTTTCGAATTGAACCGAACTGTTATTATTGATACAGTTAAAAAAACAAACGTAATCGAATTCTAGTTATTGAACTGAACTGTTCTGAACTGAACCGAATTGAACTATTTCAGTTCGGTTTCAGAACTGTTAGTAATAGTTAAGTTTTTTTTTTTTGGTTCAGTTCGGCAATTCAGTTCGATTTTTCAGTTTTTTTGCCCGCCCCTACATAAAATAATAACTCCATATAGAATACAAAAAGAGAGTCATAAACAAACCTTAGATAACCAATGAATGCTATAAGAGGAATGAACTAAATGTAAACTCTTATTAGGGAAAATCCTGCCATAAAAGGAACCGGGAACACCAGAGAAGTAGCAAGGACCCATTTTAGTTTCCAATTCATCACTAAGTTTTTCTTTGAAGGTGTCAAGGGACTTAAATATGCTGTTGAAGTCATTTCCAGATAGATCGTTCAAAGAGATATCATATTCAGGAGATTCTTGATTCAATTCTATACAAAGCTTTTCCACAACCTTGATAATTTCTGAGATCACCAACAAGGTGTTTGGTCCAGAAGAGCAACCCAAGTCTGCAATTGCGAATCTTCTTGGATATAGACTGCAGTAGAGGTTGGTTATGGCTTTGTCTCTCAAAGATTTTGCCGCATAAATTACCTTTTGCTGTGTATATGCAATCATTGGAGAAAATTTAGTGTCAACTAGTAAGAGACGTGTGCAGAAAACATTCGATTTTTAGGTTGAGATTTCCGTTGTTTTGTTTTTTGAGTTTTTGATATTTTAAAAATCAATAATTAATTATTCTCTTGTCGGAAAGTTCTAATTTTATTTTGAAAATCATATTTTTAACATCTAAACTTATATGCAAAAAATCATGAAAAAATTCAACTTCTAAATCACTTTTTTCGACTTTATATATACTGATAACAATAGAAGGTCAAAAATATATATAATGAATATCGTTTATTTTTGTCAAAAAAAAAATAGAAGGTAAAAAATATAATGAATATCAAATTACAGAGTTAGTATACATATATTTTTTAATACAATTCAACAAATATAGTTAAGAAATATTTCTAATACAATTTTGGTGGTTCTACAAATGATTGATGTAGTGGCAAAAAGAACTACTTGTTTTTGTTGGTATAGAAACCAATATATACACATACCAACCCATTTGGGGTAGGCCTAGTGGTTGACTTTATGGCTTGAGATCTTGGAGTTTGCTCCTTTCAAGGTATAAGGTTTGATTCCCTCTAGTGTCAATTTCGGTGAACAAGTCAAGCTTTAGCTTTAACTGGGGTTCCCACAAGTGGGTGGTGGGATTGATCCTTTCGGATTAGTCGGTCCTTCATCAGATACCGAGTTTAAAAAAAATAAAAAATACACATACCATTCAACAATAAATAAAATACACACACCTGAATCAAGGAGTATTTTGCATAGCTTGCTTCTTCGACGTCGCCTCCATTCATGTGCAGTATGTGTGCTAGATCCATTCTTGTTTCTGTTATCTTTCTTAATTAATTTCAGGGTACTTTTCCTTTTATGATTATGTGTTTAAGACACATCTCATAGCACACATATATAGATGAATCATGTATGAAAGTTACTATAAAATCCTTCGTTTTCATTTATAAAGTTTTTTTAAAGGGATTTTTAAAATAAAATATGTTCACCAAAAGTGCAAATGCTGCATATTATGTCCTCCATCTCAAGTGGGGTCTTTGAAAAGCTCTATATATAGTCAAAAATAAGAGCCGGCAATGTTTTTCTTTGGTGGTGATAGCCGGCAGTGTTTACCTTGATGGCAAATATATTAATTTCAATTATTAATTTTAAAAAACCTACAACTTTTTTTTGTTTATTTTTTTATTTATTTTTTGATTTTTTTTTGACTTTTTATTTTTATTTTTATATATTCTTGTGTTGGAAAAAACAGATATAGATAAAATAAAATAAAAAATACAACATGACACAAGAATATAATGTTAAAATTTTATAACTAGAGAAAAAAACACGACCATTGTCTAATGACAATCAGACGATAACACTATGTGAAAACTGTTACAATACATATACTACCTTCAACCACTCCACAACCCCAATACACCTACACAATTCATAGAAATTTTTTAACATGTCTGTAACAACTCTCTAACACAAGAATATAGAGAAGAAAGAGAGAAAGTGGGAAGATAGAGAGCAGAATAGAAGAGGAAGAACTTGGAGAAGAGGAAAGCTAGAGCTAAGGAGCTAGAGGGGAGAGTGACGCCTAAGCTAGTGAATTTGAAGGTTTAAGGTAAGGGGGATAGTTCTATTTCATCAAATAAGCTATAATCTTCTTTTTCTACTTATGGGTCATAATTGCTTGTGTGTATTATCACTTTGAATGTGATTTTCGTGCTCCTAGTTAAGTGATGATTTAGAATATGTGAAATTTGTTAGAAACTTGTTGTCGGTATTTAAATCTCATTGTTGAATTATGTTGAAATGGTTATTTTGAAGTTTTGGCTTAAATTGATGAAAAATGATGTTGTTGTTGATTGTTGGTGAAATCATGATTATATGATATGAATGTTGTTGTGATGTGTTGGTGATGATAATTTATGCATTGGGTGTTGGTAATTATGTTGTTGTGGTTAAGTTGTTGTGTTTTTATCACTTTTATGAAAATCAGTTGAAGTTTGATTTTGATGAATTTGAATGAAACGATGAAGTTGTTAGGATGAATTAGAATGAATAAAATTTTTGTTTTGAATCATAAGCTTTGGGTGTGGGATTGTTTGGGAGAAAATGGGGTTTTTGAGTATAAAGTCGTTTTAAGTGTTTTTGAGAAATAAGTGATTTTGGAAGAATTGGATTAAGTTGTTTTGAGATAGGAACACATGATTTTATAGTAGAATATGATATGTTTAAGTGATTGGAACGCGTAGGAGAAAACGAAATCGAAAACGGATCGATGATCGGAATTTTATGCGCGAAATGGCGAAAAAACAAAAATTGGAAAATCCTTTGCTGTCACAGAGGCACAACCGTGCACCCTGGAGGAACGGACCGTGCGGCTGGTTCGCACTTGGTTAGCACAACCGTGCGTGTTCTGCAGGTGCCCGAAAACCCGATTTCTCGTGTTTTTCGGGAGTTTTAAGCATCCATATGAGTTCCAAATACCTAAACCTACCTAATTTAAGTGTAATGAGTAGTTTATCATGGCTTTGCTTTGAAAATGAATTGATTGTGAAATGTGATTAAAAATAGACGAACTTTGAGATTTTGGGAAAAACAAGGAATTTTGTGAAACAAATATGCAGTGATTGATTAACATAGATGATATGTAGGGATGTTTTCATGATATGTAGGAACATTGAATTATACTTTTGTTCAGTAAACTAGAAATAGACGATTTTTTGAAAATAGACGAACTTGGTCAAAATGAAGTTTTATGATTGGATAACTTGCAAATGACTTTAGAAACATGATAATATGATGAAATGATGATTGTTGGGTGTTTGATATGTTGATTATCATGATGTAGTTATATGTCGTCTTTTATGCAAATTGTGTTTTGTCAGACAATTGTGTTTTACTTATGGTGATAAATGTTGATGTTGAATATGATAATGACTCTTTGTTGATTACGACTTGTTGATTGTGTGGATGTAAATACTTTGTAATGCAAATGGTGGTGTTTGTGAAGATATTATATGATGGTGTAAATTATATAATATAGTTTTTGGTGAAAGGTGCATTGTCGAGTCTTTGCTTCTAAATCCATGCATTCTTAGTCATATCGAGTCTATGGTGAAGAACAGTTTCTGTAAGGAATGACGTTGGTTATGGTGAAGAACGTAATTTGTCAGTGTTTATTACGTTGGTAGATTCACACGGTAAAATTATCTCTGGAATCCAATTGGTACCACATGCATGTAGAAATGTCTAGAACATTGCATGCACCTGAAGTTGTGAAACATGTCATACTTGATTATGTGAATTGGTGATTTATGTTCATTGGTGAAACCTGGTGAATGTTGTGACTTTGTGGAAATGTGAAACCTGGTGAATGTTATCATTTGATTAAGAATTATTTAATGAACATTGTAAATGAATATGTTGATTTGTTCTTACTTTGATTATATGCTATTATTTTCGAAATATAATATAACCCCCAGTAGTTGTTTGGTTGACCGTCTGCCTCTTTGTATGAGTGAGTAGACGACTTGCATGATTGATTTGCTTTTGCTTGTGAGTTGCTTGAGGATTAGCTTTAACGCTGCCTCTTTTTCCTTATCCTCGAGGTCTAGTTTAGGGCTCTGAATAGGGTGTCAAATTTTTGCTATTATTTTTGTCTTGTTAAGACTTGTTGCTCATTTATATTTGAGATTTCAGATTTTATTTGGTGTTGAATTGTAAGACATATAGCATGGTTATGGAGAATTTTTTTATGTTGTTCAGATAAATGTGTATGATGATTTTCCGCTGCAAACTTTTGAAAGCATAGTTATGCATATTTGAAATTAATCGAAGATGTAGCATCTAAATACTTTTGAATAATTGTATTATTTGCATGATTTATTGCGTTAAAGGGTTTAGGGTGTTACAAAGTGGTATCAGAGCCATGTCGGTCTAATACAGACCAAAACTGGGTGATTGTTCCTGTTGTATGCGAATGGCATAGTGATACCTTCGGTACTTGTTCTGTTGTTCTTACCTGTTGGTTGTGGTTTTGTTTAGGATTGAGATGACTGGAGGATCTGGTAGCAATGATGAGGCGGCAGCGGCGCAGGGTCAGCAGGACCAGGGGAAGCAGAGGAGCGAAGGTTGAATTGTTTCATGAGAAACCATCCTTCGATGTTCAAGGGTCGGTGTGATTCTGATGGAGCGCAGACTTGGCTACAAGGTGTTGATCGTATCTTTCGTGCTATGGTGACCAGTGATGATCAGAAGGTGAGGTTGACTCACATGCTAGCGGAGAAGGCTGAGTTTTGGTGGGATAATGCAAAAAGGAGATTGGAAGCCGATGTGCTTCCATGAGCTTCGTGATTTTGACACTTTGATGAACAAGTGTATGATATTTGATGAAGCGGTAAAGGCTAAGGAAAGTTTCTACAAGGCTGTGAATGAGAAGAAAGGAAGGGGTAAAAAGAAGAGCTTTGGTGGTGGCTCCAAGCCAAGTGAGGAAGAGGTGAGATGCTATAAATGTAGGGGTTTGGGTCACTATGCTAGTGATTGCAAGAAGGGTGAAGTTTGTTTTAAGTGTGGCAAAGCAAGTCACAAATCATTCGAGTGCAAGGGAAATGAGATTGTTTGCTACAACTACGGAGAGGCCAGACATATTAGCACCTAGTGTACTAAACCAAAGAAGGCTTGAGGAAAGGTCTTTGCATTGAATACCGAAGAAGTGGAGCAGCCGAATAACTTGATTCGAGGTATGGGCTTTATGAACAGTACTCCATTGATTGCCATAATTGATACAGGTGCAACACATTCTTTTATCTCGCTTAGTTGTGCTAAAAGTTTGAATCTTGCTATGTCTTTGATGTTGAGAGGAATGGTCATTGATACCCCGACCAATGGCTCGGTGACCACTTCCTTGGTGTGTGTTAAGTGTCTTGTTAATTTTGGAAATGTGGATTTTGAATTGAATTTGGTTTGTTTTCCTTTGTCTCACATGAATGTGATTTTTGGTATGGATTGGATGTTATCTTTTAGGGTTAACATTAATTGTTCAACCAAAAGACTGACATTCTCTAAGGTTGATCGCATAGGAGAGAAGTTCTTGACCGTTGAGCAAGTGAATAAGTATTTGGATGGTGAAGCTTGTGTATTATGATGTTTGCTTCATTGAAAGAAGGTGATGAGAAAAGAGTTGGCGATTTTCCGGTAGTGCGAGAATTTCCATAAGTTTTTACAGATGACATTTGCGACTTCCGCCGAAAAGGAAGGTGGAGTTTGCGATTGATTTGGTACCAGGAACAAGTCCTCATACGACGGCACCTTATTGGATGTACGCATCGGAATTGGGCGAGCTGAAGAAGCAGTTGGAAGAGTTCTCGGAGAAGCAGTTTATCAGGACGAGTGTTTCGCCATAGGGAGCATCAATGTTGTTGGTTAAGAAGAAGGACGATAGCATGAGGTTGTGTGTGGATTATCGACAGCTGAATAAGGTGACGATTGAGAATCGGTATCCTCTTACGAGGATTGGCAACTTGATAGATCAGTTGGCTGGTGCAAAAATGTTTAGTAAGATTGATGTAAGATTCGGATATCACTAGATACGAGTAAAGGCGGAGGATATTTCTAAGAATGCATTTCGAACGAGGTATGGGCACTATGTATATTCTGTGATGCCATTTGGTGTGACTAATGTGCCGAGTGTCTTAATGGAATATATGAATAAAATCTGCCATCCTTATTTGGATCAGTTTGTGGTTGAATTTATAGACGATATCTTGGTGTATTCGAAGTCAGAAGAGGAGCATGCAGAGCATTTGAGGGTTGTGTTGTACACTTTGAAGGATAAGAAGTTGTATGCTAAGTTCTCGAAGTGTAAGTTTTTGTTGCATGAAGTGAGTTTCCTTGGTCATGTTATTTCGAGAGGTAGGATGGCAGTTGACTCGGAAGGGACAAACGTTTGTTTGAGATTCTAAGTGTGAGGAAAGTTTCCAAGAGTTGAAGAAAAGGTTGACTTTAGCGCTAATGTTGATTTCGCCGAATCCTAAAGAATATTTTGTTGTGTATTGTGATGCTTCTTATATGGGTTTGGGAGGTGTGTTGATGCATAATCGTTAAGGTTGTGGCTTGTGCTTCGAGGCAGTTGAAAGTGCATGAGAAGAATTATCCGACTCATGATTTGAAATTAGCAGCAGTTTTGTGTGTGTTGAAGATTTGGCGGCATTATTTGTATGGATCTAAGTTTGAAGTGTTCAGTGATAACAAGAGTTTGAAGTATTTGTTTGACCAGAAGGAGTTGAATATAAGGTATAGGAGGTGGTTGGAGTTTCTTAAGGAAAGACGAATGTGGTAGCGGATGCTTTGAGTAGGAAGTCATTGCATATGTCAGCTTTGACGGTGAAAGAGTTGGAGTTGATTGAGTAGTCTTAGGACTTCAGTTTGGTAAGTGAGTTGACGCCAAGTGGTGTGAAGTAGGGAATGTTGAAGTTTACAAGTAACATTTTGGAGGAAATCAAAGAACGTTAGAAAGAGGATTTGGAACTTATGGACCGGTTGGTGTTGGTTAATCAAGGTAAAGGAGTGGACTTCTGATCTGTCCAGTGAGAACGATTAAGTAGCAACGGTGGCCGAGAATTCTCCGATGGATTGGTAACGACTTCCGGTACGACGGCGATGAGTCTTCGTGGTGGAACGGAGGGTGCCTGCAGGCACATTAGCCCTCAACGCTCAAGTCGGTAATGGAACTCAAAAAGAGTGTGTAATAAGTGTTGTGAAAAGTGATGTGTACCTTGATGGTGAAGCAAGTTCACCTTTATATAGGCGTGCGTTGGTCATAACCGTCTGTGGGTTATGCGGCGTGTGATTAGGAGTGGGGAAGGACACGTGTATGGCGATCCCTGCGAGGAGGCGTTCTGCTGTGAGGCATGGTGCACATAAGCTGGCGTGCACCTTTGAGTGCGAAGCCGTAAGGTGGTGTAAGTTAGGCCACGTGTAAACATGGATTGGTCTTGTGACCGGTCCATAACAGTAGTCCTCAAGCCGTTGATGTCTTTATGGCTTTAGCAGCAAGAAGAGACGTTAGATAAGGGCGCTCGTCGACGGCTTAGTCTAGCGGTCCTCGATGCGTTTTGTTAGGGAACTTAAGTTCACCCGCTAAGAAGTGGCGTTCGATTGATCTAAGCCGGAGGGCCTTTTATGCATTTCGGCAGGAAATTTTGATTCCGCCCGTGAATGGGCGGTGCTTGACTGGGAGTTAGTGGGGGCAGTTGGCATTTAATGCTTTAGGCGGAACGTTGGCAACATGATGACTGTTCAGTTTCGATTTCCATATGTCTTGTTCGTGTGCTGCATGCGTTCCTAGAAGAACGTTAAACGCGCGCGTAGCCTTAACCGTGTTATGTTTTTTCCAAGGCCGCTGCCAGCCGTTCAGATAGTGGCTCTTTGCTTTCGCTCGATCTGGTTCGTTGATGTGCACGGTTTTGAGGCTTTTTAAGGATGATTTCCCTTTGCTTTTCTCTGCAGTTCATCGTTTTCTTTTGTTATTGTTACCAGAAAACGCTTCTTGTTTTTCACCTAAAGGTCCTCTTGCTTTTTTTTCCCTTCGAATTTCGAGTGTGCCTTTAGTTTGGTGTTTAAGTTTAAGCAAGTAAAAACCTTCTCCTTCGTGGGTTGTGAAGGTAGATTTCGTGGGTTTCTCATGGTAGTGAAGGAGAAATTAAGTTGTTTAAATGGTTGAAAATTATATCACTACTTACCAAATGAACAAATACATGTGAAGAATAGTTACTATGTATCACATTCCAAGTAAATAAAACCAAAGATATAATATTATTAGCACTACCTATCATTCTTAGAAGGACCGCTGTTTAGGCTTGTCACACACCTACAACACATGAAAAATGTTCAGAATTCAAATATTGGAGACAAATGGTAAAAAGAGAATAAGGGTAAGACAACAACAATAGCTAGATAATATTATATCACGGAACTTCAGAAAATCTCTTAATATTATAATACAATATCCTAAAACATAGTAGTTTTGAGATTAATGACAATTCATCCATTTTTTACTTATGTATCACTTCATCTCATCTTCAATATATATTTTTTTATTTAATTTGATAGCAACTTACCATAATCCTTGGCGAGTTCATTCCAGTCAAGCGAACCTTCCTCCCTTTCGATCCTGCCAATCTATGGTGAAGCAAAAAAATCATCATTCAGGGTGCGCTTGTTTTGGATTATTTTAGAAAATAATTTTTTTTTTATATAAAAAGAAATCATTTTTCTCATTTTTAAGTGTATGTTTAGGATTTTTATAAAAATCGTTTTTATCAAAGGAAAAGCTATTACAATTAGCTTTTTTTAAAATCTATTTTTTCAAAAACAATGAGGTAACACATGAAGTAGTTAAAAATCATTATTTAAAAAAAATGATTTTTTGGATAGTAGACAAACACAAATAGCTTCAATTTTTTTTTAAAATCTCTAAAAAAAAAAACTCTACATTTTTCAAATACAAAATCTATTTTTCTTAAAAGCTAAAACAAACCACCCTCAATCACTTATCCCTGTTTCTAGGTTCTTAGAAATCACATGATATTCCTTTAATCCTTTCCCTATTTGACAATACAAATGCAAAACATGAGATAAGTTATATCATGTCTTACTTCAGCCTCAAAATCCAGGGGATGTAAGCTACAAAGCAATCAATCAATGAGAATAAACTTACTCATGAATCAGGTACTATCATTGTTATTATTGTTAAATGCAGAGCCAAAAATAGAAGAAATTAAGTTCTTCCATACCAACAAAACCAATAATACAACAATCTGCAAAATATGAATAATTCCTAGATTTAATTTATGTAATCAACAAACAAAATAAAGCAAGACATGAGATTGAAGTTGAATTGAGAGTTAGGGTTTCGAGAAATTTGAGGATTTTCTCATTTAAAAACAGTTATAAGTTGAGGACTCGCCAAAAATGTGATAAATATTGACAAAAAAACAAGAAGAATCATTCTCATATCAACACAACACAACCGTGATTATCCTAAAAATATCCCGTCTTTCCGCTCTTTTTATTGCACTAACATTTGAAAATAATGAACATTGTTTTTCTATGAAATTTGAAATTTTAATTTTGATTAAAAGTAAAAATATAAATGTTTTTTACTTTCAAATTATAACAAACCAAACTAACCGTGATTATCTTTTTATTTTATTTTGGTGGTTTCCGAGGTTCGAACCCCAGATCTTTCATATATATTATGCATTGTCCTTACCAACTGAGCTAAGCTCACTAGGACAACTATGATTATCTATTTTAAGGAAACGAACAATATAACAAAAAAATATAATCTAAATTATTATTTTTTAATGACACTAACAACAATCTTTATTATAGAAAAAACGGTTGTTTAATGGTATAACTGAGATAATGAAAAGTAAGTATAAATATACTCATCTAGTTTGTTACACTCTTTAAATTATAAAGGAAAAAACTGGACATTTTTGTTTATTACACTTTTATTTTAATATTTAAATTTATTTTTATCTATTTGATAAATGTGTTATTTGTATTGGAAATTGAGGGCATTTTTGAAAAGAAAAAATTAGCCCAAACGAGCTGAAAGAGGTTGTTTTCTTTATATATAGTATATATTTAATATAGTGCTAACAAATCATTTTCTAAAATATTTTTAGTCCTAACCTTTTTTTTAGAGGAATTAAAGTCCAATCTTTAACATTATTTTTTGCTCCCGTTTGTTACTAATATTTTTTTAGAGGATTTAAAGTTCAATCTACAAAATTATTTTATGCTCACGTTTGTTACTAATCTTTTTTTTAGAGGATTTAAAGTCCAATCTTTAACATTATTTTTTTCCCACGTTTGTTACTAATCTTTTTTTTAGAGGATTTAAAGTTCAATTCTTAACATTATTTTTTGCTCAGGGTTGTTACATTTGTTCTAATATTTAAATTTATTCTTAATTATTATTATTATTAACGACAAGCACGAAGTATATGTCTGTCCACTCTTTTTTCTTACGCTAATGTGCGTAAATTATAAACAATTTTTTTATGAATAACAATAAATCATTATTATAGAAAAATTTATTTAAATGTATAATAGAAATAATAAAAATCTAGACCAAAAGACAAAATAGTAAATAAAATACTTTAAAAAAAGGGTAAAATTGGAAAGGAAAAAAGTCAGTCTAAATTCATGTATTTTCTTTATGAGTTACAGGTGTGTGTGTGTCTATATATATATATATATATCTTTGTGTGTTGGTGTATGTATTTTTATATATTTTACGTTGGAAGTGCATCCCCAAACAAATTATGGCATAGGAGGAGAACGTTTTTCGCTTCTTTTTTTATTTTACTGTTGTAGATAGTAAGAGTAACTATAACTTCTTGAAATCTCATATAGTTTACTTTTTATTTTCAATTATTCAATTCTTTTAATTTGAGTGATAAGTAATACACTTAAAATAAACATTGAAAGATTATAAAATTAGTTAACAAAAATGTAAGTTTTCTTAGGAAATATTTTATTAATTAAATTGACACTTCTGGCCATTTTACAATCATCCTCCACTGTAATTTGAAAGAGTATCTTAAAATTACAAGGCTAAGCTCTTACATCCATTAATTGGATATTTTTATTAAAAGGACGACACTCACCGTTCAAACATCCTCCATCTACATTTATTTTCCATGAGCAATCTTTACAAGTGTCTTTGTTTTCGTCGTAAACGTCAAGATAATGAAGACTCGGGTCTTGTGGCCATGTAAAACTACAGAAGAATAACGTAGCTACCTTAATTGGGAATACTATTGGTTTGAACGAAAACACGTAACTTTGTCCAAACATGACCGTGTGATATCCAAGATCATCATTTTTGGATTTGCAATGAACAGTCATGGTTGTTGGATTTGGAGCTCGTACATTATTTTCAATAGTAACGTGTACCCTAGCACCAATAGCGATAGTCTCTCTAGCCTCAAATGCAAGTAGTATGATTAGGAGTATTGATAATTTTAAGGTGATTGCACTTGGAATTGCCATTGTTGTATGCACAATGCCTACAAGACTTACATCAATCTTAATTTATAGAGCATTGAAAGGTCGTTTATTTAAGTTTTTCAAAGTAAATTTTTTCTTATAAAGATTAATTTTAAGATAATACACATGCAACATTGGATTTGTTCATTGACTTTTGTTCATTGACTTTTATTTATTACATGTTTGACCAAAAAGAAGGATTAATTGTGAGGAAAACATTTTGAATTATTTATCATTTTGGGACCCTTGCTTGTTACTACTGTCTTTGTTCAAAATACTTGTCGCTTTTAAGGATTTTACACATATCAAAAAATCAAATAAATTTTGTTATTTTTGATCAAGTTCTGTGCCTTTTTCTATAATATCCTTAACCATTTATTATTTCATTCGATTTTTTTTCTCTCTTTACAATAAATAAGTAAGGGTATTATTGACAAGTCAATAATTAATGTTGCATTGAAACTTTAAAGTGACAGGTAATGTGAAACAAAATTATTCTTCAAAACCAACAAGTATTGTGAAACAGAGGGAGTATAAGAAGAAGAAAAAACAACTTTTTGAATATGTTTACAAATATACCCTTGTAGAGAATTGTGAAACATTCAATACATCCGTTAAAATTGAAAAAGTCAAATATTAAACTGTAATTTGAAAGAGTATCTTAAAATTACAAGGCTAAGCTCTTACATCCATTAATTGGATATTTTTATTAAAAGGACGACACTCACTGTTCAAACATCCTCCATCTACGTACATTTATTTTCCATAAGCAATCTCTACATGTGTCTTTGTTTTCGTCGAAAACGTCAAGATAAGAAGGCTCCCTGAAGCTCGAGCGTGTCCCTCCAAGAGACACCGCCCCCTAGCAAGCATCTGAAAGCACAATAAACTTATATAAGTAATCAACCTCATAGATTCATCACTTCGCCTTGTCCCAAGACTCATGCTTGGGGGGCTGTGGACCGTCAATATATTTCTAAGGGCCTGAAAGCCTTCTAGAAAGGCTTAGGCGCCCTCCATAAGGACTCCTGAGGCTTAGGCGCGCCCTTCCAGAGCCGCCGCCTTAACTAGTTTCTAGAAGTATCTAGAGCTTGGTAAAATGACTTAAGGCCCAACATGCTTGGGGCTTAAGTCACACGAAAACAAGCCCACAAAGGGTTGTAAGTGCCCCTCTTGGGATCACTCTCAAATCATCACATAAACAACCTAGACCCTAGTTTCTAATATTGTACTCACTGCAAGTACAATGAAAATGTGGATATATCTCACCCTGATTGCATCAATGCTTTTAAGCATAGTTGGACTACTTTTATGGTTGGTTTCCCTATGTTCATTTAAAATCAAAATCCTAAGTTATTCAAAGAGAATCTTAAGCTATCGAACAAGAACACCTTTGGAAATGTTCACTCTCAAGTCAGAATTGCTATAGATAACGTTGATGCTATACAAGAAGAGATTAATAGATTAGGTCACTCTTACTCTTTGATGGAACAAGAAAAGATTATGTTGAATTTAGAAAATGCTTTGAACATTGAAGTTATTTTCAGCATTAAAAATATAAGGTTAAATGGCACAATGAAGGTGATAAAAAATGCTTCTAGTCTTAAAATTACCATAAGAAATGGTGAGGAGTTAATTACTTATCGAGATGAAGTTTCAACCCATGATGTCAACAATTTCGTTGCTCTTTATAACCTCACTACTTATAGGGTCAACAACATGTTGACCATGTTACCCTCTCATGATGATACTTATAATGTTGTTTTGCTCTAAAAAAATTATGCTGTCACTGGTCTTGATGGATTTGAAAAACTATTAACTATTCTATCAAACTTTTTGGAAAATAATTAATCAAGCATGATGTGTTTAAAGTTGTTTTGCAGTTTCTTATCTCTGGCTGGTTATTGCTAGTTTTTAATTCTGACAATCTTATTCTTATTCCTAAGACTAACAAACAATGCCTGTTGCAATTGCTAATTTGAAATTCAAAATCATCTCAACTTTTCTAGCAAACAGGTTGGATCAAATAAATAACTGCCATAATTTATGCTTAACAAAAGCTTTTGTTAAAGGAAGAAACATCAAGAATTGCATATGTTTAACACCTGAAACCATCAATGTGCTACACAAGAAAACTTTTAGAGGAAATTTAGCTCTGAAGATAGATATTGCTAAGGCTTTTGAAACCATAGACTGGAACTTTCTTCTGAAAGTTTCGAAGACTTGATTTCAGCACTACATTTTGTTTCAACACCAAAATAAAAATAATTTCATTTGATAAAAGCCATATAGACTTACATTTTACATTAAGAAACATAAATAATCAACCACGCATATATACTTATTACATCAAAAAATGGTAGCAAACAACCACACACATATACCACCTCGACGAGTAGACAGCAAACATCAACATCCGAAAGACTTTATTTGTCTTACCATATATAGTAGCATATTATTATTTTTAGAGTTCATGATGAACTTATTATTGATCTGAGTTTCGGCATGATGATTAGTTATAACGAGGTAAAATGCCACGAAGAGAAGGCCAATGATCGAGTATTTGTTTCACGCCTCCGCCAATAATGTAGTCATTAGTAGTGCCTGGGGCAAAGTCAATGAGTGTATAGTACTGTCCTTTGAAAATATAAGCTTCATCTTTTCTATGAGAAGCAAAAGATGCATCAATTCCACTTTCAAACACCGTGCCAACTAAACTTGGAAACCCTTTACGAATATATTGGATATTCTGAATACGATGTTTAGATTCATAATTTATACGAGCATAGAAGTATCCTTTGAATAAGTAAGCTTCTTTGCTCTTACTTGAGCTAAACGCAGCGTCTATTCCATTTTCAAACAGGTTCCTTTGAAGAAAGGAAACATGGAGGTGATATTCATGGGACCTGATTTGATTCGATCTTCCAGAGAATGTGGAGCAAAGTTTATGTGAGCACATTGGTTCCCAGAGAAAATGAATGCCACAGAATTAGCTTTGTCAACGGCGCGAGTACAATCTCCCGCAGCACATCCATCCCAAATGTGGTCAATAATGCTGTCGGGGGCCTCACAATCGAAGGCACAATCTATCCTTGTTTTCCAAATGTGTGATCAGAAAGCGAAGGAAATCCATCGCGAATGAGAAGAGGCCCATTCACAATCCTATCATCTTTGCTTCCTGGAGCATAATTCACAAGCACATACTCATTCTTCATGAACAAATAAGCTTCATTTTCCTTAGTTGAACGGAATGCAGCATCTATGTAACGAGGTAGTGACATCTTTCTAATAGGGTTTGTTTTTGAAGGAAAGTTAAAAATTTGTGAGCAAGTATGGTACAACAGAAGGATAAATATACAAACACAAATGCAATACTTGATTTCCTGTGAATCACTCAAAACAAAATATAATAATAAACTTCAGTGTGCATACAGCTATAAATAAATTATTTTGATACGTTTATGGTCCATGAATTTTGGATAGCTAAGAAAGAGACATATAATAATTATTTCCTACCCTCCACGATTAAAAGAATTTGTTTTTAAATAATAATATTAACATTTGTATTTAGTAAAATGTTATTAATTTTCCCTGGAAAAACTTAAGATATCAATTTTTGTATTTTTTATTTTCATTTATTAATGAGATTTATTTTTGCTAAAGATTTTTATCATATATTTTTTTATCCATACATAGAATAAAAAATACAACTCCAAATGGTTAATCTAATGATGTAAAATAGGTTCCGACTTGTTTGAATCCCACTAATCTCCTTAAAAAGAATTAGACATGAATCATTTCATAACTGTTTTTTGACATTAAACTGAGGCATCATCCTTTAACCATTAATTTATTATACAGTTATTCACAATTTCATTAAAAAATATAAGTTTACTTTAAAATAGAGATCAAAAGTGGTGATTGAAAATTTTATAGGAATTAAAAGTCAAAGAAAAAATTTAAAGAAACTAAAACGAAAAGTTAATATATTTACAAGAAAAAAAAAACATATTTAACACTTTATCTTATAAGAAAAATGCCAAATTGTCCTTTAACCAAAAATATCATTTGTTGGAAATTAGACGGACCCTTTTATCCCATTATTAACCAATAGGGTCATTAAAACTTGTGTTTTGAGGGCACATATTAAGGAACCTTAAAAGAGAAACTTTGCATTGGAAAACATAATATTTTAACTTTTAAAAAGTTGAATGCCAGGATAATAGATGAAAGTAATGTATTCCAAAAAAAAATTATTCTTATATCCAATAATAGATGAAAATTGTTGTTTATATTAGGATAAATTTTATATTTGGTCCATTAACTCATTTATTAGTTGTATTTTGGTCTTGTAAATAATAGTTGTTAGTTTTGTAAGTACAACTGCCATATTTTCTGTATACTTAACAAGATCAACATACATTTGTAGAACATAAGTGAAGTTGTCCACTTTTTCATACGTCGGAAAAGTAAAACTAACAAAATATGTCAAAAGGTACTGATTGGTTGTATATGTGGAATCCATAAAAAAATAAGTAGGAAAAAAGTTAAACAACTTATAGTGGTTACCTTGGTCACCACCGTGGTTAGTTCTTGTACTGCCAGGATGTGGCTCATTCATGTCGTGGGGGATTATTTTCGTCGTGCTAGATCTTGAGTCGGTACAGTTTTGTTAGCACGGAATGGTATGTTTGTGAATCCCATGTTGGATGCATACCTCAATCTGGATTTATGTGTTTATCATGTTCATACCTCGCTATTATGTTGCCAATTAGATTCAGTTGCCGATTAGCACGAAAGGGACTTTTTGCTTGATGTTATTTTTTGTAGGGGTTTTTGTTACATGATTTATTTTATGTGTTGGCGGCCAGATCATTCGCTAGTTAGAACTAGGGTCGGTGCTAGCTAATTTTCAATCATCGTTAATTTTTTTTATTTTTTTGCAATCTAATTTTGAGCTCATACATGGGTTCTTTGGGTTGTGCTTGTGATAAATATTTGTTTATTAGAAGTTACTAGAATTAAATTTACTGTGAGCGGCTTTGTGTACCTTTATTACCTATTAGAGTTGACGACACTTTTTATTTTTTGAATTATCTGGATCAGGTTTTATGTCCATGTGCCTGTATATACTTTGTTTTATTTTATTCTACTATCGTTTTGCCAAGAAAAACGTAGGAGTGAATTCAAAATTACATATACGTATGATCAACATGCAAATTCTTGTCAAATTTAGTAACCACGTTAACATTCAGACACATCGGTACATAATTTGAATTCTAATGAAAGACTTGTGTAAACACTTCATATGATCAAATAAGCATCAAACCAAAGATTAATCTATAACTATTAATAAAGGCAAAACAATGTTTTGGTGTGGCATTTTTTCCATTCTAAAATTACCCTTCACCCATAAAACACAAGTAAAAGTAACTTTTGGTCAAAAGAGACATTTCAGCAAGTTCATTCATAATTTACAACTTCCTATGGGAGGTTAACGTTTCTTTCAAAAGAAGGGGGGTTGACATTTTATACTTTTATCAAAAAAGAAAAGAAAACGAAGTTAACGATTTTCCTCCTAATGCAATTATGTGACTATTAATTTGATTTCTCTTTAGTCTATCAACTAGTTAAAAACTCATGCTTCGCACGGGTTGAATATTGCGTTTTCGAAAGACTTTGTTGTATACGAATAATGAGCAAACTAAGAGGAATAGACGTATCCTTGAAAGAAATAGCTTCCTTTTTTTACATTTATCATTATAATTATCATGATATTAATTGGAACTGATGAATGAACCAACAAAGTGCATAGTACTATTACATAATAGTTTACTAGAAGAGCTTGTCATTGTCATATACTAACCAAAACGGGATTTTTGCCAATATTTACAGTAGGCCAAATGGACAAAACAAATGGCATCCCAAAGACAAAACAGTTTAAGATTAAAGTTCTAGTGATACGCCAAAAAAGCAGAAGGTCAAATAGTTCATCGGCAAGGATTTACTTTGGAACAATTCGGACATGCAAATTCTTAGGTGACTTTTTGAGATCAAAGATGAGCTTACCACCTTCTTCCATCACACGTTCTCTACAGAAATTGAACCACTACCCACCCAAGTATTTTTCATAGCTTTCTCTTTCGGCGGTAATGAGGCAACACTTATACTTTCTCTGTGTCTGGTCATCAATGAGGGTGATTGTTTCGCACTTTCCTTTCAGAATTGTTCTTGACACCTCATTTGAGAAATGCTAAATAAGAAAATAATTGCAATATTAATCTAATGCATATTAACATGGATTAGATGTATGCGAATATAGTTACATATAATTTATAAAATGAAGAAAGTGTACCATGACTTGTAATACTCTTAAATATTAGGTCAACAGACATGGTAATCCATCTAATCCACTCTTAACACAGAAGATATTTTGAAGACATTCTAAAACAACACAATCATGAAAATAACATTGAGAATTTCTTCGGGAAGCACTACTCCCGAACATAAGCATTTGAAATTTGAAATTTGAAATTCATGTATAGACATATATGATGGGCAGTTTCTATCCAAAAATTTCTCAGTAACATTACCCCTTACTCTTTGACTACCAAAGCATGAACCATTTAGGATTAGATCAGAAAAAGTTAACTTTGTCATCAATCATCATACATCAGAGTTCCTGACTTTTTGTCTATAGCTAAAATTGAAAAATAGACCTGCTTGCAATTATTATTTGGAATTGAGAGCCAACAGAGCAAAAAAATCACAGAAAAACAACTTGTTCCCAACATTTCCTCAATAATCACTTTTATATCAACCTGTTAACATTGATGTTTCTAACTACAAAAATACAATTCAATGCTAAAGCCAATAATATAATACTGCCCAACCATTTTCAAGGCAAAAGGAGCTGTTACGAATACATTGAAAACCAGAGCCGAACCCGTGGAAACTAAAGATCCAGCCTCTCTCCCACTTAATTTGATTTCAAAACCTCCAAAGAGAACGACTGCACTGTTAACCTCACTGTCCCTTTCAAGTTTTCGATCTGGCAGGCCTTCCAGGTTTGATCACTTTACCAGGAAGGATGATAACAATAGGTAGAACAGTTGCAGTAAAATACACGCTTCCATATGAGGCAAGAGTTTCATGCAGACTTAATACCTATTCAAACACACCACACAAACAAGATAGAAAACTTGTAAAAAAATCTCTGAATTCTTGTAAATCTGATGTCCCAGCTTAAGTGCATAACTGAATTACCTTCACCACATATAACACAAATCGTTCCAGATCAAGACACCTGAGCAAAAAGTGAGCACGCGCAACAACCATGACGGGACGACCCTCACTGTCTACACCTCCACGATACCTGGAAAACATAACGATCTCAGTCACTAAATGCAAAGACGAATAAAAGAAATCACTTCTGGTGTGCCCCTGACCTTGAAATGGGGCAACCCCTTCTCTCCCTTAACAATTTTTCCCCAGGAAAAAAAAGCAAAGATCAATCTGAACACATGCATGAAGCATTCACATTGATTGGCTAAGGAAAGAAAGAATAAGTTAAGTTTTACATAGAATAAAACTTCATTATTCATTTAATGATGGTTGATGTTTTTGTCATAAGTCAGATATCCCAAAAGCTTAAGTTGTTGAGTGAAAATACATGAATGGTTTTTTTACTTTTGTATTTGAAGGAATCCACATGCAAGAGCCCATTGGGGCTTCAAGCATTGACAATGCGTTGGCTAACTCCACCATGTAATGGAAGTTAAATTTTTTTTAGAAGAACGAAGATAGAAATGGTTAAAACTGATTTATTAGAACTCGGAGTAGTGCAATTAACGCAAATTGTGAGGAATTGACTGACAACTTGAAGAGAGAGCACAATTTATCATTTTATTTCACTCTCTCCTTCCCTCCGAAATTTGTTTTTCTTTATTATCAAGTCAGCAACTCATTTTTCCGTACACCGGCGGCATCAGCGCATCGTTACCGACAACTTCCTCCACCACCATCTTCGTCAACCACCGCTCAAATTCACCGCTATAATATTGTTCAAAGATAGTTTTACAATAATGGATAATCATCCCAAATTCTATAACATCATGACGTGCAGATGAAAAACTATCCACCATTTTTTTGGCATCAAGCTCAATCGATAGGTCCCAAGTGTAATTGATGAACCCATTTCAAAGTTGATAACAATCCAAGAGTTTCGCCAACATGTACCTCACAGACTGGAGTAAACCATTCAGTTTTTGCCAAAGCAAAAGTGCATGTATCATCCCTTATACAAACTCCTATTCTCGCTCTATTAGAAAGTTGTGAGAAAGAAGCATCAATATTGCACTTAAATCTTCCTTCAGTTGGTTTGATCCATTTCGCATTTCCTTCTTGTCGCAGATGTGCACAAGATGTATTATGAAACCTACATGCATTTTTCCAATCATGAAGTATAGCTTTTGCTCTCTCTACAACATAAACTTTTTATTTAGATAAGTTTCTGTATTTTCTTTTGATAGGAACAAGGCATGGGTTAAAATTGAAAGAAAGGTAACTGCTAAATATGATGATGGGTGAAGATAGTAGATCAACGTTAAATGATTCTAATGTTGATTCTTCTTGGTCTTTTTTTTTCCGTAGAATTGAGATCCTTCATTTCATGTTGGACAATGCAATTCAGTGGTGTCACTTGTTGGTTGCTACGAAAGCAACGACTTTTAGGGAATAGAAGAAGTTTAGGTTTTTCTTATTCAACTCTTGAAGACATATAACAATGGCTGAGTTGCCGAAATTAGGTGTTTTTTTTTTTTTGAGCAAGAAATTAGGTGTTTTTTGTTACACGTAATTAACTAATTTTTTTTATTTTATCTTGCATTATTCAATAATCACTAATTTGTTGAGGAGCAAATTAACGGTAGTATCAACAAAAAGACGACGTGATAAGCATATTCTTTATATTTGGTCGGCATCGTTTGAAGGTACCGATTGAGTTAACGGTTTCTATGGTTAGATCTTTACAAAATATTTGGAAAAGTTTTTTCAACCTAAAACCTAAGAAGAAATTAGGGTTTGCATGGATAGACAGGATGGAGAATTAAGTTTGGTTGATTTATGATTTTGTTTGTGTTTTATTATTTGTTTTACGTTTTTTAACAATGTTTGTTGTAATTGTATTGTTGACATTGTTATGTTTAATATATGTTGTTGTAGAATTTAATTCAATGATAGTTTTTTTCAATTTTATGTGTCTTGGTCACGGTTCAGACAAATACAATTTGAACTTCGTCAAACCTTCCAACACTCAAGTTTTTTTTTTTTTTTTTTAAAAATTTAAACTTCA
>Ga0228711_1004019_pt1 | contig 22788 bp, 14 predicted proteins | sample MedpolnodulmetaG_2_FD_177996 | JGI IMG/M metagenome (GOLD analysis project Ga0228711, IMG submission 177996) | Root nodule microbial communities from Medicago polymorpha collected in Santa Monica, California, United States - brown nodules | ecosystem: Host-associated > Plants > Roots > Nodule...
ATAGAGGTGACAAGAAGCCGTTGCAATATCTAATCTCGAAGTTGGAGGAGCACAACTATACTTATTTCTCAAGAACACAAAGTGAAAGTACTACAATTGAAGATATCTTTTGGGCTCATCCAACATCCGTTAAGTTGTTTAACAATTTTCCAACGATTTTGGTTATGGACTCCACCTACAAAATCAACATGTACAAGATGCCAATGTTTGAGGTAGTTGGGGTCACTTCGACCAATTTGACATATTCGGTTGGGTTTGGATTTGTGACACATGAGAAAGAGGAAAACTTTGTTTGGGCTTTAAAAATGTTGCGTAAACTTCTTACATCAAAGATGAATATGCCTAAGGTGATTGTTACTGACAGGGATGGGTCTTTGATGAAAGCGGTTGGAATAGTTTTCTCGGAACGTTATGCAATGAATTGTTACTTTCATGTGCAAGCAAATGTTAAACAAAGGTGCATCTTAAATTGTAAATATCCTTTGGGAAAAAAGGATGGGAAAGAGGTTTCACCTCGCGATGTTGTCAAAAAGATAATGAGGGCATAAAAAGCTATGGTTGAGCAACTCACTCAAGAGTTATATGCAAATGCATTAGTGGAGTTCCAAGATGAATGTAGTGATTTACCACTTTTCTTAAATTATGTCATGACCACCTTGAAAGAAGTGAAGGAGAAAATAGTGAGGGCATGGACAGACCATGTGATGCATCTTGGTTGCAGAACCACCAACAGTGTGGACAATAGTGTTGGTGATTTGGGTACTTGTTGGGAGAAAATACATGACATGTTGGTGCTTCAGTTCACTGTGATACAAACAACCTTTGGTCAGAGCGTTACCATATTGGAACATAGATTCAAAGATGTCACTTTGTACTCCGGGTTAGATGGTCATGTGTCTAGATGGGCTTTGGACAACATTGCTTTGGAAGAGTCACGTTGTAGGAAAACATTGTGCATGGACAAAGAAATTTGTGGTTATATTCAAAGGACTTTTTACGGGCTTCCATGTGCATGCGAAATTGCTACTAAAATCCTTGAAGACAATCCAATTTTATTGGATGAGATACACCATCATTGGCTTAGGTTACCTATGGGCGAAGAAAGTAATGAAGATCGTTTTTTTGTCGAGGATGAGTTGAAGGGTAATCAAGAACGTCTCAAGAAACTTCCTTTCCAAATGAAGCTTGAAGTCAAAGAGGTTTTGCAGCAGTTGGCATTTCCCGAAACCACCATGATGTCTACACCACCACGAAAAGTACCAACCAAGGAAGCCAAGAAAAAAGTCGACATTGCGAGGTCTAAAGGAAAAATTACATCTACTAGTCGAATCCCTTCTTCGTGGGAGGTTGTTGATTCTCAAAATCCGGATAGTCAACTGTCACCATCACCAACAACTTCATCATTTAAAAGAAAAAAAGGTGCTCGGCTTGGTAAAACATCACTTTCCCCACTTCCACCACCTACTCGGTATCCAAAGCCTAAGCCTATTCTGGTTATGACGCCTATTGATTATATGCCACGCTTCATGCTTCCATTTATTGAAAAAGTGGTGGATGTTATAGGCGATGGACATTGTGGATTTCGGGCTATAGCCGAGTTCATGGGATTGACCGAACAAAGTCATATCATGATTCGTACACTTCTTATTCAAGAGTTGAAAGATCATAGAGATGATTATGTTGAAGTATTTGCGGGTGAGGATCGTTATAACTACATTTTAAATGGCTTACATCCTCCCGCAAATATGGGAGGTTGTGCACATCTTGTTGATAAGTGGTTCACTGTTCCGGACATGGGACACATTGTTGCTAATTATTACAAAAGGTGTGTGGTCCTGTTGACATCTCTTGGAAAATCGGAATCTTTTTTCCCACTAAGAGGGCCACCACCGCCGGCTAAGCAAAAAACTCTCATAATGTGTCTTGGGGTAATTCCGAATCATTTTGTGCTTATTTATTTGAAGAATGGTTGTCCACTACCTCCATCATCTATGGAGTGGCACAATCACAAGAAAGAAGATGTGGTAACTTGGGAAGATGAATATTTGGATCAACATGAGTTGTTCTGAAAGCTCATGGTTATTGAAAGTGGAAACAAACCACCGCAACCACAAAAGGAGTCAAACAAAGCGGTGCCTATATTGTTGGACACTCCCGAAAAACCAAAGCAACAATTTGAAGTTATTGCAGAAGATGAGGAAGATTCTATTTCACTTGATCTTCCCCAATCACTTGGTCTTTAATGAGTGATTTCTGTGTCCGTGTTAATCCTTTTTTTTTTTGTAGAAATTACACCGACGTATATTTTGGGGTCAAAATCGTAACGCCAATTTTTTATGGCCAATATATAAGTAACATTATGTAATTTATATTGAAATATATGATAATATGACTATTATGTGGTGAAACTAGGTGCAATACTTATTTATTCGTTATTAATGTTTATGCATTTGATTTATTCGTTACTACATTTCATTTAATTTCATCACAATGTATGATTTTTTTTCATAAAGCTTTTGTGAAGTGAAACATGTCTGAGGTTGCAAAAATTGAAGGCCGGGTTAGGTACTCCGCTTTTAAAAAGACAATTAAGGTTATGATAACGCCGACCGACTCTCTTGATAATTTGAAGGCATAACTTAACACTTATTTTGAGCATCTTGGTGAAAATCAATATACACGTCACTTGTTTGGACAAATGTCATGCATATACCTAGGAGAAGATAGAGAAGAATACGCATGGAAAACGGCAAGCTATATGCCTTGGCTTATTGAAGACGATAGCGACGTCGGATTTATTTTTCGGAATATGGTGGAAAATAATATATTATATATGTATGTTCGTTCCATATGCAATTGCGTTGAATTTGTTTAATTTAATGATATGTAATGAGTTGTAATGTGTTGTTTAATTATGGACACTATGTAACGTTTTGATGAATTTCAAACCTTTGTGTAATTTGAACCAAATGTCGGTTTGATTTAATTATGGACAATTGTAAAAGATATTGTATTTTTCTTGTTTATCACTGAGTTTAAATGTTATATGAGTTATATTGCATTTGAAAATGTTCTGGTTTAATTACAAGTAAAAACTGACCGAAAAAATGGCTTGGAAATGTTTACAATTATGCAGAACCCACTGTCTGCATAATTGTATTTTTCGGCTTTTTGAAAACCTCAGCAGTTAACTGCCGATGGGCAATTCGGTATTTTACATATGTTTCTCAGTCTTCTCAAATGTGTGACATCAATTTTCTTGCATTTATACCTCTATACCTACTCACTGTGAAATTCCTAAAACACCGTTATGTATATAGTAACACCCTTTATTATATCTAATCCTAGCAAACATGCTTACCCTAATTGCCAAACCTTAAACCTAATTTTTTGGCTCCAACAAGTTTGAAATTTGAATTTCATATTCCATCATATCCCTCCTACATTGGAAAACGTGTATGCATTGGAAAACATATTTCATCTCTCACATATGAATACACGCGTTTCCTCTTTTCTCAAAACAAGCTCACATGTTTCTTCTTCCTCTTATCATCATCACCACCGCCAACCCTCTCCCCCATCCATCGACGGCGACCACCAAACCTCTCCCTCAACATATCAATAACCAGACTTTCTACCATATCTATCCTCCATCATAGTCGTATTTCTCCTCTCATCCCTCATCGTCGTCAACTCGATCGCCGCCGTCCGTCGTCGACTCGATCGCCACCGTCCTTCGTCTACCGTCTCAGCCTAAACAGACTGTAACAGACCGCCGTCGTCTTTCCTTTTCTTGAGACTAGGTATTTCTTTGAATTCGTTCCCGATATATCAAATTCAAATCCCTAAAAATTATGTATCTTTTCCAAAGCGTTGCAAAGCCCAGATTAAAATATTATCTAAAAGGTTTATCAATGGTGGTGCTTTTTTGTTTCCTAGGGTTTTAAATTGGGTTTTCACCATTTCTATTCTCTTTCAAATGTCATCATAAGATTCCAGTTCTTTTTTTTTCAAAGGAATATGATTTTAGTTATGATCTGCATATATTGTAACAATTTTGATTTTCCCCCAAAAATTTCATATTGGAGTTTCACCAATTCAATTTTGTAGTTTTCTGCATATATCTTCAATTTTGTGAGTTTTGTTAGTGTAATGGTTAAAATTGTTAGTGTAATAGTTGAAATTGAATTGAATTCATTCTCACCTTTTCTATTTGAATTGAATTTATTTTGTGAGTTTTGTTAGTGTAATAGTTAAAATTGTTTTTCTGTTGTGTTTTATCTTTTTTATTGTTTGCAGTGTTTGGGTCATCTTACCCTCAGTGAACTTCTGAATGAGGAAGACCAAAAGATATGTATTATTTTCTTTCAGCAACTAAAATTTACATTTATGTTAAGTTTTCCATGTTGTTACATTTGGTTTGTTTGTATGTATGATTCTGGAAATTACTCAGTGTGTTATGTGGAAGTGCATACGAAGGCTATGTTTGAATCACAATATATCACTTTTATCGGCTTTGGTCGTGTTCTGTTATACTTTTAATATGCTAATGTGAAACAGAATCTTCTTATTCTGTTATTTTTTTTGTTGCAAATTGTCTTCTAAACAATTCCTAAATTTCATTCCTTCTAAACTTTAATTGATTTCCGACTCTTTATTTGATGGATATTCAAGTATTTGAGTTCTGAGGTTGAAGATAATAATTAATAAGGATGTTTGATTCTTTATCTGATTCACCCATCAGTGTCAGAGTGGTAACGAAGTATATTTGATTTCAATGTATATTTGCTAGCTAAATACTATTATTACTATTTTTTTCTTTTCTACTGCAGGTTGAAGAATTCAGGTGGTGGTTGTGGTTATGAAAACAGACCAATGCCTCTTTTGTTGCTATCATCTATATTTGATTTTTTTTTTTTAGCTTTTATTTGTTACAACTATTGGTGTGTGTGCGATTCTTTATCTGATTCAGTTGTTGGAGGTTTGAATGTGACAATTATTATTTTTTACCGTGATTCTCTCTAATAAAGATATTTGTCTTGAATTTGGGACTCGATTATTTTTTACATATGACAAGTGCTATTGAATCTTGGTTTTGTAATTGGCTATTAGTTACTATTGTTTATTTCTCTATATGGTTTTTGTTTAAATGATCAAATTTTATTAATGCCATTGTGTTTGTATGGCTTTGGGAGGATGTAATACATATGCAAAGTAGTACAAAAATGTGTTTTATTTGGTTACAATGAGCTTTTTTTTTAATTCAAGCTTGAGGAGCTTATGTGGCATCACAAAAATACGCTATTGATGTTGTTTTTATAAAACTACCAACTATTTTGATGTGTGTTAAAAATTGATATTCTCTTTCCAAATTCATTATTAATGTCTCCTCATAATTTTTCTCTCTGTAAGGGTGTTATAGGAAGCATGTCCTATAGTGAAAGACACTATTCAGAAATTGAGTATACGTGTCAATCTGAAAAATTATTATATATGTTTCTCTATAAATAATATGTTACTCACTGTTTCTATTTTTCCCTCTTTAGGATCAATAGAATTCGTGTTGCTCGAAGCAGGTTTGGCATCAATGTAAGTATGTCTAATTATCTTTATGTAGCCCATATCTAACGAAATTCTCATGTGTTGGACATAAACTGAATCTGCAGCTTTGAAAGTTGCACTAATTTGATTAACATTTGATTATAGGTCTTACTATAAAGTGTTATTGTTTGTCTTGCAAAAATTTAATTCTATATTGATACATCTGTTACCATGGTAACTTAGGAAAGCTTTTGTGATTCTGATGTCATTCTATAACAGGGTATACTTAATTACATTGAGTTTTATATCTCTATTTAGGAACTTGAGTAGGCCTTGGTGTAGATTCATTGAGACATAAAAACCTATAGAAGAATGGTTAAATTCATCCGACCAAATTGGATTTATGACATGTCACAGCTCATAGTATTGTGTTCTTTGATCCTTAGTTTTTTTTTATTAATTTACCTATACATGTCATTATTTTTAAAGAATACTATTGTAAACATAATTTTTAATAATGATAATGCTATGTGGGATTAGTTAGTGGAGGAGGTTAAGGTGATGTCTTGGAGGTGGCTTTTAGGTAGATTCAACATTCCAGCATGTTTGTACTATGAGTGGAGTTGGTGTCCCCGAGAGTGTTTGATGAGGTAAAGGTTCTGCCGTCCCCATGCGTCCAGCTCTTCCCTGTTGTGTTTTGGTTGGTTTTGGGAAGCGGCTGGTGTTGCTGTCATGACATTACAGCAGTTGTTGCTGCTGTTTTTTCTGTTACGGCATCTGATTTTTGGTTTTTTCTGGACTGGTACGGCCGCTGTTAGGAGAACTTTAGGGGCTCCTTTTTTTGGTTTTGTGTTTTTGAAGGTTGAGGCATAGCTATGAGTCTGAATTTTGGTGGATCTTATCGGATTTCAGCGCCATAGGCTTACTCTATTCTGCTTCGTTTTAGTTTGTGTTGCGCCGTTTTTATCGGTTTTGGTTATGTATGTTTCGTGTGTGTTGGGTGGATGTTACGCCTATATGCAGCATCTTTGTTTTTCTCATTCGCCGCATCTTGGCGCTTAGCGCTTTGTTTTTCTTATGTTTCACAATGCTACTTCCATAAGTTACATTATTGATATGTTTAGATTAATGCTACTAACAGTGCTTTTTTTTAATATTCAGATTCAATGTTCCAGTTATTGTAATGGATGAAACAGGATTTGCTACATTTGTTCTGTTTGATCGAATTATGTCCAAGTTTTTGGGTAGAAATGTCTATGATTAGATTGCTGAAAATGTCAAGTTATTTAAAACATGCTATAATTCAATATTTATGGCAACTGCTTTATAAATCATTATCTAGGTAACATTGTTGTGACTGAAATGGCTTTTGAGAATACCTTACAAGTACTCCTATTTTCCCGTATGGCTGAACAAAAAATTGGAATGATAACAAATTGGGATGGATATAGTTGTAATTTATCTATTGAAACCCAATTGTTCATAGAGAATTGTGATGATAACTAGATTGTTGTGTTTGAAATGGCTGATGGGAATACCTTACGGGTACTACTATTTTCCCATATGGCTGATGAGAATACATTGTCGAAATTTTATACTCAAAAAATATGTATATATGCTCCACTAAAATGTTGTTTTTGTTTTATGTCAAGAAAGCCTTGGATTATAATGATTCAACTGAGAAGACCATTGATGTGGTGAAAACCGATAGGGAAGAAACTACGACTAGCTATCATTTGTCCGAAAGGGTCAGCTGAGAGCATTGAAATCATCCCACCAGTCAACATTGACATTGTAGAATGTTCGACAAGCAAGCCGGTAAAGTTGGCATCTGTGGAAATTGAGTATGGTGAATGTCTACATCTACTCTGTCGAGACAATATTTCTGTTTGTGGTTTTTTTAGATGTCCTATTTTGAATGTTAATCTTCCTTTATTGATCACGTATAATTGTATCATGAATTCTTATGCTACTTAAATACATTGTTCACCTTAATTCTAATTTATCATTTATGTTAACTTACAGGTTATTGTTGATTGTAAATTATATTCTATTTGTTACTCGCACCAGAGTACTTTACCTCAACTATATGGATCATTTGTTTTGCATTCCCTTTTTTAGAGTATTCATAGGGATTTTGTGACTGAGACAGCCATGAGCATGTTGGTGTTATATTCAGTAGTTGTGTTGTCTACCCGTGTTTGTTCAAATATGCATTTTGATTTTCAATAGAAATTTCGTACTTCATAGCAAAACTAAGCAAATATTTTCTATAAAACCACTACCATTTTTTGTAGTGAGAACTAGCGTTGTTTTTTGCAGCTGACAATTTATATATACACATTGATTCAAAAAAAAAATTATATATACACATGCAACTATGTTTTCCCTATAACATGGAACTAGCATAAAATGATACTTTTTCCAAAGATAATCATTGACTCCTTATGATAAAAGAGTCTCTTTGATGTGTCAACGACGACAATGTCTATTGGTTGTTTCGTTTGCAATGGCTATGAATAAAAGTTAAGGATAATCGTTTAAACATGTCAGTGTATATATCATCGCAATCAATTTATAGTTGTATTCAAAACTATGATATTAAAATGGGTTAATAGGTCTTTACCCCTTGTAATATAGGTCATTTCCGGTTTTTCCCTCTGTAAAATTATTTTTTTGATTTACCCCCTGTAAAATATTTTTGTTTTGATTTACCCCCTAATAGGCCAAAGAAAAACCAATTTTATTTTTTTTTCAAGAAATTTTTGTTTTTGTTTGGCCTATTAATGAGGTAAATCAAAACAAAAATATTTTAAAAGGGGTAAATCAAAAAAATAATTTTATAAAAAAAAAAACCAAAAATGACCTGTAATAGTATTACAGGAGGTAAAGACATGTTAACCATATTAAAATTATAAGATGAGATTGTGTTATTAAATCGGGTGGTCGATCTAGTATAAAAAATGATAGTTCAAACTCATTTTCCACATACCCCACAAATCTACCTAAGTGAATGTTCCATGAAATTTCAAAATTGAACGTGTCAATATGAATATGTATTAAAAAACGAATTTGATGTTTGGAAAATGTCGTTCTGTGAGTTTCAAAATTAGGGGCAATTTGGAACCAAAAAAAAGAGAGGAAAATGAGGTAAATAACGTGCAGTGGGGTATAGGTGTTTTTGTATGTCTTTTTCAACGCTTTCCACACGTCAACCAGTACTATTTATTTGATGTTTGTGTTCCATAATGGTTCATTGAAGATAAGAATAAGAAATTATAAGCTAGAGAGAGAAAGGGGAAAGGGTGAAAGAGCTTGAGGAAGTTATGGGATATGGGAGGGTCGGTAAAACAGATCTAATTCATCTGAATAATTTCTTTACCGATTCCACCCATTCCTATTATTTCCTTTTGTTCCTCTCTTTCCACTCTCCTCTCCAATTCATTCATTTCTACCACCACCTTTCTGTGTAAGTTTTCTTTTAGTCTTTGATCTGCAGATCTTTTATTTTTTACGGAAGATCTACAATTTATAATTTTTTGAATAGATCCAAACATTCATGATTCCATATATCAACTTGCTATATAATTTGAAAGAAAATGACCTAAATTTATATTTTCTAGATCTAAGGGATGTAAACTTTTTATTGGTCATTTTACAAATTGATAGTAGACTTTTTATGTGAATCGGGTTGGCATGTAATCTGAATCCATCAAAAGTATAACATTGTTCATTTTCTGGACCAGATACGATTACGAATAGTATAAATTAGTCTCATAACTTTCACGCTTGTTAGGTGAAAATGGTAAATGAAAGGAATCAACATCAATTTAAATTAGTTTCTAAATTATATAAATATGATAAATAGTCTTTAAGTACATGAAATATAGTCAATTTAATCTCAAACATTTTATAACAAGACATAACACAAGTGAACAGATAATTAATTTATCGTAATAAATTTTACACTGTTGAACAAATAACACAAGTGAAACCAACCCCATTTTTTTTTTAAAAAAACACTTCAGTTTAAACCAACCCAAGCTATTAATGCTCCTGGATAAAAAATAACGTGGTTGAGCTGCGAAATTAAACTAAAGATGGCGAATTTTATGTTGAGATCATTAATATAAAATATAATAGTTTGTTAAACGAAATTAATTTTTGTGAAATGGTTATACGCACCAACTTAAAGTTGAGATTGTCTTGGTTTTTAGAAAAGAATAATACTATGACATACACTATCTAAATGGATGTACTAGAGTCCCTAAAAAAAAAAAATGGATGTACTAGAGAATAAATTATACTTTTCTTTTGACAAAAAAATTATACTTATTCTCAGGTGCTTTGATGCTTTTCCTTTATTTAGACGAATAATACATGGTTGTTTTGGTGGTGTAATTTATTTCCCTTGAGTCTATGATAGTGGTGTGATTAGGGGTAGGCATGGCATTGGGCGGGGTGGGGATGGGTTTTACATTCCCCGTCTCCATACCCGATTCTAATATACTTACCCGTTATCCTACCAATACTCAACGGGGATGAGAAATTGAACCTCATCCTCATCTCCGACAGGTTGGGGTATCCCCGCCTCATCCCCATTCCTGCATTGAATATCTTTTTTAATAAAAAATATAAGTTTTTTTCTAGAGAAATGTTGTAATGCATTATCCAGCAATATTCTCACTTTAACATTTGTTAGACCGATTGATTTAGTTACTCCTTTAAATATCAATGATAGTTTTTATAACACAACATTATCAAACAAAATAACATGACATATCAATATAAAGTAATTTTCTGTATTCAGGACGGGTTTGGGTATGGGTTCGGGGTGGGTACCTATATACCCGTTACCCGTCCCATACATGTGTCTTGAAATCGGGGAAAACCCAAACCCATACCCAAACTCAGTTAAAACGGGGAAAACCCGTCAAAATGAGTTTGGTTCGGATGGGTATCCATGGGTATGGGTTTTGTTGTCATGCCTAATTAGGGGTGGGCAATTTCGGGTCAACTCGAATTTACCCGACCAACCCGATGCAATTTCTCACATTCGGTTCGGGTTAAAACGGGTCACGATTTAGTCGGGTCAATTTTGCGGGTTGTTATGGGTCTGTTCAGTTCTGTTCGAGTGTTTATTTTGGAACCGTCAGAATCCTAACTAAGTGCTCTCCCTCACTCTCTTTTCCCTCATTTCGCTCGGTTGTTGTACAGTAGCAACACAAATGACTATTTCTTTTTTTTAACTATTCGTCATCTTTTAAAAATCTAGTCTAGCTTAAATCTCGAACACTTATCTTCATCACTCAACATGCTTCTCTCTCTCAATCAGGCAACCATCTCTTCTTCACTACTAGATCTATGATGTTCTTGTGTATATTCTCATGTTGGCAATAATAAAATTAATGAAACTCTCTTGCTTCTTCTAATTTCATTTTTGTGTTACCCTTATCTTCATTTTCTCTCATAAAAAATATGAGAAAAATAATCATATCTAAAAAAATGAGAGAGAAGGTGCCAACCCGAAAACTGAACCGGCGAATCCGAGTAATCCAAAATTTTTAGAAGGTTGTGTTTGGGTCTTTGTCTATAACCAGTGGGTTGGTTCGGATTGGGGGTTTGGACCCGATCCGAACCGACCCTATGTCCACCCCTAAGTGTGATAAGAGAAAGAGGAAACGTGTGGCGTTGCTCATTCATCCAAGCAAATGGACTGGGCAAGTACAAGAGTGTGCAACCGACTAAGTCAACACTTAACGAAATGACAATAGTCCTTGGAGCATCTCCATGGGGTCAATAAGGGTTCCTTGTTTAATAATAGACACTCGTTGTTAAGGATCTCTATTGAAGAAAGAAAAAAAGAGTATATTTTAAGTAACATACAATTATATAAGGATCCTCTTTCTTGAGCAACTAACGGGTTCTACGATTAAAATAAGTAGTAAAATGTGTACATGTTTGTCCCATTTTTAAAAGAAGCAATATTTTATAAGATAATTTATAATTTAATAAATCAATTACTTTTGTATAATGATGTAAAATTAGTGGGATCTATTAAGCATTTTTTATTGAAGTCCATGTTAGTGTATTGTCATTGAATCCTTAAATAAAAATAAAAAGGATTGATGCACATGCGATTCTAAACTTAACTAAGATTGCCTTTACCAACCCGTGAAAAAATAAAAATATGACTTTTACCAAATACGAAATGCAATTTTTAGAATGGAATTGATTTTTCTTAACTAAAATGTACAAAAATGCTAATCTATTATTTTATTTAGCGAAAATGAAGGCTATTGGAAAGAAGAAGAAAAAAAAAGGGAACCAAATCGAATAATAAGATTATGGATGTGTTTGTTTTAATTTTTAAAAAAAAAAGGTTTTGTGTTGGAAAAATATAGAGATTTTGAAAATATCTGAAGTTATTTGTGTTTGTTTACTATACAAAAAAAAAAAAATTTAACTAGTTAATGTCTTACCTCTTATGTTTGAAAAAAAATAATTTTAAGAAAAATGAATCCTAATAGCTTTTCATTTTAGAATCAAAATAACTTTTTTTAATAAATAGTATTTCTAAAAATCCCAAACAGACACTTTAAAATGGTAAAACAGATTTTTTTTCTAAAAAAAAAAGCCAAAACAAACGGGGGAATATAGCTAATGAAAATAATGTATAAATTACTTTATTTGTAGTTCTTTGAATCGAACAATTTCCAAATTCAAGCATATGAATGCTTAAGAAATTTCATTGGAGTACATTCAATTAATGAAGGGTTCAATTTGAAAAATGAGATTTAACCATTGCTAAGTCGAAGTGAAGGTCCCTTGGAATAGTCATTTTAGTCCCTGATTATATAAGAAGTAGTTATAATAGTCTTTTAATGTATCAAAATTCTAAAATATTTGTTTTATTATGACAATAAATGTATTGAAGGACTAATATAATACTCTATCTGTCTCATGATAACTGAGTCATTTGCAACAAAAAAAAAAAGTCCCAAAATAACTGTGTCATTTCATTTTTTAATATTAATTACTTTTTTTCTTTTATAACTCTAATTAATAATACTTAGGTTAATTTGTTTAAGGTCCCTACAAATAAGCGAGCTTTCAACATTGATCCCTATTTAAATTTTAGGCTTAAATGCAATTTTGACCCCCTAATTTTGCCATGTTTAAGGAAATATGCTCTTTTGGCCCCTTATCTTTACAATTTTTTTTTACGATTTTGGCCCCTTTTTTTGGACACGTGGCAGCTTCTCAACATAGTTGCGAAAATTAAGGCGTCAAAATTGTATTTTTTTTTTGTTAAGGGGCCAAAATTGCTACGACGCCAAACATAGGGGGTCAAAAATGCATTTAAGCCTAAATTTTATTAAATTTTTGATCCCTAACGTTTTTATCCGTTTGTAAGTTTGGTCCTTGCCGTTAAACTATGTTGACTAGGTTAACAGAATGCTGACCCAGACATGCCACATGACACTTCAAGTGACATGGCTGCCATGTGGTAAATGACATCATATGTTTTTGGTCACTATAAAATTGGGATCTTTTAAGTTTAGTCCTTACTTAATTTTAATAGTGTTTTTAGTCCATTAAAAAAATTATGCACTCAGTTTTAGTCCCTACTAAATCTAAATTTGTTTAATTATGCTTAAACTTTTAAGATTTTGAACAAATTTTTGCACAAGAGTTAAGAACATTACGAAAAGTTCATTTGCAAAAAATCATCTCAAAATTTTATTTTTGCGTTCAGATTTTTGTTACTTTTATTTTGAACTTTTGTCTTTTAAAAAAATTCATATTTAATTTATTTCATGTTAAAAAATTCTAAATTTTAGTAAACGAACCTTTTGTAAAGTTCTAAACTAGTCAGCACTGTTTGACAACAAGGAGCAAACTTACAAACGGAAAAAAAAACGTTGGGGATGAAAACTTTAATAAAATTTAAATTGGGACCAATGTTGGAAGCTCGCTTATTTGTAGGGACCTTAAACATAATTAACCCGTAATACTTTCACCACTCTCAATTCAATATATTTCACTTTGCATTTATGAAATTAGAGAATGCACCAATACCTAACAAGAGCACTTAAAATCATTTTTATCTCTCTTTCATTTATACATTTTTTCTTAATATGTGTGAAATGAGCAAATGACTCAGTTATTTCAAGACGAAGGGAATAGTATTAACGAAATATTTTAACACACTCTCATGAGATAATCAAATCTAAAAGCCGGAGAAGAAACACATTCTCATGTCCCAAGTTAATATTAATAAATCAACCAGTTAAATTACTTTTAAGGATTGATATGACAATAAATATATGTATTAAAATATTGATATAATAGTAATAACAAAATATTTTAACACAACTTATTACTTCCTCTATCCCTATATATAAATAAGCACCATTCGTCTTTAATAAAAGGTTGCTTATATGTAAAGACCGACGGAGTAGCAGGTAAAAAAAGATTCCATTTCCTTCCCCCACGTACTTTACTTTTGTCCATTTCTTATGTCAGGAATCTCGCTACTTTCAATAATTTTGGTCTGTGAGGCATTTTAACCTTTATGTAGCTTTTCTTGTTTTATAATAACTCCAATCTTACACCATTATTACCACCACCAACTTAAATCTAGATCTAGATAGATAGAATCCCTTCACTTCATTATGGATTGTGTAACTTTGAAGAGATGAGAGGAAAAGGGAGCCAAAGTTGGGGGAAGGCATAGACATGGGAGAGTAGGGAAGAAGTGATAACAGCATATGCTTATGATGGTGCTTCTTCTTACCTACACCTCCCATGCCTACGTTTTCCCTCTATTTCTCCCTCTTCCCTTATTTTCAGCACCCTTCTCATATGGTAATAAACACTACTTCCATCTTTATATTTTCAGTATATTGAGTACGTTTCTACTCTATTTTGTTGTCTCATTTAATTTTGCATTTCAACATAGTTATTATTTTCTTATTAGAAGAAGTATCAATTGGAATAACTTTTGAACTGTTGTTGATCCGTTAACATAATGCATTGGGAAGTTTGTTGTTTTCTTTAAAAAAACATCAATCTTAAAAAATCATTTAAAAAATTGGGTTCCTCAACTGCTTAGATCTAAATGTTAAAGAGTTAGAGGTCCATGGTTCAGATCTTGATAAGGTGAAAAAAACTAACATCACAATTAACGTATTACTTTTTTTTTTGTTACAAGGAAAATTTATTTTTTCAAAACAAAAGATAACTTAGATCCAATTTAACAAAATCAAATATATCATATTTTTATTTTTAAAGACTTTTTTGGTTACATATTTTTTGAAGAATTTAATTTATATGTATTCACTTTACACCTGAAAAATACAATCACACATGCATTAATTGTTTTGTAGTTTTCAATGTTTATATAGTTATTTTAATAAAAATATTATGATGTATCTGAATAGTCCTTATAAAAAAAAGAGATGGATCTTAGTAGTAAAATTTTATTGAATGATAAACAATTTTTTAACAATGTTTTTTTTTTAAGGAGAAAAAATGAATTTTATTAAATCAAAGGAGCTCTACGTCTGTTTAAAGAGTGCTAGGTTATGACTCAAGAGTAATTACAATCGAAATACATAATAAAACCAACACAACCCTTAGCTAGAAATCGATACAACATTTCAACTTGCTAACAAGAGTAAAGCACTAAGTGGGATTAATCCACCAGTGATGAAAATCGAAAGTTAAGTTTGTGATTTTTGTTGTTAACCATTAAAAACAGAAGAGTTTCACTTTCTCAACAAATTGTCGCACTAATCATAATCTAAATGGTATTACAACCCCTCTAAAAGAAAATGGTAGTACAAGAAGAAGTAGTTTAGAGGCTAAAAAAGTATTAGACATTAAATAGTTTAGAAGAAATATTAGAATTGTAGTGTAATTTTTTTAGTTTCATATAAGTTCTCTCCACATGATTAGACATTAAATGCGCATTGTCTCAACCTGAATTCAATTTTTTTTTGGTAGAAACCAGAATTCAAAATTCGATTTGGTATGTTGTTGAAATATAGCTCTTCCATTAAGATCAACCCATAGTACATTGTAACGTGACTTAATTGAATATATAGTTTTTTTAGGGGTTAATTAGGTGGCATTTAACATGGGAAACCATAAAACTTTTCCACCATGGGACAATTTATTTTAACCATTTGATCAACCAAAGAACACGGTCTTATCATGTACTCTCAACAGTAGATTTTTTTACACCATGTGCTCTTCCTCTTCTTGTTCCTCTTTACTGTTTCGGTCTCAACTTCTCATTTTCTCTTCTTCTTCTTTGCTTACTTCCACCTTGTGAGAGCCTTTCCGGCCACCAATAATGACGTTGCCACCACAGCTAGACTCACTGCTTACAAAATCCACTAGTTTATTTTTAGATCGGGGTACTTTGAGTTTTTAGTTCCCTGCTTTGAACATGCTCAAGAAAAATATACACTAGATTTGTGTTCTTCCTCATGAGATCTTTCTATTGTTCTACTTTTTCTTGCATTCTGGGCACATTCGTCGGAGAGCCACCACACACCTCCACCGACAAGTTTCCGATCACCACTTTCGGTCAGAATCATGATGGAACAACGTATAAAGATTGAATGAAATCAACACTTGAAACTATGTTCAATTGAAGAAGATGGAATTGAGAGAGAGAGAGAGAGAGAGAGAGAGAGAGAGAGAGAGAGAGAGAGAGAGAGAGAGATATATAAAAAAAAGACTTGTGTAATTTTATTGAATGAATTGAATTATCTATTTACAAGAATAATGAAGTATATATACATCAAGTGATGTAACAAAATTGAAACAAACTCCTAGCAAATTTATTACTTCATATGCAAGTAACTTGAGTTAGTTACTTCAAGTGCAAGTTTCTAAACAAAGATAAGACTAATTCTAACTAAACTTAATTAATAAACCAATACACCTCCTTAATTCATTTAGTTAGATGTTTCAACCATTCCTAACTTCTTCTTCAAGTAATCAAAGCTGCTTAGCTTCAATGGCTTTGTGAGCAGGTCCGCTATCTGCTCATTTGTTTTGCAGTGCTTTATCTCCAACTTTCCATTGTTCACCTGGTCTCTTAGAAAATGGAATTTGGTTTCAATATGCTAACTCCTGCCATGTGCTACTGGATGTTTTGCCAAGTTTATAGCAGATTTGCTATCAATTCTGAGCTCCATCTTCTCATCCTTCACCAATTGCAATTCCATCAGTAGCATGTTGATCCATCGAGCTTGGCATGCTGTCATGGAGGCTGCAATGTATTCTGCTTCACAGGAAGATAATGCAACCACTGGTTCCTTCTTAAAACTCCATGAAAAAGCTGCATTTCCAAACATGAACACATAAGATGCAGTGCTTTTCCTGTCATCTTTATCTCTACTCCAATCAGAGTCTGAGTAGCCTATAAGTTCATCACTTTGATTCTTAGAGTATTGAATACCATAACTACTGGTACCCTTCACATATCTCAGAATCCTCTTTGCTGCAACTAAATGTGAGGTGGTAGGTTTCACCATGTACCTGCTGATCAAACGTACACCATATGCAATATCAGGTATTGTATGGCACAGATACCTCAATGAACCCACAATTTGCTTGAATAAAGTTGGATTCATTTCTTTCTCATCATTTACCAGAGATAACTTTACTCATGTGTCAACTGGAGTTGATATTGGTTTGCAATTCAACATATTGAACCTCTTCAAAACATCTTGTGCATATTTCCTTTGATGAATCAGAACTCCTTGTGAATTCATTTCAAACTCAATTCCCAGAAAATATATGAGATTGCCCAGATCAGACATCTCAAACTTCTTTATCATATTCTTCTTAAAAACCATCATTTCTTCTTCATCATTTCCAATAACTATCATGTCATCCACATATAAGCATACAATGAGCTTATTAGTGGTGTTTCTGCAGTAAATTCCATGTCCAGTTACACATTTCAGGAAACCTTGCTGAACAAGAAAACTATCTATTTTCTTATTCCAAGCTCTAGGAGCTTACTTTAAACCATATAGAGCTTTGTTAAGCTTATATACATACTCCTCCTTTCCCTTTATCTCAAATCCTGGTGGTTGATTCACATATACTTCTTCTTCAATCTCACCATTGAGAAATGCTGATTTCAGATCTAACTGGTACATTGACCAGTTGTTCTTGACTGCTATAGCAACAATCAATCTGATTGTTTCCATCCTTGCCACTGGAACATATACTTCATAATAATCTTAACCATACTTTTGTAGGAATCCTCTTGCAACTAGCCTGGCCTTGTATTTTGCAACCTGACCATCTAGCTTCAGTTTTGTCTTGAAAACCCATTTTACATCAATGCATTTCTTATCAGTAGGTAGTTGAACTAATCTCCAAGTATCATTCTTTTCTATGGAGTCTAGTTCTTCAATCATTGCTTTCTTCAAGTGATTTTGTTTAAGAGCTTCTTCAAAAGATACTGGTTCAGCTTCAGCAAGCATAGCTGATTGCACAATATCACCTTCATATGTGACTGCTTGATCAGGAAATCTCTCAAAATCTCTCAACCTGACTGGTGGTTGAGTATTCCTTGTTGGTCTATTAACAACACCTGCACCTCCTTCATCTATATCACCAATTATTTCTTCTTGTTCTTCAGTTTCAGCATCTTCTATTTCTAAATCAGATAGATAGAAGTGACTGTCAAAGTTATTTGATGCCTTGTCTTTCCAGTTCCAGCACTCTGTTTCATCAAACTTCACATCTTTGTTGAATACTATTTTCTTACTATTTGGATCATATAGTTTGTAGGCGCCAGTTGAGTGATATCCAACTATAATCATTACCTGAGATTTATCATCTAGTTTTCTTCTTAGTTGATCAGGTACATGTCTGAAACATAATGAGCCAAAAATCTTCAGATATTGAACACTTTGTTTTACTCCACATCATGCTTCTTTTGGTGTTTTGTCTTGCAGCTTCTTTGTGGGACTTCTATTGATGAGATATGCTGCAGTAGCAGCTGCTTCTCCCCACAAATAATGAGGCATATGCTTTTGCTTCAACATGCTTCATATCATATTTACCAATGTTCTATTCTTCCTCTCTGAGATTCCATTGGGTTGAGGTGTGTATGGTGCAGTAACTTCATGATTTATGCCATTTGATGAGCAAAAATCATTGAACTCATTGGAAGTATACTCACCTCATCCATCAGTTCTTAGCCTACTAATCATTTCACCACTTTCATTTTGAACTAGCAGTCTAAACTTCTTAAACACACCAAATACTTCATCTTTCTTAGCCAACAAGTAAATCCATAACTTTCTAGTAAATTCATCTATGAATGTCACAAAATATCTATTTCCCCCTACTAATTTCACTTCAAAAGGTCCACATACATCAGAGTGAATTACCTCAAGTTTTCTGGTTGCAGTGAATGGTATTATTGCATTGTATGAATTTCTTGCTTGCTTTCCAGTGCAACACATATCACATACTTCATTAGGCAGCTTTATCTTTGGTAAACCTTGCACCATTTTCTTCTCACTAAGCATATTCAAGTCCCTAAAATTGATATGCCCATATCTTTGATGCCATAACCAGTTTTCACTCTTAACTTCTGATAGCAGACATTTATCTTTAATAACACTGATGTTGATTTTGAAAGTTATTTGCTTTGACAGAGGAGCTTTCAGAATCAACCTATTCTTGCTATCAAACACCTTCATAGTTTGTGCCTCCACCTTCATAGTGTAACCTTTTTGCAGTAACTTACCAATACTAATGAGATTGCTTCTCATGTTTGGTACATACAACACATCAGTGATGCAAGCTTTCTTTCCATCCTTCCTATGAATCAGTACTTTCCCAATACCAGCTGCACAAACTATATTATTGTCTTCAAATCTTATTTTTCTATTGACTGAATCATCTAATTCAGAAAACCAAGATTTCTTGCCTGTCATATGATTTGAACACCCAGTGTCCAAGTACCATTCACCACTTCTTTCTTCTTCCTCCTTGATTGTTGCCATCAAGAGTACTTCTTCAGAATCAGAACCTTCATTCTGAGCAAATTGTGCCTCATCTTTGTTCCTTGGCACTCTCTTTGATCTACATTCAAATGCATAATGTCTCATCTTCTAACAATTATAGCATTAAATATCCCTCTTATCTTTCTTCTTCATCTGATCAGACTTTGTTGCATCATTCTTTCCTTGATTCTTGCTAGAACCTTCATCATCCTTATGAGATTGATTATTCCAGGATTTCTTCCCTTTCTTGAATTTTCCTCTCTTCTCGTAATGAGCTTGCAAAGCTTGATCAGATGATACATTTTTACCTCTTTCTCTGTTCCGATCAATCAACCTTAATTTGTGTGCTTCAAGACTTGCTTGCAGTTCTTATATCTTCATAAAATCTAAATCCTTAGATTCTTCCAAAGCCACCACAACGTGATCAAATCTTGATGTTAAGGTTCTGAGAATCTTTTCAACCTTCATTACATCAGTGACATTTTCACCATTCGTTGTCATCTGATTTGTGAGATTGATTACTTTATCAAAGTATTGACTAACTATTTCATCTTCTTCCATTGTCAATACTTCATACTGTCTTCTCAAAGCTTGAAGCCTCACTGTCTTCAGTTTACCATCCCCAACATACAATTTCTCCAGTGCATCCCATGTCTCCTTTGCACTTTCATAATGCATGATCTTCTCAAAGATCTCATTGCTTACACTCTGATGCATCAAGAACATAGCTTTACCATCTTTTTTCTTCAATTCTTTATGTGTTGCTTGTTGTACATTAGTTGCATTCGCTGCTAGTGCTGGTATGCCTTCATTCACAACTTCAAGTACATCTTGGAACCTGAAGATCACCTTCATCTTCAGGATCCATTGATCAAAGTTCTTGCCTTCAAAGACGGGTAGATACGCAGGAATATTGCTGTTATGAGTTGACATTCTTCATGAATTCTCTAACAACAATAAACGAACCAGGCTCTAAAACCAATTTAATGGAACAACGTATAAAGATTGAATGAAACCAACACTTGAAACTGTGTTCAATTAAAGAAGATGGAATTGGGATTCTAGGGTTTCTATGGTTTTGAGAGAGAGAGAGAGAGAGAAAGAGAGAGAGAGAGAGAGAGAAATATGAATAAAAGACTTGTGTAATTTTATTGAATGAATTGAATTATCTATTTACAAGAATAATGAAGTATAAATACATCAAGTGATGTAACAAAATTGAAACAAACTCCTATAAAACTTATTACTTCACATGCAAGTAACTTGAGTTAGTTACTGCAAGTGCAAGTTTCTAAACAAACTACTAAACAACGATAAGACTAATTCTAACTAAACTGAATTACTAAACTAATAAATCAAAGTTTGATTTGGTGGTGGAGGTGGTATTCTTAATTAGTTAATTTTACAGAAACAATTAAAAACATTTGAAACATTATGGTTTGTATTTCTTTTGAGTTAACAAATCGATGTGCTTTCATTTCCCTGAAGAGTAATTTTTTGCAGCTAAGACCAAGCCAAGCATATAATTTTCTAAATATATTATGTTATTATGAATTTTAGATGATTTGAACGAAGTGGATAGTTTCAGCTGAGAGATTTATTTAATAGTATGAATGCTTGAAGTTAATTATTAGATGAGTGGGTTAGCAAGGAAGGTTTGTGTTAATGGGACCTGACGCTATCGTGCTTCCACTACTAAAAAAACAAAAATTAGTGAGGGATATTTAGTGAGGGAAAACGTGTAATCCCTCTCTAATTCCGTCACTAAATTTTGCGACCAAGGAATTTGTGAGGAATTTCATTTTTTCCGTCGCTAATTTTGTTTTTTCTAATAGTGTTCTTCTACTTTTCTATCACTAGATTCACCGCCAGCAGAAAATCATTCGTGGCAGTGAAAAAAATTAGCAACATAAGGCATGGAGGCATGGAGGAGAGAATGGTGATGGAGGCGTGTAAAAAAAATCTAGTGTGGAGAGAGTATGATAAGTGTGTGTTCTTGATATGATCTATTGGCCAAATACAACTTTCCCATGGTGGGAAATTTTTATGCTTTCCCATGTTAAATGCCACCTAATTGAATGGTGGAGTTTAGCATGGGAATGGGGAGTTGTTTCCCACCATGGGAAAATAGATTTTGACCACTTGATTATATTTATTGTGGTCTCTCATCACAGATTATATTTTTACACTTTCTTCAACCTCTCAAGTCTCAACCATGAATAAAAACAACACATAGAGGTAGATCTCAATTTTCAGATCTACGCGTACAACGGCAAAGTCGACGACGTCGAGAGAACGGCAAATTACAGTTTCGGATCTACGCTTAATGCAAGATATAACATAACATTGGGATTTCAAATATTGTTCATCTCTTTCAATTTTCCATAACAGTTCTAAAATTTTCCATATAATATAACTTCAAGTTGTGTGAGATTAAGGTGGGAATTTGCATCACAGTATATTCCCACCCCTTCTGTTCCTTTTGTCTTGATATTCCCCTTCAGTACTTCTCGAAAGAACATTATTTATTCATATAGAAGAAAATGAAAAAACATCATCCTTTTGTCTTGATATTCCCCTCCCATCTCCGGTTACTCCTCTGCTCCGACAGTCATTCCTTCTCATCCGCGTCGCACCACTCCCTCGATCCACCAACGGCTCTTCCCCAAAATAAACAACAAAAACCAGAAACATCACAACCCCAAATAAATCTTTTAACATCTAGATCCAAGGATAAGACCATTGTTTGCTCGCCACCAGCTTGCACCCAACTCGCCATGGCGAGTTAACAAAGGAAAAAATAGGCAGAAACTCATGTTTGCTCGCCATGGCGAGTGGAGTTACTTGGGAGGCGAGCAAGGGCGGTTAAAACTCCCTAGGATGACGTGGCACAAACCCAATGGGGAAGAAACCTCAACTCGCCATGGCGAGCAGAAGAACTCGCGAGGCGAGTTGATGCAAATTGGAAAGCTTATAAATAGAGCCCTTGATCATTTCTTGAAGGAGGCTTTTATTTTTTACAGAAAAATACAGACAGATACTTAGAGAGAGAGAGAGAGATAGGGTTTGGTCTTCATAGAGTGAGAGTGATAGAAGTTTGATTCTTCCACATTTGGTGAGAAATCACAAAGTTGTATTGAATCTTTTCCTTTCAATTCATTCTTGCAAGGCTTCCATGACAATGAGAAGCTAA
>Ga0228711_1004020_pt1 | contig 22786 bp, 8 predicted proteins | sample MedpolnodulmetaG_2_FD_177996 | JGI IMG/M metagenome (GOLD analysis project Ga0228711, IMG submission 177996) | Root nodule microbial communities from Medicago polymorpha collected in Santa Monica, California, United States - brown nodules | ecosystem: Host-associated > Plants > Roots > Nodule...
TGGCTAAGCATTCATCTCATCCTTTGATCTAATCTGACTTTGCACTTTCAGTTTCCCCATGCCTTATACGTTAAACGTTCTTGGTTGTGGCTTTCCCCCTTTCAGGATTGCATTTAATGTTGTTATTCTTTCCAAAGCTTTTGTGTTATACCAATGTATAGTTATTATATCCATGATACATGATGAATCTGAACGTGTATATATACAATGGAATCACATCACTCATATCTCATTCTTTTTCAAATTCAATCGAATCCCATGGCAAACAATGGCATCCAGGCGTTGCTTTCCTACCATGCTTTGATTGGTATGAGTCTTCCATCTTTTGTTGTTGTAATTTTTGTGACTGTACATATTACTGATTTTTTTTCTTCTGGTGTTCTTTTACCAGCACCTCTGAACCTAATCCCATCTCTGAATTGGACAGGATCGACAACGATCTTCGTATCAAGTACAAAACTTACACAGTCGAGCTTGATGTTCTTAACGTGATTCGCTACTGATCGTGTGATTCGCAACTGATCTTCTTAACGATGTGCAACGTCTGGATAAGTTCTGGTGGTGGCGTGACAGATTTATGCTTGATATTTTGTTTTATCTACCTTTGTTTTTTTTCATTAAGAAGGCTTTGATGTTTAGCTAAGTTTACATTATTATTATTGCAAGTGCTAGTAGAAATTATGGAAAGACAAAGTTATGTAATTCAAAATTTGTGGTTTTTTTCGATAATGCAATGGTGCTTTTTTGTTCTTTAATCCCTGTAGCTTTTGAATTGTATGCTGCACTTTCACATAATATCCTTAAATAATGTCTGCCATGTGTTAAAGAAATTCAATTACTATCAAATGAGGTTTTAGTTGAAATGACCAAGCAAAACATCAAATTATGTTTCCAAATTCACCTCCTAAAGTGTACAAACGAATAAAGATAGATAGGCGGCGTTGTTTTGATTAATATATATTGCTTTGCAGTAGCAGCGTTGTTTTGATAACTCTATATTGCTAAAAATTGCGGCAATGATATTAGGGACTTGATAATTTTGTAACAACGTTTATCATCAGATGATCTCATTTTATTTTGAGATTGCTGTGTTTGCCGCAAATAAGTTGATTGTTGGTGTGTAGTGTTATTATATCCACTTATAGTGAATATATTTTGTTGGCAATATCCAAAAATTAATCACAAACTCCGTAATAATACCACGAATGCGGTATCAGTGTTGTTGCAGCTATTCACACTTTTTTTATGTTTTTGGATCGCGGCGTTATCATTGCTAATCGTTCAGCAGTATGATAATATCATCAGGTTTATTACGGTGTTCGTCAATTTCTCTATTCATGTCCATTGGTGTTACAGTTGAGATATATGATTAGCAGTAAGTGTCATTTATTTGAATTTGATTGCATTATGAATGAGATTCAGAGAGTGCTTTCCCATGTTATGTTACACGATTTTTGAGCCATTGTTTGGACGTGTCTGTCCAGCTTCAAAGTCAGGTCATTAATTTACATTTGTTGTTACCCAAAGAGCATTAATGTTTATTAATGTGGTCATTCCTTTGTTTACATACCCTTTGAAGGCTCAGACTTACACATTTGTTCTCTCTGCAACAAAACTTATTGTTACTTCTAATTATTAGCCAAGAGGCATCAAAGCTTGCAGAATGGATGATGATGTTGCAGAGAATACTCGCAAAGCTTTGCACAGTTTAGAGATGGTCTGAACATATTATTGACGGATGACAATGGGGATTGTATAAACACCACTTCAAATGTAGTGTATAAAGAGATATTTCAAAATGTGTGACAAGAAATTGTATGCCCTTGAGGATTGTTTATGTTTAATTATTTTATTATTTATGTAATGAATCATTTCACAATATATTTACCTTCTCCATTGTTAATGTCCCGGGCGATAGCACGGGTAAAAGTACTAGTATAATTCAAACCATGTTGGTGCTGAGAAAAAAATGCAAAGAAAACACTAGATGTTTGAAGAAATAGGAATTAACATTTGGTTTAGTGGTGAAAATGGTCTCCAATATGACGTATTGGAGTAACTTTAATTCAAGAAAGGCACAGTCTAACAAGGTTCGGATTTTGGGGGTTTGGGTAGTTTTTAGGTCTAAATTCGAAAATGGGAAAATGAGGAATGGGTTTTGAGATGAGTTATGTATGGATACCTTTTGGATTATAAAATTTGTAAGTGTGTTTTTTTTAATTTCGGATTATATAAGAAATGGAAATACAGAGGGTGAATGAGAGGTTTGTAGGGTGGGAAAAGAAAGATGCATTTATTTGAAGTCAATGGGCAGCAAAAGCAAATGTACAAATACTCATTGAAGAATAGTAAGCGGATTACATTTAACACCACCCCGTTTTGTTTTGAATTCTGCTCTTCTCCCAACACATTTTACTCGCACCCAACTGAAATACCGAAAATATCTCACGTTACTTAACTAACGCAAGTTTTAAAATTTGTGCAACTTAAGTCACGCAGCGTGAGTTGAGTCACGCTAGTGTTATTCTCTGCGTGACTTAACTCACGCAGGGAATTAACACTTGCGTGAGTTAACTCACGCCGATATCAAACCATTCATTTTTTCACTTTTTTGCACTATTATGTATATGTGCATATGTGTAGGTGGAGTTAAGTCATATTAATAAAATAGTATGATGCATACCATTCACTTTTCTTAGTCATTTACAACCATACTTGACTTGAATTTAATAAAAGAAGTGATGAATTTGGTTTGTTGTCAGGATGGTATGATAAGACAATAAATAGTTATCTAAAAGAATCCAACGAATATAATGAATATGTGTGACAGTGGGAGAAAAGGTGAAAAAGTGAATCATGTGTGCCTTGGTTTGTTGTCATGTGCCTATATGTGCAAAAAAGTGAAAAAAATGAATGATTTGTTATCATCGTGAGTTAACTCGCGCAGCGTGAGTTAAGTCACGTAGAGGTATTTTTGGAAGTTTAGTTAGGAGCGAGCAAAATGTGTTGGGTGAAGAGTAAAATTCTTCTGTACCCTCTTCCATATTGAGATGCGCGAGAGTTAAGTCACGTAGGAGTATTTTCGAAAGTTCAGTTAGGAGCGAGCAAAATGTGTTGGGAGAATAGCAGAATTATTCTGCACCCTCCTCCATATTGAGAGGATCACCAGTATTCCCTGTATTGAACATTGGACCCACTACACAATTCCATTTCAAAAACACCGCTCAAAATTCACCATCCAACAGTTATTTATCATTTTTTTGAAGGAAACAATTATTTATCATTGTATAGTATGGTTCTTGTCCCTCTAATCTTTGTTTTTTGTAAATAAAAAATATCATCAGAGAATAGAAGCGGTACTCAATAATTACATTTTACAATCTTATAAATAGGGGTGAGAATAAGCTAGGTCGAGTTAGGCTTTGAAGGCCTAAGTCTAACCTGTCATATTTTTTTAAAGTCTAAGTCTAGCCTGCGACCTGTCATAGACCTACTTTTTAGGCATGAGTTTGGCCTTCTGAAAGCCTGATACGACCTACTAGCATGTTTAAAAGCCTATATCTTATGAACATCTTTAAATAAGCAATGTGATCTAATTTTAAATGGACCAGCGAACTAATAATTCAATTACATTAAACTCTCTTTTCATAATCAACATGAGGATTTAGGGAATTCGACTGTATATTGTATCATATTTTTATTCTAGTTTATAATAATACATTTGTATATGCAAAAAATTAATTTATACTAATAAAGCTTAAATTATTGAAAAAGTTTACAAATTTATATTTTAATTCAAAGTAAAAAAATGTAATATAATAATATTATTAATATTACTTGAATAGGCCGGTCCAGTAGGCTTAAGAGGTTTTTTGAGAGGCATGTGGTTTGGTCTTTTAAGGTAAATAGGCTTTAAAAAAAGCCTAGGCCTTCTCTATTTAAGAAAAGAGTCTGACATAGGTTAGGTCGTAGGCCCGTGTAGACCGGCCTGACCTATTCCCGTCCCTACTTATAAAAATCATTTTTTGGATGAAGTTATTGATCTTTTCATGAGATATCCCTTTTATCAGTAATTAATAAATAGTTAACATCCAGTTAACAAAATAATTAATGCAACCTTAAAATTAATAAATAAATGATGCGGAAATGACAAAAATATTTCAAAATAGATTGTTAAAAAATAATAGAGTATTTTGAATATACAATATACTTGTTTTCTTTTCATTTACCGTGATATATGTGCACTAATTAGAACATACAAGGTGGATTCTCCTTTCCCAAATAAATATTTTTTCACACATACTTCCTTCGTTCTCAAATGTAAGAAACTTTTCACTTTTTAAGTTCATTCAATAAATGATGTATGTGATCTATAATAAGAACTACATACATCATTTATTGAATGAATCTAAAAAGTGAAAAGTTTCTTACATTTAAATCCGAAGGGAGTATAAACTAGGAATCGAACTTTGCCGACTAACTTAAAAGACTCAACTCTCCTACTATTTAGACCAATCCAATGTTGATTTTTGGATATGAAAACAATATTGATAGTACGATACGAATGTTTGTGCGCTAAGAGCACTTCAATAGAGCAGCTCACTAGGTTGGCCTAATTAAGTAGACTTCACCACGTTACTTCAAAACAACTAATTTATTTTGGAGCTCCACTATTTTTTTTTTTTGAACAAGGTAAATGTAATATAAATGTAGTTGATTTTGAAGATCTTTTATTCCCCCTAAATTTTATATTAACAAAAAAAATGTGACGGTTCTACAAATTAATATTTCATTTACATTTTATTTTATCATTTAACAAGTTATAAGGAATTAGTAAGAAAAAAAGTGAAGCACATGGTTGCTTCACTAAGCAAACTTCTAATATTTTAGACAAGGTCGTCCCTATGAAACTGGAGGCTCGGCTCTCATAGTAAAGATAGGTTCTTGATAAAAAAATGTACAATTTTTTTAAAAGATTAATCTTGTATTTAAATTAAAAATAACACTTGTATAATGATTATTAGCCACCGAAATCAAAATTATATTAGCAATTATTTTTACTAAAGAAGTGTTTTTTAACTTAGAAATATAAACATGAAACATGATTTTTTCTTAGAAATTGAAACATGAAACATGTTTATTTTTCTTTTTTGAGTAGGGGTGGGGATATTGAACAACAATTTTTTTCTTGAGGCCCAACTCGATTTAGCTCTTTGCACTTCTCAAACAACGGCCCTGATATTGAAAACGGTTACTTATGTGGATGATTCCATTGAAACACACTCTTTATTGTGCAAAGGATCAATTGAAAGAAACCCCACTAGAAGGTGCTCTAAGCTAATAACTGAAATGTGGCACAAGGTGACATATTAAATATTAAATACGGAGTACGTCACAATATAATGTGCATGCATGAATACTACGGTTGTTGCAGGGGTCGTGGTCATGACGAATGCATGTCATCAGTCACCACAACTTGATAGTGAATTAGTGTTATTTATATACTAGTGCTAGTACTACTACTACTAATTTAGTAGATTAGAAGATGACGCACGTAAATTAAGTTCCACATTCATAACTGAAAACTCTCCCCATCCATTAAATATTTTTAATTATACATCAGATATTTTTAATCACACGCAGTATGTCAACTCCAAAAGGGTTTGATAGTGTTTATATATATTTGACAAAATTACTAATTCATCCTTTAACTTTAGATAATACTTTTGTATTTTATCTTCCTTTTGTTTCGATTTAATCTTTTATGTTATAAAATGTAAATATAATTTTTTTATCAGAAAAAAATTCAAAAACTCTAAAAAATATTCATCAAAAACTCACCAAACTCATAAAAAAATCAAAATCTTCATCATCAGGGTCATCCATGACAATTCAGAGATCCGGTTACAAACATGACAATTTTTCATTTAAAAAGAATCGAAAAGAAAAAATCCACACAATTTATAGTGACAAACAATTAAGCTGTAATTAAATATACGAGCAATGATTTAAATATGACCTTTACCTACAAATATATAGACCTTTACTTGTGAGCAATTCATAATTGACACCAAAATTGTTGTCCTCCAGACTTTTACTTGCAGAAAATTGACATTTAGCAACAAAATTTATCTCTAGGAACAAGTATTTTTCCTTTTTTTAATTTGTTTTAGGCCCCTCTAAGTGTGAGCCATGTGCCAAGGGCCTTGTTGCACTTGGCCAGAACCGGCCCCGTTTATCATATAAACCCAAAACTCAAATTTTATTGAACAAATCTTATAAAAAAAATGATAAGATACTGTCATTTTATAATATAAAAGACTAAATTAAAATAAAACAATAAAAATAAATTACAAAGTGTCACTTAAAATTAAATTAAAGGAGAATAGGGTAATTTTACCTATATATTTTGCTTGAAAAACCCATGGTTATACATACATGCTTAAAAAAGGGTTAAATATATTTTTGCTCCCTATAAATATACCAACTTTTCGTTTTGATCCCTCTAAAATTTTCCTTCAACTTTTAGTCCCTATAAAATTTTCAATCACTACTTTTGGTCCCTATTTTTAAGTTAATTTTTGTATTTTTTTAATGAAATTGAACAGAAAGGTGTAGAATATTGTAAAAAAAAAAGAATTTTTTACCAAAATATAATTTAAATATAAATTTTTAACCGTTAAAAATATAAAAGTTCATATTAAATTCTTGTTTTGTTAAAAAATTATAATTTTTTCTGGAGAGATTCTTATAATATTATGAATTTTTCTGCAAAATTTTATTCTAAAATATGAATTCTACATATGAGTTTACTTTAAAAGAGAGGCCAAAAGTGAAGATGAGAAATATTTTAGGGACTAAAAGTTGAAGAAAATTTTGAGATGAACTAAAACGAAAAATTGACATATTTGTAGGGATCAAAAACATATTTAACCCCTCAAAAAATAATGTTATACATAAATACCGTGCGAGATCAAAGCATATGATTCATGTGGTTTAGAGGTCTTTGATAGAGACTTTTTCTTTTTCAACCAAGTTCGATCCCACGACATTGCATCACAACATGCTTTTTTTGATGGATCGTGTCCCACTTAGGTGAGAAGCTTCCCCTAAAGATACATCTTGAAACTATAAGTAGGGTTGGAAATAGTTCATGTCAAGGTAGATTTTGATAGGTCTGAACCTGAACCTGATCTATGAAAATATTTGCAAACCTGAGCTTTACATATGGTCTTCTGTAGGTTTATCTTTTGGTTTGGTCTAACCTATTTAAAAGTTTGGTATGACTTGAAAATTTATTTACAGACTTATTTTATACTTAAGTCATTAACAGTCCATTTCATCTACTTTTAAATAAGTTAAATCACACTTGAAGTTTAATCCACCTTAGGACTTGTCTATCACTTTAAAGCTGTAAAAGTCTATTTCACTATAAAGTCTTAAAGCTTAATTAAGTAAATATCTGAGTTATTTTTTGATTTTTATAATTTTTTTTTTCTATGTTTAAGTAAATGTCCTCCTGTGTTGTATCATTTACTGATCTTTGAGTTTTAAACGAGTTTTGATATCTATATTTCTATAATAAATTTCTTAATATGTGCCTTTGAGGATGCAGGTTAGCATTTACCTTATGATTATCTATCTTCAAATAAAATATTAAAGTTTAAATTGCATTTTTGATCCCTTAACTATTTAGGTAATATCGTTTTGGTCCCCTAATTAAAATTTGATTTATTTTGGTCCCTTAATTTTTTCTCTGTTTCACATTTTAGCCCTTTCTGTTAGTTTTAATTCAAAAACGTTAGAGTTTCTTCATTTTTTTATGGAATTTTTCTAGGATCTTTGTTGTTGAAGATTGATGGAGATGATATGAAGATGAAAAAGAAGAGAAGAAGATGAAAAGCCCTAACGTTTTGAATTAAAACTAACTGAAAGGACCAAAAATATGTAACAGAGAGAAAGTTAAGGGACCAAAATAAATCGAATTTTAAGTAAGAGACCAAAACGATACACCCTAGATAGTTAACAGACCAAAAATATTAAGAATGAAATAAAAAATATAACTTTCTCCCACCGTTTGATCACGGTTCAGTGAGATGATCATGTGGTCCGTTTAACTGTAAAAACGGCCAAGGTTACGGTTCGCCGTTCTATGCTACTGTCTATAGGATTCAGCGATGCTAGCATCACGCGCGTAGTAGCGTGTTATGGTAACATTCCACAAGTACCGTGTACATACAACAGACGCGTTTACACTGAAGTAGGTCAATGGTTTCACTTACTGACACGTTTGATCCACTGAACAGAACGAATCTGTACTTGGTACGTGTGTTCCATGTTTTACCCGACACAGACCTCTGCTTCCTGCATGCTCTGTGCCTATTCAGTTGAGAACTATATTGTCAAGGTCCTTCAAGAGAACATTTTAGCTCTGTAACATGTGTTAATCACTTTCTCTTTCTTTTTAAACGATAAATTCATTAATAAAGGTATAAGTTTTGTTTGGTAAAAATAGCGGATGACTGATAAGGTACTTGATAGTTTATAGTTGATGGCTGATAGCTGATAGTTTATAGCTAATGACTGATAGTTGATAAGCTACTTAAAGTGTTTGGTAAAATTAGCGGTTCAACTAGCTGATAAATGCAAAATGACGTAAATAGACATTTGTAACTCATAGTAAAGTTTATATTAATTAATGTTTTAGTATTTAAAATTTCATAATTTAAATTTAATAATTTAATATTATTCTTAAATTAAATTTTAATCTCTAAATATTAATTTATATTTATTTTCATTTGTCCAAAAAAATTGCATATAAAGTGTTACAAAAATATAGCAGATAAAAGTAACAATAAATTAATTAAATTACATATTTTAAACATAACAATAGTTTGTACCCAAAAAAAAAAGTAAAGCATAAACGTAACATTCTCACAATTCTGAAATATCCCACAAAAACAATGTGCCATTTCACATAAAACTGACATTAAATATTAAAATAGTTACCAAAAAAAAAAAGCGTAACAATTGTAAAAAAAAACGTAATATTTTTTTCTCAATAAATTTTTTATTTAAGTATAACGAGGTGTATATATACTTTTTTGTCAACGGAGGTATATATATTTTTTGTCAACAACATAAGGCAAGAGAGATAAATAATAACGAGGGATGCATATTTATTACGGAACTGTAGGTTTGAATTAAATTATAATAAAGGGGTAAAAATGGATTTTAGATAAAAAGAAAATAAGGGTAAAAGTGGAAGAAAATATGATAAGCTATAAGTTCAAACGCTACTTGGAATAGCGTTTGAAAAATAGCTTATAAGTTATAAGCTCGTGGTAAAAAGACGTTACGAAACAAAGTTTTTTGGTCAAACGAGCTTATAAACTATCCACTATAAACTATAAGCTAGTTTTGTGGCTTTACCAAACAGAGCTATAGTAGTATATGCCGAAGAAAAAGATTACAACGAGAATCCACATACAGCTAACTGTGAATAAAACTGAAATTCCCACACCAGCGACACCAATGACCAATCAGGCAATCACTAATTGTGATAAAAAAATCTTCTTTTTTATCGAACAAAAATAATAGAGAATAAAAATACAATAGAAATATGAAGGAAAAGTCCCGTGAGCAGCAGAGCTCAGTTGGTAGGACGATGCATTATTATATGCAGGGCCGGAGTTTGAACAAGGGACATCCCACTTATTCATCTTATAACGTGAATTTTAATCACTAAGCTACCTGAAAAAAAAAAATATGAAGGGAAAAAATGTATAGTGTTTTATAAAAAAATGATTGTATAAATATAATTTTTATACAAAATTTAACATTGATCATTAATTAATGTGAGATCGTTTGTATCAAAACGATAGCTCTAGTTGAGGTTAAAGGACTAAAGGGTGTGTATCTTATGCCCGACCCTTCTTTTAATGCCAATTTTTCAACCTTAAGTATGCATCATTGCGTTTATGAGATATTTTTGGCCTAAATTTTTTATAAAATTAAAAAAGTATTAAAATTAAGTAAGAAGATAATTTCCTCTCATAAAAAGTAAGGACAAAATATATAATGTTCTCATACTATTGTAACAAAATACATATTTAACCTTATACATAATTTTGGAATTCAGTAATTTTCTTGTTCTTAAGAAATTCATGATTTTAAAGTTAAGAAATGTTTTTTTGAAGACATAAAAATGAAATATATTAACAAAGGCAGTGAAACATATAAGTACAAGATGTATTAAAGGTGTCACCCTTTAACAACAGTCAAACATACAATGAAGAAACAAAAGCAAAAGTCAGTCGATGCCCAAACATAATAAAGTTAAGAAATGTTAATCAATGCTCCCAGATACTAATTTAGTTATATAAAAAATACAATAATCTGACATTATACTTGAGCAAATAAATCCTCAAAAGTTTAAAAAATTATATTTTTAATTTTTTTTTTTTTTTTTTAACCTTTACTCTAAGAACACCGATCAGTACGACACTTTAAAGTTTAATCCCTAAAAAAAAATTGCTCAATTTTAACCCTTGTTTTTTCGTTACTTAATATATGATTTTTTGACAAACTTAAAATATTTAGATGGTTGTTGATTTTTTTGGTTAGCAAAGCGCTGACCCGTAACTTGCTAAGAAAGAGGAAGGTTTAAGTAATGGATTTGGAAAGTAACTTTTCAACAAGAGAGAAGTGGATCAAGAAATCACGGATCTACTGTCCAAACTCCAAATTCTCAATCTCCGTACGCATGAGTAGTTAGTGACTAATCTTCATCAAAGCCATGTGCTGGAGTGACTCACGAGACTTTACTGCTATGCTAAACAGGGAGTATTTTTTTTTACTTTAATTGCTTTTGACTAGGACAGTAGGACTATCTACATCTACATTTAGGACAGTTAACCCATGGAATTCTTTCCAACAAAGAAAAAAAGGATAACCGATTATGCTTTGTTTAAAATTTAAATCAATTACTAAAATTGATGTTTTACCAATAATGTAGTAATATTTTATGAAAAAGGGCATGAAAGAGAAGTAAAATAATTTTCTTTCATTTTTTTGATATCACTATTTTTGAAATTTCTAAAAAAATAGAAAAAGGCATTAGATTAAGGGTGTGTTTGTTTCAGCTTTAAAAAAAATTGATTTTGTGTTAAAAGAATCTAGAGATTTTTAAAAAAATATGAAGTTATTTTTGTTTGCATACTACCAATAAAAATACATTTTTTGAAAAAATGAGTTTTAATATGTACATGTGTTACCTCCTTGTTTTTGAAAAAAATAGATGTTGAGATAAGTTAATCCTAGTAACTTTCCATTTTAGGATCAAAATAAAATTTTTAGATAAAATGATTTTTCTAAAAACCTTAAACAAACACTTGAAAATGAAAAAATATTTTTTTTTAAAAAAAAATCTGAAACAAACAAACCTTAAGTTAGTTATTCAAAATGTTTTTTTAAGAAAAAAATATAGAATGGTCCAATTCCAATTCATTATGAATCCATGTGAGGACTGAGGAGAGATGACAGAAAAGAATGGCTACCTTTTCAGTATCCGCATGCATACGGAAAAGTACTACGGCTGTTCCATAACTTCTGCATTGCACAAACTTTATGAATGTTTTTATACCTTTTTTTTTTATTAAATTCTATTGGATTTAAAAGAAGAATAAATTTAATTTCGCTAAAATTTCATGAACAGTTTCAGAATTTTTTAAATTATCTTTAAATGAAGAAAGTTATAATTTGATCCCAAAACTGATTAATTTATATGTATTTATCTCTAAAGAAAATACATCATTTTAATGCATTGCTTTTCTTCAAACTATACCAATTTTCTTTTTTAATAAGCATATTTTACAATGTAATTAAATACAATTGAATAATATAAAATTATAGTGTGAATCATAGTTAATTATACTCCTCATTTATCAATTACTCTCAATCACTTGGGATTGGGAGCACTGCCAAACTCAAACACTAATCCTAAACCCAAACTAACATCATACTCCCTATGTCATTTAAAGTTTATGCACGATTATTAATGAAATGATTAATTGGGTTGATTTTTATGGTAAAATTAGTATCATTTACTAAAACACCCTTATTAATTATAGTTATTGGAGTAGTTAAATTGATTGAAATTCAATAAATAAGTGTATAATAATGAGAAAAAATAATAAATGTTGCATTGATATTCTAAAGTGTCAATTATTTTGAGAAAAAGAAAAATGGATAAATAGACAATTATTGTGAGACGGATGGAGTATATTTGATAAAAACCGACAACATTACTAAAGGTATTGAAAAAAAGTTTTCTAAAGGTTTTCTAAAATTTTAGATTCTAAATTCAAACTTTTCTTAAAATTTAGATTCAAACTGTATTACCAAACTAACATCGATATTACTAATTACTTCTTTAATAACCGTCTAAAATTAAAAAAGAACGCCTAACTTAAGACAGAACGAGCAATTCATTATGAGCTATCCATGATTCATTAGTGCCAGCATTTCCTAACTTTCGCTCCATATTGTTTCAATATTGACATTTTTCTAATATTGATATTTTTTTTATCAACGAGTCTTTATCATCAAAATAATTTATTTTAATCATTTACTTCCCGTTTTCTCTCATCAATTAAAAAATAGATAGCCAAGTATTTTTCAAAGTTACCCTAGTATTTTTTTTATAGTAATTACAGGCCATCTCCTCAAGTAAACTAGGATCACTATCCACTATCCTTGATCATCTTGAAACAAGTCATACGAATTCCCTTTCTTACAAATGTGGCAAGTCCATATATGTACCGTGTATTTCTATCTCCATGGCCCAGCCATTTTTGCACGCGACTTTTGAAACGGCAAATTTGAACTCTGCTCTTTATCCAAACAGTTTTGCTCATATTCAAGGTAAAAGTCTAAAATACCCCTATGCATGTTAACTCACGTTAGTACAAATGGCTATGTTGACACACATTGCGTGACTTAACATGCGCTAGTGTAAATTGCAGCGGGATGCAGCGTGAGGTAACTCACGTTGTCCTCTGTACTAGCGTGAGTTAACTCACGTTCATAGCAGACAACAGAATCTGCATTAAATGCAACCAGTTATTGAACAGACTTAGAAAAAGTCTAGAATGACCTGTAATCACGCCTCATTCATAACTTAACCGAATTACGTCAGTATAATAAGATTATCGGATAGTTCGACATAATTGAACAAAATTACACAAAAACATCGTTTTTCTCACAATCACGTAACCACACATAATGATCCAAACGGTCCAAATTTCACAAATTCGTCGGTAATGACCCGCAATCACTTAAACACACTTAATGGCACATAAATGATCCAAAAACTAATTCATTTAATATATTTATATAATATTAGTTACATATTGGCCATAAATATCCAATTTACACAATTAGCCACCAAAAAATATGTCGGGGTGTAATACCACCAAAAAATAGGACGAATACCGACCGACCCAAAAGTGTCATAACTTATCTAACTAGACTAGTGTTAGTGCAAAATCTTCGTCTTCATCCATGACTTCGAAATCTTGCTTTGGTTTTTCCGGAGTTGGAGTGTCACAAGTAATAGGATTGTGCTCATTTGTTAGTTTCTTTGGCGGCATCGGCTCCTTAGACATGAGCTCATCGAAGGCGGCTTGTCTATCCAAAAACTCAAAAAGCCATTGCTCCGCCTCACCAATCTTGTGAGTCATCCACTCCTTACAAGGAGGTGGTAGCAGACAATTTTCTTTCAGCTTCACATGAAGAAAGTGGTCCGGAATTAAGCAAATGCACATTATGTTGGAATGTGGCTTAAATGATGGAGCACCCCGGATTGGAAAATATGTCTCACTTGAACCACCCATTTCAGGCAAAGTCAATAGAACAACCGCTCTATTGTAGCAACTAGCAATGATGTGACCCATATCTGGAGTGGTCAACCACTTCTCTCGAGGCGCAATACCACTTTTACTTGTTGGAGGGTGTAAACCATCCAAGATAAGTTTGTAACGGCTCTCGGTAGCATATATCGGCAAGTAGTCACTCTTGTGATTTTTCAACTCATTAATAAGTGCATGACGAACCAAAACATGATCTTCCTCATTCAATCTCATGTGCCTAGCTACGACCCAGAAACCACAATTACCATCCCCTCTAACATTCACAATGTCTTCAACGTAAGGTCTCATGAGATGTGGAATTTGTGAAATGTATGGTATTTGTAAATAAGGTTTTGGTTTTGAAGTAGGAGTCGAAGCTTGTGAGAGCGGGAGCAAGTGCCAAGCCGTGAACCTTTACTCTTTGGAACATTACTCTTGTCATGTGAGCATTGACTATCGGGATTTTGAGCATCAATAGTCCCCCATCTAGAGAGGATTCGACCCGTGGCATCAACCTCTTCTCCAATTACACATAACTTTCGCCAAAGGATTCGACCCGTGGCATCAACCTCTTCTCCAATTACACATAACCTTCGCCAATGAGGGTGTATTTCATCCAAAAGAATAGGCAATTTTTTCTTTCTCTTCTCGACAAAAATACAAGCACAAGGAAACCCGAACGTTGTCATTTGCACACAACCACAATCTTCTTTAGCAAAGCCGAATCTCCTAGAGCTTTCAAATTCTTCATAGATGAAACCCAAAGTGGCCTTAGAGACATACCCTTCCAACTCTGAGAATAATTTGTTTTTCCTGTATCTGTGCACCATGACGGTCACGCTCCTCCCAAAACTCCCTTGTATCTCACTGAATTGGTTTTTCAACATTTTGTCAATTTCATCCCAACATGATGTCAAATCTCCCACACGACTCCTCAAGTATCTTTTCAATTGTGCATGAGCCGATTCAACAATGTTGACGGTTCTACACCCTAGATGCAAGTATTTATTTGTCTATGCCCTCACAAAATGCTTCTTAAGGGGCAAAACGGATTCCTCAACATATTTAACAAACAATGGAAACGGTCTGCATACCTCGTCTTTGAATGTCAACCATGCAATTGCAAATGAATCCTCCGTAGGAGAGTTAACCACATTTCTCCAAGCCCTCGCTATTTTCTTAACAAGCTCACAATGCTTGTCATCATCCGCTTCTTTCGCGTCTTTGTCAACAAATTTTTCTTTCGAAGGCTTGGCTTTGACTCTATAATCCGTTATGCACCTAGATTTGACATTCTTCTCAATATGAAAATAGCAAAGTACATGGTCCGTTTTAGGGAGAACTTCGACAACGACTTTCATCAAAGTGGGGTCCCTATCAGTGACAATCACCTTAGGCATGTTGCGTTTTGAGGTCAAAAGACCAACCAACATCTCAAGTGTCCAAATGAATTTATTCTCTCTTTCAAAGGAAAGAAAGACAAACGCAACCGAATAGGTCATTTTGGTAGAGGTGACACCAACAATCTCAAATAACGGCATCCAATAGGTGTTGGTTTTTTAGGTGGAGTCCATGACCAAAACAGTGGGAAAAGTGTTAAGCATATCAATTGAATCCGGATGAGCAAAGAATAAGTTTTCAAGAGTGGTTTCTTCGCTATTTACTCTTGTGAAATAGACACATTGATGCTTCTCCAACTTTGTAATCAAGTATTGAAACTCCGTCTTGTCCTCTCTTTGCCCTTTGCGCCATCTAGTTCGCGCATTACACACTTGCTTGATGAGTGTCACACTTTCTTTGTTTCTTTCTTTCAAATCTGTGAGAATATTCCTAGGCTTTGCCAAGCTCTTTGTCATGTCGATAACTCTTTGCTTCTCCTTCGCTTTTAGTCGACCCGCAAGAAGGTGGCCGGATAACTTTGGCGCCAAGTCATGGTTGTGAATTCCACAAAGCATTGCAATCCACCAATCTTGTTTTTTTTTTTTATCAAAGAAGCATTTCAACCTAAACGGACAATTACATTTCCTTGTGCCCGTGCCTTCAAACTTTAGTTTCTTCCTCGTCTTAGGTGATTTGTTTTCACCACTCCTCTCACATTGCATCGTCATGTATGGCGATATTGTACTAGATTTATCTATAGAAATAGTAAATATGGCCCTTGTCGCTTGTCGACGAACCCAACCAGGTAATTCTTCACGATCTCTCCATCTTCCAATTGTTTTAAAAAATGACTCGGTGTTTACTTCAATAACACGAACACCGGTAGGTGCCGGTTTAGGCTTCTCTTCAAAGTTACCGGTAGGTATCGGTTTTGCTTGGTTGTGAACTATGTGAGCTTGAAAAGGAATTTTCACTTTAAACTCCACTTGTATGGTTGGTTTGACATCGCTGAATGCTACGTCGGAACCTACGCCTACGCCGGAAGCTTCACCAGAAACTTTGCTTTTGGCCGGTTTAGGTTCAACGCCATCCTCCCCCACATTTCCAACCATCTCACTCAATGTCTATTCAATAAAAAAATAAGAAAGAAAAAAATAAATAAATAATTTGTGCGGCAAGCAAAGCAAGTAAAAAAAGTGGCGCAAAATTTCAAAATCTAGGCATCACAGTAGCGTGACTTAAGTCACGCTAGTGTTAACCTTCTGCGTGAGTTAACTCACGCAACCCTTACAACTAGCGTGAGTTAACTCACGCTGAGCCCTACAGATACTGAAATGAAAAACGAAACTGCCAACAAAACGAGCAAAAATGAAAGAGTTTTGACGATAAATTACCTGTTCATTGATGCTTAATGAGCGTAGAAACTTGTTTCCTGACGATTTGCTATGATTTGGAATGAAGATTTTGACCCAAAAATTTGCACTTTTTGGGTTTTTGGAGGTGGAGGGAAAGAAAAAATGGAGTTGTGTGGTTGCATGCTGGGTTTTGAACGAAAATAGTACCCAACCTGACTTAACTCACGTAGCGTGAGTTAAGTCACGCAGCGCATGTTAACTTACGTAAGGGCATTTTGGACATTTACTTTGGAAATGAGCGAAACGGTTTAGGTAAAGAGCAGAGTTCGGCAAATTTCTCTAGATGAAGGATTTGTTCACACTTAAACAGTTAAACTGAATTCTATTAGACTATCTTCAATGAGGTGTCTTTCATGGCCCAGTGTCTATGAGTTACTTTATTGAAGAGCAATAATTTTTAGTACTTAATAAAACCAGGTTATATTAAACATTCGCTCTTAAGTGGGATCAGTCAATATTTATCATAAAAATAAATGGTTTTGAAATACATGTGGGACCAATGCAAGTGATGAACAATTATTGATGGAACTCTTTAAAACTTTTGTTAGAGGCGTTGGATTGGAGAGATTGGATCTTTATTAAGCATTGTTACTAAAATATTATAAATGAATGTTGTGTATGGGTGAGACTCGTTTAAGTACCACATATATGAATGCTAATGATGTTTTTTTTTTAAAGAATACAGATGCTCTTATGGTACTCATAGACCAAAAGATTAAAAATAAAGGAAATACTATCAAGTGTTAAAGACATTATTTTTGAAATTTAAAAAAAATAAAATTAAACACAATTCAAAGATATGTAAAAGTAATGATTGTTTTTCAACTGCTAATCCTTTTTTATTTCAATCATTTTACTTAGTTTATTCAGTTTGATGGCTATTGGCTATTCGAAAGCTAAACGGCTTGTTATGCAAGTAATTTGATACGTGTGTGTTTGGACAATTTAGAAAGCAAGAAATGATAGAATTTTCAATAGCAAAGATCAAAGAAGCTCATCTTCACCATTTATTTGACAAAGTTAAACTGTTTTTTTTTTTGGTTGAAAGCGAACAATATTATTTTCGCTTTTGATTACCATTTGTGTTTGGTTTAACCCCTTGTTATGTTTGGCTTGATCTCTTGTTGTGTCTGTGTTAGATCTTGTAATTTTTTTCAACCCTTTTATGTTTCAGATATTTGTATAATTATTGTTAAACTGTTGCTGTTGTTCTCTAACACACCTTATATTAGTAGAATGTTTTGTTTTTATTAATATATTTCATTTTGCCTTCTTAAAAAATACTGTACATTTTTTTTATAGATGAAGTTGTAAACTACTGAAATTAAACTCACGCACAATTGTGAGGTCCCAGAATCGAACCTGGATCACGACATCCGACCTTACAATTTTAATATTTGTCAGTTGAACTAAGACTTCTAGACACTACACATCTTTATATTCTAAAATAATTTGTTTTGATTTTTTAAACAACTTCTTCTAAAAGACAATTTATTAACATTTTTCTTATTTTATTATTATGTCACCGCTATTTCATCTATACTTATGTATATTCCCTGATTAATTGTGACCATGATGACCACGACTTGTATGAGAGGGTGCCATCAAGTGTCAATCTGGCGTGCATGTATCGCATTCAAGATCATTATCAACCATAGAATAGTGTTCTCTCCGCAGAGCTTATGTAAACCTAATTTAAAATATCAAAGTGCAACGACTTGACTCGTAGAGTATACATCAGAGATATTCTAAGGTTATATATTTTTTTTTTAGGGGAAGTAGCAACTTATCTAATTTTTATTTGCTACACATCAAATTGGGAGATATATAGTGCTAACAAATATATCAGGCGACTTAAAGCCAACCAAATTTTATATGAACGAAATTGTTAAACTCAACATTCATTTATCATGGTGATTAAATCCCATTCAACTCATGTCCAGCATGAAACCACAAGTCATAATAGCTTTGTTAGTTTATATGCAGTAAAATTATTTTGGCATGCGAGAAAGAAAAAAACAATGCAAAACCAAACATATGCTTAATTGAACCTTTCTGTTTGTGTCCCCACAAACTTTTTTTTTTTTAGGGAAACGTGCTTATAGCATTTCATTGATAATAATAGATTCAATACAATTGGGTATTTCATAATAGACAGCGAGACTAGTCGGAAACGCGGTGTCTCTTGCAAGTGCATGAGCAACCCCGTTAGCTTGTCGCCTAACAAACTCCACCCTAGAGTTAGAAAATAAAAGTCTAAACAAAGAACGACAAGAAGTAATAATGCAACCAAATTCTGATGTGTCATTCCTGTTAGAGAGAAAAGCATCAACCGTTAACTTAGAATCCGTTTCAAAATCCACATTATCAAACTGCATATCACTGAACCATTGTAACGCTGAGAACAAACCAAGTGCTTCGCCCACATCCACCGGAAGGAAACAAGGATGTAACACAGTTTTTGCCAACACAAAACTATCGTCTTGGTCCCGAATACAAATGCCAATACCTGTTCGATTAAGAGAGTTTGAGAAGGCAGCGTCGATATTACATTTGTATCATCCCATCAAAGGGCGTTGCCAGCGATTGGCCGTGTGTAAATTCGATGCAGGAAGACCCCCATTGTGGTTTGGTGCCGGCGTAGTTGACGCAATAGAATCCCGAGCGTCATTGGAGTTTGCTAATTGCCAGTCAACAACCATGTTTCGAGCACGCTCCACCACTAAAGCACTAGTTTCAGTAACGTCCCCACAAACATTTTCTTCTTTTTATAAATTATAAACGAATCTGCGCATTTAGCTAAAAAAAAAGGTTATAGACTTATAGTAATACCTTTAAGTTGATTATATGGCGCCGTTTAGGGTGGGAGGCTTTCTTAGGTCTCCTACCGTAGGAGACCTCAATTTTTTATTTTTTTTATAACTAATATAATTTTTTTTAATGTGAGAATAATAGGAATGCCTATTGACCTTTAGATCGGAATTGCATGATTGAGATTAAAAGTCCCCTTTTAAACAACACATGTTCCTTGCCACATGGTATCATGTTTATATGGATTGTTCATTTTCTCCAATCCAAACACCATCCTCATATCAATACTGGTTTCATCAATCCCACCCGTCGGTGACAAAACTGGCCAATCCCTGTCGGAATCTTGTCGGAGATGAAACTCCGGCTGGGGCCGAGGAGCAGTTAGATCGGCAGAAGCAGAGAGCTAACCTGAGTTTGCTGTTTTGGAATTAATCAGTATTATTAATCAAAATTTGAATTATAATTTTAAAGTGAATCCCCAATTCCTCTTAACTCAATCGTAGCCATGAAGGACCAAGATGCACCCATCAATTTTGAAAAGAAGAACCCTGAAGAATTGAATGGAAAAAAACCAAACCAAGAACAAGATGATTTCATTCTTTTCTGCCAAAAAGAAAAGAAAAAATAAACTCCAAGTATTCCAAAAAATAATAATTCAATTCAATTGTTCATCCTACCTTACTTTCACAAACCCAGAAAATTTAAATTCAATTGCATCATTCACAAACCCAAAATCTTTTTTAACAATTTGTAGGTGTATCGTAAGCGTGTGTACCGTATCTTCTCTCTCTCCGTCATTACCCACATTCTTTGCTGTAAAATCTCGCTCAAACTCTGCAGAAGAAAAATTTGCAGAAGAGAAAGAAAGCCAAAACAGTACAAGAACAATATCATGTGGCAAGGAACATATGTTGTTTAAAAGAGGGCTTTTAATCTCAATCATTTAATTCTGATCTAAGGGTCAATAAGCATTTTACAAAAAATAAAATAATAATAATGTTCCTTAAAAAAAAAAAGGAAGGTCTCCCACAGAAAGAGACCTATACAGGTCTTCCACCGGAGACAAAGCCCGATTATATACGTATTTTCTCCATCCAGTGCCGGAACTTGATACCATTTTATGGGAGCACTAAAACAAATAAAAATATTTTTTTAATGAAAATTAAAATACTTTTAAAGGTATTGCAATTTCCCGTAAAAAAAAGGGTATAAAAAATAATATTGATTAATAAATAAATTTGAAATATTATCTTCCACAATAAACTTCTATTATTTTATTTCTTTATATAAGCTTCTTAAGAAAGATTTTTATTTTATTTTTTGCAATAAAGAAAGACCCCTTTTTAAGTTTACACAAGAACAATTTTAAAATTATCCTATCTCCATGATTTTTTAGTTGTCAATACTCTACAAAAACTTGCAACTATTACATGTTTTTAAGATTAAAATTTAATGCAATATTAATTGTTATTTTATCAATGATATACTAAACTATTCGTTGTAGAGGAAAAATATACGTAAACTTAAAATTTGTTTGGAAGTTTGAAGGGGAGAGGAAAGTAGAGCTTTGGGAAGTTGAAAATATATAGAAAAATAGAAAAATCTTATACATTCTTCCAAAAAATAATTTTTTAGATAATGATAAACTAATATTATAATTTTAATTTTAAAAATATCATCACAGCATAGATTCTATTTGAAAAATTCATAAAACCTTCTAAAACCTCTAAAACTCTTCTCCAGTACAATTCATGAATTCTCCCAAATGAGGAGGATTTTGTATTATCAATAAAAATTATCCTCAAAAACCACATTATCTCAATGTCTTCTATTTTTTCCTCTTGCTCTTTTTTTCCTTCAAAATCTTCCCCTTCTCCTCTAAACTTCCAGAGTTTTAGACTAAAATTATAAAAAAAAAAATTATAAACAGTAGTATAACAAATGATTTCCTAAAAAGTAACAAGATTGACCGATAATTCTCTAAGTAGTAGTAAGTAACTTCAACTACAACTAAAAGTAACGCAAAGGAGTATGTAAAGGACGGAGAATTGGACATGGACGGTGTTGAAGTGGACAAGTTATATTCCCAAGATGGGTTTTTACGACTTCTGCTAAAAGATAGCGTTTATTTTTTTTTAGAGATTCTTATAATATTATTAATTTTTTTATAAAATTTTTATTAAAAAATATAAATTCTACGTATCAATTTACTTTAAATAAGAGATCAAAATTGAAGATGGAAAAATAATTTAGAGACTAAAAATTGAAGAAATTTTTTAAAGGAACTAAAATGAAAAGTTGACATATTTATAGGCACCAAAAACACATTTAACCAAAGAATAATTCAATATGCATTCTCATAAATTAATTATTAACCAAGAGATAACTATTTTTAATAAAGGTAAGCAATTTGCATGATTGATCAAAGCCACGTTCGGATTTGTATAAAGCATACCCCGTACGTTATTCTCCATTCCCAAACAGTATATACTCGCAATTGCAACTTGTTCATAATAGTAATCATTAATCGTAAATTATAGATTAGAATAAAGAATCAAGAACTAATCTATAATTTATACAAGCAATAATTACAGGTCCCACAACGATCACATAAAAAATGTCATGGACGAAATTCCAAATCAGAATTATGTCACAATCCATGCCACTATTTTGCAACAAAAATGTCAAGAGCCAACCAAAAGAACGCGAATCTGATCACAAATTCATCACCCGCACTCATGTAGGAAAATTTCATTTTAAGTTGGAGAGTAAAGCATATCACTGTTTTTTTAAAAACAATAAATATCAATGGAATCTCTCAAACCAAATTGACACATGCCCAACAATTTTCTGTCATAACAAAACAAAAGGGACAAAATAATAGCGGTGATTTTGTTAACATCTGTGGAATCTAAGGTTTGACTGTAAAGTTTAAATAGGCCAGGAAAATATGCAATTAGAATATTGATGGAACAACGTATAAAGATCAAATGAAACTAACACTTAAAACTGTGTTCAATTGAAGAGGATGGAATTGAGATTCTAGGTTTTCTATGGTTTTGGAGAGAGAGAGAGAGATGAATAAAAGACTTGTGTAATTTTATTGAATGAATTGAACTACTTATTTACAAGAGTGATGAATGATATATACATCAAGTGATGTAACAAAATTGAAACAAACTTATTACTTCACATGCAAGTAACTTGAGTTAGTTACTTCAAGTGCAAGTTTCTAAACAAACTACTAAACAAAGATAAGACTAATTCTAA
>Ga0228711_1004022_pt1 | contig 22781 bp, 8 predicted proteins | sample MedpolnodulmetaG_2_FD_177996 | JGI IMG/M metagenome (GOLD analysis project Ga0228711, IMG submission 177996) | Root nodule microbial communities from Medicago polymorpha collected in Santa Monica, California, United States - brown nodules | ecosystem: Host-associated > Plants > Roots > Nodule...
TCTTACCTCTTCTTTTTTTTTTTTTAAGTCACAAATTGATTAATTTTTTGGAGCCTGATATAAAATTGATAGACAGGTTTTATTCTTCTTGTAAATAAAGGTTTGCTATTCTTACTGCAGTGCGAAGTATTACTTGTTGAGTTAATAATGTTCAATTTATTAGTCACACTAATTTTCTGCGTGAATCTGGCAATTTTATCAACACTGGTTACTTCTTATTTGCACTTGCTATTTTTTTTTTTTCCACACATCTTCCATTCATTGAAAGTAATCTTATTCGAGACTCTTCACACACGAAATATCGACGTCTATTCCAGTTGGGATTCAAACTTTTGTCTAATTCCTTGTGGGAATCTAACACAATCTGCTAGATTAAATCCCGTTGGTTGCACTTACTTAATTAGATGATCATTTTATTTAAAATCACACAATTTATTTGAGCATTAGTGCATATTACATATGATATAATAGATTTTAAAAAACTAATCAATGAAAGGGGATCTTGCTCAAGAGATAAAGAGTAGGATTCCGGCAATTGTTGGTATTTGTTAAATGGTCTTTTCGCTATTAGGTAATCTAGGCAACCCACTGCAATGAGTCAAAGAAAGGTAACCAACTGCAACCATTAGGATTCTGTTTACAAAGGAGCCGTGGTTTGCTTGCAAAAATAGGTGAGAATGACTAATTAATGGATGTTATTTTTGGGTGATAGTTAAATGCATATGGTTTTTTTTTTTTGACAAATTAAATGCATATGTTGTTTACAATGAATATCTATGTGTATATATTGTGTCTATGTATGACCATCACTCTCAAGTGTATTTTTCTCAATTGTTACATTTCAACCACACTCTAAATATCCTCTTTTTCTTTAGTATAATTTAATATCTCTTTTTTTCTCTCATATTTAATGTTGTAGACGAAACAATAGCAAAAAATAGAGGATTTCGCATAGAGAATCCATTCCCCTAATGCAAGTGGTTATTGAGTGGTGTGTGAGGGTTATAAACTCTAAGATACCACAATTATGGTTCCTAAAAAATGTAATTTGTTGTCACATTGATCATTGAATGTATCGAAATTAGAAACACATCCATATATATTTTTTTTAGGGGTCTTGCTAACCATTGTTCTCAGGCCAATGGTTAAGGAAACCAAAAGTAGTATGTTTGCATTGATTTCAACAATATTTTGACTTTTAAAAAGTTAAATTTATTACTTTTCACCGTTTTCCAATACTATATTTCTATTTTTATTCCCTTATCCAATGCCCTAGGGGTATTCTCCTTCTTTTATTAGTCATTTTGATCATCAAATATGTTTTTTATAATCAATTCGTAAAATTACTAACAAAAGCGACATTAAAGATACATTTGCAATTTCAATACATTTATAGATTACACTCGGAAGGCCTCACCCAATTATGAACTCTGCCCTTAAAATTACGTGCATATGTACGACCACATACACCTCGAATTCTATACCTCTCCACCGTAAGAGGTAGTAAATGTGATTACTGAGACCATGGTATAAATCTGAGGCCCTACCAACATTTAATTTTTTAGATTGCTCACAAATATAGAAATATGAGGTAGTTACACCTACATACGGGGCGCTACTGCGTTTGAGCGTTGACACTTCAAATTGTCTTTTTCTTTTTTTCTTTATCAAAAAAAAATGCACTCTTTTTTTCTTTCAAGATTAATCAAAGCACAACATACGTTAAGATTAATTCAAAACACGTAAAGAGAACATATTACACAAGTCATGCGTAAAATTAAGGCTAAATTACACCGGAGCCCTTTAAGTTTGAGGTTTGTAACAAAATGATTAAAGAATTAGTTTATTACAAACTTCAAACTTAAAAAACCTATGATGTAATTTAGCCTAAAATTAACGATAAACACACCTAAACCTCACATTTTAGAAACAAAAATGATTGTTTTACTCTATTTATTTTTTTGGTCAAATTATTTTACTCATTTATGTAATATACTATTAGTAGCAATATATATTATATACTTGTAAAAAAGAAAGCGTGAATATTATATAGTCACCAAATTTAGTGGCCATTGAATTATTACAAATTTGTTGAACAACTTTATACGTACGTATACCTCAATTTAAAAATGATTAGAGAGGTGATAGAAAGGTAGGATCCATGTATTTATTATGGAATTATAAAATGGTTAAAAGTGAAAAGACACTTGTTTATATTGAGGTAGAAAACAGAGAATAAACTCAGGCTTACAAATAAAAAGGCATATAAAACAGATTCAGAAACTTATTGACAGCTACATCACAGAATTTTGAAGAGAAGACAAGAGAGAAAGAATTTAACATAGAGCCGATTTTACAGACGGCCACAAACAACCATCTTTCAGCCGGCTATCACAATTCTGCCAGCACAAATTTTTCTAACCCCATTCCTTAGCCCATCCCTTTAAATTCTTCTTCACCCAAACACTATACTATAATTCATAAACATTTTTTTTTACCTTTCAAATTAATGCACCATTAATACTATATATAAATATACATCTTTGCTAGCTTGTTTCTTCAGTATACACTTCTTTTTTTCCAATGGCGAAAAAATCGCAGAAGCAAATAGAAAAAGACAATGCAAGCAATGATAACGATAATCTGAATGCAAGTAACACTGTCACCACCAAGGCAAAACGAACGAGGAAAAGTGTCCCTAGAACTTCTCCACCGCAACGCAGCTCAATATACAGAGGAGTCACTAGGTAATTTGGTCGATCATATCGTCTTGATAGTTTATTTCCTCTCTTGTATATGTTTATCTGTCACTCGTGTCGGATTAGCAATTGATACACTAACATTTGTTATTTCAAAACAAAAAAAAAATGTTACCGTCGATCAGGCACCGTTGGACAGGCCGATATGAAGCTCATTTGTGGGACAAGAATTGTTGGAATGAGTCTCAGAACAAGAAAGGAAGACAAGGTAATTTCATACTCTTTTCATTAGTTTCTTTTTTCAACATTAATTGATCAATATATGATGAAGTTCGCTAATGTTTTAACTTCTTTTCATGTGGCATTTCAATTCTATGGTGGTGATCTTTGTAATTGATCGTTGCAGTCTACCTTGGTACGTACATATGTTTAAATTTGCATATATTATTTATCATCATCACAATGAAATGAAACCAAAAGAATCATTTAGGTACTTAGTATTGAGCTTGATGTTAAAACTTCAGGTGCTTATGATAATGAGGAGACGGCAGCACATGCTTATGATCTAGCAGCATTGAAATATTGGGGTCAAGATACCATTATTAATTTTCCGGTACTTTCTAAACCACTTTTATTAATATGCATCCAGGATTTATTAATTAGTTCAGAGGATAAAAATAATAAATTGTCTTCAAATCACAGCTATCAAACTATCAGAAAGAACTAATTGAAATGGAGAGTCAATCAAGGGAGGAGTATATTGGATCCTTAAGAAGGTATTAATCAAGCATGATTTCTTTCATTATATATATCAGCAAGAATAATTTTGCAAATATTAAACATAGCTTATTTTTAATAAAAATTGCAGGAAAAGCAGTGGATTTTCACGGGGAGTGTCTAAATACAGAGGTGTAGCAAGGTATATATTTGCTAGTTCTTCTTCTTAGAGACTATATATACATCAAACCGATCAACTTTTGCTTATATTTAAGACCGAACAAAAGTGTAATATTAAGAATCAATTTTTTTACTCAATTAAGAATCAATTTAAGGTTTAATGATTTCGCTTTTCCATTAATGTTCTAGACATCATCATAACGGAAGGTGGGAGGCACGGATTGGCAAAGTTTTTGGCAATAAGTATCTTTATCTCGGAACATATGGTAAGCTCAAAATCATTGTCTCTAATTCTCTTAGCAAACAATGAAATAAACACCTTTTCTTTTACTACAAAATGAAATACGTACGTACATGTGAACCCTAGTGATGTACGTATAAATGCTCGTATGGTGCGTAAAATGTTCTTTACTACTATAATTATCATTAGTAGTTAAATAGCTAGCCAGGTACAACTATCTAAATTTAGGTAGGTGTATACATAATAACCTTTTTTTGTTTCAAAGTTCAAAAGAAAATGATTTTATAATTATTGTAAACAAAGACCTTAGAAAAGTGTCATTCAATTCATTGCTTCCATTCATTGACCAATTCAGTTATTACTCCATAGCGTGGCTTTGCATGGGTCATGTATGGCAAAATAATATCAATCACATGTACTCACATTCAATGGGACATGAATCACATGACATTGAAAATGGTTTTGTACTTATACAAAGTTCAACTAATCAATCTTGCAGCTACCCAAGAAGAAGCAGCTACAGCTTATGACATGGCAGCTATTGAATATCGTGGACTTAATGCTGTTACCAATTTCGATCTCAGCCGTTATATTAAGTGGCTTAAACCCAACAATAACAACAATGATGACAATAACAATTCCAATATTAATCTTTGTGACATTAACTCTAACAGTAGTACCAACGACTCAAACTCTAATGAAGAATTGGAATTTAGCCTCGTGAACAATGAAATATCACTCAATAATTCTATTGACGAAGGCACGTTGGTTCAATCTCGACCAACTAGTGCCACGTCAGCCCTAGAGCTTTTGCTTCAGTCATCTAAGTTTAAGGAAATGGTGGAAATGGCATCAATGACTTCCAATGTGTCAACAACGTTGGAGTCTGATCAGTTGTCACAATGTGCATTTCCCGATGACATTCAAACTTACTTTGAATATGAAAATTTCAATGATACCATGTTGGAAGACCTCAACTCCATTATGCCTACGTTCCATTATGACTTTGAAGGTGCTGAGGTTTTATAGCTCAATTCTAAAAAGAATTTGGAAATGTATGTTTTATTTATTATTTTTTTAATTTTTTCATTACGTTATTTATATAAAGACCGGTACTCTTTATAATTTAGTTAATTAGGATTTAAGCTTTTAGAGGAAATAAGTTATTGTTTTGACAAAAATCAAAGTTGAACCAATTGTATTGAATTTGACTGTATCATGAATATTAACCCATACAATAGACATATGATATGATCAAGATGAAAATTAACGAATTGTTGGAGAATTTAATTTCTAGTAGTATCAGAAACGAACCACACAGAAAACATAAATTAGTAAAAGAAATTTGTGCGAAAAAATTGAGAGAGAAAAATGTGAAATTTATCTCTAAGTTCGTCACAAGAATTAGAGAGTAATTAATTTTGTTCAGTACGCCAATGCCTCTCTCAATAATGTGTGGAAAATGATTTCATTTTTTCTTTTTAGTACTGCAACGTCTCAACCCAAATCAATTGGCAAGTAACCAAATTATATTGTTTTTTAGTGCAAATTCGTCATTAGATTTTAGTTGGTAGATTAGAGATATGATCCTCTCCTTCTTCTCACTCACTCCTTCTACAAGTTGTTTCTATCTCTCTCAAAATTTTAGAGAGAAGATTAAGAGAGAAAAAAAAAATCAAGAGAGAGACAAGATCAAGAGATAGGAGGTAGGAGAGAGTGATCAAAAGGAGAGGATCCAATTTAGATAGATTAGTCCCTCGAGCTTTGTTGGTTTAAGTTTTACGTTAAAGTTGTGTTTTACTTCATTTCAAACAAAACAAAATTGATTTGACCTGAAAATGGATTTTATCAAACTTGCGATCCAAATGTAAACAAAATAGGCATTTTACATGTAACTTTTTTTTTTTGACGAAATCCTAAATGACATTTTTTTTGGCTGAACACCCTACACATGTTTAACGGATGTGGATCTTCTCCGTCACTTTTCGCTCCTTCCCTCTTCTAACTCTCTATCTCTCTTCATTAAATAATAGAAATATAATGAAAAGAGAGAGTGAGATTAAGAGAGAGTCGAATAATTAGGAGAGAGAAAATGAGAGAAAAGTGAAGGGAATAATCTAATTTGATGTTTAACTTGACACTTGAGTAACCTATCAATATTATTTTTTGTGTGGTAACTTATCGACGTTGGAGTCATCTGCACATTGATGAATGATTGTGAATTTCCTTTCCCATCTTCATACTTCTCAGATAGTCCTAGTTTGCCTAAATTTTTAAATCTAGACAAACTCGGATAAACAAGAAGCTTCAGAGAAGTGTGGGGTGAAAAAAGAAACTGTGTGCCTTGAAGCTCATGATGGAAAATGATTGATATCACGGCTTCCATTTTCTTCACAAGAGCACAATTGAAACATCTCTCTACTTTGGACATTTACCATTTCACATCTAATTTAATTTAGGTTTTAGTCAAATTTGAATCACAAACAAATCAAGGGCTTAACATTTACTCAACATATTATTATATTTTGAATTCGGAATAGGAGTTGTCACTATTGCACGCAGTCAACATCTTGGATGATCAAGTTCGAATAAGGTTCAAATTTTATGGAAGGCAATTTTTTTTTTTAATATGGATTCTCGAGGTTGAAAATACCTCGAGAATTTTACTTACTTTAAATCCAAAATTTTGGATTAGTAGCGCTCATCCCTGAAAAATCAAAGAGTTCATAATATTGGTCTTGTAACTACATGTTTAGGGTTCGAGCGCCGTTGGTGACATTTAAGAGACATAAAATATGTAAATTCTTTTGTAAATATTCTTTAACATTTAAGGTCTTCATTATTTTGAAATAGAACATCTTCCTCTCACTAGGAAACGGCACTCCACCTTTTCTTGCATTGCGAGGTGGCGAGTTTGGTTTGGCTAAAAGTGATGAGGTGGGTGGGTTGTTGGTTCCCAATCCCGCCAAACCTCTTTGTTCATTGGGAGTGTTGGTGGGAGAGATAAAAAGGTTACCAAAGGTTTTTGGTTAATTTGACATACCACCATTTGGGTGATGTGGATGAAGAGAAATGACAAGATTTTTAAGGGGATTAACTTTGATGTGAATGAACTGGTGGAAGAAATTAAGGTGTTGTTTTGGAGGTGGATGTTAGAGAGGACTCACACCCCGTCTTGTCTTTTTTACAAATGGTTTGGAACCCAAGACTTTGTCTTGAGAGATAACGGTATTTGTAGGAGGTCCCGCTGTTAGGGAGTGGGGAGTTTTTCTGCACACCACTATTTGTTCCTGTCATGGATTTCTATTACTTGTACGGCTGCCTTTTTGACAGTTTACTATGTTATGGATTATTTGGTTTCTTTGGTATTCTATTAGTATCCATTTTATTAGGAATGGGGAAGTTAGTACTGTTTTGCTAGGGGTGATCTTAGTGGTGTTGCGTGGGAGTTCTTTCTGTGGCGTGTTTCTTGGCTTCCTGAGATGCCTTGTTTTTGGATTGAGGCGTGGGTATGCGGTTGGTGTATTGGCCGTCCGTATACTCCGGCCTCATTATTTTGGGTTGTTTCGGGGTTTTGTTGTTGAGAGGTATTCTATATATTTGCGGCACCATATTGTATTATCTTGTTTTTTCCGCGAGTTTTTATGCGTCTTGCATTTACTCGATCAGAATAATATTTGTTGTTTCAAACAAAAAAAGAACATCTTCCTCTCACTCAAAAGTGTCATCTCAAAAAAGTTTAAAACCACAATATTATGGCCTTGTGGGTCATTGAGGTGCTTTAATTTCGCAGGCCACCTTTACACCTTACACTCTAGTTTTCTTCTCACATTACTTTCACCTTTATTTATGTGGTTATTTATGAGATAAAAGCTTCTCAACTAGAATCGTGTGATATGAGAGATTCCTGAAATGTATTCAAGCCTATCTTGGCTTAGGAGTTGTCCTACTTTTCTCCTTAGGGACTCCCTTTCAATTTCTTCCCCCTTAGAAAAAGCCACTCCTTATTCTACTTTTCTCATATCTGACTTCTCCTCCTAAATTTTGTCTCTTGCTGTTCACTATCATCATGTCATGATCCTATTTTACTATGAACTTTCAATCCAAAATTTTGATTTCAAGTAAATTCGTTACTTTGTCAAATTCCGTCCTGCTCATTCACTATCATATTCAACATTACGTTTTAAATATTTACTAAGGTTAAAAAAAAAATTCCTCTAAAAATATAACAAATTTTGAATTTTATCCCTTAAAAATAAAATGAAATGATTTCATCGTCACAAATTTATAAATACCAATCTATATTATATGAGTAAGATGAATTTTGCATTATCTACAAAATAGTTTTTATCATCGGAATAATGTGAAATATGATAGACCTTATTGATCTAATAAAAGAAAACACATTTATACACAATGCAAAACTATTTTACTTGTACACATTCGACAATCATTTATTTGTGTTAAACATCTTTAGAATAATGATGAATTTGACAAAATCATGATAGTATATTTCGTGTGATATTGTTAAACTCTAAGGTTTACTTTTTGCAAACTAACTCACACTATAATTTTATTAAACTCGTGGAAAATTCAATCATACACTGCCATCCTAAAATATCAATAAAATATTAATTACATTATTTTTTTTAAAAAAATAAACTCGCAGCGTAAGAAAATGTCACTCACCACAGCTCGTGGCTCTATTTATTCAATCTGAGAACCAACAAACAAGTATTGTTTAAGAAAAAAACAAAGAGAAGAAAGATCAATAGATGCATTCACCATAGAACCGTGCAACTCCATAGTACCTTTAAACCTTTTGGGATTCCTTTGTCAAATAACAAATGCTGCAAATTGATACCACTATACACTCACATGTTTTGAGATTTTCATAAGTGGATATACAGTTATGAGTTAATCTCCTTGCGATGAAAGATCTCAAAGAATTAATATTAGAAGATCAAATAAAACATTCTTATAAGATCGGTTGATTACGATGGAATGAAAGCCACAATTGTTATGCTTAGATTGGTGGAATAAGATGGAATGAAATGAAACAGTAAGTAATTAGATTTCATTGTTAGGATTTAAAAAAATTGAACGGAGTGAAATAGAACATTTTAACTAATTCCATACCATTCAATATTTGAAAGAAGTGGAAGTTATTGGAACTCGATTGGGAGGTTAAAATTTGCCACTCCTATCGCGAACCTAATCACTGTGTGTTGCCTTTGCTATGATGGTGATAATCACTGGCGACTCTTTGAGCCATGTCTTGCTCAAACCAGCCAATTGTTTTTTGCTTATGTAGCTGGAGATTCTACTCATCGATTAATTCCTTTCTTTTCAAATTTTGTGAATTTCTAATCTAATAAACCCTTCTAAGTTATAAATATGATAGCCAACCTTAAATGTGTGGAGTTGAGCTATGTTAAACCAAGTTTTTTAATAAATAAACTACTTTAATTTTTTAAACAATGCATAAAAATATGGTTAATTTAGTTAGTATGAAACAACCGATTGTTTCATGATTGTAATTATGTGATGGATTAAAAAGTCCCTCAAATTTTTCGCCATTTCATAAAAATATCCAATAAAAAAATACAATCCTAACGAAGTATACTAAAAAAAAGATATTCATAGAAAAATTACAACTAATTGATTGAACAATTTTAAGGGTTTATTGATCTATCATAAGTTAATTAACTAAAGAGTGCAATTTGAAAATTGCTCTTCTCGTTTTGTTCATTCCCATCCTGGATTTCCAGAAATAACCCCAACATGAGTTAAGTCTCGTTCAGTACCATCATGAGTTATACACTGAGTACTGCTAGGGGTGTTTATGGGTGGGTTTGGGCTGGGTTTGGTCAAACCCAAAATCAAACCAAATAGGGTACTCCGGTTTACGTGAGGTAAAATAACCACCCGTTATACTATTGGGTGGGTTTTGGCAAACCCACTAATTTTTGGGTTGGGTTGGATTGGGTAATGGGTTACCCAACTTATTTTTCTATTTTTTAAATATTAAATGACTAAATGGCAAGTTCTCATAATTTTGTTTTAAAATAGTACTCTACTTTTTAATTTTCATAAAAAAATGTTTAACTTATTTTACTATAATTTTATGCATCATAGAATATCTAATAATAAACTTCATCATAAAATACTTGCAACAAACTAAAGTTGCATGACATAAAATTGCATTAGTATCAAAGTAACCAAAAAATGCAACATATTAATTTGTAATTCTAGTATGTTTTGATTTTAAATATATAGGGTACAATGTGTATGTTTTAAAAATACAACTTTTTTCTACCCTATGAAAATAAAGATAAAAAAATATTAACATTATTGGGTAAGTGAGTTTTTTTGGGTTTGAGTCTAGTTTTACCCGAGACCTATTTATTTTATTTATTTTTATGGGTTTTCCATTTTTAGAAATCATACCACCAAATTACCCAACTCATCCCTTTTTTTTTGGGTTTTTTGGGTGAGTTTGACTGGGTTTTCTGGGTTGACCCAACCTCTGAACACCCCTAAGTACTGCTATGCTAACAGACAACATTTATTGCTTCTAACCAAGCCATTAATGATTCGTAATCTATATACACTCGTAATTGAGTCAGATTAAACCAATTCAACGACTTAATTCACTCATAATATTCATCATTGCATAATCACTCATAATTGAACCAAATTACACAAATTCGTCATAACATACACAATCCACAAAAATTGAATTTCATTAAAAGTGCAACGTTACAGATTTTTTTCCGAACATATTACAATTCAATGGAGCGGACACAGAGATGTAAGATATTGTTTTCAACCATCAACCTAGACATGTAATCTACATCACCATCATCACGATAACTTTTGGAAAATAAACGATCTTTCAACTGTCTTCATCTTTATCCGCCGCCAGATTCACGCATGACACATGTATAGATACATGAGATGTTCTTTGATTTTCACCAAGATGGATAAAATATCTGTTAAGTTGTGCCTTCAACTCATCCAACTTGTCGATGGGGGTTAAAAAAACCTCAATCGTCCTCTTGAAGGCAGAGTATCAGACATGAGCTTCAACTTCAATGTATGCATCTTCAAACATGTTTCACTTCACACAAGTTTATGGAATAACAAGCACAAGAATAAAACCAAATGAAAGATAAAATAAATAGTTGAATAATTAGTGACATATTTTTCTAAAATGTGAGCAATAATAATAACGAATAAAATTGACGATGTTTTGTCCATCACGCAAAACAAGAAATGAACGCAACATGAATTATCTCACACCAGCTTTCAACATAAGTTAACTCAAGTTCAATAGAACCAATGTGATATTAACTCACCTTGATGTTATGTTAAAAAGTTTGGGGTGGGAATAAGCAAAACTGATAAGACAAAAAACAATTTTCTTGCAATTTAGGCTAACTCAAAATATGAGGATATTGGACAGGCCCATTAGATAGGGCCAAAATTGATAGGTCTACAAACTAAAGGTAAGAGAGTTACAAAAAAACAAAAGAAATAAAAGAATAAAAAGGTAATCCATAAAGACAGGATTGGAATTACGGTGATTGACGAAGGCTAAGTGTGGAATGAAGAAAAGGACGACAGAGGTTGCTTGCGCAAATCTAGCTAATCTGGTCTTCTGGGGCTACCAAACCAATTAATAAGAGAAGAAAGAAAAAGAGATTAAAAGCAGCATTGAAGTGTATGTAGAAGCTTAACCCAAACCTGGCCAAATCCAAAGGGAAAGCAAAGGTAGTAGAATAGAAGAATTAAATAAACTCCCCAATGCCATACCCTAAACCGTACACACACAAAAAAGCATTCACCAACCATTCATTTTTTCTAAATTTATTTTCTTCTTTACATTAAATTATTATTACTAGTTAGCAACCAAGACCACATTACATTTTAAACATTATGTTTGGACAGACAATCAAAGTGGGACAGCCATTGTGCAGAGAGTTGCAGTAAGCTTCTTGAAAAAACAAACACCCTTTTCAATACATCCACATTTCTTGCCTTCTTCTCTTACGACAATTCTTCTTAGTTTCATTCAACCTCTATAGAAACAAACATGCACCCCCCTTCTTTTCATTTTCACACCCTCCTTCACTTTAATACTATCAACTTGTGATGGTGGTAGGGTACCGTTGGAAGAAGTTGAAGTTGAAGTTGAAGCTTAAGCACAAGTACAAGATGGTGATGTCTTTGCCTGTGGCTGCAACAACTTATGAGATCCAACAATGTTTCATATTTTACTGCAGATTTCTTCTATGGAAAATGGGTCTTCTTAGATTCTTCTTATGTCAAAGACGGGGTACTCAACTACCGAATGTGTACTTGGTCTTCTTCTTCTTCATCATCTTATGTTGTTGTTTTGCTTTTTGATTATCATTATGATGTTGTTCTTGTACGTTGTTGGTGATATTGGCTACACGGCTCAATCTGTTAGCTTAGTGATACTGGAATTAATTAATCGTTGTTATTGTTAATTATTGTTTTTTTTTGTTCAATTTATTTTCTGTTTGTTTGTTACCGTTGTTAATATGCAATGAGTGATTATTGTTATAATTATTTTACTCAAAGTAGTGATCATTTTGATTAATTTTATTTTGTCAAGTAGGAGCGTAGATAGAGTTTCATCTTTGGATGAATAAGTGGAGAATTCCATATTTTAAATTAGGCTCCGCAGTGATCATTATTGTGTTTTGGATTGGGTGAAATTATTAAGTACCATTTTAAACAATTATTCCATAATTCAGTTTGTCAAAAAAAATTAATTAATTAAGATTAAAAAAAAATATTATTATTTTAGTAAATACTTTTCACCTTTGTGCCTGGGTCTTGTCTTGAATTGAAGGCCAAATTTCTAGGGGGAAAAGAAAAGAAAAAGGGAAGAAGGAGACATTTCATTTTCTTCGTTGGAGAAGGGGCTTTGGGTTTCTACAATATTTTGCAGTAAATAGGGATGCACCTAATGGTGTAGGATTTGAGTCAGTAATGCTTTAAATTTGGAGGGTCCCTTTGAGGTACAGACTACACAGACACTTCAACATCCAAACACTGTTTTATTACCGTTTCATTTTTATTGTCAGCCTTTATATCTGTCTCTTTTACTCTATTTTATTGGGCAACGTGGGGCTTCGTCATCATATATTCATTTCCTTCATATTAGTAGTAATTAATATCTAAAGGCCTTTAATGGAAACTCCCTTAATTATACTTCACCGGGTTCAGTTACTCTTCACTGAATCCATATGGCTATGGTTTCATTCATTTTTGGAAGAGGGTTTTCGAAGGATTTTGGAAGGGTTAATATTTTTTTTAAAAATCAAAGAATATGATAATGATCTTATAATACTTCATTCATATTTAATTGATTTTAAATTTTTTTATAATATTTGTAATTTATAATATATGTAATTTTAAAAAGAAAACATACCTTATTAATCTTGTCTTAGTAGTAGGTGCGGAAAATCTAATTGATCGAGAATTTAGAAGATGAGAGCTTCGGAAAACAAGGGAAGAAGAGGTGTAAAGAATAGAGTCTTGAGATTCATTTGGTTTCTTCTTCGTAATACAAAGTCTCAATTTGGACACATAAAAAATGCATCAAAGGTGCATTTTAGAGGTCATAAATAAATTCTTCAAAACTTTTTATATTTATGATACCCACAAAATAAAAAACATATTAATCAAAAACATTATCTTATCATTCTTTATATTACTCTTTCAAATAAATAGGGGATTTTTTTATCTTTTTCTCCTCCAAAACTCTCCCTTCGCTTCAAACTTTCAAATCACTTATTTATTTTAAACAAATGAAGAGGATCCTCACTCTATTTGATAAAGATTTAATATATCAGTCGAGTTATGCTACTTATCGCAAAGGAAAAACTCGCGAAATCATCACGAAGCGTGTAACATAGTTAAAATGGTATTGCGGCAAAAAATGCAAAATTAGTGGAAATCAGACGTAACAATGATAATAGGTAACTGAAATAAATTTTACTTCAAAAAAAAAAAGGTAACTGAAAAATTTGTACAAAAATTATTAAATTAAAGTTTGTAGTTATTTTTAAGCTACTTTTATTTTATTTTTTATTTTTTATTTTTTTTGTCAAGTAGCTTAATGGCTAGAGCTCACACAATTAAATTGTGGAGAAGTAGAGTGTCCGGGGTTCGAACTCCGGCTCCTGCATATAATATGCAATATCCCTATCAACTGAGCTAAGCTCACGAAATATTTTTTAAGCTACTTTTATATTATGTATATATTATTACAATGGTTGAACAAAATAATTATATAAATTATAATTAGCGGTCTCACAATGTGTCGAGCATGTGAGGCCGACTCATTTAACCTACGATTTTAAGTGAATGTGTTGAAAATAAAACCCAACTACTCATTTTATTTTATTTTTTCCTTCTACCTTTGAGTTTATTTTAATGGTGAGTGTATTTTGTTTGTTGGAGAAACTTAAACTATCTTGAGATTATGTTGGATATAATTCAACCTAGACTTTTAGCGGTTATTGTTGGAACACTCCTTTATTTTTAAAATATTGTTTTTAATTATTGAACGGAGCATAAACAATTTAGCCGATTATTTAGTAGCTAGTGTGAATAAATTCTTTCTAGCTGGCACATTTATAGCTTTTTGCCTCGATTCATTCTTCCATGAACAGTTGAAAAGAAAGTTTATCAAAATTTAGGATTAATAAATCGAATAATTGAAAATGATTCTTGAAATTAACGAATTTGTGATTCCCAAATACCCAACTGATTTATTAATTTTTTATAACGTATTTTATTTTTCTTTAACAAATAAGAGAGTAGTTGTTGCCATTTTCTTAGAATTATATGTAAACCCCTTTGAGATAAATAGTGTGTCATTTTTATTGAAAATTCACGATGATTGATTAATAGTGTCATTTCTTACAATGCTTATTTTGACCGGTGTATCCGCTAACTCCTCGAGGGACAATGCGAGCATTTAAATTTAACAACGGTTGGCTCGCCTTGCCCCGCTCCGCTTTTGATGGGTTAATCGTAGGACTAGCCAAAACGAGAAGTGCTGACAAGTTTTGCCACCCCTAATTAATACTCCTAGTCTATGAATGGATGTCTTTGAAAGTTGTTCATAATGTAAATCTATCTAATCTACGCCAAATAAGTTCTTAGCATACTTTTGGTCTTGAAATTTCTTTTAATTAAAAACTTTATGATTATGGATAGGGTAGTTCCTACTTCGTTGTTGCTATGCTATTTCGGCGCTTAGTATGAATTTGTGCATTTTATAAGTATTGTCCAAATCAATGTTGTGGTCTTAAGTTGAAGGTGTGGGTAGGTGATGGTGGGTGAGGTGACATCCAACACCGCAAGTAGTGTATTATTGGGTTTCAAAATATTGAAACTGTCCCTCCAAAAGACCCTGTTTTGAGCACAATCACACAACATTATTATTTTGCTTGCATAGTGAAGTAACTGGGCAAGAAAAACAAAAAGACGAAGACAAGACAAAGAAAGTTGAGCTACGAGTGACGAATGCCTCTTGGTTTATCTGCAAGTGTCTTATCAATTGTGCTCCTCAATGCTCCTCAATGCTCCTCTTTCCCCCCTTCCTTTTAATTTTAGTATGCATGTGAAAGTATGGTTGTTCAGACTTCAGAGAACCATTAAAAGGTATAAAGGGAAAAAAAGAAGATCAAAGAAGGAAAGAATGTGATTCTTCCTCACGATGGAAGGATCCTATGAGTATTAGAATTGTGGGAGGTGTTAAGCTTCCGAGCACTCATTTTCAGAGAAAGTAATATATCTTATGCAGGAGAAAAAAGGAAGAATGATTAAATATAGAGTCTTGTTAAAGGATACGCTCGAACGGTTATTAAGAAATCCAAAAATATAATTTATGTTTTAGAAAAATATAAACCGTCATTTTTTATCAAATGATATAATTATATTATTTTTTAATAAAAATTTACTTTTTTTTGGGACTTGATCAATGCCTCTTAAACATTGTTTAACATTTCTCCGTAAATATATTATACCTTTAGTTATTAAGTTTATTATCAATATAAAGTTTGTTTGAGTGTAGTTCAAAGTTTGTTTCAATGTAGTTCATGTTTTGCTCTTATATTGACTATTATTTTTGGAAAAATATATCAACTAAAATTGAACAAATTTAGGCTTAATTACACTTTTTTTAGTCTTTATTATTTGAGATAAATGCAATTTTAATCCTCTAGATTATTTCCTTAGTAATTTTAGTCCATCGATTTTTAAGTTAATGAAATATGCTCGTACCATAAATTTATTGCACATAAGTTCGTTAAATTTCATTTTATTAAAATATTTGGGGTTCAATGATGGATTTGGGATATATAATTCTTAAAAATCGTGATTGGGCCTAACATAACCCCACAAAATTGGCTTGTGAGGTGAGGATTTTCCCCACTTATAAACATATTGTCAAACCATCTCTTATCTAATGTGAGACTCTTTAACACACCCCATCATGCCGATGATTGAACATCTGGAGCGTGGACATAAATGGTGGGTGCCCCGATAATGAAAACCTGATAGCATGTGACTCAACGGATTTTGAACGAGACTATGATGTCATCTCAGAAATCGTGGTTGTGCTTAACACAATCTCACAAAACCGGTTTGTGATGTGAAGATTGCTCTCACTTATAAACACATTGTCAGATCATTTTTTATTCGATGTGAGACTCTTTAACAATAATAAAAGCAAGAGTTAAGGAGTTCAAACTTACTTGGTAAAATTAAACAATCAATTGTCAATTAAATCAAATCCACTTAATTTAATAATATCGACATGGCAATAAAGTTAGGTAAATCTATTTTTTTTTGGGTGTAAATCAGGTATCTTCTGCGCGCAACTACAAAGACTAATCCCTCGAGCACTGTGGGACCCAAATGGACGGCAAGCTCTCCCTAAGAGTTTTAACGTTGCTGCATGCCCAAGACTGGATTCGAACTCATGACCTTAGTTAAGCTAGAAGAGACTCGTTCCATCTCAACTAAGTGCTCTTGGGTAGTTAGGTAAATCTATTTACAGTTAGGTATTATTGACAAATTCATTTGATTTTTTTTTTAAAGAAGACAAATTCATTTGAAGATCTAAGTTGAGTTGGAGATGCTCTAAGAATTTAATCAAACAATATTACTGTTTTTCCTAATTCTGTATATCATGGTTTACGAAACTTTTTTTTTTTTTTTTGTGTTTTGTGTTTTTATTATTTTTTTTTTTTTTTTTTGGTATAGTGGTTTACGAAACTTTTTTTTTTGAGTAATGATATTTGAACAATCATTTGGTACAACTTTTGTGACAATTTCTTTTTTTTCTCTTTTCATTGGTCGAAAACAATGGAGAGAGAAAAAGGAAGAGAGAGAATAATATAATAGTGCGAGTATGAGAGAGAAAGTTGTCAAAAAGTTGTCACAAAATGGTTGTACAAATATCATTTCTCTTTTACTTTTGACAAATAATTTACGTAGCTCGGTCTTGATGAGTCCAACTAAACTAAAGATCAGAAAGAAATATGCCAGTAAACTTTGCACCATAGGAAAAAATGTACATTCTAATTTTATTCATCACTTATTATAAAGATACTTTTTTTTTTCTTTTCATAATTTGAGCATGAGGTGTACAAAGCCAACACAAATAGAGCAAACACCAAAACTCATAGCGAACTAAGACATCCTAATGAGAATCCTCTCAAAAAAAACAAAAACATGCTAATGAGAAGCAAAAATTAAATCATAAATTTTGTGTATGTTTAGAATCACGGTAAATTTGATGAATCATGTTACCAACTCATATAAATCAAGATGACACGGGAAATTTCCTCAGCTAACCTTTAATCCAAACAACCAAGTTGAAGGAGAAAAATAAAATTTAATGTGGATGGGTCTTCAACTTTTCCTTTAGTTCTCAGCAATGCTATTTAGAGCAATACAAATCATCTCGACGGATTCCCGAATATTTGGCAACAGTTGGATTTGTTTTCTTTATTGGAATACATGGGTTATTGAAAAAAGGAGGTGGTGCCACATGGTTATTTTGCACTAACGAGATAATCTCGTGAGATTTGTTTTCGGGAACTCTAACATTTTCCTAAATAAGATGGTTTATTTTTTTGACAAACATATAATAAAATGATTTTTTTCTTTTTGACACGGTAAGATGATTTGTTATTACATGTGGACTAAAGCTTTTGTGAAACGAAGCACGAAATAGATTACTCATCCTGTGTAGCTCATTACTTTAGCTTTTTCTTTTTAATATGGAAATTACTTTAACCTTTTGTATACACATATAGTAAAGTAGCATAGTATTTTCTTTGGTTGAAATTTGCATAGTTTAATTGTAAGCTGGATACAATACATAAGGTAAGGTAGGGCCGGTTGCATGATCCCATCAATGACAAATTTAAACATTGTACTTTGTAGTTTGTACATTGTCTTCTCTTCATAATGAGCTCGTCACCTGTATTTCTTTTTGTTTCAGTTTTTTGTACCGGTAAAAACAAATATATATGTTGTAATGTCTATCAAAGTTTCAACTTTGCAGTCAGGTGAGCTCACGTGACTTTAAAGTAAATAAATTAAAGAAAAGTCACCATATTATAACTGGATTTGTGAGCTGTGGCAGAGTTTTCCTTTTTCTCCTTTTCTTTTCTTTGTTGAAAAGCAGTGGCAGTGTTCAAAGTTATGTAAATGTGTACCGCCATTGTTTATACTAAATTAAATAATTAAAAAGAGGACTTTGAGATGCAAACCGTAATGTAGGCTTAGTTCTCTTTTGATCAATGCGAATCCAAACGATCCTTCAACTAACTATAACATTCTAACGAGAAGCAAAAACTAATGCTAGATTTTGTGTATTTTTAAAATCACGGTCAATTTGATGAAATCATAATGCTAACATAATTTGATGAAATCATAATGCTAACCGGAAAGTGTATTGACCACTACTTCTAAATCAACGTGAAACTCGATCTTATAAAGGCTACAAGATTGAGCTAAATTCAAGCTCATCAAAGATCTACCGTTGAAAATTTAGGTTTTATCATGTTCAATAATTATGAATCAATAGCAGAAGCAGACAAAATATTGAACATGATTATGATTGGATCTACGACATGTTTGATTTATCAAGGATATTAAGAAATAAGGTATTAGGAATATCTGAATAAAGCTTTAATGGCAGTCCTTCGACAACAACCGTAAAGAAGAGGTGATCTGAAACAAACAACAAGGGTTAGCGACAGCTGATTTGCTTCTTCCTCAACCGGTACATTTATGCCTCAAATTCTCTTCAGATGGGGAGAAGAGAGAGTATTTTCGTGTACGATGTATTGAGGACCATAACCTGTTTTATATTGCATGGCCATTAGGGTTTTCCATTATTCCGTTAATGGGTCATCCGGACATCCACTCATTGGGTCCATATCAACTAATTAAATATTTAATTAATTACCCAATTAGAAATCTAATAGCCTTGTTACTTAATTTGATCACTAATCAATTAAAATTCACAATTGATAAATAGTTAATATAATTATTATTATTACGATATTTGCCCACATAATGATATCAGAATATAATTAAATAATAAAATATTCCAACATCCGCCGCATACGCAATGACGGATCTTCTCTTAAAACTACAGGAGCCCTGACATCCCCCCGTTTTTCTATATATACCATATCTTGCATAAAAGTTTCACAATTTTTCCTCTGTCACAGTGGATAAGGAGGTTGCGTTTCTTCAGGATGTCACGTGTTTGAATTCTAACTCGTCTTTTTGTATATTTCTATTATATTTTTAATATTTTATTAAAAAAACGTTCTTGTGGGGGAATCGAACCCGCAACCATGCACTGGATTCAAGCAAAAGTAAACCATCAGATAATTTTTTGAAACAGCCTAATGTATATTCCATAAACTTTTGGCATCTCCGAAAAAATAACTAAAATCCGTCACTGTACATACGTCCTACACGGATAACACTTGTGTACCATTAAGGTGTCAATGTTATATAACATTGGCCAATAGGAATGTGTCACATATTTTTTTAAAGAGTGTGCTACGTGGCACACCTTAATTAGTTAATGTTATATAACTTATGATACACAAGTGCTATCCTGTCCTACACACCCTCGGTCTCTTCCAAAAGCCACAAATCCATTCAACATTCTCCTCATGCGGTGTGTTGAAATAGAAAAAGTGATTATCCATACATTGTCTTACATGCTTTGCGGCATAAAACAAGTACTTCCTTTGTCTCTCTATTAAGTTACCCTCCCATTTTGCCCTCGCATTAATTAATATTTTTTTTAATTACTTTTTTTTTTCTTTCTCCTATCTAGTAGTCTAGTGGCTAGAGCTCACACAATTAAATGTGAAGAAGTGGGATATTCGGGGTTCGAACTCCGGTCTCTGCATAAAATATGGGACATGACAACGCTCAAGGGGACTTTTATTTCTCTTTTTTTGAAAGAGCTTTTACGGTAAATTGCAAATTACTAAACAGTTTCATTAAATGATAATTCATTTACCTATTGGTTCAAAGAACAAGTGTACGATGATTTTTCTCATGTATGGTAGCAGAATGAAGCATGAAATAATAAGCTCTAATAATTTCAAACCAGAGATTGAAAAGATCTATATATAGAGAGACACTACAAAGGAAAGGTAGTCCAGTGTGCAGACCTTAATTTAACCAGGCTGGTCTTTTACAGCCAGCTGCAGGCTGCAGCCCATATGAATGATGCACTTGCAAATAGGCCACCCCACCCCACCCCCCTGTGCAGTATACGTAGTACCACTCAATTTCTTTTGACTAGAGTACATACTATAATACTATATCAAAATTAACAAAAGCGTTTCCATGAAATTAATAAGAACCCCACCATAGATCTCCATATTTGGGAGTTTTGGCCTTTTAACACTCTGTGTCTAAACTCTAGACTGCAATACACAGAAGCTTAATTGGTAGGGGGAACCCACATGCAAGGTGTAATACAATCAAAAGACATTACTTCCTAATGATTTTTGCCATTTTCTCCTTCTTAGAAGTTGATGACTCCTTATGAAGGTTCCTATTCACCTTATATAAAATTGACTCATTATGTAATGCCTGATTTTTTTGTGCACCTTGTATTTTTAAAATGTGTTGTCAAAGAGTGTTTATCAAGCATTTTCTAATTTTCTTAATCCTTATATTTTTGCATATGTAAGTTAAACCACGGGCACATTATACATATATACATAATATTTGGATAAACAATTGAACTCGTGAAATTCCGTAAAAAAAAATTGAACTCGTCAAATTAAACGTTTGGATCAAATAAAGTCAAATTAAATAGGTAACATGTATTTATAAGAAAGAAAGGATGCACAATGCCAACAATATTCACTTATCACTAAAGATAGATGATTCTTTTTCCACATAACTCCGTCGTAGGATTATTTTGGACTAAGCAAATAATGTTTGTTTATGATGGAAATTAAGAACTACCACGTAGGTTGGAATAATGAAAATTGACATGTTTATAAGTGGTTGAGAGTTTGAGACCATCGATTCGAAGTTTTGATGATTGACCTTCACATTTTAAGTTTTGTTTGGAGTTTAGAGAGGAAGAGGGAGAGCTTTGGGATAAGAGTAAGAAAAAGTAGATAAATATTTTAAAGAAAATTGAGAGTGTTTTTATAGATGATGATAAAAAAAATATTTATGATTAATATATTTTTTATCTTGAGAGTATTATATCAATACATATTGGATTTGACGGATTTTTCCAAAATCCTCCATTACAATTTTTGAATTCGGAAACTTCTACTGTACATCTCACAAATTGAAGTGTATCGGTACTCTTGTTTCATAAATTTATAAATTAATGATTATTTTTATGAAATAAATAGTTATTTGTCAATACTTATATTTTAGAAAACATCATTTCATGGTTTATAAGAATCGTATTAATTTTTTAACATTTTCTCACAAAAAATAATCAATATTCTTTGTTATGAGTAATAAAAATTGTAAAAAATAATATATTTCACCGACGCTTGTAAATAAGATTTAATTATTATAATGGTCAATAATAGAAAATTATTTTTTCTTCAAAAAGAAAAACAACTTATTTAGTTATTAATTTAACGATTTGGTGTACCAGTACACTCAAGTTTTTGAGTGTACCATAAAATTTGCCTTTGAGATCTCTAATTTTTTTTTAAAAAATATATCATGGAAAAAAATAAACTCCACAAAATTCTCTCCCCTAAAGTCTTTTATTCTTTCCATATTTTTTTTGTCAAAATCCTCTCTTCTAAACTCTCAAACATACCCTAGGGCCTGTTTGTTAGTTTAGAGGAAAGGGTATGACTTTGAAGAGAAAAAAAAAGAACGAACAAGTGGACGGAATACTCTAGAGGGGGAGAATTTTGAGGCTTTATCTTTTTTTCATAATACAATATCTTAGTTTGGGCGAACTCAAAAATTGTCTTGGAGGAGGGTTTTGAAGAGTTTATAGGAATTCTTTAAATTCAGTCTAAGTTGTTATAAAATTCTTAAATTTAAAAATTTATTAAACATAATTAATTTATCATTCTGTCAAAAAAAAAAAACTCTTTTTGTCAAAAAAAAATACTCTTTACAAAAACATGAAAAATTTATCTATTCTTTTCTATATTTCTCACCCTTCAAAATTCTCTCATTCACTCCCTTCATAACTTTCAAATTAAACCTAAAAATACAAACTAAGTCCACTACTATGTCACACTCCAATTGACCTACTTTCAACAATAAATATTTGAAATCTTTATTATAAAAAATAAAAAATTTGAACTGTTTTCACCCAAAATAACAATAATTTGAACTAATAACTC
>Ga0228711_1004027_pt1 | contig 22771 bp, 22 predicted proteins | sample MedpolnodulmetaG_2_FD_177996 | JGI IMG/M metagenome (GOLD analysis project Ga0228711, IMG submission 177996) | Root nodule microbial communities from Medicago polymorpha collected in Santa Monica, California, United States - brown nodules | ecosystem: Host-associated > Plants > Roots > Nodule...
TATTAAAAAAAAAAAAAAAACCACAATTGTTGTAAAATGGAGGCAGTGATTTTAAGAACCCAAATCTCTTGAGCATTCTTGCAACTAAAAAGGACCGTTGTCTTAGATAAAAAAACTGAAATTAACAATCTGATTAGGACAAATAGGTGTAGGAGGTTGGTGCAAGTAGAAGAAAGAAAAAAACGAACAGTGGAAAAAAAGCTTTCACCGTTTTTGCTTATCGGAGCCAGCGGTATCTCAGATCCGATCATATATCTCACGCGGGTTTCTATTAGGGTTAGGGTTAGGGCTAGCTTTTCAATTTCACTATACCGGCGATGTACAGCGACGGCGAAGCCCATGACGCTCCTCAAACCCAGAGAAAAATCCCCCCTGCATCCTCCATGTTGTGGGTCCGCAATCTCCGTCGTTTCATCGGATCCGGTGCCGGTCTCGGATCCGAAGCTTTAATGGGTTCGTTTCCATTTCTTTCTATCTTTTTCAGTTTTGTGATATCAATTAATTACTACTTTATAACATACATTATTATTATGCCATTTTGCAGAACTTGAAACAAAAAGAATCTTGCTTGATATTTTTAAAGATAAGCAGAAGAAAAGCGCTGAAGCTGGTACAATTCCCAGTTTCTACAAGAAGGCATGTCAAACCATTAATTTTATTATTATTATTATTATGCACGTGTAAAATAATTGTAAACTGCAATCGGTCACATACGGTTATGATTTTAAGCTCAAATTTTAAATTTAAGAAAAATTAAAATTTAAAATCCGAGTTTTTAAAAGCTGCACTATCCAATTTTGATTCGATATTCAACATGTGCTGACTGCATTGAATCCTAATCCCATATTGTTTTAGCCTTTTATCCACTGGCATGTAGTTTGACAAATTTATAGTCGAATTTAAACCTGGGTCTGTTGATTAGAAAAGTACCATGTAGTTTTACCTGATATCTAGAGCAGACCATTACAAGTTACATGCTGTATCCCTTTATATAAGTTTGTTTTTTTCATTTGTTACGGATTATATAGGATAGTTAACGGAGTAATGATATTTGTACAACCATGTTATGACAACTTTTGGGACAACCTTCTTCTCTCCTCTTCTTTTGGGACAAAAACAATATATATGTAGAGAGAGAGAGGGAGGGAGAACACAATGAGAGTATGAGTTGTCCCAAAATGGTTGTACAAATATCATTTCTCTAGTTAATATATGTTTGAAGTTTAGGATTGGGTTACTATGGCATTTAAATAAGACCTATCTATCTGCAATTCAAATATTGAAATGTGTCATCTTCTTCTAGAAACCCGAAGAGGGATCAATCAGTCAGAGAGTCCAGAGATTGGCCAAGTATCGTTTTTTGAAGGTATTATTTCTTGGCTTAGCTCTTTCTTTGCTTAGACAGTGGATATCTTTTTCTCAATTAGTGACATTGCTGGTACATTTAACAGAAACAATCAGATCTTTTGTTGAATGCTGACGATTTGGATGCAATGTGGGTGTGCTTAAGAGAAAACTGTGTGATTGATGATGCTACTGGTGCAGAAAAGGTCTGTTACAATCACCATGTGTTTGCTGCTTCTTTTTTCTTTCTATGAAACAATGTCTGCTTCTTATTTCCAAAAATTGTAATATATATATATATATATATAATTGATTTTTTTTATTATTAAAAGTATGATAAATCTTTGATATGCACCACAAAGTTCATGAGCGTAACCAACCCCTCGGTTTTTGGAAAAAAGATGAACACCTAGACTCTTAGGGTCTGTTTGGGAGGGTGATTTTGGAGGGCTTTAGAGGGCTAAGCCTATATTTTAATATATATATTTGATACTAAAAAAATTGGAAAATAATCACGATATATGATCATATAACAATTCAATCACACTTCATTTTTAAAAATATTTTATAGCTTGCTTAATTTAGAAAAGAAAAACCAGTCAAACTCTCCCCTCCAAAATCCCACTCCCAAAGAGACTCTTACATTCATGCGAGCTTTATGGGCTGCTACATTACATCCCTAATAGTCAATAACCATCCCCATTCCATGCTTTTAGTTTGGTAATTCCTCAACAACAACAACCAAGCCTTATCCCACTAAGTGGGATCAGCAGTTTGCTAATTTCTCAATCTGTATTAAATCCTTTAATACCTTTAAAGATCAGAGACTCAATCTATTTCACTAGACATATTTGGCATGTGCTCTATTTATCCTTTAACTGGAGTTTGGTGTGTCATGTAATGGGTTTTCCCTGAGAGCATACTGCTCATACTCTTATGTATAATTTTGCTTATGTCTCAGAGCATCAAGCTTCAAGGATGCTTATTTTGCCTATCAAGATAAAATATTTCCTGTTAAATGGGTGATATAAGTTCATACTGTTCATCTAATTGAAAATACAACTTTAAGATTTCCACCGCGTTCTTCTCAAAATTTACTACAACTTTGTTATGTATAATTTCTTTTATTGAATTGTTACTTGGCTTCTTTTCCTTTGCCCTCTAACGCTATTCACGACGGAGTTCTTACATACTTTAATTTGTTTCTTACAGATGAATTATGAAGATTTTTGCCACATTGCCTCTGTATGTACAGAACAAATAGGTCCTAAATGCCGACGATTCTTTAGTCCTTCTAACTTCATGAAGTTTGAGAAGGATGAGCAAGGAAGAATTGCCATTCTACCATTTTACCTTTACGTGATGCGCACGGTAGGTCATTTCCAACTTGAACTAATTTTTGGCGATTCTGTTTAATTCTCATGGATACATGTGGTTCTGTGTTTATTTTATTTCTTCATTGAATTTTATTTTCTTGTTTATTCTTACCATTTGAGCTTGATGAATGTATCAAATATGTTTATGTTTATCGTAGATATCTAATGATTTTGGCTGTACAGGTTTCACTTACACAAGCAAGAATTGATATGAGTGAGCTTGATGAGGATTCTGATGGTTTCCTTCAGCCACATGTATGTTTTTTTATTTTTTTATTTTTTTTATGTCTGTTAGGTTTCCAATTGTTTAAAATTGAATTGAACTATTTGTTAGGTATCTCTTTCATTCAAATTATTTACTTTTTGTTATGCATATATATATATATATATATATATATATATATTTATAGAAAATAGTTGCTTTTTTTAACACTATTTTCCCTGCATAACATTTCATCCGGCCAACTATCTATGTGGATTGGTCTCTCTTGTTCCACTCCTTATTATCTAATCTCTGTTTAACCTTTATTCTCAACTATCTTATTATAATTATAGAAAATAGTTGCTTTTTTGAACACTACTTTCCCTGCATATCAACATTTCATCTGGCCAACTATCTATGTGGATTGATCTCTCTTGTTCCACTCCTTATCATCTAATTTTTTTTTCTTTATTCTCAACTATCTTGTTATAAATTTATGACTATTTGACCTTTATTTTATTGGCATGCATATAGTTCTTACGTATATCGCAAGTCAATCCCTTTTTGGGCCCTTTGAACTTTTGAGAAATCTAACCTTTCCAGTAGTTTCTTTGGTGTGTTTTGAAGCTGGGAAAGAAGTTGAATTTCCAGTTTCTTGTATAAAAAGATTAGGTTAACTTGATATTTACGAATTTGTTTTTCAGGAAATGGAAGCGTATATACGAGGTCTTATACCCAACTTGGCACAATTACGTACTATGGATGCAGGCTTTGTTCCAATGTATTGTCGTATTGCTGCACACAAATTCTTCTTCTTTTGTGATCCTCATAGACGAGGTTTGCATGACTGATTCTTATAGATGCTATGTGCTGTTTTATGGTCATATCATCTTTTATTTGGAATTTTTTATCGCGACAAAATATATTTTCTTTAATTTAATATGATTAAATAGAATTTTAAAGTAATCCAGATTGTAGCTTTCGAATAAAAGCTCTTGATGCATAGAATCTTATATTCATCCATCTAGTATGTTCATCCAATCAATTTCAGCTAAGCCAACATATGTTCATCCATCTAGTATTATCAAAGTCTACATAATTATTCTTTTTACGTTACAGGTAAAGCTTGCATCAAGAAAGTGCTGCTTAGTAATTGTCTTCAGGAACTAATGGAGCTTCATCAGGTTGGTTGCATAAACAGTTTATGCAGTAATATCTTTAAAACCAAGCATCATAGTATTCAACTCTCTCTCTCTCACACGCACACACACAATTGGTTTGCTTTGTTTTAATAATAACCATGAACAAAATTTTGTTCTAAGTTCCTTTTAAGCTTTAATTTGATGCTCTATGCTGAGTATAGTAATATGTGTTTCAGGAAAGTGAAGAAGAAGTCACAGACACAGAACAGGCTGAAAACTGGTTCTCTCAGACTTCTGCTCGACGTGTATGTGGTGGGTATCTTACATTGGCCTCCCGAATGTCCATGTTATTTATTTATTTTTTCAATCAGATCATTGCAAATCTGTTTACCTTTTACACCATTGCCACTATCACACTGATTTAAGTTAGTTGGCCTCCTTATCATTCTGTGTTAGCTGGTCCAGTTTCTACTAGTTTACTTTGATTAGTTTCATGACAAACTGAAGTTCTGATGTTTGTTGGTGTCCTTTTTCCCGCAGACATGTTTATTGCTCTTGATAAAGATTCAAGCGGTTCATTGAGCAAGCAAGAGCTGCGAGAATACGCAGATGGGACCCTGACTGAGATTTTTATTGAGAGAGGTAGAAACTATTACCATTCTTCAATTTTGGGGTAAATTTTTGTCAGAGTAATTATTACTAACAATAGCCATGGTTACTGCCCTTGTCTGTTCTCCTTTCTTCTTGTATATGCTATTGTTTTTCACTGCTGGATTGCAACATATTTCAAGCCAGGGTGTCAATGTGCATTGTGACCTTCATTTATAGTTTGGTACTCGTTGTTTTCCAAAATTAAATAAATAAATAAATAAATGTGCTTCCTGTAGTGTTCGACGAACATGTTCGCCGCGGAAAGAGTTGTGGTGGAAAGACAAGGGAGATGGATTTTGAGAGTTTCTTGGACTTTAATCTGGCTTTAGAAAACAAAGACACCCCAGAAGGCTTGACATACTTGTTTCGTTGCCTTGATCTTCAAGGGAGGGGTTACCTTACTACAGCAGATATTCACTCTCTTTTCAGGTAAAATGTCATACTGTTGATACACATACATGTTGTATCATTGTATGTACAACAGGAATCATTGTATTCATCTTTTCTTTTTAGACAAGTATTGAATATTTTACTACGACTGCTGGAAGAATAGAAGGGGAGCATCCATATGCCGAGATGTTGCCTGATACAGTCTTCCTAAAGAAAAATACTGTTGTTTCCTACTTGTAGTGCTTGAGCAAGCCTGCAAGTCTCAAATGGACAGGGACAAATTAGTTATATTAAATTATGGGATCCTGGAAATTTTCTTTGCTCCTTAACTAACATCAATATTATTATTATATAACTTAACATAATTACTTTTACTTCTCAGTTCTCACTTATGTGTTTTTTTTTTCTTTCTTGTAATTATGAATGAACAAAACAGAGACGTACACCATAAATGGATTGACGGTGGCAACTATGAACTTTGTATTGAAGATGTACGGGATGAAATCTGGGATATGGTTAAGCCAGCAGATGACCTCAAGATCACATTGGCTGATCTACTGGCCTGCAAACAGGGTGGTACTGTGGCCAGCATGCTCATTGATGTGCGTGGTTTCTGGGCTCATGACAACAGAGAAAATCTTCTACAGGAAGAGGAAGAACCAGAGGAAGAATAGATCTGCTCTGGGTCACGCTAACAGAAAGCTGCTGCCTTAAATTTAATACATTTCAACCTAGAATTCTCTCATGTTGTAACCCTAATGCTCGTGTCATTGTATGTGGAATTAGTTGTGTTCATCATAATATTAACTGTAAAAACACCATAGGTTATTGTATCTAGCCATTGGTTGTAAGTTAGAATTTGAACTTCTTATTGTAGCCAAATGCTTTTGTCATGATTGAATATAAGCTAATAATATTGGTCTGTTGTCAATGGAAAGTTAATGTCCGATATTTTCTCATTTTGTCTATGAACCTAAAGTTGAATTAAAATTGGTGAAAATAATCTAAAATTTGTGATGACAATAAATTAGAGTTAAACTCGTGAAATTTGATTTTGGTAACATGATAAATAATATTAGTGTAGATGACACATAATTCTTTTCAGGGTTAAATAAATTTTTCGTCCCTATAAATAAAATAGAATGTTTTTATCCTCACAATTTTTTTTGTTTTTGGTCCTTAATGACCAATTTATATTCATATGAATGTCAAGAAGTATCCATTTTATGCTCAAGAAGTATCCATTTTTTTGAGAGTTCAGGATCTATCCATGTTATGTCTGTTTATTATGTTCAATCTTTATATATTCATATTATTTTTAAAAAATGTCAAAATTATATTCATTAGGGAACAAAAACTTAAACAAAAAAAATTAGGAGGATTCATTTTATTTTTTATTGAGTTTGACGATTGTTCCTTACATTTTACGTTAATCAGATTTTACATGGACTCTTTGAACTGATTGGATATAATTTTGTTACACTATGAAGAACCGTGAGATGCATCCAAGGGCTTAGAACCCACTGAGTGTGGAATGCAGCAAGGAGCATTGTTTCATGCCGCCGTGTCACACGCACGCATGTTGTTTGTTGTTGTGCTTTTTCACGTTTTCAGGTTTGTAAATTCAAACAAACCATTAAATCCCAAACCCATGTAACAACCAAATCCAATCCTCCTCCAACTATGAAAGCTGCAGTGGGTTTTTCAGTTTCAGTTTCAGTTCCATATTGTTGCAATTCCAAATTCTCAATACCTTCGTTCATTCACATCCCCTCCAATTTTAATTCTGTCTTTTCCAAATCACTTATTATACACACACACTCTTCTAAGAGTAACAGCTATGTTTTTCATGCTCAAAACAATCCCGATAATGATAATGATGATGGATTTTATATGAGAAAAAGTGTTGAGCTTGCTAGAAAAGGTTTGGGGTATACCAGTCCCAATCCATTAGTTGGATGTGTTATTGTCAAACATGGAAATATTGTTGGTCAAGGTTTTCATCCTAAACCCGGCCAACCTCATGCCGAGGTTTCTCTTTTACTCTCACTTTTCCTTTTTATATTCTGTTTGTTTCGATTCACTTATTCGAGGACCATGCGTTTTTTCAGGTTTTTGCTCTGAGAGATGCTGGTGATTTGGCTGAGAATGCAACAGCTTATGTCAGCTTAGAGCCTTGTAATCATTTTGGGAGGACTCCACCTTGCACTGAAGCTCTCATCAAAGCCAAAATTAAGAAGGTTGTTGTTGGGATGGTAGATCCAAATCCTATTGTGGCTTCCAAAGGGGTGGATAGATTGAGAGATGCCGGAATCGAAGTTGTTGTTGGTGTTGAGGAAGAATTGTGCAAGAGCCTCAATGAGGCATATATTCATCACATGTTGACCGGAAAGCCTCTGCTTACTTTGAGGTAATTCAATTCCACTTGCTTTTCACTAAAGATTCATTTCTGGATGTTTTCGATTTTGTCGAGCACAGATTGCAGAAAATAGCAGTTCATTCAAATTCACCTATGCATCAATGTTATAGCGCCAATACTATTTGCCAATATTTTGTACTAATAGCGTATTGCAAAACACAATAGCCATTTGTTCAAATTCCGCTATAGTATAGTGCTATAGTCACTATTTAACAACAATGACTGCTTCTGTGAGTGCAAATTGGAGTTTAATTTTGGCTTTATGAATCCCCCATCATCTTATACATGTGACTCAAGTTGCTACTGAAAGTTTGTGAATCAACATTTTGGGAAAAAGGCTTCACTGACATTCATAAATTATCATCTTTGTCCTTTCTTGGGTTGCTTCACTTTCGCTTTAATCATGGAAATCGTAGATACCTTTGTATCTTAAACCTGTGCATCTCATTTCACGTGAGACCAAATATCTAAGTGATGATATGTGCTCCAAGCTTAATGCAAAATTTATTTATTTTTAGAAAAAAAGGGAAAGCATGGGCAATTATGAATGTACTTGAAAATTTAAAATTTCCTCCCCAACCATAGGCACTTAGTACGAACAAATTCACTTGCCTTCTTGACTTCTTTCACCATCTTAAAAAATGTCCACGCGAAGTCAGTTGGATGGATTACAGCCATTGCATCCTGGCTCACTATGTCTTAGGGTTGCATGTCTTGTCATGCTACAGAAAAGACAAGACTTAAAATAAGACGGAGTATATTCTGAATATAATTTCTGATTTTAATGTACAAAGACAAGTTTACTTTGTGTATCCACGAGTCTGGGACAAAGGAATGTTTGATTTACGTCAGAATGAGAGTGAAAGGGTAAGAAGTGGTCGCGAAAGAAAAGATGAGTCTGAGGTTTTAGAACCAAAAGCTGCATATCTCTCAAACATATTGAACTGTTATGACTCTGAAGCACAGGTCAAATTACCTCTCTCAAACATAATATATATGTCTTATTTCCCCAATTAAGGAGGAGTTACTTTAGTTGAGTGACACATTACACAGGCCGTGTCCAACTACATCCAGGTATCTTGATAATTTTCTTTCCTTCCACGCCCGTTGTCAACTTCTTGCCACTTGGCATCGTTCCATTGTCCAACAGCAGCATATATGCTAGAAAGAAGAGAATAGTAACTGGATGTATCACTCTCCTGCTTAATGCAATGCTGGGCAGCTATTTCCACAAGCTTCACATTGTTATGTAATCTGCAGGCAAGAAGTAGAGCTCCCGAGACAGCAGCACTTGGTTGCATCAGCATATTCCTTATAAGCTTATATGCTTCATCCAGCCCTCCCAGAAAGATCGTCCACAATTCCATAATGATCAACTGATGGCGCAATGTCATCGTCCTTCATGGAGTTAAAGCACTGGTAACCTTCTTTTTCAACCAATCCAGTATGATTGTAAACAGTTAGAATTCTAGTGTTGGTGGCCAAATGAGAGATGATACACTCTCTAGCCATCTGTTCAAATAGCTCGACTGCATCTGATGCCCTTCCATCTAGTCCACATCCATAGATTATTGCAGAATATGCAACCACATACCTCTTTCTCAGGCCATGGAATAGTTCATATGCCTTGTCAATGCTCTCACACTTTGCATACAAGTCAATTAACGCAGTGGTCAAATGATCATCCAGTATAATTCCAAAGTCATTAACGTGCGGTGCGACTCAATACATCACCAATACTCTAGGTTCCACAATTGTGAACAAGCAGATATAACACTAGCCAAAGTCACCCTTTCTGGATGTAAAGAGACGTCTGGTTTATGCATGCCATTAAATAAGTCAAGGGCTTCTTTAGTCGTGCTATTTTGAACATAACAAGCTATCATAGCAATATACGAGAGCAAATCTTTATAACCCATCTTGTTAAAGAGCTCATACAAAAAAACATCTATGAATCACTATGCATTTTTATTTTTTATTTTTTTAAATTTTCAGACAAACATACATTTCATAGCTTAGCCTTTTTCCTGCATCACAGGTATTCTCTTTCTGTTAACGGTAATTTGTTGGACTCACTTGGGAATGGAGTTACAGACTCTGGTGGATACTATTCTCGGCTATTACAAGAATATGATGCAGTTATATTGTCTTCTTCCTTATTTCGAGAACATTTGTCAGACTCAGTACTCACATCTCAAGAACCTGGAGCCAATCAACCTATTCATATTATAATGCACAAAGATTCTGCTTCTTCAAATCAAATTCCATTAGTCATCAATGAAGTTACCGATAAAGCGATAATCTTTACAAATTGTAGAACAGCAACAACTCCAGAAGAAGCTCAACAAGGAATTGAAATTGTATCTATGGATCAAATAAATCTGGATGTGATCTTGGATTATTGTAATCATCAAGGATTGTGCAGTGTCCTGTTAGATGTGAGAGGGAATTTCAGTGAATATGAAGAGCTTGTTAAGGAAGGTATTAAGAAGAAGTATATCAATAAATTTGTGACAGAAGTTTTGCCAGTTTGGAATGGATGTACTAAGAATGATCCTCTACTGCCATTGAAGAACTTAGATCAAGGAGTAAAAGTGGAAAATTTACGTCCCATGGCCTCAGCTCAAAGTGTTGTAATTGAGGGATATTTAAATTTTGAATAATTGGATTCATTTGTCTTTCAAGGGCTTTATGTGCTCATTGTAGACTAAAACTTAAAGGCATTTTTTTTCTTTCTTTTTTTTCATTTTGCCTGGTGGAAAAACTGGGTATTATTCTATAAACAAGTATCTTTTTCTTACATTTTATTTGGTACCACATTTTTCTGAGTTGGAAGTTGAAGTTGTTTGTGTGCCACAGTTCATGTGGATTCTAAACTGTGGATATGAGCAATATGATTTGATCAAGATTCTGCAATCTGGATAGTTTGTGTGACAGATTTACATACAACAGAGAAATATGGGAGTTTGCAATATTTTTTATTGCAAAATTGTTTCTTGTAGGATATGTATTCGTTATCAATTTGGTTTGTATAGGGAGTTTGTAAATTATTGCTATCTAGTGTTTGTTGCAGCATTTATCTTAGTTTCTAGTCAAGATCAAGGTTCTAGTGTTGTGGCAGAGACAATTGTCCATGAAGGGTGAACATCGGTAGCTTTTGGAGAGGTTGTTTTGCTTCTGCATTGTTGTACTATAACAATTTAATATTGAACTTCTGGCATTTTGTGCTGATTGAACTTATAGCGTATCGTTTTGCCGGAAGCTTTTGCGGCCTGTCTTCTGCTGTGTCTTTTTTCTGGTGTAAAGGGGCAGAGTAAGTATTGTCATGGGCCTGGTGGTGCTAGTTTGTTGTTTAGATGAAGATTTATGTGTTTCTAGCTTGCAGTTTTAAATTGGTGCAGTGTTTTGTTTCTAGGTTGTACTGGGCTAGTTCTGTTTTGGAAGCATTTTAGTTTAGTTTTTTGGCTTCAATGTCAGTGGTGTAATACGTTGTGTGTATTTTTAGTGACTTGGATGCTCCCTAGCATGTGACGGGTCAGTATCTTTTTACCAATTCCAGATTCGTTATGTTGGAATGTAAACAAAATGAAATTTTGAGATTTTGTGAATCTATACTTCTTACAAAGCATTTAGTTCGATTTTTTCTGTTCCTTCAACTGCTAGTGAAATCTGCTTTTGTCTGCGTTTGGCGGTATTTTTGTTTCAATCTCATAGGTTCTGACGGTATCTAGGTGCTACTTCTGCTTATTTTGTTGTTGTTTTGTGGTAGATTTTTCATTTGGAGAGTTTCGGGCCGTTTGCTAGATTTTGTTGTCAGATTATTTGTAATCTCTGCAAAAATTTATTCATTTTTGTCAGAAACATGGAAAATCTTGGCAATGTGTCAGTGGTGCAGGTTTTTGCAGGCTGTTCTTTTAATTTATTCTGACTTGGCGTGTTACCTTTGTGGGCTGAGAATCCGGCAGTAGGTTATTTTATTCATCTCAGCCGTCATTAGGCGTGAAGACTGTATTGGAAAGAAAAAGTCAGAATGATCACTCCCAGCAAAGAAGCTGATTTCTCTCTCTGTTTCACCTTTCCTTTCCCTTTCTCCCTGCTGGTAGTGATCATTCTTCTTTTCCTCATTTCTCATTCTTCTCTTCCTTTCGTCAAAATTATATGTTTATTTTTTTCATCTTCAAGCTCAAACAAAATTAAGTGCGCAAGCTTCTAGTTCGGTTAACGAGCAGCAGGTTCAAAGAGTTGAGGTCCTAACTGAATGAGAAAAGGTTCTCCTCAAGTTTCTACTACGGGCTTCATCTTCACGGCTTTTGTTAGAAGGTTCTTCAACTTTCTTTAAATACCACATTATTTTTCACTGCTTTATTCTTCATCAGAGAAAGTGGGTTTGGGGATTTGGTCTATTCAATTTATTATCATTTTTTTGTGCTTGATATTATGCCCATAACATGTTTGTGAAATTGTTTCACGATACAAAACCGATGTTGAATCTTTACAAATAATTTTTGCACATTTGTCATTTCTCTAGATTATCATGTAAGTGCAAACTGCATTGCTTCTTAATCCTTTGTTTTTGTTTAGTTAGTATTTTTAAGCTTCACAAACTTAACATACGACAGGTGGAGAAATTCCTAAAAGCATTCAAAGTGGAAGAATTTTTATTTTGGTGTGGTTTTCTCAACTTATGAATTTATTGCTGCATATGAAAAATTGAGGTGAATTTATGCAATCTGAGAAGGCAGGTTTGAGCTGTTATGTCAATGTCATAGAGCCTTTTATTATTTGTTTAAGTAATTGTTTTATAGTTAAGAAGTTGTCTCAATGTTTTATTGTTTTTAGCCAATGACAATTTTGAGTGACACAATCAAATATGTAAATGACATAAATGAAACTTGAAAGCTTGCTTTTACAATTGTTGATCTTAATAGTAGAACTTGCTTAAGTTCACCTGCATTTATTTTTTCTTCTTCTTTTACGTATAAGTAGCTTCTCACAAAAATAAACTCTTCAAAAGCATTTGTGAGATATGTAGTATGCAGCGGGAACTGGGAGCTGGTGTGAGATAAATGTACATGACTGCTGCAGTTATATGCATATTTTATTGTTTTTATTCATCTCATCTAGCCATTAGGTGTTGAAATTCTGGATTATCTCAAGTGTAGTCTATATAGAGAGCAATTTTTTATTGGTTACTTATCTGCTTTTTTGTTTTTAGAATTGTGTCTAGAGAATTTTTGGTCTGTTTTAATTTAAGGGTTTCTGTTCTTCTATTCCTTTTTTTCCCTATCTTCTCCAACAATACCTCTTTTTTCTCACTTCTCTTCTTAAAACGCAAACCTCTCCATTTAATTACAATTTGTTTTTAATGATTTATTGTTCTTATTTTTTTTTCACTTCTTTTGTTATGATCTGATTAGATCTTCTTCTGCTTGCAGTTGCAGATGTTGTATTTGGTTTCCTATTTGCAGATCAACAAATTTGAAGGTAACCTACGAATTTGACACATTCTATTATTTAATAGCTGGATGTAATATGTCGATTTTTCAACTGATGGTGTGTGTTATGTAGTTGTGGGTTGTCCTCTTAGTTTTTAATGTTGCTGCTGTGTTTTTTTAATGCTTCTGCTTTTTGATTGCTTCAAATTCATATCAGAAGTTATACTATCTTATGTTGGGGATTATATATATATATATATATATATTTGATAGTATGTTGGGGATTATATTTGATTTGCATGCTTTGTTGGTTTTTATGAGGTGTTTATACCGTTCAGATTCTATAATCCAAACTATATAGGACAGACAAGAAATCAAATAGGATGAGAATCTATAAAGTAAAATGGGGGATATCGACCTTTGATACAAATCAAATGTGGTTCAAATATCAAACACTTTCACAAGATCAGAAAGTGAACAAATTCAAGTGAACCATTCATCTCAGAAAAAGAAACTAGAACTTTCACAATATCACCTTCACTTTATGCCAAATGCTAACCATTGCTATTACTACTACCACTTCATAGTGAAAGTGAAACTTCTTTACCAAACAAACTCATCTGTGATGAAATCTCAATTAATATTTGTTATAATTGACTCAATTTGGTATTCTGGTAGAGTTGAAACCGCGACACGATTTTTAGGCAAAATGCAAGTGAGCTATTGGAAGCAATATCGTAGAGCGATTTTTGGATAAGGGTGTAACACTGTGTACGAGCTTCATCGTGACACGATTTTGACAGTATCAAAGTACTATTTAAGCCTTCATTGTTCTTTTTTTGAGTAGAGTTTCAAGAGAGAGAAACTTAGGAAATCAAAGGATGTATCTTTAGGGTTGAGTGTCTTATGTGTGAGACTCTCTTGGGTTTGGAAACATTTGTAAACACCTTAGGGTAGTGAGATTTCATTATAGGAAGGATCAAAAAGCTTTATATAGTGTTTTATCTTATGATTCATTGCGAGTGTGGGTGACTTGAAAAATAGATAGAAATTAAAGTTTGTTCTTTGTGAGCTTTTAAGCTAATTTCTCATAACCTCTTTGTATCATTCTCATCATAGTGAATCGAAGAGTTGTTCTCTCTCCTGTAGTAGGTCATTTTGGACCGAACTGGATAAACAATATTGGTGTGTTGTTTTTCTTCTCTTCTTTTTTATCCAAATAACTCGATAATAGTCTAGTAGGATTAGTGTTATAAAATCACTTATTTATCATTAATAGTCTTGTGTTGAGATATTTTTTTTTTAATAAGTGTGATGGCTCTAGGTTCGTGGGTTAGAAATTTCAAATGTACTATCCAAATCAAACATCTTTGAGTTTAAACAAGTTGATTTAGGTTGGTTCCAAAATTGAATGAATTGGATTGAAATGCATGTCGGATTGGTTTATGTGACTGAGTTACGGATTAACACGTTTTTTTTTTTTTGTGAACACCTGTAGTATTCATACTTTGTTGCTTTTGGGGTGTCCTATAAGAGTTTAGATGAGACTTTTCCATTGATGATGTGGGTGTGTGTCTCTGATGATTTTCAACTTGAGAATCTGCTTGTTAAAATCCTCAATTCAGATAGTGTTAGTGGTTCTATTGCTCCTAATCTAATTCACCAAGAGACCTTTAGAGACCTTGATTTGGAGCAGCTACAAAATCAGTTGAGGAACATGTTTGCTGGTAAAAAATTCTTGCTCTGTCTTGGACAATGCATGGAACGAGGATCTTGTCAAATGGGTTGAGTTGAAGAATTTAGTACAAGTAGGTGCTGAAGGAAGTAAAGTCTTGATGACTACATGTAGCCACTCAATTGCCAAAATGATGGGCACCAACACATCATACATTTTGAAAGGTCTTTCTCCAAAGGATTCCTTGTCTGTATTTGTCAAATGGGCTTTTAAAGTTGGAGAAGAGAAAAACTATCCAAAATTGATAGAAATCGGGAAAGAAATTGTAAAAAAATGTGGAGGGCTTCCTTTGGCCCTAAGAACATTGGGGAGTTCTCTATTCTTAAAATTTGATAGCGAAGAGTGGATGTTTATCAAGGACAGTGAAATTTGGGATTTACCTAAAAAAGAAGATGACATTTTGCCTGCTCTCAAATTAAGTTATGATCAGTTACCTTCTTATTTAAAGAGATGTTTTGCTTACTTCTCCCTCTTTCAAAAGGACTTTCAATTTTTTACTCTTAATGTCAGTATGATATGGGTGGCACTTGGATTTCTTCCGCCACCAAACAGGGGTAAAACCTTGGAAGATATTAGCATTCAGTTTCTGCATGAGCTTCGGTCAAGATCGTTTCTTCAAGATTTTCACGAGTTTGGTTGTGGTATTTTTAAATTGCATGATTTAGTGCATGATCTTGCATTGTATGTTGCAAGAGATGAGTTTCAATTGTTGAAATTTCCTAATGAAAATATATCCGAGAATGTCCTTCATCTGTCATTTATTAAAAAGGATTTGCTTGGCCTAACACCAATTCCCACTGGCCTGAGAACCATGCTATTTCCTAAGGAGCCAACAATGAAGCTTTCTTGAATAATTTAGCGTCAAGGTGCGTGATTTACGGGTAGTTAATTCTACATATGAGAGTTTGCCCCGCTCTATTGGCAAATTGAAACATTTAAGATGTCTATTTCTTGAGAATAATAAGGAATTGAAGAGACTCCCTGATTCAGTTTGCAAGCTCCAGAATCTTCTCATTTTGAAACTCAATGTATGCAAAAAGCTTAAAACTTTACCCAATGGAATAGGGAATTTGATCAGCCTAAGGCAGCTATTTATAACTACAAAGCAATTTAATTTCCCAGACAAAGAGATTGCTAAATTGACTTCTTTAGAAGGTTTAAGTGTGGATTCTTGTGGCAATCTAGAGATGTTGCTTGAAGGAATACAACTTTCTAATCTCAAGTGGTTGAATATTTCTTGTGGGAATCTAAAGTTTGTGCCATTTCATGTTTTTTCCAACTTAGAGTGTTTGGGGATTAATAATTGCCATAAGTTGAAACTGTCATTAGGCAATGACGACCAAATCCCAAAGTTAAAGCTGAAGTTACTAACTCTTGATTCTTTGCCACAACTTGTGAGTGTTCCTAAATGGTTGCAAGGATGTGCTGACACATTACACATCTTGGTGATTGCTGACTGTGAAAATTTTGATAAGCTTCCTGAATGGTTATCAACTCTGATATGTCTGGATAAACTTGAAATTGAAAATTGCCCGAAATTGCTTTCGCTCCCCGAAGACGCACATTGCCTTTCAAACCTTGAAAATTTATCAATTAAAGGTTGTCCTGAATTATGTAGAAGAGTTCGACGTGATTGGCACAAGATATCACACATCAAAAAAGTGTATCTTGAATCACATTATTCGAGAATAAAAGGAATTTACAGATATCACGTTCAAGATTTAAAGGTATTAAGTTTTTTTTTTTTAATAATAAATTGTACATAAGACTCATTTTTACTATAGCTACTCTTTTTTACAAAGTGTTTCTAAACTTATTGCAATCAAAATTTTTGTTTTATATGTTAGTTATTTTGAATTAAAGTGGTGAAATGTTAGTGTTTAGGGTTGAATAAATTATTGATTTTTTGGTTAGTTTTTTTATCATACATTTGAAATTTGAATGTTTTGACTGCCAATGTTGTTTAGAGTAGGTTTAAGTTCAAGGGAAATGCTAACCGGTACCCTGGACATTGGTCAAGGATATTAAAAAAGGAAATTATATAGTAGTTATTGTATTGAAAATTGTGTAATCATTCCATAAAAAGTCAAAAAAGTTTCATTTTTTAGTAATAACTTCCTTTTTTTGTGCCCGGAGGCACCTGTTAGCACGACCCTAAGTTCAATGTGGTTGTTTAAAATTTGAATACCTCAGTCAATCAATGTTGTATATTGTGTACTCCAAGTGTCTGATGAAATGTCTAAATGAGTTTTTTATTGATTTTTTTAATTTTTTGTTTTGTTTAGATATGTGTAGGAACCCACGTAGAAGCCGACTCGGCAAGGACCATGACCAGTAGCGCTCGACAGCAGAGGATGGTTGCCCACCCTAGGCCTAAGAGGGGAAGGGGGCGTAGGAACCCCGATGGGGCACAGACCTCACAACTTGATATGTCGCAGGTTGTTGATCCTACACCAGATCAATACCATGTGACTTGTATGCCACATTTAATGTGGTTTCTAAACTGTGGTTGTGAGCAATTTGGTTTAATCAGGATTATGCAAGCTGGATACTGTGTGACAGATTCACACATAGTTTGTGATGCTAAATTTCCTTTTGCATTGGGAGTACAGTTTTAGAGCAGACTTTTTTGGTTCTTGTAGGATATATAGTATATAGTGGATTGTGATTAACTTGAAAAATTGTCTCATGTGGAGTTATTCTAAATTCTAATTGCAGGTATTGGGAGTTTGTAATATTGTTTATTGCAAAATTGTTTTTGTAGGATATGGTATTCGTTATCAATTTAGCTTGTATTGGGAGTTTCTAAATTATTGCTATCTAGTCTTTGTTGGAGTATGTATCTTAGTTTCTAATCAAGATCAAGGTTCTAGTGTTGTGGTGGCAGAGCCAATTGTCCATGAAGGGTGAACTTTGGTAGCCTTTGGGATATCTTTTGGAGAGGTTGTTTTGCTGCTGCATTGTTGTACTATAACAATTTAGTATTTAACTTATGGCAGTTTGTGCTTATTGAACTTATGGTTTTGTCAGCATTTTTTGCGGCTTGTCTTCTGCTGCGTCTTTTGTGTTTCTGGCTTGCAGTTTTAAATGCCAGTGGCGTGATACATTCCATTGTGTGTATTTTTAGTCACTTGGATGCTCCCTAGCAGGTGACGGATCAGTATCTTTTTACCAAATCCGGATTCGCCTTGTGTCGAATTGGAACTAATGAAATTTTATCAGCCGTTCAACAAAAAAAACTTTGAATATGTTTGTATTATAACTTTAAACATTTTATTAGGACAGACATGTGGTACAAAGACAAAAGTTGAAGAACTGAGAATTGCATTTTTTTTCCTTCAATGATGACTGTATCTGATGCTGCTGGAATTAAAATTATGCACATTGTAAACAAAATGATAATTTAAGATTTTGTGAATGTTTTTACCCAACAGGCTAACACCTACTTAATGTAACAACTAACACCAACAATATTTGAAATCATAAATAATTTACCATTTGTCATAAGATAAAATCATCATTTTGAGATTATTTTGGCCAGTTTTTTTAATGACATATCAATTTTTCAATGCTATACAATATCAATCAAAGACCAGTTTAGGATTCCCTTGGTATGAAACTACAATTCTTGAGATCCATCTCAAATAAAGTAAAATGAGGGATATCGACCTTTGATACAAATCAAATGTGGTTCAAATATCAATCACTTTCACAAGATCAGAAGGTGAACAAATTGAAGTGCAAGTGAACTACTCAACTCAGAAAAGAAACTTGAAAACTTTCACAAGATCATTTTCACTTTATGCCAAATGCAAATCATTGCTATTACTACTACTATAACACTTCATAGTAAAAGGGCAACTTTTGTTATCAGGGATGGAAGCTCAATTGATATTGATGATGCAACTAACATCACACAAGAAAATATCATCCTTCTTATCCAAATAACTCGATAATAGCCTAGTAGGATTGGTTTTATAAATTGATTCACTTATTTATCATTATAAAAGGGGAATTCAGTTTTAACTTAGGAGATAAATTGGAGAAATTTGTGGATTGAAACTGACTCTACTTTGGTGGTTTTATCCTTCAACTCTTCTAATTTGGTTCCTTGGCCTTTAAGAAATAGATGGAACAGTTGTATGAGGCAATCAATATTAAGACACTTTAACTAATGTCGGTCTTAATTTAACTTCTTTTGTTTTTTTTGAAATTATTTAGTATTTACCCTCGGTTATTAGAGAAGCTTTCATAAGGAATAAATCAGGAATTCCTAACTTTAGATTTATTACCAATTTAGAAAGTTTTGGTTTGGTCCCCTTTCTCTTTGTATCTTATTTTCTTTTTTATCAATATATTTAGAGTTGTAGTATCTTAATTTCTCTTTGCTATGCATTGTCGGTCCCAAAACTATGTGAAATGAGAGGGTTGTGATAGGCCTCTACAACCAACGTAAAACATTGTCGAATCTCTATGAAGTTGATCCCACTTAGTGGAAAAATGCTTCGTTGTTAATGTATTATTAAAAAGATAAAATGATAAACATAATAGTTTAAATGAATGATATATTGTTAGAAATTTTTATTATTTATTTTTACTATCATTTTTATATTTTTTCGGTAGAATGACAAAAATCCTTTTTGTATATTGTTAGAAATTATTATTATTTTTACAATTGTATTCAAAATTCTTATAATTAAACCATATCTCGTTGATCCTATTTATTTATTTATTTATTTTCAACAAAAGCAAAATCTCGCAGACATATTTTCTGACAAAATCCTTTTTATTATTTCATTCAAAATTGATCTTTTTAGATTTATTTTTTGGCATAATCTTTTTGGATATTTGAAAGTAAGTTAACAACATCACTATATATTTATGTGCCTACCAAATATATTTTTTTTCAAGTTATAAGTACAACACTCCATAATTTGATTCATCTGATAAAGTATACAATACTCTCCGACGAAGAATCATGAAGCGCAAACATGCTTTGACGGAGGAAAGTGAACCCATTGATATGGTTGTTACTAGTGATGATCATGCTACTAAGGAAATAATGCTTGATGCAAGATTCACATCTTTTCTTGAGTTATCGGCATCAATGTATCAACATCGTATATATGCATATTCAATTATGTTATTTTTTCAAATAGTTATAGACATCGATATGTCAATATCGTGTATGTGCTTCATTGATTATAAGTAGCTCCCAAATTTGTACAAATATATCAGTGAACAATCCTAACCACAAATCACCATAATAACACAATATCTATTTATTCATTATTGTTATTATTATTATTATTATTATTATCTGTTTTCAATTCATATTTCCTAATTTTTGTCACAACTTGGATTTTTATGCATGTTTTGGTGCTTGTAGCTCTAATTAAGTTGTCTTTTTAATTTCAGTTTATACTCGCAAGTTTGGAATCTTGTCCCACACACATATGTCAATCAAACACCGACTAATTACTTTCCTTTATCATATTATTATAGAAACAGAAATTGTAATTGATAAAGAAGATTAGTAGTATGTATGGATTTAATTGTTGCTTGAGTTGATTATAACTTGAAGAATGGATATGAATTTTGAGCCATCTTTTTTGAAAGATGTCTCAAATATTTCTACTACAACTGCACTTTTTTCCTTGCACTTTGCATATTAAACCAGTTTCATTATACTTTAATGCCTATATTTTTACCACCATGCATATCATGCAGTTTTATAATCACTGCATATTATAATCCATGCACTTTGACAAGTATAATCCATGCACTTATACTATCATACACACTTGCATATTAAATTTCAAATTACACATATTGCATATTAAATCTCGAATTACATACTTTAGCACGTACAAATTTAAATCTCAAATTACACCAAATAAATTTTCAATATAGATTAAAATGATAGTTCACGTAAATGACTTGATAGTTTACTCAAATGACTTGGTAAAAAAAAAAAAACTTTCAGCTTCAAACATCTTTATTCACTTGCATCCCAAATTCACCATCCTAAAATCAAATAAACACATGGTTAGAATATAGACCATTGAATTTATTTCCAATTCAAATATATCAAATTAATGTTAACCTTAGATTGCTTTCATCATTCATCTTTCCAAGCCACAAAATGTTGGGTTGAGACTAAAGCATGTGTGTGTGTGTGAGGAGGGATATTATATAAGATGTTTGTAGTGGTATCCGCATCAGTTCGTCAATTCTTTGTATCTCCAAATTAAAAACTAGAACCAAAGCAATTGGGTCAACGTCGGTTCGGTTTTGAACTGAATCATAGGAGGTCGGGTATTATATTTTGGACACACAATTATCAACATGAAACAAATTAAAATAACCACTAATGTATACTAATATGTTTCATTAATTCTTTTGGTTCATAAATCATAATAAAAGTTGGTATAAATTAGTAAAATGGGTGTAAACTAGTGGCAAGGTTTTTTTTATGCCCAAATAAAAAGGTGCACACTTGCTAACTTAGACATTAATGTTTAGGTTAGTCTAAGTTATCAATCTCCAATGGAAGGAAGAAGGGTAAAAAGTTGCGTCGTGAAACCTTTTTAGATGACAAAATCAATCATCGTAAACACAACATTCATGGATGTAAGAGACATTCGTCGTTAAAATTTTGCATAAAAGTTTATAATATTATAATAATTTCTTTAAAAAAAAAATAGAACTTTTTTAGGGACGGATTTTTATAATATTCTACATATTTCTGCACAATTTCATAAAAAATTAAAAATAGGAATGATACACTGAAAATAGGAAATAAATTATGATGAGGGTGCCTACCTTTGTTTTGTTTTAATGGAGTGAAATACTCCTTATATAGTCTAGTTAATACATTTTGTTTAAAAATTAAATAAATCAAAGCACAACAACTTGAAAATAAGGGGGTTTCATCTAATCAGAGAGTGAATGCTAGAGAAAATGTTTAAAAAAAAATATCAGTAACATTGTTTTGAAAATAAATATGCAGATTAGATGAGCTAATTTTGTGATTTAAGATGTCATACGATGTACTTCTCCATACCACACATTAGGGGTGTAATATGAGCTAACAACAATTGATGTTTGCGGCAACTTGCAATTAAATTACAAACTACAAAGTAGTAATGGGGCTCACCACTTTAGATTCTGACAAATTCATCCACAACAGTTTGCTTTGGATGAGCTGGAGTGGGTCACATTTTTTTAGAAGATAACCAAAACGTATATGTGCTTGAATAATTTGTATCCTTTGCTAAAGACCCTTTTGTCTGTATGTATATGTAATGTAATTAATAGCATGAATGGCAAATATTAGATTTTTGTTGATAGGTTGATTACTCATCTAACTTAACTGAATGTTTCAGAAACTACATAGTTTCATGTATTGTTTACGATGAACATGGTGAATGTTTTTCCTCCATTTTCTTGGGTTCATATTCTATGCTGGATGATGTTGCTAATTGACGGTTGGAGATAAATTTCATAGGATGCATACAATTAATTGATGAAGTTATAACCTTCGTTACAAATTTATGTTTGACAACGGTATGATATGGCTTAGAAGAAAAAATTAAAAAGAATTGAGTGAAAATTGAATTAGTATTCTATTGAATGGCTAAAATGTATATACATTGTGTAATTACATCAAGTTGATAATAGGCACAAACAAACCATTAGCTAACAATTAATTTCCAAATAAACTATACATCTCTAATTAACAAGTAGGAGTAAATAGGCAATTACCCCCCTGAAATTGTAAGTTTCGTCAATTACCCTCCTGAAATTAACAAAATTTCAATTACCCCCCTGAAATTACACAACGTTAATCAATTTACCCCCTCCGTCAAATTTTTCTGTTAGTCAACATGATGTTTTGCAAATACCCCCCCTGAAGTTTTACACTTATGTGCAAAATGTCCCTTGAAGTTGAAAATTTATATTTTTTTCTTCTTATACTTGATTCAAATTACTGTGATCTCAACTAGCTGCTTGGGTTGTATTCCCCAATTATCTAATCTAACTGCATGTACAATGTGTTTCATCATTCACAAAT
>Ga0228711_1004031_pt1 | contig 22763 bp, 14 predicted proteins | sample MedpolnodulmetaG_2_FD_177996 | JGI IMG/M metagenome (GOLD analysis project Ga0228711, IMG submission 177996) | Root nodule microbial communities from Medicago polymorpha collected in Santa Monica, California, United States - brown nodules | ecosystem: Host-associated > Plants > Roots > Nodule...
ATGTCAAAAGAACCATTCTTTGTATTTGATCAAGTGTAAAAATTTCAATTAATGGGTTCTTTGAGCATCTGAATCTGTAAGACATCTGCAGTAATATCCAACAAAGAGATTAGTTTTTTCACACTCTGTATAGTTCCTCTCTCTCCCCTCCCTAACCTTCTCCTTGCTTCCAGAAGTAAATGAGAATTCAATTTTATCCAAAGGATAGATATGAGTAAAATGTACGAGTAGGAATCTTGTTTATGTCTCAAAAAGAATAAAATGAAGAACTCTATCAATATGATTTTGGGTGTTTTAAAGTTTAATTATGCCATAGTTCTTAAAATATGTGTTTTTATATGCATAAAATTATGGTAACAGAGTCTTTAGCCTACAAGTAAAACATTGAAATATGAAGAAAAAGAGTAGATGCATTTGAGGGCAATATGGATCCTCTCGTTTTCCTCCATCCTATTCTCTAAGATATATAGAAGATTAATTTTGCTTGTGTGTAAGGTTTAAAAAAAATATTTTTATTTCACCCTTGTGTCTATTTAGAAAACCTCACACATGTAGAAAACCAATTTTTTTTGTCACTCTTGTTCTTGTCAGAATATTCCCGTAGACAGGAACGTCAATAGATAGAGAGAGATTAGTCAAACCCAAAATATTTTAAGAGAGGCGCCAAACCCAAATTGTTGAAAACATTTGAGCGCCAAAATTTCTTATTAGTTCACCTCGCCACATACACCCACTCCACTCACACACTACCCAACATCTAAAACCCTAACCCTAACTGTACAATGGAGAAGAACGAAGAAACTCGGCGGCGACGGAGAGAGGCGGATAGGCTAAGCAGGTTACCAAAAAACGTTCTTATCCGCATCCTCTCTTTCCTCACCACCAAACAAGCTGTGAAAACGGTCGTACTAAGACTAACTTCTGTTATATGACAATCTTACAAAGAACCAAGATTCTTACCTACGACAATCTAACTAAGACTAACTTTCTTACCTATGATAATCTTACTATGACTAACTTCTGTTTTGTGAGAATCTTCTTAAGAATTTAGATTCTTATCGTTGATAATCTTACTAAGACTATCTTCTGTTATGTGATAATCTTCTTAACAACTTAGATTCTTACCTATGACAACCTACCTAAGACTAACTTCCGTTCTATGAGAATCTTCCCAACGGCTAAGATTCTTACCTATGACAATCTAACTGAGACTTCCGTTCTATGCGAATCTTCCTAACAACTAAGATTATTACCTATGACAATCTAACTGAGACTAACTTCCTTTCTATGAGAATATTCCCAGCAAGATTCTCATAGAACGGGAGTTAGTCTTGGTAAGATTATCATAGATAAGAATCTTAGTTGTTAAGAAGATTCTCATAGAACGGAAGTTAGTCTTACTAAGATTGTCATAGATAAAAATCTTAGTTCTTACGAAGATTCTCATAGAATGGAAAACAGTCTTAGGTAGATTATCAAAGGTATGAATCTAAGTTCCTAAAAAGATTCTCAAATAACAGAAGTTAGTCTTACTAACATTATCATAGAGAAAAATCTTAGTTCTTAAGAAGATTCTCATAGAATGGAAGTTAATCTCGGTAAGATTATCAAAGATAAGAATCTAAATTCTTAAGAAGATTCTCACAAAATGGAAGTTAGTCTTAGTAAGATTATAAAAAATAATAATCTAAGGTCTTAAGATTCTCATATAACGGAAGACAAACTTAGTAAGATTAACTTCCATTAGAATGAACCAGAAACTTCTAAAACAAAAAAACCGGACACACACAAAAATGATAAAATTTAAAAGAGAGAACAACACGGTCACATCACTTAATATCGTTTCTCTTTAAAATTTTATCTTTCATATATGTGTGTTGATATAAATTTTATTTAGGCTTGTGTCCTTGCTATATATAAAAACCCATAATAAAATGAATTAAATTATCACTATTCAAAACTGGTAACAACAATTAAATACAATCAAAATTAAAAAAAAATAAAAATGTGTATGTGTGGGGCGGTTGGTTATGTATGTTGCTTGGCCATTGGTCCCTGGTTTGAGCCTTGGTTTCCCGAATTTTGTTTTTTTTCGCCAGTTTTTTTTTTAAAGTCTTCTTCTTCGCCCGTCGTCTTCAAAACGGGTTTTTTCGACCCGTAATCCGATCCGATCAGATCTCTCACGATACACAATGAAATTCAACGATTTTTACATAGTTTTGATTGGATTTGAAAGCCAAGGAGAAAGTACATACTTATTTTGCAAATCCACAAGTCAATCACAGTTATTTTTTCAAGGTACTTGCCGGAGCCGCTGTACCCGTCGCCGTATTCTGCATGTTACTAGTGATCGTATGAATTATGATTGCACGTTTATGTGTTCGCTTCATCCATCACCTTTAACATATGAAAAAAACAAGACAAAACTTGCTAATCCAAAGTTTTTTTCCATCGTATTGTTCCATTATTCCAACGCATGCTTGGTTCTGATATTTACAAATTATTTTCTCAACAATGCCAAAAATGCCCTTTGTTAATTGTGATTTAAAAATTAATTATTTTTTTATATCAATATATGTTAAAAAATTAGAATCCTAGGTGGTGACAAAACAAACAAATCTCAACCATTAAAATGCTTCTAAATATATCTGATGGTTCACATTCAATTCAGAAACAAACAAAAAAAAAATTCAAATCTTCTACGGTAGGAGGCTTAAAGTGGTCTCCCACCGTAGCGTTTGGCTGTTTCTAGATGGCAAGCTATTTCATTTTAGTTTCTATACTTTTTTTTCATTCTAATTTTTAGTATCTTAAAAAAAATTCATCATCATTTTTGGTCGATATTTTTAATTCAGCTCATATGTAACCTTGAAATTTTCCAGCAATATTTATAACATTGTTTAAAATTAGTGAATCAATTATCTACATTCAAAAAGACATTGTTAATCAGCTAAGTAGAAAATCGATTATCAATTATAGATAAATTTGTCTCTTTAAAACGTTTTTTTTTTTTGCTTACACCTTTAAAGCGTTGTTGAAACTGAAAAAAACTAAATAGCTATTTTTAGTTATTGTGTTTTGGGTTAAGTATGTTTTTGGTCTCTATAAATATATAAACATTTTGTTTTAGTCTATCTAAAATTTTCCTTCAACCTCTAGTCATCCAAAAAATTTCCATTTTTAATTTTGGTCTCTCTTTTAAAGTAAACTCATATGTACAATTCATATTTTTGAATAAAATTTTGCAGAAAAATTCATAATATTATAAGAATTTCTCCAAAAAATTTTAGAATTTTTTAACAAAACATGAATTTTTATGGTTAAAAATTCATATTAAATTTATGTTTTGTTAAAAAATTCTAATTTTTTTTGGGAAATATTTTTACAATATTCTACACATTTCTGCACAATTTCATTAAAAAAAAAAATACTAAAATTAACTTAAAAATAGGGACCAAAAGTAGTGATTGAAAATTTTATAGGGACTAAAAGTTGAAGGAAAATTTTAGAAGGAAAAAAATGAAAAGTTGGTATATTTATAGTCAAAAAAAACATATTCAACCCTTATTTTTTTTATCTTTAATTTATATTTTCTATAAGCAAAATTATCATCAAAAGTTGAGCAAAAAGAAAAAAATGATGAGACAGCCACCTTATAAATTGAAGAGCCAAAACCTCATTTCCCGTAAAACCCTAATTGTAAGAAGAAGGAGAAGAAATGGGGCGAAGGAGAAGAGCAGCACGAGGTGTGGATAAAATCAGCAGCTTACCAGACGCGATTCTGAGCCGCATTCTATCTCTTATCCCAACCAAAGAAGCTGTTGCAACAAGCATTCTTTCTAAGCGTTGGATTCATCTCTGGAAATCTGTTGATAATATCGATTTCTCTAAAGTCGAAGTGAACGACGCTGTATCTAATTACAAATTTAACGAGTTTATGTACTCAGTTCTGGTCTCTCATGTCACGACTCGCTCCAATTTCATCAACAGTTTCGACCTCAACATTACATACGATGAAACTGCTCTTGCCTCTTCCACCTTTCACAATATCACTAAATGGATCGACCTTCTTGTTCAACGAAGACTCAACCATCTTTCTCTCCAAATTCATGTGTTGGACGTTGGTTGTCCAGATGTTGAAGACTACCAATTTAAATTACCCGTTAGCATATTCACCTGCAAAACCCTTGTAAGTCTTCACCTTTGTGGGTTCCATGTGGAGGGTTTTTGTTTTTCTTCTATTGGATTTGGATTTCCATCATTGAAAACCCTTTATTTGATGGATATTTGCTTTCATCAAGATCGAGATTTTATGTTGCTTCTTGCCGGATGTCCTAATCTTGAGGATCTAGCAGCGTCTTGTATAGGCATTCAAGATTCTCGTACAAATTCTCCTGCCATTCATCAAGAGTTTAAAACCCTAAGCTTACCTAAATTGACTAGAGCAGTGATATCACATATCACTGATGAAGAATGTCAGTGTTATTTTCCGGTGAATGCACTTTCTAATTCGGATTATCTACACATACAAACACTCAAGTTGTACACACAAGGCCTCGAATTCTACGAGGTCAGTTTTATCATGAATATGATGCTTACTACTTCAATTTATGCACTAACATCCACATTAAATATTGAAGTTGTGTTGGTGTCACCGGCACATTTAGCTACATTCAATAATTCTATTTTCTTAATAATTATTGATTGAATGTGATGAAAAACAAAACAAAAAGTGATTCACTTCATTGTTTTTCTTGGGAGTTTTGCCCCAATTTGATAGTGTGTCTTTCTACATGATTCAGATGAATAAGCCGCAACACCCTTATGATGATATTCCTATCTTTCATAATTTGACCCACTTGGAGCTCTATTATAATTGTGATTTGGTAGCACGGGTGCTCCAACACTTCCCTAAGCTTCAACATCTTAAACTTGTTGAGGTTTGTTACTTAAGTCTAAGAATCATACTCAATTTATCTTTTCTTAACACATCTTTATGTTTTGTTTTATTTTATGTGCACCATTATTAGGACTCAATGGATGAAATAGAGAAAGAAAATTGGGTGGACCTAGAATCTGTTCCAGAATGCCTTTTATCGTCCCTTAGAACTTGCACTATTCGGGGCTTTTCAGGCCTACAAAGCGAGCTTGGGTTGGCAAAGTATATTTTGGAAAATGCAAAATATTTACAGACAATGAAAATCTGGAGCGAAAGCAAACCATCTAGAATACAAAGAAAGTTGTCCGCGTGCGTCAAAGCCTCTGCAACATGTCAACTTTCAGTTTATATTGATGATAACATGTAGACTAAGTAAGTAGCCGTTTTTTGTTTCTATCACACTTGTTGTTTCATTAGCTTATACCCGGCAACTGCTTGATTTTGTGGTTTAATCTTTGAATTATGAGCTGTTATGAAGGTCGTCTTTAAATGACTTTGTCTCGCTGCACATGTTAAGAAAAAATGATTTAGTTAGTACTTGTCTACTTGTTTATTTTTATTTATTGAAATTTTTTATGACTACAATTAGATCAATAATTATTAGAGGAAAGACTCAACTTTGTTACTAACTCTGTCAGTATTGCTGAGTTATGTTCCAGCTTTAGTATGCTTCACTGGTTGCAAAACAGACCAGTTATGTCCATTGTAGTCTAGGGATCTAGCCCTATATAAGGACACTACCCCCCTCATAGTTGTAACAGAATATTGAATCAATAGAATCTAGTTAGAATATCTCTCTCAATCCATGACCTTAAAACTGAGAATCACAGAAATTTAACATTGGTTTCCGCAAGCCAGAATGTTCCAATGGCTCCAAGCTCACCACTGCAAGAAATGGTGCGTCCACCTCTTCCTACCACCACCTGCTCAATTCGTCTTCTCAGATGCACAAAACTCTGTTTTCAACACAGGAAACGGTGTGTGTCCACCTCTTCTACCAACACCTGCTAAATTTCTGAAAATGACCTGTTATGGGATCAACAGGTAGAACCTCTCATCAAAACACGTAAAATTCATCATTTCCTTATGAATCCTTCAATTCCAAGTTCCAACACTCTTGCTTTGCGTAAGAAGCTTGGGAGCAACAAGAGTTCTTGTGCAGCTTAAGTCCATGATTTTGCGTGACAGCTCACATGAGTTATTGGATGCAAAAGTTCTTGGATTCTTTGGGACAAAATCCATGTGTACTTTTAACAACACACTAATGGAAGCTTTTCCAACTCCGATCCGAACCTTGTAATACACAATTGAAAATATGAAGTTTATGAAGAACTAGATTAATTGGGTCTATATGCTTTTATTATATAGACTATGAGTTTAACTAGATTAATTGGATCCATATTGAGTTCACGCTACTTTCTTATTTCTCTCAAAATATGCACCAAATTGAGTAAATAACTTCTGCACAACTATTAAACTATTTGTTTTTGGTTTGAATTATTCCCATCACAAAGAGGGAACAATTAATAACAGCAATAGGTGAACAATAGCTAGAAATTCTTTTTATTTGATACTTCCTAGGTAAACTCAAAGAAAGAAGCCAAGCCAAAGAGAGCAAGTAATGAAAATTGGATGCACATAATTTTTGTCAATAAGTATCTCTTATTTGTTATCATACAAGAAATCAAGGGATGGTAAAATGTGTTCTGTTTTCACTTTTAATTATGAAACTGTCATATTATTTGTATTGTTTTCACCGTTTCATGTATAGACATTTGAAAAACAGAAAATAAAAAAAATAGTGTTTTAGTTAAAAGTAAAAATATAAAATAAAAACAAAAAATATTTTCTCAAACCAAACACACATCAAATTTAATTTTATCACTCAACCTTCAAAATCAATATATGATTTAGATGCCTTATGGATGCCTTTAACTGATTGTAGCTAACCCTTATACGTAGAGTTGGTTAGCAACAATTTCTTGTGGGAGAATTGAGGTGACTTTGAAATTTACTCATTCATTGTACTCTGTCTCAGATCATCATGATCAAGGATATTTTGAATAATGCAGGCGATTACAACCTCAATTCTTTCCTTTGTTTCTTTGTTTCTATTTTTGCCAGTTGGTACTATCATATACTGCATGTTGTATTAAGTATACACCTGGATCACAATACATGTTGTAGTTTAACATAGCAAAGGCTGATCTATTTCTTGAGTAACTCATGATTTCAATTTACAATTTACAAATGTGAATTTATGTTTTTGATTAACTCTCATTGTACATTTCATTTGATAGTATCATCTGCATCTTAAATTATTAAAATGTCTGTTAGAGAAAGAATGCCTGCACCTTTGGAATGATATTAAGAACAAGCATGTAAAGTGATTAACTTACATATATAATTGCATGGTTTATTGGTATATTAAATAGAACAAAAAGAAATTAAGGATTCTGTTTTTGAACTTCCGAGTTGTCTTTATTAGTAACCAAATAAGTTTTTTCACATCCTGCCGTGTCTTAATATGTACTTCTGGTGCAGTTGCTGTGACGCAGCTTCTTTGGAGACCGAGGGGTTTGTTAGCGGATCAGTTTGATTCCAAGGAAGATCTCATCAATGCAGTTTTTACGTATTCCTTTATTACATGGTGATTTGTTAGTATAATATTTGAAACCTTATACTCTCTTCAGATATCTTACACCGTGACCAGCAATGATGTTTCGAATCGTTTATACTTTATGCATTGATGAGGGTTTGACGTTGTTTATGCACCACCATCTGCAGCACAAACCGTATTTTTATTTTGTTACTAGTTGGACTATTATATACCCAATTGATTAACTATTTAGTGAAACATCTGTTTGAATGCCTTATAAAACAATTTTTATTTTGTTTTGAACTATCCATTAATTTATGCTTGTACTTTCCATTAATTTAGTTCTACGTAACATTTATCATTTAAGATGGAATTCTTTCATTGGAGTACTTTTTTTTTCTTCCCGTGAGTAAACATATATATCCATGTCTTGTTCATATTAAAGTGCTTAATCATTCTGGTTTGAAAGTAAATGATCATTGCATGCTTGGTAGTTTTTGTTTTTGTTTTGGTCAAGGCATGCTTGGTAGTTTTGTAGGTTTATATTGAGTGTTTGGTGTTATGCGAAGACTTGGATGGTTTTTGAATAATATTCCCATACAATATTGATTAAGAGACTTTGGTTAATATTCCCATACAATATTGAGGTTTGGTGTTATACGAAGACTTTGATTAAGTTAGAAGAGACTTGTATCATCTTATCTTAACGCGTTTGGTTTAATCTACCAATTATTGATTAAGAGTAATGTGGACCATGTAAAATAATTTTAGTATAACTTAATATGCACCTCTCACACTGTTTCCATTATAGTATAGCTTAAAACATTTAAAGTCAAAATAGTGGGGATTCGAAAGCGTTTCGAGCAGGAGGAAATGACCCATTTAATGTTTGCACGTGATCTTTTGTTATAGTATAGCTTATAATGATAAAGCATTTATCATTTGTAGGAAGGGTTAGTATAGCTAAATCAGTTATAGAAGTTGTTCCTATTTATCCTATGATGACAATAGCCTTGCTGGAATCTTGTCTGAATGAGATTCAGATGCTTCAGTGGAACTTCATTTGGGATGATGATGATGATAGAGGAAAGCATGTGCATTATGTTAATTGGAAATGTTGTGACAAATCAGAAGGATTTGGGAGTGCCTGGCTTCCGGAATCTGAATGCAATGAACAATGCTTGTCTAATGAAGCTTGGTTGGGTTCTGAGAAGTGGCGATAGTTATTTATGGTATATGTCATTAAAAGTAAATATGATAGAAAGGATTTAAACAAGGATATTGTGGAAGACATTGGTGCAATTGTGGCCTAAATGTGGTGAATGTCAAATATATCAGGTTTATTATACCTATGGTGGATATCTTTGGTAATTGGAAGATAATTGATTTAAGTGGTTGGCTGGTCAGGGAGGTTCTTGGAATAGTTGCAATTCCTCCTCCAGATATAGCTAATGGGGAGGCTGTCAGGTTCTAAAGTTTACTGTATCTGCGTAAAGTTACAGGATAACTTTTAAATTTAATCAAAAATATCAAAATACAACTTTAAACTATTATCATCGTCTATACGTTTATAAAACATTGTTGTTAACAGACTTCCCATATTCTAAACTAAAGATAAATATTAGTATACAAAAGTATATTACGAATTGAGTATTGTCTATATGTAATTACAAAGACTAATTCTTTGAAAGAAGTAGGACTGAAATCGATGTCAAAACTCCTTTTCAATAGATTTAATACTACTATATTATCAAAGTTGAATTCGAACACAAAGTAGAATACAAAGTCTCTGGTTAAACTGAGAGAGAGTCGTTACTATCTTTTTCAAATGTTCCTTTGTATTCCATCCTGCTTTGATCTTACTTAACCATTTTTGATTAAATTATTATTATTATTAAACTTATGATATTTTCTTCGTAGTTTATTACATTAGAGTTCATAAACCTTTCCTTTTTCCACTTCAAATCGGTTCAAAAAATCAATGTAATTGTGTAGTGTTCAAAACTAAAGTCAATTAAATAATTTATTTGCAACCAAAATGAATTAGTACAACCTGAAACCAATACGTGCATGAAAAAAAATGCAAACAACATATACAAGTTACAACAAAGGATGAGGACAGATTATTACATGTATCAAATTGAATTTCATGTTTACGGTCCACACGAAAACAAAAGAATTTTAGTTGCATGAGAGGAAAGGAAGTTATGTTGTCCTGTCCAAGGGAAGAAAACATATGGAAGAAACTCGTTGATGAAGATCAGGGATATTGAAAGAGGGTAAACATGTCATTTTTAAGTTTGAGAGAGTGGTTCCCATTCCATTTCATCCTTATTTTTAAACCAACCATCCAAAATCAAAATAGTTGAAAACATTTGAGAGCTAAAATTTGTTATTAGTTTACCGAACGACGTTCTTTGCCACGTCCTCTCTTTCCTCACCTCACCACCAAAGAAGCTAGCTGTTGCAACAAACGTTCTTTCAAAGAGATGGACCAATCTCTGGCTCTCTGTTCCCAATATCGAAATCTACTCTTAAAACAAATAACAGATTCAACGACTTTATGAATTCCATTTTGATCTAAATCTGGATAACTTTGATGACTGTGATAATGAGTATGATGTTGATCAACACTTGCCTAATAGCGTCTTGAATTGCATAAAGAATTGGGTGGAGCCAGAATCTATTCCACAATGCCTTTTATCATACCTTAGAATTTGCATTATTGGATACGATGAAGGTCTACAAAGTCAACTTATGTTAGCAAAATATATTTTTGAAGAATGCAAATGTTTTACAAACCATGATAATCTCCAGTGAAAGTGAAAAAAGTAAATTGTCCGAATGTCCGAAGGCCTCTGCAACATGTCAACTTTTGTGATACACATAAACTATGTAAGTAGTAATTACTCCATGCTGCCTGCTGTTTCTTTTGCTTCTGCCATGCCACTGCTAGATTTGGTGGTTTGAACTATGAGCTGTTATGAAAGTCATAACTTTGTCTCCTTGCACTAGTTAATGAGCAACAATATTTAAATGATTTTCTTACTACTTGTCTACCTGTTTTTTTAACTTGTGCGAGACTTGAATTAGATCAATTCCTATCCATTTTCTGTGCACTTGTATGCTAAAGTCAGACTTGATGCATAACCACATGGCAAGAGGAATGAAAGATTAAATAAGTAGTTGTTTTCTTCAAGAAATTCTTGTCTTTCTTTTGGCTATATGTTCATTTTTTGCTTATACACTGACTGATCTGTAAACTGTTGTTTTCTTTCAATGATTTTGCCTCAAAGATTGTACAAATAGCTCAAACAATGAGGCTCTGCTGGAAAAAATCTTTGTTTTCATAATGTAGTGTTTGCCAAATTCAAAGAAATTAGGTTATCTTCTATTCTAAAGGATACTCTACATGCTTACCCACCTAATAGATCACACTGAGCCATTATTTTCATCGTATCATGTTCCCTCATTCTCCACCAATCAACATCCTTAGCAACTGCCAAGAAACCTCCTTGTTTTGATGGTGAAATATCCCCACCTGCCCTTGTGACTGAGCATGCTCCAGATCCCTGTTCTTACAGTTGCTTCAAATGTCACTCTAGCCCTTCAACAAAATCTTAATCAAAATCATTCTTCCCTCCAGCTTATTTTTGTTGCTGGATACCCAGTTTTAGAACAGTCCACACGTATATTTCCTTAACAAATTTTGCACGGTGTTTAGCGATGGAATATTTCGGTATTTGTTTACCTTTCAAATTTGCTTTTTGGAGTAATTTTGTGCATTATGAAATGGTTTTTAGACCCAGGCTTTGATTCTTTTGGTTCTGATACACTTTCTAGTTTCAAACGTGGTATCTCTGTGAAGGACATATTGTTGACAAGTTGTTGCAATTTACCTCTGCGTGTTTAATTTTGGAATTGTTGAAGGCGGGAGTAGTTTCTCATTAACCTTAAAAGCATTAGTTCTTGCATAAGATGATTCAGGTTCACTTGATAAAATCATGAGTTTTGGTAGCTTAACTTTTTTTTTGTCTGACTAATTTGGTCACTTAACTTGCTTTAATGTCTTGATACTTATTTTTTTCTTCTGTAAGGCTTCAGCAGGCAGTGATTTCCAAAGAGAAATCTTACTAATGGGATTTTTATGCTATTAATTTCTTTTGTTTTACTTGATAGTTTATGGTATTATGTAATGGCTAATGCTAGTATCTGGTTTGTTCTCACCCTCACTGATTAATGGTCAATATATATGTAATCAGGGTCCCACACACATTTGTGGTGTCCAAATAACATCACTATGTTTCTACTTTAATCACAGAACAATTTATAAAGTTAGAGAAACATGTAATATATTGTCCTTGTGTTGGATGCCAAGTTTATATGGAAAAATTAACATCAAAATTATTAAATATATGCAATTCAATCAACATATATATATATATTTTTTATTTTGAAGAATGCAGAATTGACCCTCTAGAAATAGTCGAGTCTCTCTTGGTGGTCACTTGAAATTGAATGCAGATTTGGGCCTCTGGAAACTGTCGAGTCTTTCTTGGTGGTTACTTGAAAGTTGAAAGATAAGCTCTCGAGGATTTTGCACCGAAGCATGGTTTTATGGATGTTTTAGATATTTATGTGAAAATCTTGTCAAATAGAATAGAATTTGCCTCTGTACTCATCAAATTCCGTAATGTTTAATTTCATGAGTGAGACACTTTGTTTTCACTAATATTGCTTTTACAATACTTTTGGGATTATAAACTGCTACACCTAATGCAGTATCGTCATCTCTTTTACCAATTGGTGTACTTTCTTTTATTAGTCCAACTATTGTAAGCATTGCTTTAGAATTTGTTCCAATTTGCTCCGGGCTTGGAAAGGATAGGATTTTAATTACATTTTGGAGCACTTTAAAAACAAACCGTCTGCTTGGAAATCAAAGCATTTATCATTTGTAGGAAGGGTTGGTATAGCTTAATCAGGTATAGAAGTTGTTCCTAAACAAACTGATTCAAAGTTGGGGAAGGCATTGGTGCAATTGTGGCCTAATATCAAAAATCTGCCGGGTATGTGGAAACGGTGAAAGCTTAAATGTGGTGAATGTCAAATATATCAGGTTTACTATTCCTAGAGATAGTTAATAAACCTCTTGCTGGCTTGGTGGATATCTTTGGTGATTGGAAGATAATTGATAGTTGTTTACCTTTCAAATTTGAGTTTTGGAATAATTTTGTGCATTATGGAATGGTCTTTAGACCCAGGCTTTCGTTCCTTTGATTCCGATACACACTCTGATTTCAAACGTGTTATCTCTGTAAAGGACAAACTGTTGCCAAGTTGTTGTAATTTACCTTTGTTGCGTGCTTAGTTTACCTTTGTTTTACTTAATAATTTACAGTATTGCCTAAGGGCTAATCTAATAATTTATGGTATTATGTTTCTACTTTAATCACAGAACAATTTGAGAAGTTAGAGAAACAAGTAATGTATATTAAATAGATGCAATTCAATTAACATTTTTTTTTAATATTTTGAATGCAGATTTGGGCCTCTTGAAACAGTCGAGTCTTTCTTGGTGGTTACTTGAAAGGTGAAAGATAAGCTCTTGAGGATTTTGCACTGAAGCATGGTTTTATCGATGATTTTAGATATTTTTGTCAAAATCTTGTCAAATGGAATAGGATTTGCCTGTACTCTTTGTCAAATTCATCTTGTTTAATTTCATGAGTGGGACACTTTGTTTTTACTAATATTGCTTTTGCAATACTTTTGGGATTATAAGCTGCATCTCTTTTGCCTATTGGTGTACTTTCTTTTAACAGTCCAACTAGAGTAGGCATTGCTTTAGAATTTGCTCCATTTTGCACTTTACAATCATCTATCATAGATGAGCTATAGATATTTCTGCTGCAACATTTTTTCTATCTTCCATAGTCTTTTCTGATTCAAGTATTTTAAATATGTTGTCTACTGCTCTGGCTGCCATGTTAAAATCTTGTAATAGATCCATAGCTTGAAAAATGCAGTCAACATTTTCCTGGTTCTTGAATCTTTTGATTTTAAAGGTGTTACACTTACAGGAAATGGAATAACCTCTACCTCTTCTATTGATTCTTCTATTGTCCAATTTGGTTGTGGCGAGTAACCAAATTTCATATGCTAATTTGTATTTGGATATCAGTTGAACTGATTGCCAATTAACCAACCAGATATTTAATTCTCAGTCTTGCTGCTAATTTTCTTATCGGTGGTTGGCTCATTCACCGGGACATTATTTCCATAGCATTGTGAATTAGTCTTTGTCCAATGTCCACTTCTAGGACAAGTGTAGTGCTTAGGCTATCCACTCTGCAATTTAAATTCTATCATAAGTGTGCCCTGATGATACAATCACGGGATCCCTCGTTAGTCGTTAGTTATAGTGGTTAATAAGGTAATGACTCATTATATCCACCACCACCTCCTCCACATGGCCATAAGAAAGTTATAGTTAGAAACTTCTCATTCATTAGTTCTTAATTGTCATCACATTCTACAATGTAAATGGCTGAAGCTAAGGCATCAATGGCTGGTTGCTTAAGTGGATAATCTCTAGCTATAGTAAACAGGTGGCAGTAACCTCCAATAATAAGAAATCATTTGACTAGTTATAATGGTTAGCACTAAGTTCTTGGATTTTTTCTTTTCCTCCGTTGATTAACCTAAGATAAAGGAACAACTTTAGCAGCCATGCTTGATTGACCAGCGACCATAGCATTACTTTCCAGTTATTACAATTATTAACCTCAAACGCAAATGTACATAGCAAAGTTTCATTTATGCATAATGGAGCCGACTCGCAAGAGGCATCAGCTGGAGAAAGTCCGTCATAATTAGGTGTTAAGTTCTTTTTGATCACGCTTTGAGAATCCAGGAAAGCATATGTAGCTGGTACAGGAACTTCACAATGCAGGGGGTAGAGTAGGCGAACTAAAGATTCTAACCATATAAAACTTCTCCAAACATGAGACATGAAAAATATGATGAAACTTAGACCTCTTTGGCAGCTGCAACTTTTAAGCTACTAAACCAATGCATTCTATAATAGGGAAAGGTTCACGATTAAGGAGTTGACTACTTATTACACTTATTACTGGGGATGGAGGTGGGCATGGTTAGGTTCGAGATGAAAACTGAACCGAACCAAACTGAACAGTTTGCTAAATTGAAAATAACTGAAATGAACCGAATTGTTTGCATTTTAAATTGACACATTTTCAATTTGAAGAAGTGGCCCGTGATTCAAACCTGACCCCTACATAAACTATACATTATCTTTATCAACTGCGATAAGTTTTTGAATAGTTTATTTATAGACAATTAGTTTTTCCAACTAGCACAAAGAGAGCGACGAGACAGACAATTAGTTCTTGCTGAGTGATGGAAATTTCAGCACCGGTTGACACGATCAGCAGTTTACCGGACGCGATTCTATGCCGATTTCTCTCACTTCTCACCACCAAAGAAGCTGTTGCAACAAGCGTTCTTTCAAAGAGGTGGATTCATCTCTTCCTCTCTGTTCCCAATCTTCACTTCACCAATATCAATGTCGATAGCGTTGAATCCACTCTTCTTTTTAACGAGTTCGTCTACTCCATTTTAGTCTCTCGATACACCGCTGGATCCAATCTCATCAACAGTTTCCGCCTCGACATTGGTTTCGATAACCCTAATCTTGCTCATTGTTACGCCTTTCCCAGTATTACCAAATGGGTCAACCTTGTTGTTCAACGCAAACTCGAGCATCTTCGTCTCCATATTCATGTGGATTACTCGGACATTAATTATGATTATGATTATGATTATGATTATGATATTGATATTGATATTCACTTCCCAAAAGAATTCCCTAAAATGCCTGTTAGCATCTTCACTTGCAAAACCCTTGTAAGTCTCGACCTCCGTTGGTTCCGTGTCGAGGGTTTTTCTTTTTCTTCAGATGGATTTCAATTTCCATCACTCAAAACCCTGAAATTGGAACATATTCCCTTCTTTGATATTCGTGATTTTATGTTGCTTTTAGCTGGATGTCCAATTCTCGAGGATCTAGAAGTATCTCAAGTATTACTCCCTGGTCATGAGAACCCTCTTACCCTTCAAGAGTTTAAAACCTTAACCTTCCCCAAATTGATAAGAGCAGTTGTTCAATTTATTGGTCACTGTTTTCCTGTCAACGCACTTTCTACTACAAAGTATTTGTGCATAAATACATTGAAGGTCCTTAATATCGTGGATTATTGGTATACAGACGACCATCCAGTGATTCGGGTTCATTTGATTGTGAATATGATGCATGCTACTTCAATTCAATACAATGAAATGTGATTCACGTTTAATACTGTTATTTTTTTTTACATAATTTAGATTAAAATGGTCAATCTACTACAGCGCCCTTACGATGCCATTCCTATCTTTCATAATTTGACTCACTTGGTGCTCCACAATAGATGGGATTTGGTAGTACAAGTGCTCCAACAGTACCCTAAGCTTCAAAGTCTCAAAATTTGCAAGGTTTGTTAAGTTTAAGAATTGTATTTGGTTTATCTTTTCTTAACACACCTTTATGTTTCGTTTTATTTCACGTGTATGATTAATAGGGGTTATGTGACGCAATGGCGTATGAAGAAAGAGCTAAAGAAAATTGGGTGGAACCAGAATTTGTCCCACAATGCCTTTTATCAGAACTTGAAAATTGCACCGTCGAGAACTTTTCAGGCCAACAAAGTGATTTTATGTTGGAGCAATTTATTCTGAAGAATGCAAGAATTTTACAAACCATGACAATCAGGAGCAGGAACGAGTTTCCAGAAATGGAGAAAAAACTGTCAATATGCCCGAGGGCCTAAACAACATGTCAACTTAACTTTATGGTTGTTGATAACATATAGATTATGTAAGCAGTAGTTTCTCGGTCCTGCTTGTTGTTTCATTAGCTTCTATTATCAAGTTCATAACTATGTATTAATGCACTAGTTAAGGAAAACTTATCCTATGTATGATTTAGTTAGTACTTGTCTACCGGTTTTTATATATTTATATTAAATCTCTTTATGACTTCAGTTGGATCAATACTTATCAATTTTCTGGTCACTTGTATAGTTGTATGCTTAATTCAGATTTGATGCATAACCACAGGGCAGGAGGCGCGTATTGAGATTAAATAAGTGGTTGTTTTTCTCAAAGGGATGCTTGTCCGTCTTTTGATAGCATATAATGTTTTGATAGCCTTTGTAAAAAAAAAATTATATCTAAATGATCTTTTATAGATTTGGTATGTTGACATGGGTTACTATCGATAATTATAACGTGTAGTTTAGACTTTAGTAGGCAGGAAAAAGGCGTTTAAATCATACTTCGTCGCAAATTATAGTTATCACATGACTTTTGATTATGGTTATAACTGCGCTAGAAGTGGTGGAAAACATTTAGGTATTGTTGTGGCGCTGGGTTCTTCCTGGTGGTAATTCAACTCTTTGTATGTTCTAGGACTGGGAGTGGAGTCCGATAAATTGTTTGGCTTAGTAGTCGGCTTTTAACCAGTCTAGTAGTATTGTGTTTGTTTTGTTTGGTTTCAATGTTGGATGCGTATTTTGGGTTCTGTTAGGGGATGGTTCTTGTCCTGGTGTGTGGCAGCAGTTCCGGTGTTCAGTGCAATGTTTGGGTGTTCTGGTGTGCGTTGAGGTGCTAGTTTTGCGTTTTTTTCTTCCCATTAAACAACCGATAAGTGGCATCCTAGTTTTACATTTTAAAGATTTTCTCTGTTACAACTAACAATATGATATCTATGATTTGGCTTCTTATAGTACAAATATAATTTGGCTACTTAATTCATCTTTCAAAGATTAACATGTACCAAAATATTTTTATATATCTAACATGTAACTTAAACATTAACTAACCATAATATGTTAGGCGCATCCCAGTTATCAAAATAGATGTCAAGAGACATATATTTTTTTCATCAAACATAATGTATCGAATCATCAAGAGAAATTGGCTTGCACAATCTCCACCCACTATATTTTTTATGCACCTTCCCATTGTGGCATCAGTTTTGATAAAATAGACATTATATGGATTAGTATAATTAGGATCATCTAAGTGGTTGCTTTGATATCCCAAAGGATATTAAGACCTTGAAAAAATTCTACTAACCATCCTAACAATAGGACCAGAGCTTGGAAATTCACAGTCAATTGATGCAATATATACGTCTTCATTAAAGAGAAATGTTCAATGTTATGTGCAAGCATTATACTTCAATCAAATAACTTTAATTACAAAATATCAATGAAATAAACTAAATCAAAATATATTAGAAAGGTTAACTAATTGTGTGAAGCATCAAAAGAAACTTGCTATTATACTTTAAAGAAGTGTAAATAGTCATGGAAGGAATCAAACTAAAACTAAAAAAAAATTTAAAAATGAAACTAAATAAAGAAATTATGAGAAAAAATTATTATAGTCAGAATTCAAAATCAAAACTTAAAAACTACTAATAATATTCAAGGTAGTTTTTGCATACGACTTTCCTCAACGTGAAACGAATCGTCTTCTTGAACGTTCGATTCTTTCTCTTCCTTCCATAGCTCAAAACCCCATCATCTCTTTCCACCACCATTATCGGAACTGCCGCCGTAATTGGTAGCACCTCCATCATGGCATTCCCGTCCGGCAATACTTCTACCTCCATTGTGGAAGGTTTTGTGAATCAATTTAAATCAATTAAACCTAACCAGAACACAAATTTCATTAATAAAAATGAAATCTTGTAAAGTTAACAAAATTCATAAATAAAAAAAATGATAAAAGATGAAAGAAATGGTGGATAACATTTTAGTGTAAATGAGTGGAGGGAGGAGAAAGATGAAGATAAAAGAAAGTGATAAGAGAAGTTGAAAAAAGAGAGAAGGAAAGGAGAAAAAAAATCAGCGAGATAGAGAATGTGAAGGAAATGAGATGAAAAGAGAGATATATTTTTTAGCAGTGTATTTAGAGATGATGGACTGCCTAGGACTACAACAAAACTTGTGCATAGAAAAACCACTTAGCATTAATTGTTGATGGCAAAACACTTATGACTTGGCGTTGTAATTACTTGTAAGTTGTTGGGAGGGAAAAATTCAAACTTAAAATATTAGAAAGGAAATGGCTAGTTAGTTGTCACATTTAATGCTAGTGTGTGGCTTGTTTTGTAAGCTTTGCAAAGGAGGGAAACTAAGCTTGTGATTAGGGTTAAGTAAAAGCTTAACCTTATAAGCTTTTATAATAAGAAGAAAGAAGATTTTTCTTATTAATAACATGCTAATTATGTTTTCCCTCCCATTTTGTCCTTCTAGACGGTGCTTAAATGCTTAGTTGATTGAAATCTTCATTTTCATTTTCATTTACACCTGTTATGGCTGCAGTGGGTGAAGAAGACGGTGGATAGGGTGAGCAGTATGCCGGATGAGATCCTTTGCCGCATTCTCTCTTCGGTGACGACGAAAGAGGTTGTCGCCACAAGCGTTTTATCAAAGCGTTGGACTCATCTATGGCTCTCCGTTCCCAATCTCCACTTTCCCTCCATCAAAGTCGATGACATTGAATCCCACTACCATTTTATCGAATCTGTGTACTCTGTTTTGGTCTCTCGGGACGCCAATGCTTCTAATTTCATCAACTCTTTCCGCTTAAGCGTTCAATTCGGTAATACTCATCTTGCTTATAACTTAGGGTTTCCCCATATTATCAAATGGCTCAACCTTGTTGTTAAACCCGCCCGAAAACTCAACCATCTTTATCTCCATCTAGATGTTGAGGATCACTATGACAATCGCCACTTCTTTGACTATTCCAAATTGCCCACAACTATTTTCACATGTAAAACCCTTGTTACTCTCGACCTCTGTCGCTTCACTATCAATGTCAAAGACTCTTCTACTGGATTTGCATTTCCATCTCTCAAAACTCTTTCCTTGCACCTCATTCATTTCAACCAGATTCGAGATTTCTTGTTGCTTCTAGCTGGATCTCCAATTCTTGAGGATCTACGACTGTCTCGTATAGACATCGGTAATTATCGGGACATTCATCTTAACCTTCAAGAGTTTAAAAGGTTAAGCTTACCCAAATTGACTAAAGCAAATATCTATCAATGTTTGCTTTCGTATTCCCGTTATATGGTGATAGCAGTTTCTACTTCGGTTTCACTCTGTGTAGATGCATCCGCTTTGTACTACAACAAAGACTACAAGGTCCGTTCCGTTACAAATAATTACATGTATCGGCATATCCACATGTGGTTGTTACATTCAAATAACTTCATTTTCTCAAATTAATTCTAGTATTTTGTGTTGTATAATGTGTTGGTACTTCATAGACCTTGTAGTGTATTTTTCCGGAGTTTTGCCTTGATTTGATAGTTTGTTTTTCCATTACAAATATCAGATGCAACGCTGTTATGATGACATTACCGTCTTTCATAATTTGATCCACTTGGAGCTCCACAATAGATGGGATTTCGTAGTACAAGTGCTTCACCAATGCCCTAACCTTCAAATTCTCCAACTTCATCTGGTTTGTGTAGTTTAAGAATCAGTCGATTTATCTTTTCTTAACACGCCTTTATTTTTAATTTTATCATGTGTGCTATTTATAGGACGAGTACTATAGAACGTGGAATGAAGAATATAGTCAATATGATTGGACGAAACCTTGGGTGGAACCAGAATTTGTTCCACAATGCCTTCCTTCGTATCTTAGAACTTGCACCATTAAACACTTTAATGTCTATCACAGTGACCTTATGTTGGTGAAATATATTTTGAAAAATGCAAATTTTTTACAAACCATGATAATTTGGAGTGAAGCTGGAACGTCTGAAATAGCAAGAGAGTTGTCCCCAAGCCTGAAGGCCTCTCCAACATGTCAACTTTTAGTTCATTGATAACATATAAACTGTGTAAGTAGTAGTTTCTCTATCCTTCCCGTCGTTTCATTAGCTTCTACCATGCAACTTGCTAGATTTGGCGGTTTGAACTATGAGCTATCACTAGATCATGACTAGGTCTCGTTGCACAAGCTCACGAAAAGAGATCTTTAAATGATTTAGCTAGTACTTGTATGCTAAATTCAGATTGTTGCTTAACTGCAGAGCAGTAATTGTGTATATAGGGATAGGGGTGTGTCTTTTGATAGCATATAATGTTTATATTGTCTCGCTAAATACAACTTAGATCTAAACGATCTTTTTATAGATTTGGTTTTGTTTTATTTATGATACCAGGTAGTTAAGCTGGACAAGGAATATACAATAATAATAAAGGGTGATTTAGTAGGCAGAAAAAGGTGGTGTAAAATCTACTGATCCACAATTAATAGCAAGGGTATTAAGAACTGAGGTTTAAAATATAGGTGTGTGACCGCGGTTTGTGCTACAACATCAAGGTTTGCTATGCATGTTATATTTTTGCTGATACAGTGATTGACCTATAATCAGTTGCCTCCTGAGTCCTGTTTGAAGAATGAATTTTAAATGTGACATATAATATAATGTTTTACTTTCATGTACCTAGTTTTCAATGGCTACCGATAACAGGGTAATAGCCGGCTTGGGAAATGCATACGTGTGCGTGTGTTTGTGCACATGCTGGAACACATGTATTATTGATATACATAGAATGTGCAAGTGTAGGCTAATTAGAATTAGAGGCCACACTTATGGTATTAGTTGGAACTAACAGAAATAGGTAGATCTCATTGCACACTATTTGTTCTTTTTCAGATAAGCAGGTGCAGAAAAGTAAGGGCATTGCAGACTGATTTTGAACGGATGATTGATTATTGAATCTTGGTATTTTGCTATGTGTTAAGTTTATGGATCTTTGTAATGTTTACGCCCTTGAGTGTTTTATTTTGGATGAACCAGACTATGTAATTTTCCTTTTGATGTCTTGAACTAAATTTTAGTCAAGATTGTTCACTTTTGGTGTTAATCCTTGTTTGTGTCTTGGAACCAAAGTGTATCTTTATATCTAAATCTTGAACTATCTTTAGTCAAGTTTATTTTAATGCTCAAGTTGGACGAAGTGTTATTTTTTGAATTGGTTGAATTATGTAATATTAATTTTCCATGCATCAGTGTAACATTCCGAAATAATAATTTTATACCATTTTGTATCAGGGTGTTATATTCATGTCTTGATATATTCATGATTGCTTATATGTCAGTAAAAACTGCATCAACTTTGATTGTCATCGGAGGGTTTACCATGGAATTGTTCTTCCAAATAGTTTGTTGTCTCACATGTGACTTAAATCCTTTCACCTTAATGGAGTGGCTTCTCTGGTAGTTTCCAATTCTCCATCCATTCTTAGTAATAAGGACTTTACAGTTTTTGGTATTACCTAAGGCTAATAGCTATATTTTCCTCACTCAATGATTAATGGTCGTTTACTATCATCTAATATGTAATTAGGGCTCCATATAATGTTAAATGGATGGAGAGTATAGTGCTGATAAGTATGTATTAATGGTTACCCTACTTGCAAGAATATTGTAGGTAGAAGATGAAGATTTGAAGAACTAGATTAATTGGGTTTGGCTCTATTTTTTTATTTATGTTCATGTGAATGTCAAGATTATAGCTCTTTTATATTCAAATTGTATTCAAGTTATGTCTGTTTGTTATGTTCAACATTTATATATTCATATTACATTCAAAAAATGTCAAAAACAAAATAAATTTGTGAGGATGAAAATATTCAATTTAAATTTTTAGGGACTAAAATCAAAATTTAGTTATATTTATAGGGACGAAAAAGTTATTTAATCCTATAGATTATGAAATTTGCTAATTTACCTCTAAATACAGTTTATTTTTTGTTACAACCTCTAAATGCAGTTTTGGAATGATTTGAAAAACATTTCAGGTGACATTGGATAATGGCTTCTAAATGCTGCAACGCAAATTATTGATAGTACATTTTCTATGACCTGAACTACAGCACTGATCAGAAACACCATGTATATCAAACACCCGATTTCATGGATTGTGCTAATAGTTTTATTTTACCGGCTACTGTTGATGCCATGATTGGTATTTTCTTAACTAAGAGGCTTTGAGATATTATATTGAATCAATATCCTTTGACTTGGAGAAAGCCGTAACAAGTCCAATAACGATCAAACCTTATTTA
>Ga0228711_1004034_pt1 | contig 22748 bp, 8 predicted proteins | sample MedpolnodulmetaG_2_FD_177996 | JGI IMG/M metagenome (GOLD analysis project Ga0228711, IMG submission 177996) | Root nodule microbial communities from Medicago polymorpha collected in Santa Monica, California, United States - brown nodules | ecosystem: Host-associated > Plants > Roots > Nodule...
CAGACATGACAAGTATACCCGCTTCAAAAAAATAGTAAGTGATAGTGTAAAAAAAAAAAAAGCATACGTGAACAATGAATGGTGAGTGAAGATTTAATTCTGCACTTGAATGTTTTATATATAATTGTTAATAAGTAAAACTGATCACAAAGAAGCATTTAGTGCATTGGTTAAAGCTTGTGACGTGGCTGTTGGTTGTGAGTTCGAATCCCTACCATGCCAATTTTCAGAATTTTTTGAAAAAAGCTTTGAAGCGCGGTCAACGTGACATTGACCCGGCCGGTTTGTACAAACCGCCGGGTCACCGGGTTTGGACGGTTTTCACCGGTTCACACCGGTTTGATAACATACCCGATCCATTAATCAGCTCGAACCGGCTACCCCACCGGTTCACGGTTGGACCGGTCGGTCCGATTTTCAAAACTATGGATGAGTGTTATTTCAATAAATCATTTATTAAAAGTATTATGAGTTAAATTGATAGATGAGTGTCATTTCAATAAATTATTCAATCTCAAGAGACCAGTCCTTTTTGCTATGGGATAAACAATTTTTCTATCAATATCAAAGTAAAACCCAAAAAATAATAATATATGATAAATACATATGGTCAAAAAAATAATATAATTTGGCCTATATTTATTACATGGTCAGATATATAAAACCAAGAAGACATGTAGGGATTAGGAAATTGATGTAATGTTGAATCAAAATAGTCATATAGTGATTGTTCGAAGAAAACACATATTATCATGACCGATTTAAAAATTTGGCAGCATCGGATCATGTCAATTCGGAAATGTTCTTTAGACACACTTTTAAGCAAACCCTCGCAATCTTATGTTATGTTCTACTTTTTTTTTCCTCTTTCTTGTTTATGATTGTACTATTTTATGATGCAATGAAAAAATAAGACTAACATTTTTTTAATTAAAATAAACAAAACATAGTACATTCATGGGAGAAGAATATCTTCCTCTTCCTCTCCCACACTGATGATATGATTAACAACTCTCTCAGTCACATACGTTACAAGTTACAATATTCCAATTTGGAATTTTATCGACGCATCGGAAAATTTCAAAATCCTATCATGGGTAACACTAAGTAATACTCGTTCATTATTTTATGTTCCATTTTAAGTACCGTCTCTTTCGCACTTTTGGCCTCAGGTTAATTTTGACCAAGTACATGCTGATGTGGGCGTCATATGTGTAATTTTTTATTTTATTTTTATTTTTTATAACTATTAAAAAATGAAAATAAAAATTATTTTTTTAATTTAAAAAAATTACACACATGACGTCCACGTCAGCATTGGCTTGGTCAAAATTGGTCTAGAGGCCAAAACTGTAAAGGGTAATACTTAGGAGCCTGAATTGTATTGTATTTTATTTTATTAGGGGCCAAAATCGCAACTTCCTGATACTTAGGAGAGCCAAAACTGCTATTAGCCCATAAAGATATGATTGGTTGCTTTGGAAATCACCAATAACATTATGAACATTGATTTATTTCATTAAAGACTAGATATCCAAAATCGTCTTCATCAATTTAATCTCACTTTGTTTAATAATTTAAAATAACATATGATCAAATAAAAGTGGTATGCTCTCTCTCTTCCCTTTCTCTCTTTTGCGAGTGGTCATCGAAGCCCTAGTTTCTTCTCTTTCATTCACATGGGTGATTTATGGTTAATTTTTGACCCAAAATCACCTTTTAACTCATTTTTCTCTTTCCCTTTTATTGAAATAAGTGATTTTCACATCTATTTTGTTTTATATTTTATGATTTCGTTGTCTTAGTGCGACGTTGGTTTGCTCGTTGTCTTTGTGCGGCGTTGTTTGTCTTTTTTGTTTCGTTCAAGTATTTGTTCGGTTCTGATTGTTAGATCAACTTTGATCCAGTGAAGATCCAACCAATGACACTGACATCGTCCATGTATAACTCTGGCGTCGTCCACGTTGCTGACTTCAACATACCTCTCTAATTTAAACTAAATATGAAAAAATAATGCATCTATAAGAATGCATGTCTTGGCAGAAAAAATAATCCGTCATCGTTTGCAAATTTAAAGACACTTTGACCACGCTTTATCTAAGCTGAAGTACTGCACCTTCCTACATTGCACCATGAAAGAAATGTTGCTATTTTACCACGCTTTATCTAAATTATTGTACTGAACCTTCCTCTATTGCACAATACCTCCCAAAACAGTTGATCAACATTTCACTTGTTGTAGCCGGTGGTACGTTTCTAATAAAAAGTTTTCTCTCTCAAGAAAAAATTAGGAGCAGTTGGACCATAACCCTTGTGGTAATTGCATACAACCGATCATATCTTTCATGATCTTTCTTAAAAGCAAAAATCTATAAAATAAACTTTTGATATAAAACATGTCAATGAATGTATAGATGCACTCAATACATTATAAGCTGATTTAATATGTTTGTAAGTAATGTTTTCTACGTGATTTCGCTGTGAATTTATCATAAATCACATACACTTCCTCAATTTGTACATGCTCTTCAAACGTTTGTGGTACGCATATCCTTTATCTATTAATTTAATGACCGAGTGTACTGATACACACAAATTTTCGAGTGTACATTAGAAATTATCCCCATGAATTGGATTCAACACAATGTTAGCTGTGGATGGATAAAAATCCGTACCTGCGAGTACTTGTGCTGATGTTTTAATGGTACTTGGTGACTAAAGTAAATGAGTGTTTCTTCTAGTCACTATCTAGTTGTTGCACGATCGAGAGTATTGAGGTACCTTACTCGTGAGGAACCTTGTGCTAAAGTAAATGTGTATTTCTTGTAGTCACTACATGTATATATAATCAATTCATGAATCTCCTTCCTATTGACATTCAAATCACACATGATTGCAATTTGAAGTAACCACCAAAGTACGTATTCACCTTACACTTATAAGCTTAATTACTTGTGGAAAGATAAACACATTTGTCCACAACATAATTAATTATTCTAATGATTCATCATTTTCTTGCAGTAATATACATAATACATGGTTCACATTTGTTTGAAAGCTCTAATGCATTTGAATCACAATATTTTGTATAAAGATTATCAATCGTTCTTGGCAGGTAATGATGTTGGATCTTGTCATCCGATGTGAAAATAGGCTCCATTTCGTCAACTTAGACAGCATCGAAACTCTGCCACTGATGAAAATACTGGGAGAATCCTTTGTCACATGATAGAGTAGCTTTAAACATTTGACCTGTTATTTGGAAACTGTCCTTTCTCGTTGTGTCCATGATTTTCTTTGGTTGGTTCTTTCTTTTTGCATTAGTTTGAGCTTCTTGTCATGTTGTTCAATTAGTGATTGCAACTTTCTTTGCGTCTAAAGCCAGAGAAAAAATAAAAATTGTAAGGATATATGACTTTGGACTGATTCATGATCTCAACAATAATAACACATTATGTATAATTTGTTTCCATCAAAGCAGAATTGTATATTACCTCTAACTGTTGCGAAATACTTTTTCGAACCTCTAGATGTAACTGCCGTGATTCCTCAATTTGCTTAAGGCTGCTAGGAAATAGGAAAAAAAGGGTATATATTTAAAAAACCAGTCATCAGAAAAAAAAACAGTTGCAATATATCATTAGTAACACTAATATATTTACATTTTGAGTTGAAGATCTGCGACTCTATCTGTTCTATGTCCTTCCTCGGGTCTTTCTGAAAGATAAAGATAAATGTGTCACAATATACATATAGCTTTAATAAGTAAGCAGTGTTGTATCCTTCAAAAAAAATAAAAAAAAAAGTAAGCAGTGTTGTAATAGAATGCAATGACAAAACAAATTTACCCTGCAAAGCTTTATGCACGCCGACGCGTATTGTAGATCGACATTTCTACAAGGCAATTATATAAGAAAAATATTAGAGTCAATTGGTAGCAAATGAGGCTTCACAGAACAACGTTTACAAACCTCATTGAAATTGTTGAATGGAAATAGTTTTACCTGCAAATGACTTTTAACATGAGAAATGGATAGCAAATTTGATTTCATCATATCTAGTATAGCCTTAGGCTTTGCCTCTGCAATTATAATCGATGAATTAATTGAATTTGCTTATGTGTAACTAATGCTATTACTTAGTTAATTACTTACTTTCTGGACCACCAAGGTGATCAACGATCATCATGAATGATTCATGCAGATCTTCTGTCCATCTTACTCTTCTTTTACATGTTAGAGCTTTCCTAGAAGCAGAGTTGTTAGAAGTGGCACACATTCCATAAAGTTGAGGAGTCTGCTTTTGTGACTTTGTAGATGAGCCTGACTATAGTATAGTAAGTCATGAATTATAGCTTATTAGAAAAGAAAAAAACAAATAAAAAGGCATAGATTACAATAGCTTTTAATTGATGAGTTGGAGAACTTGTTAGGTTAGCACAATTCATTATTGTCCCTTTCACAAAACCCTAAATTTCATAATTAGGTTCATTGCATTTATGGAAGAAAAATCAAAACATTAATTTCAATCTCATATCATATGACCTTCTAATTCCCCATATCACAATCAACCCAACCCAATTCACCATTCACAAATAGAAAAAACAAAATCCATGAAATACTTAAAGGACTAATCTAATACTATAATTAAACATGTTATGAATGCACAGAGAATACTTAAAGGACTAATCTAATACTATAACTTTTTTGGGACATCACTAATCTAATATAATTAAACAAGTTAAAGCACAACATATATCATTTCAAATATAATTCAGATGGAGTAAAAAATTAAAAGCTACATACAAAGAAATTAAAAAAAATTACCTTAGTTCTCTGAAAGGAAATTTCAAGGGGCTTCTCATCAATGGAAGCATCATTCCTAAACAATTCATCATGTTTTTTCGGAAAGTGGTTATAAAATGACATATTTCCAGACTGAAAATCACTATATTCTTCTTCAGAAGAATTGTGACTATCTGCACTGTTGGACAACAAAGATTCATCAACAGAGTACAAGGAGTTTGTGAATTGAGAGGTTGTAAAATTATCTCCTCCATAGGCTTGACGATTCAGCATTGGAGGATCTGTTATCTTTGGAAACTGATCAAAGCACCAACCAGGTACTTCAATCTCATCCTCATCATAATATTCTTCACCTTGAAAACTAACATTACTTTTGATTTTGGCTACACTCACTGCACCAAAATCTTCATGGGGTGTTTGACCTTGAAAGTTTGTGGTGACAATGTTGTTGCAGGGTGATTTGGTTGGCTCATAACTCATCTGTTCTGATCCAACAATTTGGTCTGACCCAACAACCTTAACTAGGTTGCTAATTCCTATGTAGGATTCCCATTGAGTTCCATACATCTTTGACCAATGTTGGTACATGGTTGGTTCTCTTAGCTTAAACTTTTGTGATGTTCATTACTTCATTAACATACCAAACCTATATATCTAAGGAAAAAAAAACCTAAAAGGTATTTTTATGTATACAAAACATCAAATTGTTGTTGTTTATATTATATATGTGTCTGTGATGAGATAAAAGAGAGAGAGAGGGTGATGAATAGTAAGGAAAAGTTAAAAATGTATATAGACATAATGTTGTCATTGTACAAAGGGAATTTATCAATGAATGAGGACAGGATTTTTGTTGAAGTGCATTTTGACTCATGAAACATATATACTACTAGTATGCATTGTAGCTTCAGAGAAAAACTAAGAGTCACACATGGACTTAGGTTAATAGAAGACAGCCATAAAATGTTAAATCTGTTGTGACTCAGCAGCAGTCAGCATAGCAATATGCAATAGTACTTTAGATTCATGGTAATTGATTCAAGATTCTATTTTTTTAAGAGTAAATTAAATTTGAAGTTTGTAGGATAAAATACTTTATTAATTCCATCCTCCTAAGTCCCCGTCTTACTTTGCACTTGCCACTCGAAAAGATGATAGTAGTATCTTTTTAATATTTTTTTTTTTTGTTACATGATATATTTTAATTACATGATATGTTTTAAACATTTAAAGGACTAATCTAATACTATACCAATCCATATACAAATATTAAGCTAAAAATATATTGTTTATTTGTCTTATAATAACCATCACATTAGAAAATATATTTGTTTCAAAAAGAATGTCAGATCTAGTTTTCAATGTAATTTTAATTGTTTTCTTCATGTGGTATTCTTAATCTACTTTTATTATCACATTTAGAAAATATTTATCAAACTAGAAGTATCAAACTAAAGATACTTGAAGTAACTTTGGACTTATAACTTATCATATTTTCTTTGCGATCTACTCTTATTATCTTAATTGAAAAAAACTAACTATTAATTTATATTCATATTAATTACATTTTTATCTCTAATTTTACCCCCTTCCACGAAAATAGTTCCCTTATTTTAAAACCATGACATTTTTTTTTATGATCTGACATGCAAAATGATGACATGAAAAATACATTTGTAAATATGTTCTTATTGCATTTTATATTTGCTAATATTTACTAAAAAAATGATATTTGAACAACTACTTTTTGACAACTTTCTCTCACGTTATGTTTCAACTTTCTCTCTCTATTGCTTTGTTTTTTGTGCCACTACCTAAATTTTGGACACCACTTGTGTACCATTGGGATACCAATGTTATATAACATTGACCAATGAAGGTGAGGTCTAAAGAGGAAAGAGAAAAGATATGCATGTGAAGTGTTATGTGGCACACCTTCATTGGTCAATGTTATATAACATTGGTATCCCAATGATACACAAGTGACGTCCCTAAATTTCTTTCTATAATTTAGTTGTCTAACAAGTTATCCCAACAAAGGATTGTTCACATAAGATTCCTCTATTTACCATACCCTACAAAATTCAATCGGCTAAGAGCAAGATTATCAACTATCTTTCATCTAAAAAAAGATTAGCAACTATCCTATAGTATCTGAAGTTTCAGTTCATGATTTTGATCTTTGAGTCATCATCTGTATCTGGAGTAGTGTGTGTACAATGCTTGTTTCATGTGATGTAACCACCTCTTTGCTGCTTGAAGCCGCACATTCCAACCAGGATGGGACCAGTACACAACCTTTACTCATGATCATTTTGTCTTTTTTGCATGCACATCTGTTTCAATTAATTTGCTATCGACTGGAAAAATCAACATTCAACCATCCCTTTAAGAACCCATTTGTTGCAGGACAGCCAATCTGTGTGAATTACAATCAATTTTCGTAATTCAGAACCAATTTGTTACGTTTTATTTTATTTAAAAGGAAAAATATTCTATATACGGAATAAACCATCAAATAAGTCTATGTCTTTATAAATCACTCTCAAATTAATAGTTTAAAGTAATCTATGTCTTACTCCGTTAGTATCCATCACATGACAATATGGAGACAAGAACCAATTTAATGATTTACTCAAATAGGTATTAATGTTAGAAGTTTTCATTTTGTTTAGCTATTTTGAGCAAATGTTTTTTTTTTTTTAAATAACAAAAAAGTAAACCGTAAGCCATAAACAATAATTAGTCTTAAATCCAAATTAACAAGATGGGCAACACCTTGATGGGGTAACAAAAAAATAATCTAAATTAACAATGATGTTTAATGCTTGGTTGGATGTTGATCATGAAGCCTTTTTTTCATCATCATCATACACAAGATAATTCAAGTAGAATATAAATACACAACCATTTTTTATTAGAAAATAAAAAGATTATGCCAAGGTGCAATCTTACTCTAACTTGCATGAGGTTGTGATTTTAAAAGCTTTCTTTGTCAGTTCATGCGTCTAGTGCTCCTAGCATAATGAGGTATTGTGGCAAACCCCATCCTTAACCGGGTCTAGTGTAATATTGATGGTATTAATAAGGGTTGTTCAATCCCTATAACATGTGGAGGAACAATTAGGGTTAAAAATTCTAATTACTTGGGTGGATTTGGCGTCAATGTGCATATCACTATTGCTTTTTAGATTGAACTTCATGAGTGATGAATGCTATCAAGATAGCTTATAAGAAAAATTGGAGTAGGTTTTGGTTAGAAACTGATTTTTCAGCTAACTCATACGGCTTTCAGAAATTCTAGTATTGTTCCATGACACTTTAGGAATAGATGGTTAAATGTGTGGAGTAAACCAAAACATTACAATTTTTTAGCAGTTAGACGGGACGAGCCACCTAACGGTGTGGCGGATTGAAAATGTCAAATCACCCAGCCAAAAAGCAAGTTAAATCGGTTGGCACGATGATCAACCGGTTTTGTCATCTCTGGTCCTTTTAAAAGAAAAAAATTGTAGAAAAGCTTATACATATAAACCAAAGCTTAAATGTGTGGAGTATATAGTTGATTTCTTATTTGTTTTGTGATAGTGTGTTTTTCACAGTCTTTTAAATTGAACCTGATTTGGTTCTCAATCCAACTGGTAGGATTAATCGGCACAAATTAATCGTGATTACATTACTTTGTCCTTTTCTCTATTTGGCATAGGATTATCTTTTTGCATCTGTTGGACATAAATGTGGTTATCTTACTTTTAACTAATAATTATTGATTAGAAGGTATTATAACCTTTCGAAGTAAATTACTGATTAGAAGGTTACCGATTGTAGTTTTTTGAGGGTCACTGATTGTAGTTATAATTTTATTTTTTTTTGCAAACGTAAAATTATGTCATTTCATTCAATGATAAGAAGTACAAATAGTCTGGTACATCATTGAAAATATGGGGGTTAGGGTAGGATAAGACAACTCTAATTATAATATGAGAAACCTTATTAGCTTGCCTCCTGACATGTCTCACAACATAACCATTGTGAGATGCCAATAGATCCTTACATTTATTAATAATGTCTCCCAATTCATTATGGCGAATTAGTTTAGAATTAACAACATCTATATCAATTTTACCATTAGGCTCAAAGATAATTGAATTCATGTCTCTTTCAATAGCAAATTTTATGGCCTCTAATAGTCCTAAAGCTTCAGCTTCAGCAGGTGGCGAAGAAGCAAGTTTGAAATTCGACAAACATGAAACAAGTTGTTCAACAGAATCTCGAAAACATATGCTACAACCTATAATGGAACTATTATTAAAGAAGGCGCAATCAAGATTGCACTTTAGAGTTGCAAATGGAGGCTTTGTCCATGATTATGTTGCTTGCGATGGTCGATCGAGTTTCCTAGCTCTCTGCATAAACAACCATTCATTAAGTGACTCTAGTGCGCGCTTGACCATGAAAGACGGTGGCTGATCGACATTCTCCCAAAGTTTGGAGTTACGATTCTTCCGTAGAGTCTAAAGAATCATTGCCGCGGGTCCAAAGAATCACTGATTGTAGTTATAATTTTACATAGTTATATACTTATTTGATATATAAAAAAAACCTTTACATTATTTTTGAAAAAAACGAAACTATTAATTAGTATATAATCAATTTTTTTCTTAACATTATTTTGGCAACAATTCTTAACAGTTAAAAGCACATTTTTGTCTTCTTGTCTTCAAAATTAAAAAATAAAACATAGAATAGAGCCACTTTCCAACTTTCTTTAAGCTGTCACGGCTATGGCTTTGTCATGCACGTCATTCTCATTTCATATTATACACTTTGAATTTCATTGACTATCCTTTACATTGTTATGCTGACTCATTTCATATTTGCAAATTACGTTCCACACATTCGGCAAATAATATTTCTGAGATTCCAACATCGTTTCTTGTCAAAACAAAAAAAAGATTCCAATATCGTTTGAAATTAATTAATTTCGGAACATTTGAGATTAGGTCTCATGCTCAATTCAATGTAATGAATATAGTCCACGTGTCTCCCAGCCAAAGTCGTCCCTATCGACCAATTACTTTACCCTCAACAGAGAGGTTGCTCCAAAAAATACAGGGAGGTTGAGAGAAAGAATCTTGTCCAATACATCAGAAAATAATAAACAATATATAGAATTGTAAATTACCCTTTGGCTATTTATTTATGTTTCATTTGCTCAGCTAGATAATGGTTACCAATGGCTGTAGAAAGAGTGTAGATCCCAAATACATGTTTATAATATATGCAAGTAGCTCCAAAAAGAAATGCCAAGAAAGGACGGTCTTCAATATAGATTTTTTTTGTTTCAAGTAGCATTGACTAAATATTCACCCTTAAGGTGAATAAGCGGAAATTTTGGAGTTCGAACCCAATTTTAACATGTTGCAGTGTTTTTGTCAATTGAATTATGTTCACATAAACATCTTATAATATAATTAAAAAAATGCAGAAAGATTCCGGTCTATTTAATGAGTTTCATTTTGACCCTCTAGTTTAGCATAAGGGGTTGATCTCTAACAACATAAAGAATCAATATTTGAACTTCAACTGTAAAATGTATCTACATTTGGTATCCGACAATGTCTCAAATAGAATTACTCGTGTAAAGGAAATATACAAAAAAAAAAGGGTAAAATTCATTGTTGAATATAATCTAGTAGACACAATATTACCAAAGGGTCCTATTGGGAGAACAATGATTTAATAGACAAAATCAATTCCAAAACTATTGAAGAAAATCAATCTTTATATTAAGTCGGACTCATCTTTACAAAATCAATGTGTAAGGTGAAACACCAAATTCTTTTTAAGGCGAAAGATGCCACTATTGATAAATCTTTTCAACCTCTATCTTTATTTTATGCGAGATTTGAATTTTTTTTCAATTCACCCTCTCAAGCCAACACTATGGGTTTGATGTGTAAGTACAATGGTGGATGACTTGAATCGATAAGCTCTGATATCATTGTAGATTTTTATATTTGGTCTAATTCATCTTTACAAAACTAATTTATTCATCCTTACAAAACTAACTTCTGAGGTGAGATGTGTCACTTAACAAACTTCGGACCTTATCTTTATCATATGTAGGACTTGAGGTTTATCCAATACATCATGTCACACTCAACACTATTCACACTCAACACTATTGAGTTTGCTAATGAATATAAATAGTGGATGACTTGAATCGATACGATCTTATACCATTAATTTGTTATATTGGACATAATTCATTCTTATAAAACTAACTTATTAAAATGAAAAATATTACTTTATAAACTCATTTAAGACTTTATCTCTATTTTACGTCTATCTTGGCATTTTCCAATAAGGAATTGCCCACGACAAAGTAATTTTGCATGTCAAAATAAAAATATAATTTCTCATATGTAATTATCTTTATGGTGCATATTGTAAGACATCCTCCACTTAAATGGGTCTGTCTTAATGCATCTCCTTCACACCTAGGACCAAACATTTAGAACATGACACGAACGATTCGATTTCATAAACTTGATAGATAGCTCAACAAATCTTGAGTAAGCTTTAATACCATATTAAAGTTGAGTTAAGTCTAACTCAACTTTACAAAAACCAATTTGTACGGTGAGTATTGCATCCACTTGTAAACATATTGTCATGCCATATGTCATTTAAAGTGAGACTCTTAATAATAGACTTCTACAACGTAGAGAATCAATGTTCAAATTATGACTTATAGATGTATCGACATTGTGTCTGACATACCTTGAATAGTGGAGAGAACCTATAAAAAACATAAAAATAAATTATTCATAGTATTGAATTTTGTAGCTATTGGGTCCCCAATTTCAGTGTTTGTTAAACTAAAATATTTTTGTGTGCAATAAAAAGACTAATAATTAGAAGTAACTATTTCCATTAAGGGGTTAACTTCTCGCAAAAGATTTGTCTCCATGTACTAGATTAGTAAATTTAACCTCCGATCAAATAAATGGTTGTTTTTATAATGACTATTTTCAGAATGTCATTTCGGTGATGGTGACTAAATGCAATCATAATGAATTAAATAATTATGTCAGTAAGCTTGAGCTAGTGCAGATTTAATATATATTTTCTCTCAATAATGCTAGTGTAGTTTACTGTACTATAACTGTACAATTAATGCTTCTGGTTTCTATAGAATATTACACAAGCAACAACACTAGAATCTTTACTAAATTACTGAGTTTATATTTGCAGGATGACAGGATCAACAATACTTTTATTCCCATAACAAAATTTCATGGTGTGATTTATCTGTTGCTTACAAGGAGTAAGCTTCAGAGAAACAATAGTTTTATACATAACTATCAAATTATGTGTTCAGCCCCTTCAGAAATAGAAACCTCAACATCTTTAGCAATATTTTTTGTATCATCATTGATTGTATTTGGAGTATTGAAGAGGTTATTACATGTCTTCTGCTGCTGATCAAACATTTTTTTCAGCTGTCTGCCTTGTTCCTCAAGTCGCAATTGTAATGTTCTTTGAATCTAGACCGAAGAAAGAATATGATTAGAAATGTATTCGATAAAGTCCCATCTAAAATAAAAATAAGGTCTGAAATGAGTTTATAACGAGTGACAATCCTTACCTTACAAACTGTTTTTTTAATGATGATTTAGGTTCGATATAAAAATTCAATATAGTATCAAAGTTCAACGAAGTTCATAAAGAAAATGAATGGCAAGGATATACCTCTAGTTGTTCATGAAGACGCCTTTGTGCATCTAATTGAAGTTGAAGTGCCTCCTTGATTTGAAAGCCACTGAAATCAAGAGTAGTGTAAATTTAGTAGATTTATAGAGTCATAACATATAAGGTTCATATGAAATTAATCATCATAAGAGTATCAAAGTAGTTTAGGTAAAAGAAAAAATAGGATTACGTTTTCACACCAACATGCTGCACATCATCTATATGGATTCTTTTGTCAGATTTCCCTGAAATTGGATACATTAGTTCGTTCAATATTAGGAGTCAATATGATAATATGAAAGAAAATAAGAACACTTGGGACAATAAGTTATGAATAATTGAAGTTAAATCCTAAAGGAGATAATTTAACCATAAGAAGAATTGTGTTATGGAATTGAAATATTTTTCATTTAGTAGTTCAATCTTCTACCATTCTAGTGGATTAAATACATTTATTCTGCATTGCAACTTCTTATATTTGAAGCCTATTTAACCAGACATTAGTCACTATGAACAATTTGCATTATTTCATTTGAGTCATATCAATAACCAATGAAAGAAAAACAAAGGGAAAAAGATAAACCTATATCCTATCCATTGACAAACACTAACAAACATTTGCTTATCATTTATGACATGAATGCTAGTAAATTCAAACACAAAAAATATACTCAACATGAAAAATAAACTAGTCAAACTACACTACAATGATGCTAAAGAAAAAAAAGAAATTACCTTGAGCTGACTCTGGCATGAATTTTGCAGTTCTATATTTCTGCAAATGACTTTTCACATGAAATATGGTCAAGCCTTCAGAGTCCATCATCTTCAATATAGCTTTTGGTGTTGCTTCTATAATCAAGAAATCAATAGAAAAGACTATCAGATATTAACATTTGTTTTTTCAATTGACAAATTTTGAAAGCTATACTTACTCTCAGCACCCCCAAGGCGATTCACACACTCAACAAACTTCTCATGAAGATCCTTAGTCCATCTAATTCTTGTTTTACTTGAGACTACATTCCCACTAGAAGAAGTGCTTCCAAGAGAAGTTGATAAACTTCCTGCTGAAATTGTTGGAGACAACTTCTCATGCTGAGAAGAGAAATTCAGTTGCTCAACAGATAAATGATAAGATCCACGAGCAACCTGCAAACGGATGCTATAATTAGACATGTGATTCATTGATGTATGCCTAATGTGATACAATGATTTATGTTAGATGTTATTGATGCTCAATAATTGAACACGAAAAAGTATAAAGTGTAACAAATATATATTCTTTTGACGATTTCTTCCTTGTGAGACGCAAGGGTTCTCAATACTAGTATAAATATGTTATGACACAGATCATCTTCGGTCTCTCCATCACCTCCAGTAGTATCTCGATCGTTGGATTAATTCAATGACTGAGTTCTACTGGAGAGGTGGAAGAGGCCGCAGAAGATTCATTTTGCAAAACCACTTACCATATAGTCATGATTTCCTTTATTACAAAATGATGAGCTGTTGCTAACTGAGGCAAGACCATCAAAGAACAACTTTTGCTGTTCAATTGGAAAAGGCTTGCTCCCAGGAAAATTCCCACATGAAAATTTATTCAAGTTTTCTGGGAATCTAAGGTGTTGATTACCATTCAGTTGAGATTTCACCAATGCTTGCAAAGTGTTAGACAGTTCAAAGTTGGGGTCATGTTGGTTTGATGCATCCAATAAATGATTGTTTTCCCTTAGAGATTGACACAAAGGGAACTCCAAATCATTAACCTTATATGATTGAGAACTCAAAGATTGATTATTATCAACTTGGTGATCAAATTCTGCAAATCCCATGCAGTTTTCTGTTGCATAAAAAGCAGAAGCTGGTGACTCGAAACGGCTCATAATAGTGTTTGTATTACATGATTTTGTTGTTTCTCCTTCTTCAACTATGGATAGTTGTTGTTGATTGCATGCTCCTATATTCCAAATTTGATTCATATCAAAAAATTGACATGAACTATTGCAAAACTCAAAATTCACCAAAATTTGAACAAAGATTGAGTTGTACTAATAGATATATGGAAAATAGTTCATTGAAAACTGAGAACAAAATGGAAGAGGGAGGTAAGAAGAAGATTGAAATGGTGATACTAATAATGCTAATTTGAGACTATATTTGGTATAGATTTGTCTCATATATTCCCATATAAAGGCTTCAAGAATAAGATATGAATCTATTTTTCTAAATGAGGTAAGGCAGGGTCAACAGCAAATTATTCTTGAATTAAAGATAAGAATGGACAATAATCAAATTGACATAAACAAAGTACTGGTACATAGAAACAAACAAATTTTTTTGTCAAATGTTGTCATCATGTGAAATTGAACCAAGTGAGAAAGAATCTGGAGATAAAAAATGAGGAAAATTTAGGTCCATTTTGTTATTGAAAATATTTTATTTTTACTTCTTGTTTTGATTTTAAAAATGATAATTTATTCAAAGGCAAGCTGGCCTAAAAAAAAACTAAACTTCAAAAGGTTAAAATAATAAATAAGTCATAGAGAACACAACTACAAACTAATGTTTTTGGCCCTCACATCAATTATTTAAGGTTAGGGTCACACTCAAGAGAGGTTAAAAAGTATTTCCAGACTATTACTATGTATATAAACTAATATTAATCTCTCAATTGCCTGTCAGCAGAGAGCATAAATACATTAAAAGTAAAGTTGGAAAACAAAGACAATCTTATCTTAATTTTTTTATTTATTTTTTGAATAAAAAATGGTATGAACATGCTCTTTTTTAACACTTTCTCTATCGGTAAGTCAACGTGAATCTCTCCAATTTATGTGGGATCTATTTTCAAAGCGTGATATCCACGTTGATTTCACCTAATAAGAGAGTGAACGTTAAAGAGACTATTAAGAAGAGAGTGTTCATATATTTCTTCTTTTTGAATAAATCTTATCTTAAATTTCTGAAACATTCATTATTTAAAATAAAAATAAAATGCTAAAATTGCCATAAAATTGGAATTGAGATATTTTTTAATTATATTAAAATTGGTTAATATTGTTGATTTGAAGTGGATCTAGATTGACAGTCGGAGTTGTTGTAACTACAAACACTTTAACACTGAGGTAATTTTGTGATCGAGGCATGTGTGAAATTTTTGGATAAAGGATATCTGATGTGATTTTCGGATCGCCTTCTAATCTTGATCAAGTGATTGTATGATAGACATTTTGTTTTTGTTATGATTTGTTGTTAGTGTAACTCCGTATCATCTACCTCTATGATCGTATTCATTCGTATAATGGGTCTTAAATTGTTATGACATTGTGAGTAGTAATTAAATATTACTATAAAGATTCTGGCATAAATTCAGACACAATAGGTCTGCTATAATTTCCATAAAGGAATCAAGATAAAATAACTTTAACCACACACCTTAAGATAATTATATACAGACAATCGAATCTTTCCCAAAAAGAAAATATAATATAGATTAAAAATTTCTGTTCCATTGCTTGCCACTGCGACTTGCAATATGAGGGGTCAGAAAAATTACTAGAAAATTGCATAGTATATATTTATCCTAAAAGTAGAATGTAACTTTAACAACAAGATTCTCAGAATAGTAATAAAAGGTTAAAAAAAGATAAACGCATATTGAGCGCATTCATGGTGCAATCTCAGTTCCGTGTTGCTATTGATTTTTCTTCACTCATGTTTGTTACCACTCTTATTTTTAATCCACTTTGATAATAGATAATTATTCTTTCTCAAGATGGTTAATACATGTGTTTCTTGTTGCCATTTATTTTCTTGGTGGGACATGGCTTCACTTTCTTTTTAACTTTTAACATTTGTTACTGACTCAAAGAGGGTAAGAGACATTAGAGTCACATTCAGCAACAACAATTTACACCGAAGACAGAGTTTTATGGACAACTTTTACGATGTTACAGTTGATAACAAAGCACTCAAACACCATTGTGAAACTTTACAAGTTGGCCTGCCGTATAAGTTTGAACATGCGTTTACAAAAATTGATTTTAAATTAAGTATGTTCGAATCAAGTTGGTTCGTTGAACAATGACTCGTAGTTAGTTTTGATGATAATAACATGCTTATTTATCATATAATGTTTGTTTGAGTGTGCAATCGAAACTTTTTGAATAAAACTAAAAGATTGTTATCATCTAGAGAAAACAAACCTCTCAAAAAAAAAAATAATCTAGAGAAAACAAACTCGTGTTCATGTCCAGAAATTTGATCATGTACTTCTAAGTAACACGTCTTTTGATTACAAGCAATGTTTTTTTAGATTGTTTGGTGATTACAAACTCTAGTTTGACTTTGAGTCAAATTTTTACCTTGAAAAATGACACGTCGAAGCATTTAATATCAACAATATCATACAAGGATTTTATGGCACATAGTGCAAATAAAATTTGAATTACTCATTAAATACAATTGTCAAAATGAAGTACATGTTCTATGACACCATTGCGGCACTAGCTAGGTTTTTTCTACAAGGAATACAATATACATATTTTGTCTTCAATACTCAATCTGTCCTTAATTATAAGACTATTTAAAAAAAAAAAATTGTCTCTAAATATAAGATTATCTACAAATTTCTATATGCATATCTTTCTCATTAAGCCAAATTTGAGAACACCGGAGTATTGTTAGTATGACGCTTGTATACTCTTGTGGTGTAAATCTTTGTGATTTATTAAAAAAATCATTAGGTTGAAGGGACTATAAATAGCTACTAGGTTGATCATAAACGAGTATAAATCCTATAAATCCATGTGTTGACATTATCCTTTCCTTATCTTTTTATTCTCAGATATGCATCTATTTTACTTTAGCTGTAAAAGGTTTTTTTGGAACTTATGTGTTTATAAAAGATTTTTCACAAATCACGCTTATTCAAAAATAATTAAAATTACAATTTAAACTCTTTTTCTTGTGTTTTTCATTGCATTCAAATTGATTTTGTAGAATTGACAATACTAAAAGTGAGTTGAATACAAAATGATCTATATTTATATTTAAATAAATTTATGTAAACATAGGTTGAATAATTAATTTAAAATCAATTATGAAAACAATAACTCTATGTTTTAACTTCAAGTTTGAATCATTCTGAAAACAAAACAATCATCCATCTTTAGAATCAATTTAACCTTTTTCAAAGGTAGAACCAAGCATACATAAGACATTGGAAATTGATTCCTAGTAGGAGATTTGATAGTTGATAATCATCTCATAAAACAATTTATGCAAGAATACTTCCCTGTTTTCAGTCAAACGAATATATAGATTTTTTTTTGTTTCTTTTAAACAAAATGATCAATATCAAGAAACGAAATGCAAGAATACATCTTTTAAGGGAGTTTGTATGTATGTATTTGTAGTTTCTGTGTAATTAAGCTTAGTAATAAATCCACTAAAAACATAGTGATAAATAGCAGAACTCTTATGCGTAAATAAGTTTAGATTTGTGAATTTCCTTAAAAAAAATAAAATTAGATTAGTGAATTATCCCCGATCAATATTTTTTTAGTGCAATTTCTTCAAAAAAATATATTATTTTAGTGCAACTATTATATCATTACTAAAGAGGAGGTCGGAATTGGGGTGACAAGTTTCAACTGGAAAATTATCAAAACAAACATGATTGGACTTAACTAAGGCCAGTCTATTGGCAGCCCAATTAGATTTGGGCTTAACAAAGATAAGAGGTAATCCCTCCATTTCTCAAATATTGCTGTTCCCACTTTAATTTTTACTAGAAAACACATGGAAATTACACATTTAATCCTAACTACCATTTGGATTCCTTTGATTTCTTTGTTCCTGAAAAGTAGTTAGCTACCTTTTGGGTTAAATGTGAAATTTCTATGTGTTTTTAAGCAAAAATTGAAATGGAAACATCGATAATCCCTTTTCTCTCTTGTGCCCCTGAAAATCTAAAAATATCCTTTGATTTTCGAATTTTAGAATCGGATCCAGGTAAAGGATAGGAAAAAAAAATATGAAATTGAATTTTATTATAATAGGGATTCAAAACATGTAAATGAGATGTTTAGATTCTAAAATCTTGATGTGTAAAATTATTGAAAAAGATTATAAAATTGTATTTTATCACAATAGGGTTTTTTGTTTGTTTACGACAACAGGGTTTGAAATATGCAAAGCACGTGTTCGAATTCTAAAAGTACTTTTTTGTTGTTTGAATTCTAGAATCCAAACATAATAAAAAAACAGTTAGCCATAGTTCAACTGTGACTAATTTTTTTTCTCTTTCTAAATGGCAGAAAAACTCGCTTCAGATTTCACCTAAGAACGAAGAAGATACATTGGGCATGTGAAACATTGGTGGGATTAAATATATTTTACATTTTTAAAACAATAGTTGGATTAAATAAAAATGAAATTGCACTAATTCCATAAATTTCGAAATAAAATTACACTAGTACCAAACATGTAAATAATCAAATAACTTGGCCTATGAACTTGTCTGAATCTCTCTATCTATTAAATAGAGAGTTCTATTTGATATAGACAGAGCATTCAATCCTTGTGATAAGAGAATTTATAAAAGTTGATAGAACTTTTGACCACTTGTTTAAGTGATCAAAATCTATTGTCACTTGGATCATTCCATTAGTCATGTTTGTTCTTTATTATTATCAATATATGTTGGGTTTGAAACAGTGACTTTAAAATGAAACACTAATCTTTATCAAAAAGTAAAAAACAATGAAACAATCAAACAATAACACTACACCAGATCGATTTAGTGTCGCAAGACCATTTCAACACTGTGCAAAGTGCAACTATTGCGGGCACACAAATTGCATTCTATGCTGATGCGAATTGCATGATCACTCTTGTGCAATATATATGTGAATGATATCACGCTTTCATTAGCACTAACTACGAAAAAACAGAAAATGACATCACATTTTAATTGCATCGAACGTGTTGGGTTTTGTTTTTATCATCCAAAATAGGCATTAACAAATCAACTGTGAGCACCAATGATTATAATCACTTTAGCAACTTCAGCAATATATATGTGAATGATATCACAAGAACTAATATCTTAGTTTGTGTGACTGATCGATGCCTCTTAACTGGAGCATGCTGGATATTTATATAATATAAGCAGTTACGTCTACTTCATTATTGGTTGAAAAAATATAAAGTTATGTGGACCTGTAACCTTAATTGAAGGAAAAAGGCAAGCATTACGTAAGTAAATATTGCAGATGACTAACTAGTTCGATTGCATATTTGGATTTGTGCGATATCATAACTCATTGATAAGCGTTAATAATTTTTTCTTATAATATAGAATTTTTTTTTTAACTTTTTTAAAGAAAAAAATGTTTTAATTGATCCCATTCAATACACCCACATACTTACGACAGATTAATTAAATATATTGTTTTATTATTATTATTTTTGGATGAAATATATCGTATTATTTTAAACTTTAATTTTTCTGTATACAAAAATATATTTTTTATGGATTATAAATAAATATTATGATTTCGGTATTCAATAAAATATTTTTTTTAGAGATTTAATAGGAAAGTAAAAATTGTTTTATGTTTGTTTACCATGATAAAAATCATTTAAAAAAAAAGTTAACAAAAACGTTTTTGTTTATAATTTACTCAAAAAATTTTAAAACAATTTACATATTTTCCCCAAATTTAATTTTTTAAAATCTGAAACAAACAATTGAAAACTTCTAAAAGAAATTATTCTATTTAAAAAAGGTGATTGTTCACGAAAAAAGTTGTAACAAATGACTTCTTAGTTTTAATATATTAAAGTTTGCTTGATCTTAGGGTTGACTCATTGGAAAGAGATTGGCAAGAGACTAATAGCATTAACAATGCATTCTTCTAAAAATATTAGAACAACAAAAACAACTTGTTGATTTTTTTAGAATTGAAGTTGAGTGGTGGGACAATAATATGTTAATAGTTTTCATACCATGAAATGTTCTTAAGTCGAAATGTGGTGGATTGTAAGACCTTTTAAAGTAAATATAAAACACAACTATTATTCTTACAATGAACCTCCCACATGACCCAAAAATAGTATCATAATTGATAGTTGGTTGACTTCTCATATTAAAAGTCTTTTTAAGTAATGGTGTTTAGACGGCATGTTAAATGAGAGCAAACAACAACTTTACAAATGTATTTGGATGAAGAAACTTCCGCTCGAAGGGGGCATAATAATGATTTGATGAACTCGAATTTGAGGTATAGCACCGTGACTTAGAATTATACATTAGATGAAAAAGAAAATCCTTTAAAATTTTGACCACAATATGAATGACCATGAGCTCCTCTCATGAGACTCAACACTTAGGTCCGTTAAAATGATCTAAAATGTTAAATACATAGACAGAAAATAAATACAAATTATAGAGACCAAAATCAAATTTTACCACTATAAAAACCAAAATTATGTTTAATTCCTTCATGAAATAGGATGAATTAAATTTCATTCCGTCTTCTTTCACTTCTATCTCTTTCAATCAAAAACTTCTTCAGCGCAATTTATTTTGCAGATTTTTTTTTTTGTTTCAAAAAAGCTGTATATGGTCAGTATGACAAAACGAGCTCATCACATGGAGTTGCAGTGTTCTGTACAACCCATTAACTAAAGAACCTGGAGAATTAACCTTTTGGACTTTGATTGATATAGAAGCTTAACATACAAACTTAATTTGTTACATTTTCTTATTCTTTTTGTTGAACCAATTTCAATTAAGAAATATAACATGGAGAGTTGAGAATCATTTTTTAGATAATGTAGCAGATCTTATATGTAAATTATAATTTTTGAACTCCAAACAACCCAATGTCGTCGAAAGATAAAATTGTACATCATTTAACATGTTGTCGTGGCCACCCTTAGATTTTAGGTGCCCTACACGAATTATTACAATCAATCCAATGTCTATAATTCATTTTTTATGCTCTCATGAATTTTTCCTTCGCTACAATTAGCATCCCTCTTTTCCTTAAATGATAATATATCACGATTCACGACACGGCCACTCGCGATAGCATCACAATTTTTCTTCGATTCTTTAAAATAATTAATCCTATATGATATCACACACGTTCATATTCATAAATATAACTTATAAGCAGTCTGATATATTCATAATGCTGAAGGCTACGTAATCACCTAATCCTAACACTTCATAGAGGTTTGTCAACAAAACACGCTAGATAGAGTTAATTAGATACTAAGTATAGTCAAACAGTAAAGTTTATCTTTTATTTTGGTACATTTAACTCAGTTTTTTTTAATGTAAAGTGATATGTATAAAGTATAAAAATATGTACTAGTAACATTTATTCTACATATCGACATGACACCAGGATAAAAAAAGTCTCAAATCTAAGGCTAATAATTTGATTTGAGTGCACGTAATTTCGGGCAGGTCTCCTTCAAATCTAACTACTTGAAGATCATGCATACTATTTTATAGATAGAAAAATAAGAAAAAGAGAAATAGATGTCTCTGTAAGATTTGAGATAATCCATATTGATTTATTTATTTTCCTTTTTCAAAAGAAAAGTTAGTACACATTGTTATTTTTAGATGATCGGCTATGTAATTAATATTTTTTGAAGTATTATATTATTACTGACTCTACCACAATCTCCGATCTAATGCAAATGAAATAAAGGTTAACTAAACTGGGACGCTATATATTTTTATACAAGGAAATTAAGAGCTTAGCTTCGGCTGCAAATTCAGACGAAGGTTCTGAGCAATAAAATAATTACTTGTAATGTCTAGGAAACTGCAGTCTTATTGATGAAAGATTAAACAATAGTCCCCAAATTAACTACTATCTCAATCTCATACTATATAAATAGTTTTAAGGTTTTGACACATATATAAATAAAAAAATCTAAATTAATATTTTAAATTTTATAAAGAAAATATTATCTTTTGAATGACAAAATAAAATATGAAAGAATATAATAGATGCTTCAGCCCTTTCTTTTTTTTTTACTAAAGATACTTGAACTCTTTTGATCATTGTTTTCGTTTGACAAGTCCGATTTTCAAGTAGCATTTGACAATTTTATCATTATTATCTTAATTGAAAAAATTAATAGGAAATAAAA
>Ga0228711_1004035_pt1 | contig 22746 bp, 13 predicted proteins | sample MedpolnodulmetaG_2_FD_177996 | JGI IMG/M metagenome (GOLD analysis project Ga0228711, IMG submission 177996) | Root nodule microbial communities from Medicago polymorpha collected in Santa Monica, California, United States - brown nodules | ecosystem: Host-associated > Plants > Roots > Nodule...
TATTTTCTTGACTCTTTTTTTTTTTTTTGTATGGAGAATGATGCATGCAAGAGAGGATCCAAATACGCCCTCGAGCCTAAGTTTTTGTATGTCTCGTGTGTTCGTTTTCCTCCTTTTCTTAGCCCAATATATCAAATTAAAATCCATCCATTTGATCTCGTCATAGTTAAACTATACATATCACAAGTTGAAATTCTCTTCTTTTTCTTTTCTCAAAAGAAATGCAAGATTCTATTCATGAGAGCACGCGATAAACAAAAAAGAGAGATCGACAAATATATTATTAGTAAATAATTTGCAAGAGTAAGATGAAAATATTAATAGTAGATATTGAACTCTGGCCTCCTCCATATAGCTCTTTCGGTGTTCCAATTCCAACTACCAGATTACATTACTTCTTCAGAGACAATATTTTTGTAAATGATTACAATTTACATCAATATCCTACTGAGAATAAATGGAGAGACCTTAGCTCTCAAGTCACACCCTATATGTAAATGTTATGCAACAAATAAAAAACATGAGTTCATGCTGGGTCATAGCCACAGATGAAAAATATGAGACCTTAGATCTAGTAAGGTTTATCGCCCACATAATCTCCTGGTGGATAGTAGCTACAAATGAAAAACGTCCATCCATTCTTACAATTTTCTCTAGCACAACCAAGCTGCTTGGTATTGCTCCAAACCACTTGTGTATAATGTCTGCACTCATCTTTAACACACGCGTTGGTACTATAGTCATAGAAGGCCTTCTCATCCACCCATAATTTCACAGCAGCGGTGGCATTCATTTGGGGGTCGGAACCCTCCGCAAGGTTCTCGCCATAAGGCCCTTGAGAGTGCACCATTTCGCAGGTTTCGCTCTTCGATTTAGCGTAGTTGCTGGCATAGGCTGCAAGGGTTTCGTTCCACGAGAGTGGGCCAACACCAACCTCGGCACGAGCCTTGTTGTGCACGTCTAGGTAGTCTTGACGGGCGTTGTGTGCCAAGCAAAGGAAACAGCACATAGAGAAAATGGTTAAAATTACGAGAATATTTGAGGACTTCATGTTTATTGGATAATGGATTAATTTGAATGCTAAATAGTTCAATTTATAAAGTACAAACTAAAGCAAATATGTTACAGAAACTAACAATAACTTAACTAAATAAAACACCAATCCAGTGGTGTGGCCTCTTCTTTCGCTCATTCTCTAGAGTCTAGGTTCACTAAGAAAAGAAATCATACAAATATAGAAAGCAAAATATGTGATCTTTTCTTAGTGGGCAATATTGTTTAATTATCTAAATTTGACGATAAAACAAAATCAGTTGAAAAAGTTTGACTATTTAAATATACCTAGGTTCTATAAAACAAAATCAGTTGAAAATTGTATGTCGCTCGTACCATCTTATTACCTTTGTTTATTTTGATGGCCATGTTTCCGAAGAGAAGCCATTGGAAAACATAATTTCCCAATTAACATTTTTCTTTATATTGAAAAACAATAAAATAAATAAATAAATAAACGCAGCAAAAGAGTTATGTGTACTACTGTAAATAAAGACAACATTAACATGTCGGTCACATTTCTACTGTCTTAAAAGTGTAGCATTTTTTATCGTGATTGTAGTAGAGTCACTGTTGTATATGCCTTAAAATCTCGAGTCTTGGTTCTGCCTACCTCGCGACGCAGAGCACGAAAGATTGTAGGGAGTCTAGCCACCCCCTATCTTGCGACGTGGAGGATGGACTCACGACGCGGATGCACAAGTTTTCTGATTTCTTAGTCGCCAAGTTATAAAGGTTGGTTGAATCCTATAAATAGGCACCTGGTTTGGGGTTGAGAGAGAGTGAAAAACAAGATTTTTGTAGCCAACACTAAAACTAGGGTTATCTTAGGTTTTCTCTCTAGGGTTGGAAGAATCATCATTGGATTCACCTTGAAGAATACTAAAATATTGAGTCTCTTGGTCACAGATAGAGATTTAAGTAAAGGGTAGAATTATGTTTGAAGACTGATTCTTGTAATTTCTTTTGGAATCTTTGTGTATAGTTACTCTCTTAATTAGCGGAAAGGATAGATGCTCTGTCCCCCACAGTAGGTCATTATTGGACCGAACTAGCTAAACATATTCCGTGTTTTTCTTCCTTCTTCTTCCTTCATATATTTCCGTTTAATTTGTTCGTGATTATTATTGCGTTCCTTTGGTTTTTTGATTGTCTTCGATTTGCTCCACGCATCAAGTATTGGTGGGAATCTCGAATTTGCAACTGTCGCTAGCATTGGTCTATGTCTTCTTTTTTTCCTTATAGAGAGCATCTGTTTATGTCTAGTGACGGGAGATATGGCTTATAGCTAGGTTTAAATTCATTGTCTATTGATCAACAAGAAAATTGTGATTTTGCAATTGAGTTAGAAACATATTTTTCCGGACAAGGTAATCCATTGTCACTATAAATTTATTAAGAAAAAATTATTGAGCATGGAAGCATGGCTAATAATAGTGTAGATCTATTGTGGATTCAGTCTCTTCTCATTGAGCTCAGAGTTCAATTTCATACTCCTACTATTCTCTATTACAACTTAAGTGTTTTGGTCTATATTCATAATTCGATCGTTCACAACAGAACTAAGCATATTGAGCTTGATATTCACTTTGTGAGAAAAAGTGTTGGCCAAGAAACTGAATGTGCTTCATTTTCCAACTCAAGCAACTTGCAAATCCACTTACCAAGCCTTTGTATCCCTCTAACTATACTACTATAATAACCAAACCAAAACTGTTTCCTTTTCAGCAAACACCTTAAGTTTGTGGGGTGATGTATACGTACCATGTGCCATGTCACTAAGCTAGTTGTTGACATGGCACACAACTAGTTTTGATATAGCAGTTGTAGAGGATTCGGGTTCAAAGAGGAAGCGAAAAAAAAATGTGAAAGAGAGGGAAAATAAGAGAGATAAGGTAAAAGTATGAGAGAGAGATCTAGATGGTGGAGAGAAATGAGATTAAAAGAGTCCAGATTCACTTTCTTTATACACATATTTGACCAATAACAAACTGAGAGCAAATTTGCTTATCTGAAAAAAATAATGCATCAAGAGTAAAGTTGCTTAGGAGAGCTGTACAACTTTTATTAGGATGATGCCAAGGGTAACACAATTATTTTTTTAAAAATAATAACAAAGCCTATGTATGAAAAAACCTGTCCTAGTTTTTTATAACTCGTCTATAGTAATAGCAGAAGCAATTTGTGATCCAGCGGTTGGGTTAGAATCATCACTAGCGACATATTGTGACTTGCTTTGCATAGAATAAGTTGTCAAGATCAAGGTGTATCATGTTAAACACCAAGGGTTTGTTAGAATTAAGGGGATTCTTTTAAATTTGTCTTTTGAATGTCCATAGAAGGAATGTTCCCTTATGCTCGGCCATTTGAATTCAATTGCCCTACAAATGTCCTTTCTTTTGTAGCCAAGCCAAGTTACAACCCTCAAAGACCTTTTGATCCATGTCTTTATGCCTTTTGAAATGATAATTGGATGGACACATAACTTGATGTGGATGTTAACTTGATTGCCGGATGCGTGTTCATAACCCTCACTCATTTGATTTCAATTGTGTATCTACTTACAAAGAAGTGTGTTAGGTGTGGTTCGTGAATGAATGTATTATTGACTTGAACTATTTGACATGAACTTTGTGCATAAGACTCATCTCATAATTGTAGTAGAATTTTAGATTAGTTGAAATCTTAGACTTGCCCGTGCATTCACTTTGAATCATTCTTCTGAAAAAGTTTAAGAGCCTGATGTACTTGTGTCCTGACCTATTAACTTGTTTGGTTTTCAATCTTGTGTTTGAGGACAAACAAAGAGTTAAGTTGGGGAGAGTTTGATAAGTGCAAGGAAGTGTTAAATTCATGATATATTTTGGGCACTTTTGTTACTTGTTTTGCAAGTTATTTAGGGAAAAGCCAAGATATAAGTGATAATTACCTTTTTACGCTTTATATATCTTACTCTACCATTTTGTGCAGGAACTGACCTCAAGACACTAAACAAAGAAGAAAAACAAGAAAAAAAAAGTACAAAAAGGCAGAAAGATGAAGTTACTCGCCTCCAACTCGCAATGGCAAGTAGCAAAAGCAAGCAAAGGCAGGAAGGAATATTCACTCGCCCCCAACTCGCAATGGCGAGTGATCAAAGAGCCAACAGAGGCAGAAGCATAGTTTTGCACGCCCTCAACTCGCCTTGGCGAGTGAATCACTCGCCATGGCGAGTGCATTTACTTGAGAGGCGAGCTAGGGCAGTTAAACTCCTCAAAGATGACGTGGCACAAACCCACTGGTGAAGGAACCTCAACTCGCCATGGCGAGTGAAGGAACTCGCGAGGCGAGTTGATGCAGATTTGAATTTCTATAAATAGCCCTTAATCATTTCATGAAAGGGGTCTTAGTTTTTTTTTAGAATTTTAACATAACATATAGGGCTTGTTCTTCATAGAGTGGGAAGGATAGAAGGTGGATTCTTCCTCATTTGTTGAGAAATCACAAAGTTGTAATGAATCCTTCCATTTCAATTCATTCTTGCAAAGCTTCCATGACAATGAGTAGCTAAATATACTTTGTTGGGATTAGAGGTGCTTGATCTTAGCTAAACATGTAATCTTTTGATCTATAAATATATGGTTCTAGCATTTGATTTGATATTGATGTTATTCTTGCATTGTAATGCTTATGTTTGATTTATTAGTGATTGAAAAATACTTTTGAATCTAGATGAGAATAATCATCTATCAAAACATAGATTCTAGACATGGAATTAATGTTTAGATAATCACTCTTTGTATCCAAACTTAATGCTTTCTTATCATTTAAGAGGTTGAGAAATCGTCGATTAAACGATAAGAACGACTCTTGAATCGTTTAATAGTTTGAGACATCAACGATTAAACGGTACAATTGAAATCACAATATTATTTGGACACGAATGATATTGACGAGGGATACGTGGTAATATCAAAGAAAAGCTCGAATTCATGTATGATATTTAGGTTATGTGTAATGCTTGATCAAGGAACTCTAATCCTAACGAGTTTCACGCCTTATTAATCTTGACTTTTAATCTTACGACATAGTTAACTTGATTCTAAGCAAACAAACAAACTACTCTTTTAACTCAAAATGATAATTGGTGTCGAATGGTTCGTGATATCGCACTAGTCCCTGAGGAGACGATACATATAATACTTACTTTTGATTGTATAAAAATACAACATCAGATATCAAAGGGGTAGCTGCAACATGATTAGAAATAGCTTGAGGTGATGGTGATGCAGGAACAACCAAGTTTGCTTGTTGTAACAATGATGCAAGTTGAACCAACTATTCTTGAGAAAAACCAGCATTGGAACTTGTAGAAGCACCTGAACCAATAGAGGAGGAATTACCAGCATCAACATCCTCATGAGTAGCAGAATTAACTCTAGGTTGAGCTTTGTTAACATTGGGATAACCATGCTTCAAGTAACAGAAATCCACAATATGATTAGTTCTATTGCAGAAAGTGCAAAATCTAGTAGGCTTAGATTGGGATGGATTCTTGCCATGACTTTGAAATTTCCTAGCTTCAGAAGCATTGATTTGAATTGAGGAATCATCAAAGACACTTGAAGAAGAAAGAGAAGTGTTATTGCTTTCTTCTTGAACCACCAGTGAATACACTTTATTCAATGAAGGAAGAGGGTCAAGAAGCAAGACTTGTGTCCTGACTATAGAAAATTGGTCATTGAGACTTGTAAGAAACTGCATAATTTGGTCCTCATTTTTATGAGTTTTAGCAACTCTTGAAGCTTCACAACGGCATGTTTGAATGCATGAACAATTAGGGATAGGTCTGTGAGAAGCCAATTCTTCCCAAAGAGCCTTCATTTCAGTAAAATAATCCAACACAGACTTAGAACCTTGCTTGAGGTTGTTAATGGTAGAACGAAGTTTAGCAATGCGAATGCGATCAACTTTGGAAAATCTTTCTTGCAAATCACGCCAAACATCAAAAGCAGTATCATAGAACACAATAGTTTGAGCAATTGAATCAGAAATTGAATTAATGAGCCAAGATTGTACGAAATGGTTGCATCGTTCCCAAACCGCGCGATTCAAATCATCAGCATCAGGAATGGGAATGGAACCATTGATGAACCCTAATTTGTTCTTCGTTCCCAATGAACGTTGCACCGTTTGATTCCAAGCAATGTAGTCAAATCCAGTGAGCTTAGGAGTAATAGAAAGTGAATTAGGTCCTTCACTTGGATGAACAAAGAAGACTGATTCAGTATCAGGGGAATTGTTTCGAGGAGCCATGAAAATGGTGAAAATACGAAGAAGATGAAGAAAATCGAGAAATCACACAAATGAAGGATTGAAATCACAGTGAAGAACTTGTGAATCAATCACAATCAAGCAAGAAAGAAAAACAAAAAGAAAGAACAAGAAGAAAGGTGAGATTAAAGATGAATTCAATCGAACCAAAAAAACAGAGTATTCATCAAATTATGATGAAGATCAAAGTGCAGAAGAATCAATCTAGCACCATGAATAAAGCAGAGAAAACAATCAATGAAGATGATCGGAAGAGAAAGCACAGCAGAGAAAAACGGTTAGAGGCCGTTGAGGATCGTAACTACCTTTCCCCATAGGAGAAGGCGCATGATACCATATTATGGAACACACAAGAATAGTAAAACTGAATTCTCGTTGATAGAATTATTGTTACAAAGAGTATATATACATGTAGTAAGTAGCAAGGTAAGCTACAGTGAATGTATTCTAGAGGATAACTAGCTACTATGGATTGCTTGTGATACAAGTTAAGCTAGAATACTATGTAATGCCTTCTGTGTACTCTACATTATGCAATAATTTTTATTTAACTCCCCTCAGAAGAAGAAAAATTAACTAATTCTAAGAGATTGATCATTGAATAATGAACTTCAACAATGTGTCTGAAATTACTTTTTACTGTACCGTGAAACTACAGATGTAGGTTATTTAACAATCAAGAAATTCACATTTAAGTTTGTAAAAACTTAAGAGGAAAACTATTTAGGACATAAACCAGAACTCATGCAAAATAAACCAGAATAATTTACATCTAAAATAAACTCATCTATTGCTTCTCAAGTTGTACTTTTGATTGAGTTAAAAAACAAAATTGTACTTTCAAGACTTCGACAAAACTATAGAAAAATTATCAACCTTTGTAGAATTATCAATTCTAAACAACAATACCGTGACTATATCATGAAATGGGATACATAATTAACCCGTTTTGGTGGCTATATCAATGGTTCTTTAGGTGCATTTTGCAAAAGTAAGTAACTTTGACTTTCAAAAATATATTAAACGAGCTTTGAAAAAAATATTTCGCAATGGTTTTCGGAATAGGCTTATAGCAGTTAAAGCTAACATAATTTTACCTATTCCTGCGAGTGCTGCACCATATAGCAGTTGTAGAGGATTCGGGTTCAAAGAGGAAGCGAAAAAAAAATGTGAAAGAGAGGGAGAATATGAGAGATAAGGTAAAAAGTATGAGAGATGTAGATGGTGGAGATAAATGAGATTAAGAGAGACCAAGTTCACTTTCTTTATACACATATTTGACCAATAACAAACTGAGAGCAAATTTGCTTATCTGAAAAAGTAATGCATCAAGAGTAAATTTGCTTAGGAGAGCTGTACAACTTTTATTAGGATGATACTAAGGGTAACGCAAATTTTTTTTTTCAAAATAATAACAAAGCCTATGTATGCAAATGCCTGTCCTAGTTTTTTATAACTCGGTAATTTCGTCCATAGTAATACTAGAAGCAATTTGTGATCCACCGGTTGGGTTAAAATCATCGCTAGCGACATATTGTGACTTACTTATATTGCTCAAATTGTTGTAAACTTCAAGCATTGTTGGTCTTTGGTTTATAGGTTTAACACACTCACAAGCAATCTTTAGGAGAGCACATACTCCGTTTTCAAATCCTTGCCCAGGCAGAGATTTATCAATGGCGTTATAAAAATTCAAAGGGTTATCATAGAGATTAGTGGTGGTCGATGAGCGAGTCAGTTCGTTATATGTTTTCCCTGTAATCAGTTCAAAAAGCACACTTCCAAAGTCGTAGACATCCTTCTTCCCGTCGTTCACTTTAAACATATTGCTGAGATGATATTCAATGTTGGGATTCATAAATTTGGCCTGCCCAAAATTGGATATTTTGGGTTCAAAATTCTCATCTAGCAGTATGCATTGTGAACATATATTAAAATGCACTATGCTCAAATCACAGCTATGATGGAGCCATGATAATCCTCTTGCTATTCCAAGTGCAATGTTTTCCCTCTCAGGCCATTTCAGTCTGATGACTTCACTTTTTAAAGGGTGCAACCATTTGGAAAGCCTTCCATTTGACATGTATTCATATGCCAAAAGCCTTTCCTTTCCTTCAATGAAGAATCCAAGCATGGGAACTATATTTTTGTGTATGTACCTACTCATAATCGTTGTTTCTAAAAGGAACTGCCTTTCAAAAAGACGACAGTTAGATAATCTCTTAACAGCTAGCAACTGACCATTTGGTAGATTTCCCTGGTACATCATTCCCATCTTTCCCACCCCAATGGCATTGTCTATAGCAAAACAGTCGGTTGTGTCCCGGAGTTCTTCTAACCGTATTGTTGAAGTCAATCTCCCCAACAATATAGAGATCTGTGGATTCCAACCATAGCAAAGTTATATATGTCAATCATTTCTATGGATTGTAAGCAATACAAATATGCTATTTAGATAGAGTCAACAAGGTAATGACACTAAGGGCATCACCTACCTACATTCTTACTATAATTCTTAAGTATAATGAGTTTTATGTTTGAGTATGTGCCATATTATGAACGGTACTCACAGTAGGATAGATTATAGCTTTGTTAGTAATATTATTGTGCATGTCTCTCTTATCTGTAAGGGTCAACTTTTTGCTGCAAAAGTTGTTCCTAACTTTATCTCATCAAAGTGAAATGTTTTTATCCCATTGTCTATACCAATTCAATATAAAGCTTGTACTAGATTTTTATCAATAGATCAAACTCAACCTTACAAAATCATGAGATGAAGGGTAACACTTTTTTATACAACCCAAATCCTCTACCACAATTTCATTGGGAAGCTAGATGGCTGTAGACTGTTAGATTAAGAGAGAAAAATTTTAAGATTATGAGAAATCCTCTATATTCTAACAGTCTTCTGCATCGTAAAGCCAATTGTAGAGAATTTAATTTGTGTTTTATAGACTTTTTTAAATCTTCTTTTAATATCGATCTAAACTATCATGGCTCATTAAGTTAGTCCCTTAGCTGCTTTAGATATAGAAGAGAAAATGATAGTTCTGAAACTATACTAATGAATTAAAAATAGTTTAAAGACTAATTATATTTATATAGTCCGATTACCAAATAAAAAATAGAGTGATAGTTTAGAGAGGGCAACTGATGCACAATTTTTTTTTTTTGGCAAGTTTGGACACTCTTAAGGCTGTGATCTTTTGACAAATGCTCTCATCGGAGTTAGAAAATGTATTGAGGTTTGATACCCCAGTTTGAACCCTATTCCTATTTTTTTTCCTTTGTCATTCTAAAAAAAACTGAGATTTGGTTATTTTTTCCAGTAGTTTATTTAAAAAAGAAATACTTAATAGAGTACAATACCTCTTTGATTTCTTTGCGCGCCAGCCACGGATGTAACAATTCGTGCATCTGATTAGTTACCATTCGTGTCCTCCTGCTCGTGATGGAGCAAATATATTTGCCCAATTCTTTAGCTTTGTTTAGGTGATTGTTTTTTCTCTTATTAAGTTGCACACATTTGGAGTAGAACATACAAGTGAGCATAACAAAACAAGAGAGTGAAAAAACATAACCAACAATAAGACCGCCCTTGAACGATTCGTGGAAATCGATGGTCTTGTCATTGAACGGATCTTCCAATGAATTCTTAACGTATTTTAAAAGGTGCATATCAGTCTCAGAACTCTGAATTGTCCTTAACATACCGAGGCACAGGAATACTGCAAACAGATTATCCCTTTTTATTTGAAAAACCATTCTTGTGGATATACAAAAACTGAGACTGCATGGATATGGAAAAGAAAAAAAAGTGAGTTAAGAAGAACAAATTGGAAAATTAAAAAGAGGAATGATGATGTTAGAACAACAACTCAATTCAAAAATAGAAATGTAGAACTTGAATGCTTGCATGGAAATTTGGGCTACCTACAAAGCCAAACTAACATCGAATAAGCTAAACTTTACCCTAGTCATCCGTGCCTACGATTATTTTAAGACTTTGTTTGAGAGTTTGGGAGTGTCCCAGTATTATATATATTATATATAGCATTTTACATGCCGCCTGCCACATTTGAACATTAATTACGATAGTTTGGAATTTGAATTATTTTATTTGTTTAAGTCTTCTAAATGCTGACTTGCAAAGTGAATCTCATGGAAAATTTGTTCAGTTTGCTTTTTATTTTTGACTCAATTGTTTGGTTTACTTGTTGAACGGGTTAGGAAAACATTATCATACTTCTTGACAGTGACACTTTGAAAGTAAAAGCTAAAATGGGTTTAGTCATCATAAATCAATGGAGAAAAACAACAACAATAATGCAATGGAAAATATATTAATTGTATAGGAGAGAACTTATACAAAAAAGGAGAAGCAGGGGAAACGGGTACAATTAACGCGTGAATTCCATCTCTCCAATTATAGCTGTCACTTTATTTATACAGGAATAGGATTCACTGCTGTCGGTTTTTTCTCACATTCACACTGTCAAAACATTGATAGCCGTCTTATCTTAATCGAACGATTAAATAAAAAACATTTGATTCTATTTCTTATGGACACGAAACTCACAACTAACAGATTTATTGATTAAGAAAGGATAAAATTGGTTTTCATGGAGGTTATGATTAGTGTTATTCTTCTCCACACAAAAATCCATCTCTCTCTCTTGTAATTTTTAGATTTCCCATTTACCCATAAACTCCTTTGTTGCATTAAAATCACACCATTTGCTGAATTTTCTCCACTCTTCGTTTTTTTTTCTTTGTCCCTATGAGCTTTGGATTTTTTTTTTTCCAGAAAATATGATGATTTATTTAGAGCAAGGAAAGATGATGATCTGGTTTGAATTTTTGTTCATTAAAGACATAGGACTATGAAATTCCTTAAAAAAAGACTATGGAATAAAATTTAGATTTAGAAGAAGAAAGTTGAAGATGAAGATTGATGTTTTTATAAATCATTTTAATTAATTTACCGATTTACTTATATATTATTAAAAGAATTTTTGGTGGACAAGCTTTAAGATATTTTTCCTTAAAAAACCATTTAAGATACAATTTTTTATTACAAACAGGGCTAAAAGCCCATTTAAGATTTCATTTTTGTTTGGTGAAAGATAATTTTTTTTTTTTAGGGATTGATGAAAGATAGATTAAGGGTATAAATGATTTCTGAACAATTAATAAAAAATATAATGGAGAAATTAATTTGACCAAAATAGTATATTGGGTTGTTTTGGGGAGGTACTTTGATTTAAACAACAAAAGTGATCAATTTTCCACTAACTTGGCTATTCCTCGACACCCCTTCCACGCCCTCTTAAACTGTCTATTTTCCAACCAAAAAATATTAAATCAAAATGGCTTTGGGTCCCTATCCCAACCCTCCACCTTTAAAATTAAAGGACAGTGATCCAACCCATCCCTTGAAATCATCCAAAGAGAGGACGCTCCTCAAAATTGAATCTACTCCTCCAAAATAAGCATTATATACTTTCAATTCATAGTTATTCCATTAGGGTGATACCAAGTGTACCGCCTACTCAAGACATTCACACTATAATTAGATTTTTCAACAAGAAATTAGAGAGCCTATTAATTAGATTTTTCAAACAAAAATAAGATAAAACAAACAATAGTAATAGATTAGACTTTGTTCAGTTTGCTTGTGGAACGAGTTAGGAAAACGTTATCATAACTTTTTAATTTTCAACAAGATTTTTGTTTGTCGCTCATAATATCTTTTTAATTTTCAACAAGATTTTTGTTTGTTTCCACAATCATTTTTCCTTTCCTAAGTAACATTTTTCTTTATATTGAAAAACAATACAAGAAAAAGAATACAAATATAAAGTGCGCATATAATTATATATATTAGAGGAAAGAAAGACAATATTGACGTGTCTGTCTATACACATTTCTATTGTCTTAAATTTGAACTGTTTTTTTTATCTTGATTGTAGTATAAGTCCCTAGCATTGGTCTAGAAATGAGAGATTTGGCTTATAGCCAGGTTTAAACTCATGGTCTCTATTGATCAATAAAAAAAATTTGTGATTTGCATTTGAGTTAGAAACATTTTGTTCTTACTTAAGAGTTATGCAGAGTGCTCATTATTGGCAGTAGGTACATGCTCTCCAATCAACCTTGTTTGGTATCAATCTTTTGAATCGACTAGCCATAATCACTCATAACCAAAACTAAATTTTTCTTGGTAGATTCATCAACAGCAAGTCCATAATAAGGGTAGCTTGGGGGAAGTTATCATGAATATCATGACTACTCCAAAATCATAGCTTCAATACCTACCTTGGGATCAGGTTACTTTTTCTTTTATAAGCAAAAATTAAAATTATTGGCAACTAAAATCCAATTATTAAAGGGAGTACAAATGGTACTCTCCAATGAACCCTTACGACCTATGTGGTGCAAACCCAGCATCATAGCGGAAAAAATCTACCTATTTTCTATGAAGGGTTGCAAAGCTTAAATCAAATCACGTGCTCGAAAGTCGAACAAAATTCAATACAACAGACCCTTACAAATATGTTTGGATACAACATGACGCTTGCAACAAATTCACTCAATGTTGCAAATTTGGTATGCACGCAACAGGACCAGGTTAATAAATAAGTATATTGGTCTCTATTTGTCGTAGGAGTTTCATAAATCGATCGATAAGAGGTCAGGATCTTCACAAATATCATCTCTCTCCCATATGTTGCCCATCTTGCTGTACACCTCAAGCATAGTAGGCCTTTGTTCAAGCAAAGGATGAACACAATCACATGCAACTCTAAGAAGAGCAGATACCTCATCTTCAAATTCTATCTTGTTAAGAGATTCATTCACAGTATCATAGAACCCAGAATGGTCCTCCAACAGATTCATAGGATTAGGATATGTGTGCGTCGCAAAAGGAACATTATTAGTATTACTTAAACAATCACTTATTTGGCCAAATTTCTTCCCCTTAATCAGCTCAAAAAGCAAACAACCAAAATCATAAACATCCTTCTTTCCAAATCCTATGTTTTTATTCACATCATTATTCATAAACATGGCCCCTCCAAAATTGGATATTTTCGGCTCAAAATTGTTTCCTAGCAGGATACACTCGGAGCTTATATTAAGATGAACCATATGCAAGCTATGATGGAGGCAACATAAACCTTTTGCTATCCCAAGTGCAATTTGAATAACCCTTGACCATCCTAGTTTTGTAGTATCGTCATTCAACCAATCAGAAAGCCTTCCATTTGACATGTATTGATACACCAAAACTCTTTCATTTTTTTCCTCTTCTATGCAGAAACCAATCAAGGGAAGTATGTTTCTATGACTGTATTGTCCCAAAAGCATTATTTCTAATCCAAACCTTTTGAATTGAGAATCATGTAGTCTCTTAACTGCGAAAATACAACCGTTGGAAAGTGTTGCTTTGTACATTATCCCAGTCACTCCCACCCCAATGACATTGTCCTTACTAAAGTATTCTGTTGCATGATAGAATTTGGTGAAGTTCATCTTATAAGCCAACCGTCCAACTTTATTGATCTGTTGATGTCATGCATCCCAAAAAAACATAATAAAGACAACAATATTATGTTATTTTAAAATTATAGATATCCATAAAAACATTTGCATTTTTTATTTTTGAGAAAACAAACATTTGCATTTTATCAGTATTCGGTAAGATTAATGGATTACCTGTATTCTTTTATGTAGCAACTCCACAGGTAACATGTTCTCCTTTTGTCTAACTTTCTTTAGTTTCTGTGCATGGATATGCCCAATTAGATTATAAATAATCATAGCAAAATCTTTCGATTAGAAAATGCTAACAAGTGCCCTTAGAGCATTGCTTAAGCGTCTAAAAGTAGTAACTTTTATATTGAAAATTGTGTATTTATAACTTTTACGTGTGTTTGACTTGTATTTTCAAAATAAAATATGTGAATTCTTTAAACAATGTCCTTATGTCACATGTTAACAAAACCCTTAAAAATATAGTTATTTCAAAATCATTTTAATGAAATCCTATAGCTAAAAGTACAAAATGAGTGTTTGCTCTCTATTGTAATAAATAATAAAAATGAACATCTATGATGATAGACTTTGTCTACTGTGCATAAATAAATTAATTTAACAGCATGCACAAATTTATTTTTTACCATTGAATAAGTCACAACACATCTCATTTGATTGAATGATAAAAATAAATTTATGTATGGTGTAAGATTTATCTCACTTTTGCAACGACTTGATCTCAAAGTTATATGCTATGAAAGGAAAAATGTTATTTGGACAAGGTTTGATTTTTTTTTTTACTTTTTTTGCTACTTTTTTCTCTTTCTTTGAATCACATTAATAATTAAAAAAGATATATTTTTATATGACATGCGATGTGAATTTTTTTATGTTCAAATAAGATCATTGTGAAGTTCTTTACTCTTTTTATTTCATCATTTTTCGACACTGTTCTCAAGACTAACAATATATTGCTAAACAAAAATAGGTATTTCCTTCAATAATAAGTATACATACATTGAGCTGTACTAAAAATTGTGTATATAAATTAGTGTGACAATAAAGAATGAGCAAACCAAATATATAAATAACCATTAATACTAAATTAATTTTACTCAAAAAAAATTAATAATAAATAGATTATAGTATCCAAAATAAAGGGACATGGTACCTCTTTGATTTTCTCCTGTTTGGAGTTATGATTATGCATCTCTCCAATTTTCTTATGTCTAAGGTTTTTCTTTTTTCTCTTCTTCATAATTTGAGTGGGTAGACAATAGGACATATAAAAAACAATGACAAAGGTTGCAGTGAAAAAATAGCCAGCAATAAGACCTTGCCTAAATGAATCTTTGAATTGATTAGAGAATTCCATGATTCCACCTCAGCATCCACTGTTATTTTTCGTAGTTCACTACAACATCAACATTAAAAAAATGTTTTACAACACAAAATTAAAAAAAATTCAAGTGCATAAAAATATTATAAGATGTAGATATGTATTAGAATCTTACCAAAGAAGTCACATTTTTTGGAACATCGAATGGATGTTTGATAGAATCTAGCTAATTAACTTCTTCCAAAATGCTGGAGTTTGCTTACACGAAGTACAGTACGGAGTATGGACTAAGAAGAAGAAGAAGACATTTCTAATTTCTTTTTTATTTGCAAGTACTTTTGAACCTATTTGAGTACGTGTAGGAAAATTGTGGTTGTTATATATGTGAGTGATGTAACCATTGACTTTGCCATTGACGCTAAATAGTTTCATGGAATCGGCTCCCCTTGTGAGTCATGACCGAGTAAGTAAGCGCGTATAATAATTGTTAAGGGTTATGCATCCCCACCACTTTATATGAGTTTTATTTATTTTTAAATTATACACTCACAATGATTTAAATTAACACTAGTGTGAGTATTAGAAAGAGTGTTTAAAAGAGAGTTTTGTTTAACTCTATTGAAATAATCTTTGAATATATGCAAAGTTTGAAAATAATCTCTGTAAAATTAAAAATATAAATTTTACTTTTCTACTTTGATATTCTTCTTATGGTGGTCTCTCAACTACCTAGTCACATGTAAGACGCTGATGTAGCAAGGATCTTAGCACGTGAATTTTTTATAATGACTTTTATTTTGCATTAAATTTTGTTTTCCTCACAACTTTTTTTTTCTTCAAAAGAAATATCCTTTTTTGATAACATAAATTGAGGGACTGAAATAAAGAAAAAATTGACCATTTTTTTTATAAAAGACATGCTCCCTCCATTGGCAATTTCGCGACATAATTTTTTTAGGTTCATTCAATTAATGATGTATGTGGTCTACAATATGAACCACATACATCATTATTAATTAAATGAATCTAAAAAATCAAATTTGCTTATAATTAGCAATGGAGGGGGTAAAGTCCAAGAAAGTAACCTACATGTCCAATTTTTCATGATATTTGTTGGGCTTTTTAACATTTTAAAATAAGGCCCCCACGTAAATTTAGAATTTTACAAGAATGGTCGGATTAATTATGAATTTTTAAAACTTGAAAAACTAAAAAATCAAAACAACATAAACTTCAACCTATCAATCGAATTTTGATCTAATTGTTTGCTAAGACCTCTATAAAAAGAATACATATAATGGATTTGTAAAGTTTCATAACATTTTGAAGATGTCTCAGTTTATTTTAATTTTTAAACAAAAACGTACAAAATTGCAATTTTATTATGGGTAAGTATATACTCACATGTCAATTTTAGTTCCCCAATTTTACAGTCATATTAAAAACATCATAAGAACATCATTTCGGAAGTTTTGAAATGTTTAAACGAAGGAATGGTTAATTATGATTTTTTTTTTTTTTTAAGAAATTCATAATTATGATAAACAAAAATTTATAACTACTTCGTCTCTCTTTTAAAAACTAAAATTTTATTGTGAGGGTTCTTATGATGATCTAAACATGTCTGCAAATTTGGGGAACGGAATTTGATCCTTGAGAATATGATGATCTATTAAAAGCTGGAACTAACTTTGTTTGTGTTAGCCTGCTATAATTGACAGTGAGAGGATTCAAATCTGAGACATTTAGAAAAGCACAATTCAACGTTGCAAGACTACTACACTAAGCCATTCCATGTTAGTTTGTTAATTGCTTATTGATTTGATTAGTACCCCCCAATAATTTAGTATCTAATAGAGTTAACTTCTATATGTAATAATATTTATTTATGCAATTTTGTCAAAAAATACATATTTAATTATACAATTATAATTGAAGTAAAAAATTTGCACCCCTGACTCACGGTGTTGGTCACGCCACTCTATTCATGCTTCTAACTTTACTCCCTAATCCAATGTCATTGTCTTTCATATCTAGAGATGTTGAATGATAAATTCATTTTTTAAAATAATAATGTTTCCGAGGGGTGAAACTCCTCGCAAATTCCCATCAACTACTTTGACGGAAGGTAAATGAAATGAAATGAAATCGTGTCAATCAACTAGACAGATTTAGGAGCAAACTCATTTCAAATTTGATATGGGTATGCCCCTTGATAATTTTCTAAGGGATAAGATAACCCCTCGTAAATAATTTGAGATGATAATCTTTTCTAGTCCACCATCTCCTCGCAAAACCCCTGGCAATTATGTCTCTTAAAGAGGCAACCCCCTTTGAAATTTCAGTTTTTCTTGTAGTAATAAAAAAACTTAAATAAATATTTCCTTCAAACAAAAAATTAAATAAATATTTTTCATTGAAAAATATAAACCAAAAAAAACTAAAATAAAAAGTAGTTATTCGGTATTTAACATCGAAGTTGCCTCTACATTGTTTGTTTATTTTATTATATTTTTGTAGAATATATACTTTAACTTGTTTGATTCAATTTTATAAATTTTTTTATCTAAATTTATAAATTTTTCATTTTAAAATTTAGTTAAAAAATAAAGATAAATTTTTAATTGAAAATTGTTGATCTAATTTTGGTGTAGATTTAAATTTAATATTAAATTTTAAAAAGCAAATGAGTTATTAAGGGTAGATTGGTCCAGGAAACATTCTGACCAAAAGTTGTTAATTGTGGAGTTTTCATTATCTATACTAGCATAAAGACAAACACACACTGTGTAGTGTGTACCCATCAATCTGTATTTTTTTTATTTCGTTGTATTTATATTTTATTTGATTTTAAATTTGAAAAAAAAAATTGTTATGGAAAGATTTGTCAAGGAAAATAGACAGCTAAAATATAGTTAGTTTTCAATTTTCCTATAATTTTGACATGGATCTAGGTTTAAATTAAACATTGAAAAAAAAATGATTGCTAAGATTGATTTTGTCAGAAAAATATCCAACAAAAAAGTAGTTATTTGGTAATTATTTTTTGAGTTTTTTTTTAAGGAAGTTAACTTTTGAATTGTCTTTGTACAATGATATAGATAGACACAAGAGACACACTTACTTGAACACAAACCTAAACAAAAATACTTATGGACACACACAAAGCCAAGCAAAAATTAAAAGAGAATAAAATTACATGTTACTATTTGATGTGATTAATTACTTTTTGTTAATTTTATGTAAGTGTGCCCAAATAATATTTAATATTTATTTAGGGTTGTATTTATGAAAGACTTTCTCGTCATCTCTAGATATAATGGTATACATAATTTTTTTTGGTGGTCTGATATTTGTTTTTATCAATGGGAATATAAAGACAAGCAAAAAAAATTAAATTCTCAAGAAACTAACTCCCATTGCATCAGCAAGAAGAGTTGAATAAAGTTGAGTAGGACAAGATTGAAGAAGGACAGGCATTCCCTTCACGAAGAGTATGAGTGAAACTAAGATCTCAATCGTAAGATAAGAATTTCTATGGGAAATCAATGGCGTATATGGATGAGTCAAGGGGTGGTCATTCTCCAAAAGAAGCAACGCCGATTGAGAGTCAGATTCATAAATAAGAGAATAAAAACCAGCGTTCCAAGCCATATCTAAACTGCGGTCAATAGCCATTAGCTCTGCATTCATGTTTGTAGTGTGACCATAATAGCCAAAGCAGCCAAGAAGCCACTCCCCACTAGAATTATGGACGATTCTTTCGGTGGTCTAATATAATGGTATACATATAAATTAAGGCAAATTTATAATAAAAAATATTACATTACAAATAAATGGAATAGATAGTTAGTTTTTTATTTTTCTATGATTATGATGTGGATTAATTTGAAAAGAATAAATGAGTTTCCTTTATATGATAATAAAGATGACGATATAATTTGCAAAGTTTCACTTATGAATCATCAAAAAAACATGATAAGAAATTTTAAACAACCACAAATAATCACTTGAGAGTGCACTACCATCTCTTTACCGTAAATTTTTCCTATAATAAAAAAAAAGTAACATTTATTTAAATTCATAACAAAGGAGCCAAATTATTGGAGAACTGAGTGGTTGAGAGGAAATTGAAAGCTGATACAGTTGTGATTGCTAAATTCGTCTTCCAATATTCACCTACGATGCAGTCCTCATAGTTTGGAGTCAATTTTTAGGTCACCCCGTACCTATAAATATAACCAAACTTGTTGATTGTAATTAGTTTGGGACCAACATTCATTCAACCTTTGAAGCTCAATCTCTCTTCGACGTACCCATCCTACATTTTTATCTTACCTTGGTTGGTTGGTTATGGCAACATCCCATCAACCACCCAACAATGGTAACGCTTCCAACAGGTTCGTTTTCCACAACTTTTTTAGATTCATAACATGCAATATTTTTAATGAATTTTGAGATTTGATTTTTTTTTTCTTTCCATAGGCTTTTTTTTTATGAAGTATGAATTACATTAGTCATTACAGTAGTTTGAAACGAAAAAAAAATATCAAACTTAATTTCCATTGTATATTTCTATTTAAGCAACAAAAAGAAAAGGATCGAGGCTTCATTTACATGTTACCTGATAGGAAACAAATTAACCGATCATGTAGGCAAACCAGATAATATTGTATTTTTTTTAGTTTTTGTCATAACTATATTTAATAAAAGAGTGCTCTTTTCAGTGTCCATTCCGACGGGTTTGGTTGACTTTTTCCATAAAGAAAAAATTTATTTTATGTGAAACGGGAATAGTAAAAATTACCCTCCGTCTCAAATTATAAAACGTTTTTATGAAAGAGATTTTATTAGTTGTTTTACAAAATTGTCGGAATTGAAAGAGCAGGGAGTAATAATATATTTAAGGTGCATAACAACTTGCCTATTATTATTCAGCTGTTAATGAGCATTCCCTTAATTATCGTATCTTTAGTTACGAGCTCTCTTAACTGTAGTATCTTTAATTTAACACCTTAAATATAGTAACAATTTATATAATTATCTATTAATTTTATTTTTTGACAAATATAATTATCTATTATGAATAGCTCTCTTTTAACATTCCAAACAAATTAGTTTATATAATCTATTTTGGTGTAGGGAGACAGAAAAAATATATGCCAATATGGATTGGGACAAACTTGCATGTGGAGTGATTCCAACTGATTATATGTACATCATTAAATCCAATGAAGATCGGACCTTTTCAAACGGCACTCTCGTGCCTTTTGGAACCATTGATATCAACCCGCATGCTGCTGTTTTAAATTATGGACAGGTATATAGCTCTTTTTTTTTTCTCTTGGTGATTAACTATGTATAGCTCTTACTTACGCTATTTTGGTACATGTTCTTAGTGGCTTTTGCTCTAAAAAAAACTACGTATAGCTTTTAATTAAGCTATTTTGGTACATGTTATTAGTGGAAAGACAAAGGAATGAAAAGTAGACCAAACTGGGAGAGGTTTTTTCAGGGGAAGTAATAAAATAAGAAAAGGAAATGAAATTCCCTTCCTCTCCTTGATTAAAATTTCCAAGTAAGGGTTTGGTAATTTTTATCCCCAAAAAATATATTATGTAAGTCTAAGATTTTAAATAACCATATCAATTTCCACAGTGTACTCAACTTAAGTAGAGTGTGTTTGATCTCTAAAACGTAAGTATTGGAACCCACGCAGAATAGCACAACTCAAGGCAGAACAAGACAAACTTTTATAGTATTGTCTTATATGATGTTTGGTAAATAAAAGACTATTTTGGTATTTTAGACAACTTATACTAGGTCCAAAATGATGTGATGTGGTTTAGTGAGGGACAAGAGTTTCAGTTTTTGTCATGTGATCTCTTGCCCCTCATTTGTCCAATCTCTGTAATAGTTTACAATCAAATACAGTACAACTGAAGTTGTCGGCATAATCCTTTATTTCTTAATTTTTAGGTTTGAGTTAAGTATTTGGAAAACATGATATAGCTTGTTAGCCTGATTAAAAAGCTATATTTCACATGAACTGATTACATTAAATAACGTACCATAAAGGACAATCTTCTCAAAAAACTGATTACATGTATGATATATGAATGATAAAAGGGATTATTTGAGGGCATGAAGGCTTACAGAACAAAAGACGGCAATGTGCAACTATTCCGACCAGAAGAGAATGCGCTGCGCATGCAGATAGGAGCAGAGAGGCTGCTGATGCCATCACCTTCTGTTGAGCAGTACATTGATGCTGTAAAACAAGTTGTTCGTGCAAATAAACGTTGGGTATACTTATTGCTCTAATTTTCTTTTATCTCTTTGCCTTGTTTTGTTTTTTAGCGCATGTCTGGTATTACGATGTATTTGTCAGAATCACAATGAGTTACTGTGGTTCAGACAAAGTTCATTGTGACACCAAACATGCACCAAGTTCAAGTTTGAGTATGCACTAATGAGTTCGAGTTTGATTATTTCAAATTTGTAATTGGAATTGTAGGTGCCTCCTTGGGGAAAAGGAACATTGTACATTAGGCCTTTACTATTTGGAAGTGGACCTGTTCTGGGTATTGGACCAGCACCTCAATGCACCTTCTTAATATTCACTAATCCAATTAGCAACATTTACAAGGTACGGTATCTAATTTTCAATTAGAATTTATGTCAAAACAATTGATCTATTTCAATGTATATTATTAAAGGACTAATAAGCAAAATGTAAACTTGAACAGGGACAAAAATCATCCTTGAATTTGTTGATTAATGAAAACTTTCCTCGTGCATATCCTGGTGGAACGGGTGGAGTAAAAAGTATTAGTAATTATCCACCTGTAAGTTATTTAAATCTGCAAAATAAAATAATAGAAGTTATCTATAAGCATTAGTTGAAATTTTAATCTCCTAAATAGGTTTTCCAAGTTGTAAAAGAAGCAAAAGCCAAAGGATTTTCCGATGTGCTTTTTCTAGATGCAGTGGAACATAAATACATTGAAGAGGTATCTTCATGTAATGCTTTCATTGTGAAGGTAATGTTATATTACAACAACATTTTTGTTCATTTTTCATGTTTTATATTTATGTTAAATATAGTTTGTACTTCATATATATATAGGGTAAGGTTGTTTCAACTGCACCTACACTCGGAACTATTCTTCCTGGAGTCACAAGGAAAAGTGTCATTGAACTTGCACGTGATTTGGGTTACGAGGTAATTAATTAATTATTATACTCATTTTCAATATACTAATACTTTGCATGGACGTAGATGAGTCGAGATCCTCTCCATTTGATAAATTTTTTATGTAATAAATTTTGCGAAGGTGAAGGAACGCAAGGTCTCGGTAGAAGAACTGCTTGAAGCTGATGAGGTTTTCTGCACTGGAACCGCTGTTGGGATCTCTGCTGTCGGCAGTGTAACATACAAGAATAAAAGGTGGTACAATATATATATATATATATATATATATATATATATATACACGAAA
>Ga0228711_1004036_pt1 | contig 22739 bp, 8 predicted proteins | sample MedpolnodulmetaG_2_FD_177996 | JGI IMG/M metagenome (GOLD analysis project Ga0228711, IMG submission 177996) | Root nodule microbial communities from Medicago polymorpha collected in Santa Monica, California, United States - brown nodules | ecosystem: Host-associated > Plants > Roots > Nodule...
TAAGTCAATTTGACGACCATGACCTACAATTGTTCTAAAGTGATAGTTTGTCAGGTTAACTTATCTCATATATTCCGATCGTCAAAATTTGAGTTTCTGGTTCATTCTTAGTTCAATTAGGTCATATCCAACGGTTGGAATGAATGTATTTTATATCGTTAGTTGTTTGGGTCTATTTCAGAAAATTAGGTCATCTATAGTCGATGTACTTTATAAAATTCTCATAGAACGGAAGTTAGTCTTCGAAAGATTTTCATAAAGCCGAAGTTAGTCTTTGAAAGATTCTCATAGAGTGATAATTAGTCTTTGAAAGATTCTCCTAGAACGAGAGGTTAGTCGTTAGAAGATTCTCATAGAATGAAAGTTAGCCTTTGAATGATTCTTATAGAACAAAAGTGAGTCTTTAGAAGATTCTCATAGAATGAAAGTTAGTCTATGAAAGATTTTTATAGAGTGATAGTTAAGCTTTGAAAGATTCTCATGGAATGTGAGGTTAGTCTTTACAAGATTCTCATAAAGCGGAAGTTAGTCTTTAAATGATTCTTATAGAACGGAAGTTGGTCTTTAGAAGATTCTCATATAATGGAAGTTTGTCTTTGAAAGATTTTCATAAAACGAAAGTTAGTATTTGAAAGATTCTCATAAAATGATAATTAGTCTTTGAAATATTCTTTCTCATAGAATGATGGTTAGTCTTTGAAAGATTCTCATCATACAGAAGCTAGTACATGAAAGATTTCTTAACTGTATGTTTATGTACCATGCATTACCTATTATAGCGAGTAATAGTATTATTATTTTTAAAATAAAGTGGGTAATAGTTATTAAAATTATAAGTTTTTAACAAAACACGAGTTAAATATGAATTTTTACTTTTTTTGCGGTTAAAAATTCATACGTAATTTTACTTTTTTTGCGGTTAAAAATTCATACGTAATTCATGTTTTATTTAAAAATTATATTTTTTTTGGAGAAATATTTATAGTATTCTATGCAATTTCGTTAAAAAATACAAATGCGTCACATGAATTGACTTAAAAATAGAGTGAAAATAGTGATTGAAAATTTTTTAGAAACTAAAAATTGAAGAATGATTCTAGAGGAACTAAAATGAAAAGTTGATATATTTATAAGGATTAAAAACATATTTATATCTATTTAAAAATACCATAATATTCTTTCAAAAAAAACCATAATATGTAATTACTAATGTTATTTTTATTTATAATTATATAGTTATTATCATTAAAACTAAATCAGAAATGATCAAGGCATATGAGCATTGCCAAAAACACCCTTTGTTAAATGTAATTTCAAAATCAATTGGTATTTTTAAAATCAATATATGTAGTTAAAAGAATAGAATCTTAGTAGGTCAAGTGACCTATAAATCTCAACCATTCAAAATCTTTCTAATACATCTAATGGTTGACATCTATTTTGCAAAAAATAAAATAAAATTCAAGTCTCCTACGGTAGGAGACCTAAAGAGGTCTCCCACCGTAGCCTTTGCCTCATAGTTTTGTCCTATAACTTTGAAATTTGAATAGCTTATATGATTATTCTTTTTTGGCAAACAGAAGATTATCTAACATGTTTGGATTCCAAAGAAAGAAAGGAACTCTCTACACCCCCAACATCACTTTGGAAGTACACATCCAAACAAAACGTAACTTTGAACTATTCAGAAGTGCATTTATGAGAAAAATATATCGTCCGAAATTATAATTCTGAAATCAAGTGGTATTTTTTTTTAAAAAAAAAAAAAAAAAATCAGGTGGGGGAAGTTGCTCCTCAAACAGTGCTTGCATTTGTTTCATCAACTACGTAACAAAAATTTGACAAACTACAGTGAAATAACCAAGAAGAGAAAAAAAAACCACTTCAATATAAGTTACCAACTGAAAAAAGTCTTTCGACATTATAATGCACCCAAGGCCTTCCTCTGGGTTACAGTGAAATTAGATTAAATGTCCCGCAAAAACATAATTTTGACTCGTCCTTTTATTCTTCAAATGCAGATCTCAAGCAGATTTGGCCAAATATGCATTCCATCCTTGTACACGGTATTCGTGAGCAGCCTCGGCAGGATTTGCTGCCTTGATGATACCACGTCCAACGATGATAATGTCACTTCCTCTATCATGAACGACCTGGAAAAGAACATTTTGTTAAGATCAGTATGCTCAAATATAAGAAACAAAAATACGGGAAAAAACAGTTGAAAAGAGTAGAAAGACGATGGCAAAAGAAGCAGCTGAAACATAATTTCAACACAAATTAAGGGGTTGGGTGGGAAAACTACCATATCTATAACACAACCAAGTTTTAAGAGAAATAAAAGACATAAAATCAACAACCAAAAGCACGTGATAGAATTGTTTAAACACAAACAGATGTTCTAAACTGCAGAAATATAATCGAACAACCAAAGAAAAAAATAGTCTTGATACTTAAAAAGGCTTGAGAAACAAATTAGCTTCACAAGGTAAGCCAGCAAGCGAAGAATTTATTTTGATTCTTTTATTTCCTATCCAAATGGTGATATTTATGTATTAGCCCCTGAAGGATAGAATATCTTGACAACACTTGTTTTAATTCTGTTTCATTTAATGTTGATGCAGAGGCCTACCTCGGCCTTCTGTCTGATTTTAAGATGGTACAGTGGCCCTGTCTCTTACCCCTTTTCATCCAAATGAGTTACTTTCAGTATAATAACAATACCATATTATTTTGATCATACTTATCTCAGACACATGAGTAAAAGATTCATGGCAACATGTAAAAACTTACAGAATATGGAGTGTTATATTGCTGCCCTAAACCATCGCCACCAGTCACCATTTGAACTCCAGGAGTTGCCTGAATGAAAGAAGGATTTATGGGTGCCCCTGGCCATGATGCTGGATTGACGGATATGAAGCCAATTACAAAGTCGGAATGTTCCTCAGCAATTTTCAATGCAGCAGCAGTATAATCTCCCTTGGCGAGGTTACCGGCTGAACTCATTTCAGCAAGCAGCAATAGTCCCCTGCCACGAGGCAAACCCTGAGTATGGTTCAAGAAACATGTTACGCTATCAATTAGATTCTTGCTATAAAAAAATGATATAATAAATATTAATAATGGAAATGACTATCTATACAGACCTTCAATTTTAGTCCATCCACGATTCCAGGACCAGAGATTATGTGAGCATTTACTATGTGAGCCCAATCCAATATGTGAAAGATCCCTCTGTAGATATTAAAATGGAACAATGTCATATTGGCTTTAGATACAGATGAGGAATCTAGAAAGTAAAGGAATACAAGATGGTTGGGCAAACTATACCCGGCATATTGCATGGTTACTGTGTTACCAATGTCAGCAAATTTACGATCCTCAAAGATTAAGAAGTTATGTTTCTCTGCAATCTTCAATAGGATAAAGCATACATTAGACACCACTAAATCAGGAATGTAAAAGATTCCTTAGAACTTCACACAAACATATAACTCTTAAAACATATTAAGACATGAGATCATTATTCTGTTTCAGTAAATGCTAGGAAATCTTTTAGTAGACTAATTGTCAATAATATTAGGATGAAAGCCAAAACAACATGAACAGAAGAGGTTTCTTTTAGAAGTATACCGAGAGAAGCTTAGAGCCAAAATCAGGAGTAAAATCTGGCAAAATATCCACATGAGTCTTAAGCAAGCATATCTCAGGTCCAACCTGTCAGAAAAAATGAGACAAATTAGTTAAAAGACAAATAATTGGTATGTCCAAACCAGTGTTGTCAAAATTGCAGATCGCGGAAAATAGCGGTTTGTTCAAATTCCGCTCTGCAACACTGCTATAGCGCCACTATAGCTGCCATTTCACGATATTATGTACTAAATAGTGTATCACGGAACAATAGTAGTTTGTTCAAATTTCGCTATGCAATAGCGCTATAGCTTCTATTTAACAACACTGGGCCAAACTTCCACTTACAATCTAGTTGATGATGATAAGCCAGAGAATACAGGACTCTTTCAAGTACAGAAGAAAGAAAACAACTTTTGTGGACTAATTAAGAATAGATAAAAGTGAATTCCTCTTTTACATGAGAGGCTTCACAAAAGAATGAAAATATCTCACCTTCTCGGCAATTTCAAGCAATTCAACTGCAGTTCCAACATCTGCAGCCAAACACAGATTACTCTCCTTCTGAGCCATTATCTCAAACAACTTCTTTCCTGTTGGATTCTTGGACAGATTTGCCCTTTCCCCAAATGACAAAGACTTGACCTTGGTTATTGGCTTCTCAACCTTTGCCAGAGCTGCAACCTTCCTATTCTCATCTAAGAATTTTGTAACAACCCCTACCATCTCGTCATCAAGTCTTCCATGATCCCTCAAAATTTTCACCATTTCAGTCAATTTAATAATTGCGTGAAGCTTGATGCCATTCTCCTCCAAATTTTCCCGCCCACCTTGCTCTCTATCAATCAGGACAACCGCATCAGTGATCTTCAACCCCACAGAACGTAGCGGTGCAGCTGTTTCCAAAACTGATGTTCCACTAGTAACCAAATCTTCAATTATTAAGCAACTTTGTCCAGGCTTGAAATCGCCTTCGATGGCTTTAGCAGTGCCGTAGTCTTTGACTTCCTTACGACGCATAACCATGGGGATGTTCTGAGCAAGAGAGACGCAAGTGGCAATGGGTAAGGCAGTGTAAGGAACACCACATACAAGATCAAATGAGGTGGAAGAGACAGAGGAAATTAGGGTCTGCGAGATTTGCTGGAGGAGAGAGGGATAAGATATGATGAGACGAAGGTCAATGTAGATTGGTGAGGAGATGCCAGATTTGAGCTTGAAGTTGCCGAATTTTACAGCTGATATCTCATGGAGTTGAAGAACAAGAGATTCTACCAATGATGACGATGCCATTTCCTCACAAATAATATTCCCTTTTAACCTGTGTTATTCAGTGTGCACTCGTCAGTTGAAAAATCTAAAGAAGCATGAATGTAAAAATGCAAAGGATATTCAAGTATTTGACTTAAAATTTTCAGCACTTAAGGGATATGAATATATGATGACAAAGACTTCATCATAACACTCCCACATCATGGATAATATCATAGATTAAGATAATTTCTACAACATGATTTTAAATTACAACCAGAAACCACATAGATGCATTCATCCTCAATTCTCTGCAACTTCAGCAATTTAAAATCATGCCTATACCATTCATAAAGTAGAATAACAAAAAGTGGCATGAAAAAACAAATGAATAACTACTTTGTGATTTGAAAGAAACCACAATACAAATTTAAAAAACAAAGATACTAAACCATATTTCAACCAAGCAAAACATTAACAAACATTCTAAGCAACATTCTCCATACACTTCCCCATTTCACCAAAAAAATCCGTTCTTTCTCATCTTATAAAAAAAGTCGAAAAAAATGAAATCTACCTGCCAAATACACCCACAGTGATGAAACTCGAGACAAAGGAAGCAATGTGCACAGACAATAGGCGATATAAAGGTGAAATGCAAGTAGTTCAAAATTCAAATTGGTACAAATGTGAATAGCTCAAACAATGGCAGCAAACATTCTTTGTGAAGAAAACAATTATTGATTGTACAATGATTTTTACCATAATCATCTGAAACAATATTTTCTACAAATGAACCTTAAGTGCTTGCTTGCTACATCTACCAAAATCAAAAATACGCGAGAGCTACACCTCAGAAAAAGTTTGTTCTTCAGCCCTTTTTGTGCACTATGCTTAGGACTTGTTTGTTTACGATTATAAAAAAAATTATTTTTGATGTTTTAGTTATGTTTGTGTGTAAGCATGTTTCGAACACCATGTTAAATAAACTGATTTTTATGTTGAAAATGAAATATCTATTTTTTTTAGCTTTTGAAAACATCATTTTTAATAGAAGAGAGAAATATAAAATCTCTTTGAAATATCTCACAGTTAACCACTCTATTCAAAAACCATGGATGGAAACATCTCACTCGAAAATTTATTAAGGGTAAGATATCTCCATCCATACATAATCATTGAACATCAAAATCATTTTTTTATAGTCCGTAACAAACGGAACCTAACAGTAACAAAATCACTTATATACAAATAATCTCTCATTTAGAAAATCACATAAAAATATATGGCAGCAAACAGTGTAAAACTTTTCTACACATGCATCCGATCCTACGAAGCACAGACTCGGACACGAACACTGGACACGTCAACACCATTAATAATATAAGAAAAATGAGCAAAAACTAAAATCAATACCATTAATCAGAACAGTGAAATAGTAACAACATGCATCTGCTTCGGTTTTGAGCGAAAAGTTTCAAATGGAGAAATCGTAGAAGCGAAACAGAGAGATAACACAGAGAGAAGTACCTCGGTTGAAGCAAAACGGAGCTGCGGCGGAGACGATACGAGACGGCGGCGCAGAGTGGGTAGTGAAGAGTGTTGAGTGGCTTTACTAATGTATATTATTCTTTTGGCAATGGCTGAGGTTTAAAGAGAAAAAAGGTAAAATAGAATAAAGCCTGTTTTGATGGCTAGTTTTTTAGCTTATGAGAATTAGTTTACGTAAATAAATAATTTGTTTTGTTAATTTATAAATTTTTATTAATTGATAATCTACTCCGACAATCTTATTACATTAGTTGTTTTGCATAAGCACAAAAACAAGTTAATCCAAACGTACTCATGACGTTTGGATGAAATAAAAACCTAATAATGAATGCATATTTTGTGTCGTTTTTTAAAATTAAAAATTAATCTGCAACTTTTTTTTATTAAGAGGTTGTTCTATAAGTCTTCTCTAGCACTTCCTTAAAAAAAAAAAAGTATTCTCCAACGCTTTCTTTATATTTTTATTTATTTGTAAATATATATAAATAAATGTGTACCGACAAGACAAAGGTAGTTGGACGCAAGTAGAGTACCAATTAGAGGGAAGGTACTGATGCAAAGCACTCATCATCTTGGATGTGCGGTGGTAAGAATTCTCAACCTTAGTCTGGAAATGCACAAATAACGATGCTCATCATCAATCTCGACAGACAGTGCTAAGAATACTTCGTAGCATTGGTAAGAGCAGCAAAGTGGTTGATGAGTAATTTGACATCACCAGTGTTCTGAAGTCAAGGGAGAGAATTATGGTGAAATATTGACTTAAACATAGGTAAATTGATAAGTGGATTGGAGGGTTGCTCTCTCCCTCAATATAGGTAAATTTGAGTCAAATTGAGTAAACAATTTTGGTGTGTTTGTTCTTCTACTAATTTTATATCTCTTACTTTGCTTTAATTGTGGATTTGCTATAAACTTTTTTTTTTACCTTAAAGACTATTTTATTAAAGAAAGTCTATCAATAAATGAAAATAGACATTATAACTAATACAATCCCCGGTAATAGAATCGACATAAGTGGGAGATTGTTGATGAACATTTAGCGCTAAACCACATTAGAAGCATCTGATTATGCTATAAGATTAAGAAAATACATGTATTTCGCAGATTCTAAACCCTTCTGCAACCTCTGAATCTGGTAAGAAAAAGACTTGTCAGTAACTAGCAGCAACGTTAACACCTTCATTATCTCTCATCACAACATCCATGATTGTCAAACTCACGAGTAGACTCGTACGAGTCTAGAAGATAAAAATGAGTGGAATCGCGCATATAATCGTTTTTTCGGTAGACTCGTACAAACTCGCGAGTGTATTACAAGTTTATGAGTCCATGAGTTTTTTTTTTTTTAAAAAAAAACAATTATATTTGAATAAATGCTTAAACTAAACGACATTTGAAAGGAAAAAAAAATGTAGAATCCTCAGTGACATACAATCAATAATTCAGATGATTGAAATTGGGAAAGACATGCAAAGTTAAATGGAAGTTTTGAGGATTTAATTTAATGATGGAGGAGTTTTGTGGGAGGACAAAATTGGAATGAGGTGGCAACAAATGGATAGCAGAATAAACAAATTGGATATTAGGGTTTACATGACTATCTTCCAATTTATAATAGATAGATAGATGATACAGCAACGTCATCATTCTTCTCTAGCAAATTGTTTAAAGAAAGTCATGTGCTAACTTGACACATGCTTCCTCTCATCTCAACAAAATAGTCATTTTGGTTTGTCTAAAATATAAGCAAATGTGTGTTTGTACCATATTTATCGTTGTTATTCTTAAATTACCTTCAAATAATGTATGTCACATTTTCTAATAACCATTTTTTCTCATGAAACAAGTTCCCTCATGAACAATTTAGGATACACAAATACTCCTTCGTTCTAAAATGCATGTCGTTGTTTGATCATATGCATTATTTACATAACCTACTTTGATCGTATCTGATTTTTTTTTTTTGAAGGATTGATCGTATCTTTTGACTATTATATAAAGACTTGTTAGTATATAGTAATATGTTGTTAGCTTTGATCCAATGAGTATTTTTTAAATATCAGTTTTTTATAATAGATATTTTAAGATATTAATATCAAAATTGTGTCCTAACATATCTGAAGTGATCAACTGTAACATATATTTATTTTGTCCTAACATATGTAAAACCTAATGAAATACTTATTAAATGAGTGCAACTACTTTTTTTTAAAGGGCTTTTCTATCATGTGCAAATTTGCACATGTTAAGAAATTTAAAATAGTAATTTTACATTGGAACTTGAACATATTGTATTAAATATATAACTTTTTGTTAAATAATTGTTGGTTTCAATAAAAACTTGCTACTTTTAGTTATCTTAACATGTGCAATATTGCACATGTTAGACAAACCCTTTTTTAAATGATGCCATTATTGTTGCTTACATATAAGACCGGATATAATATATTATTAAATTTTAAATGGTTAAAAGAATACGTGGTTCTAGAAAGTTTTGTTCATTTTATTATCTCAAGTTGGATTATTGAGTAAATAAAATTGAGAAACCAAATCTCTCAAAAAGAAAAATGAGGGTAATAATTGAGAAACCAATATCACAAGTTATTATAAGTGCCGTTGAAACAAACTCGTGTTCCCTTATCAAAATCTTGATAAAACAAAATCTCAACGACTATAGGAACAGGTGAGTTGTGTTATCCGTTGACCCTAACATAGAAACGTGCAGTCCTCGACCTTAGAAGATGTTAGTATGGATTATTTAAGATCCATGTTGGGGGATAAGAAATTAAGAATGGCCTTTTACCAAGTTTGGTGAAGAACAATATTTTGTCGAACCACGTTTTTAAAACATCACGCATGATTTTAAAAGTATACTATCTTGGAGAATAAAAAAGTCTTGTTTTTTTTTTTTTTAATCCAGAAGTAAACATGTGGAAGGAAGACAAAAAATATGTATTTCCAAAGTGAATAAGATAGCATGGAATGATTTTGTGCCTAGGAAATCACTAGTTAGAATCTTTGGCACCCTAGTCATTTTACCGTCATTCAACAAAAAATTTAGTTCTTTGGATCGGCTATTCCACTAATCTTTACTCATTTATTTAGGCCGCATCCTGAATATCTACATGTTTTAAGAAGATCATTTGCGATCCTCTCTACAAACACAATGATATTTAACCATCAGAGTCACACTCATTGATTAAAAAAATATTCTTAATATCTTTGTAAGTGCTGAAAAACCTTGAATACAATAGATACGACTTTAATCCTTGCTTAAAAAAAATAGATACAACTTTAATCCTAAATATTTCAACATGAGTAAATCAATAATGTAGGTTATAGGTGCTTAACTCCTTGTTTCCGATATTCTCCTCAAGAGAAAACAAACGATTTCCATTTTTCCCTTTGTATTCTTCCTCACACAAATTCCAAATCCGCCACCGCCATCGTGTAGATCAAATGAATGGTGGTGCGACGAGGGTCTATGTCCTCTGCACCACCGTACCTTTCCAACGTGCAGTTGCTCTCTCTGTCGTCGTAAAGGTTGGTTTGTGTTTTTGGTGTTTTTTTTTCTTCGTTTGGTTGGGACGTTGGTGGGTTTCGTGGTGTGTCGTTGGATGCTTGCCGGCGGTTGTTTGGTTTTCGTGGCTCTCAGACTATTTGATTCATTTTCTCTCTTGGTTGTGGTGGAGGTTATGTTTGCTCGCAACATATGTGGTGATGCATCGGTCATGATGGTGGTAATGGATCATATCTAGGTTCGCTTATGAACGGTTATGGTTTCGATGAATCTTTGGTTGTGTTGGTTTGTGGTGCTTCATGGCAGTTTTCATGGTGGTGCTGATTTTGGGTCTTTTGTGGCGGAGCTCGTGGTGGTTTTGGGTGGTGGTGCTGCACGTGGTGGCTGGTGTTGATTTTTGTGGTGGTGTTTGTGGTTGTTTTTGGTGGTGGTTAATGATGGTTATGTTTTCCCTGTTGTATGATGGTACAAGGGTTTTTGGTTGGCTTTTGCGGTTCTTTGTGAGGTGTATTTTGGGTGAAGGTGCTTGGGAGAGCTAATGGTGGTGTTTGGGGTTTTATTCCCGGCTATTTTTCAAAGGTTGTTGGTTGTTGTGTAGGTTTTTAATTTGGCGTTCAGGGGTTGTGTGCGAGCAGCGGAATGTGGGTGGTGGAAGTTGTTTTTGTGGCAGTTGTGACTATGTTTGAGGATTTTGGTGCAACTTTTGTTTATGTTGTTTCGTTGATCGTGGTGTTAGCTTTGTTTTGGTATTTCTATTTATTGATTTCGGAGATAGCCATTTGTTAAGAGGCGTTTTCTATAGGTTTTGTGGATTTTTTTTTTATTCACCGGTGTATGGTGTATGGGTTTTCCATTGGGGGCTCCCATCTATCCTTTGTATGTTGATAATTTTAAGACTCCTAACCTAGCACTCCTTGTACTAGTTAAGATTCATTGCGATTTTAATAAATTCCATTTTAGATTTTTCATAAAAATAATAATTTAGGTTACAGGGATCAAATACTTGAGATAACCTGAATATATAATAACAATAGTTTCATTTCACAATTATAATAACCCCATTCTTCAATTTCCTTAAGTTCTTGAGTGTATGTGTGGGAGAGATTACTCTCTTTATTTCACTCTACAAAATTTGGTGTGAAGTCGGTCAAGTCACAATAGATACAACAACATCGTAGGTAGAATGGCCGGAAATAAGACACTCTCTTTTGTGTCAAACAAAATGGACTCACTTATAAAATAAATAAATAATCATAAATTAAATAAATGAAATAAAGATAAATATTTTTCTATGATAAACTCAATAATCATAATATGATAAAATCATATAAGTGAAGTTAACAATATTTTTCTTTTAAAAAATATATTCTAATATTTTGACATCTAATTAATCCGAATATGTACAAAATAAAGTCTATACTAGTCTACATTAAAAAAATCCAAACAAGTGCTACCTTACTTAAAATATCAAAAGGCATTGATCTTATGAGAGATAATATGAAATCATTAGAAATGTAGATATATACTCTATTAATTAGAAAAAGTGTAGTAAAAGATAATGAACATATCCATTTGACGGGTAAAAGAAAAACAAACTGAAAAAAAAATACTATTTATAGGTTATAGTTGAGAAATTGTTGAAACCAATCTGTTACTAAATAAATACATGTCACATTGTAATGTACAAAATTTAACACGCTCCCATGTAAGCGCGTTCAATGTTCCTTTGGTGAGTCAAACATTCATCACAACAACAAAAGAAAAACACAAAATCAATAATAATATTTTATTTAATGTAATTCTCTCATTGACTTTTCATGCCTCCAATCATTTCCATATGCTTCAAATCAAAATCATAAACTATATGCAATTTGTCAGAAATATATTCTTTGGATAATAATTCAATTTCCTCAGAGATTGATTTGAAAAAATTCTATCTTTTCTAGTACATTGTATGTTTTTCTTTTTTCATTGATTCATAAACACCATGTTTTGATTTTGATATTTCTCTTTTGGATTTTGACAATAATTTTTTTTTTTGTTGTAGAGAATAAGCTGGCATTGGCTCATGCCTAATTTCAAGTGGAGGATATAAATTATCTGATTTGTAAGATTTTTCTGTTGGATTTTTTTTTTTTTTTTGAGAGATAATTGCCATTTTTCATATTTTTTCCAATCTTGTATTATGACATTTTCATTGAAACCTTTGTGTTTTTTTGATGTTGAGTTGCATTTTTCAATTGCAAGATGATCAAGGTAAAATATTTGATGTGCCCTTTTTATCTTCATACAGAGAAAGAGTTGATAAATACATGGCTGTCCTCAGATTATAGTGACATTCCTTGATTTTGGTTTCAAATATTTGAGGATATGGAGATGATACATCAAGAAAATTCTGAAATCAATGGTATATCAGGTAAAAACTTTCTATACCTTTTCCCTCATTCTTTCTTCCTCCCCATCAAAGTGATGTAAAATGGTTGATATTATTAACAACAAGAATAAGTCATTGGAATTGGATAGAACTGTATGTAACACCGACACTTCAAATTGAAGACGTGTATGTGTTGGTGTAGTACCTATGACGCATGGACACAGACACAGACACCGAACACGACATAGACATCGACACGGATAATAATTTAAAAAAATGACATAATTCAGTGTAATCATAGGTATTGTAATGTTGTCGGTGTCAGACACCGACGCGTGTTTGACAACGGAACACCCCTAATCCGAAGAGTGTTTGTGCTTCATAGTGTAGTACACATATACACGAGACACCGACAGAGGTGGTTATATTCGGTCACTTCTATTTTCTTAAATTATTGTCGGTGTTTTAGTGTCATTGTCATGTGTGTATCAATGCTTCACATGATAGAATAGAACAGATTTATTCACATTTTCCTTTCCCCTCCTCCTCCTCTTTGTTTTGGTTAAACATGTTTATGATAAACCAATCCATGGTTGAGAGGAGATGTTGCAATTTGCTTGCTCTCAAGCAACTACAAATTCATGACAAGCTATGAAACACAGATACTCCTCGGATTAGGAGTTTTTCGGTGTCCAACACATGTCGTGTCTGACTCATATAATTACACTGACATAACACCGACAAATATAATTACACTGAATTATGTGATTTTCTCAAATTATTAGATGTGTCCCCATGTCAGTGTCTGTGTCGTATCCAGTGTCCATGTCTGTATCCGTGGTTCATAGACGACAAGTATTTTTGAATTTTAAGTTAATTAGGGATGTTACTACAATGGCACTATTGAGTTCCTTATAGATTAATAGGATAGTTTTTTTAGTAAAATGTTAAATTTTTGTTCTGAAGAAACAAAATGTGATTACAAGAATGACTCCAAAAGCTTATGATGTTTCTTGTATGGAATGAAAGTTTATTGTGCTACGAAGCACTGATACAGACACTGGACACGATATTGACACATACTTGCCAGTAATATTTAAGAAAATGGAACTAATTGAATGTAACTATATGTGTCGATGTCGGACACCTGACACCCTTTATTGTTTCTGCTTTACTAGAATGACTTTGACTTTGAGAATTTAAACTTGAGGTTTCCTTATCAAAAAAAAGTCGAGTTCCGTTTGTTTTTAAGCATTTGTAAGTTGAGTTTTCAAGGGAATAAAAGAAAAGCTTGACTTGCAAGAAGGTGAACCCCATTTCTACATAAGAGAAAGGAAATATTGGTGTCTGTGATTGTTGAAATTTGTAATGATAAAAGTAACTTCGAAGTGATGCTTTGTCGCAATTTCACAAGTCAGAGTGTATAATGGTATTTCGACAGCCTAACTATAAAATTAAATGTCTCAATTGTAGGGTCAGGATCTTCTTGCCTTTATGATCTCTTTTGCACTGAAACACCAAGTTTAAATTCTCAAAGTCAAAGAGAGCGATGGATGTTATCTGGTATTTTTCCTTTTTAAATTATCTGTTTTTAAGATTCAATGCTCTATTTTGGTCTGTCAAAAAATATAGGCATTGTTTTTTCAATTTAAAAACTGCAATTAGCCTTTTGGGGATTTTAATATCAAAGTTCTGTTTGGACAGTAGAGTTCAACATTTTATGAATTGCCAGTTTTACCTTATTAATTTCTTTTTGGTATAAAATAGCTATTCATTCTTGTTATTACATAAGTGTTTATGTTAGTATATAATGTAATGAATATCAAGGCCTAACTCATCCCTACAAAACCGGCTTGTACGGTGAGGAGTGCCTCCTCTTTATAAACTCTTCTCAAGATTCCTATCAATCCGATGTCGGACTAAATCCCACCCGAGAGTTGGCCGCTAACATATAAGTTAATCCAAACAGACCCTTATTCTTTGAGCTTACACTATTTCTGCATACTTCCAAACATTAGGTCCACAGGAAAGGTTAGACAATCTGATGTGTCAAGCTGGGAACAAGTTCTGTGCTGATTGTGGATCATCAGAGCCAAAATGGGTGTAAGTGTTCACTTTATTTTTAAATAATTTTATCTATGTGCATTGCTAAGTGCTACATTGTTTGAATAACATTATCTTGGATCATGAAGTGGTTATTAATACAGTCTCTTTCTACACAAATCTTAATCTTATTGTTCCTTGTCTAAGTTATAACTGAGAAGCTAAAGATGCCTTAGGACTATCAATTTCAACTTGCTTGTTATTTTCTTTCTATCTTTGTGAAGCAACCGCAGCATGATTTGTATAGTTTTATGTTTAAATTACATGAATCCAATTGAGTTTTGATAAATTTTGTGTAATACGTTTACTCTTAATTAGGCCATGTTTGGATAAACAAATTAAAATTAAGCGCTTATAGCATATACTTTGTTTATGTATAAGTCATTTCTGTAACAAAAGACAAAATGAAGTCAAACTTTTTTTCATACAAGTGCTTATGGACATAAGCTAAAAACAACTTTTGAACATTTCATAAATGGTTTCCATACGCTCTCACAAGTGCTAATGCCAGTAGATCAGCTCAAATAAATCAAACCAAACAGTCCCTTAGTGTGGTTTATCTATCCTACTTGTAAGGTGCTCTCAGTAACATTGTCCTCGGACAAACTTTTAATTTTGTATTTCTAGATCACAAGAAGTTTAGAATGAGGAAGAACCTTGAAGACATGAAACTTTCTACTCAGAATTAATTGACAATTTACTTTTATCAGTAGATCATTAGTTTATATTATTTGCATTTGATTTTATTTATAGTGCATTGTTTGAATTTCAGGTCTTCAAGTCTTGGAGTATTTATTTGCATCAAGTGCTCTGGTATACACAGAAGCCTAGGAGTTCATATATCTAAGGTATATTCCTAACATAATATGTAAAACACATGTTATTTGACAGTTCATTTATTTTGTCAAAAAGATATGTCCCTTTCCTCGGCTATATTTCCTTCATGGACAAAAAGGAGAAGGTCGAGTGTTAAATTTGATAAAATTGCTTCTTCAATATAACTTAGTTATGTTTCCTAGATTGTTTTTCTTGAGTGCATGTTTGGATTGACAGTGAGTGTAGTAGAATCATGGTGGATGATGTGCCATCGTAATTTTGCAAAAGCTACACTTAGAAGCTTCAAAAGAATTATGGTGGTACTGAGATTTCATCAAACTCACCTGTGATTCTAAACATGCAAATATAGTTTGTCTGTGTTTACATTCTTTTAATCTGTGGTTCAGCTAAAGGTTATCTTTTAATAAAAAAAGTAATTTAGCAAATGTTCTTAAATATACTTTGTATTCTATAGCCTGTTTGAGATTCATTTTACTATTGGCACACTTTTTTCGTAGATTATGAGAAGTTTAACATGATTTGACATGATTATAGGTTCTGTCACTGAATCTAGATGAATGGACAGACGAACAAGTTGATTCATTGGTCAACTTGGGTGGAAATACACTAATCAATATGAAGTACGAAGCTTGCGTGCCAAGTTACATAAAAAAACCAAAACCAAATTCTTCCATTGAGGAGCGCTCTGATTTTATTAGGTAACTAACTGGATTAAAAAGCGTCACGAGCGCACAAACACACACGCACACAACAAATTCATATTTATCTTGAGATAGGATACCATTGTTTTTCACTTCTGTTTTTAATTTTATTATTCAGGAGAAAATATGAGCTGCAACAATTTTTGGATTCTGAGGAGAATTTGATTTGTCCCTTTATACCATCCCACGCAAGAACAACTTCATCTAGTCAGAGCAGTTCCTCAAGCTACAATCCTCCACAAGAAAAAAAACGTTATGATAAACAAACAACTAGAAATCGTATTGGGCTATCGTTTCGAAACAGCTGGGGAAGAAAAGATTCTGAGAGTAAGAGTACAAAGAAGAGTAACTCGTTGGTAATGTTTCATTTCATTACTGCTAGCCCTATTAGTCATTGGCCAAATATATTGAATAACTTCTTTTAAGTTAGTTAATGCAATAAATAATGCTATCTATGTTGAGAATTCTTATAGACTTAAATATGTTTCTTGTCCCAGTAATATATCCAGCTTTAGGTTTTGTCGAAACGGTCCCTGTAATTTTTTGTTCTATTATAGTCCCTATTTTTCCATTTTAGTCTATGTAACATTTTGTTTATGTTCTTCTAGTCCCTGTATGTTTGAAAACTCGGTATCCGGCTCAAGGACTGACTAATTCGAGAGACCAATCAGACCGTCCTCTAGCAGGGGGCACGTTTAAAGCCAGAGGCAAAACCCTATATGTTAGAGACTCAAAACAAAAAATATATACTACAGGGAATAAAACAAAATATATAAAAAAAATATTATAACTTCATAAGTACTAAAACGAAATGTTACAAGGACTGAAAGAGAAAAAGAATAGGGATAAAGGTATATTACGGGGACCAAAAACATAATTATATATAAGCATATGTGATACGACAAAAAATAATGGCTTATGGAAAATTAAGCTTTTAGAGCTTGCTTCATTCGGAATTCTATTTTCTCATGTGCTTCAAAGCTTTACTGAGAATCATCTTGAGAATGGGAGCATTCATGAAATTTTAAGCATGATAAGTATTGAAATGTTACATTTTCCTTTGTTCTTGACTACTGAATATTGTTTCTCCCTATTTACTGTTATAGGCAGGTATGGTTGAATTTGTTGGATTGATTAAGGTTAATGTGGTTAAAGGCACTAACCTAGCTATCAGAGATATAGTGACTAGTGACCCTTATGTTATCCTTTCTCTTGGTCACCAAGTGAGTTTCTTCATGTCAAAACTACTTAATACTTATCATAATGCTTGCAAAGGAAAATGTAACATTACATATGTAACATTTTTAATGTCTGATCTTGCAGTCGGTGAAGACGCGTGTCATAAAGAACAATTTAAATCCTGTTTGGAATGAAAGCTTAATGCTGTCAATCCCTGAGAACATCCCTCCTCTTAAAATAGTAAGTTGAATTGTTCACCATTTTCTGTGAGACATCATTTGAAAAATAAGCTTGGAATTGGTCTTTTGGTAATTGATACCTTAATCTTACTTCTTAAGCGATGTTTTGGTTCCACTTTTGAAGGAGCCAAAATTGATGCTAGAGGTGTAAGTTGAGTAAGCCTATAGTCTGCGTTCGATTTCTTTCTGGATTTCATGTTTGATAAGATTCGGTATGATCCTTACATGCAGATTGTATACGACAAAGATTCGTTCAAAAACGACGATTTTATGGGAGAGGCTGAAATAGACATTCAACCATTAGTATCAGCAGCAAAAGCATATGAGAAATCATCAATCATGGAGTCAATGCAGCTTGGAAAATGGGTAGCAAGTGGTGATAATACACTTGTTAAAGATGGAATAATTTCTCTTGAAGAAGGGAAAGTGAGACAGGAAATCTCACTCAGGCTACAAAATGTTGAGAGAGGTGTTCTTGAAATTGAGCTTGAATGTGTTCCTCTTACTCAATAGATGAGAGAGATAGGAGCTTGAATGTAAATTTGCAAAAATTACATTTTGGAAGCATTTATTTATCAGTGTAGATTATCCTGTCTCAGTCTCAGTTTTCACTTTGTACATTAATTCTGTGAGACTGTGACCATCCTTATGTAGATTAAAAAAAATATGAATTATCACCAAGTGTTTTTTTGGAAGAGACCTTATTGATAAATTTCAACCTTTTTGCTTGTGAAAACAGACCTATTTATTGAAATAGTACTTGTTACTTTGTAGGACGCTCTCAAATTACGTCTCTGATATGATGAATATTTCAATGAAGTTTTTGACTTTGTCAAACGTTCTTCACTTTCATCGTTTTGTTAGTGTCGGTTGATTAACACGGTTTCAATGAGGGACTTGTCTGTTAAATATCACATTAGTCCCTATATTTAGCTACATACCGTAAATTTGGTCTCTATAATGTTCAACTTACTATCAATACGATCCCTAACATTATCATCGAATTTGCAAACTTATGCAAAGTCTATAGATGTTAAAATCGGTAGGATACACGTAAAAATGATCCCGGCATATTCAAAACAAAACCAGTAAAAAATCATATGCAACATAACAAGCTAGTAAAACATGAACCATTGATTTACAACTTCCATAACCTGTGTTACACAAGAATTTGGAGCTAATAACAGCAACAAATATAATGCAAAATTATATGGTAAGGCACACTAACTTTAAACATGAAACTGTTATTTTTTTAAACCTTTTTCATGACTTAACAGTTGCCATAATCTCAAGGAATCTCACCTACAAAGTTCATTGTCAACAGTTAGGTTTGAAATTTGATTGAGACTTTGGAGCTCAAAATTTTCAACTGTCGGCAAGTAGTGTCCACTATTTACATCAAAATTACAAGAGTTTTTGCCCAATGCAAAATTTCTATATTACTCTACTTGATTCGTATTCCACGGCACCGGTTAGCATTTCTTTTAAACAAATGGATAAATATTTGGATATACAATCAAGAATAAAGTATCTTCTCAGTTTTCAATTTTAATTTTTTGATCGGTCAATAAATTTCTTTCATTTTCTTTTGGTGAGTACAAATGTCCTCGATGAGACTATGTTTACCTCACGGTCAAACTCCAAATTATCAAGGCTCTTCCCTTAAAAACCGGAGGGTTAACACCAAAAAAGAATACTCTCACAATCCTAGTTATTTAATTTAGATACCTCACACTAGTTTTCTAAATACTATTTATAATTAATTTACATTTAGAGAAGCGTGCTCTTTGCAAATTCAACGAAAGTGTATAGAACAAAATTTATCATATGGCTTATCAGATGATAAATTCAAATTCAAATTCAAGTCTCGAGGGATTAGTCTCTACACTTATAAGCATATGATACCTCATACCTGATCCACGAAAAAAAATGGGAGTGAAATGTTTAACCATCTATGTCTTTGTAGGCTTTAATCATTTGGTATTATTATTGGAGCTTTATTTATTTTTTTAAGTTGAGCTTAATTTGTTTAATTATTAAGGAGTGAGCCAGACACTTAAACACTTTAATCACTTCATTATGAATATGAAGAAACGCCTAATTGTGGTGATATTTGTTCATTAAATGAAATAACGCCTAATTGTTAACCTTCTAAACCTTCTAAAGGGGTGACTTATCATCTAACCCTTAACTTGCTAAACACGAAAACACTAAAGAAACTATTAGCATATTATTCTACCATTATTATATATGAAAATTGCATCACAAATTAGCCATGATTGGGTCAAAACCACGTCAATTTTAGGACTGAGGAAATGCTAACAACACTCATAAAATATATCAACTTATATTTTTTATTTTTACAAAAACTATATACCTATGTACAACCTTAATAATGGCCCAAACCAAAATGTTGACTAATGAAAGAGGAACAGAACCGTATACCATCAACAAACACAAAAAATTACACAAGTTACATTTATAAAATCTTTAAAATAAAAAAAAAGAGTTTAATGGGCATACATCACTGTAAAATGGTTTTAAACTACCGTCCAATTAAAAATCATATCAATATATCATGTTATAGAGCTAATTTCAAAATATCTTTGTAATTTGACAGATTACAAGATATTCATTGGATGTCAATGTAAAATTATTTTACACCGTCGGTACATCTGTGATTTTCTCAAAACAAAATTATAGAAAGTTTTTTATTACAAAATGAATAACCCATTTCAAGAACTTTCGCTAGTTTATCATGAAAAGGCAGAATAATATGTGGAATCACTTGAAGCTTATGGGCATGGAAAGAATAATAACAAATGTTCTTTTCTTCCTTCTTTCTTATGCTCTTTGAATTCACAATATCTACTTATAAAATAACATCGGGCTCATAAAATTAGTATTAAAAAAAACATTATTATTCAATAATAAAAAGTCCAAGTTGCAATTTTATTCATAAACAAACAAGAGTAAAGTAAACACAACATCAGAGAATAGGAGGAAAAAGGGAATAAGACATTCCATTCTTTATCATTATCTATAGATGTTTGCATAATCTTATACATCATTTGATATTTACATATGCACATTATGATACCAGTTTTGCAGTTATGTTTAATGTTAAGGTAAAAAAAAAAACGCACTTGAACAAAACAAAACGATGTTCAAGGCGCAAAAACACCACTGTCATGGTTTTAAATTCCGGGCTGCAACCATAATCGCTTCTGTAATATAAATGATTTTGAAATCTCTGCAACAGCATCGCAATTTCGACTATATTTCGCCACATTTTACAATATAAAGGATCGATACACAGCATCGCCCTCATTTTCATAATCGCACAACATCATTCCAGAACAGGCGCAACAAGGACACCTTACAAGTCCATTCTCATTGCACTCCAAGCATCTTTTCAACAAACCTTCCTCCTCATCGAATAATTTCCTACTCCCACTGCAATTCTCACAAGGTATAAACCTAGCATCGCCACAACTCTCGCAAACAAAGCCAGGCTTCATCTTCGGAAAACCTTCGAGAATCCTTTTCAATTCACCAGTTTCAAATAGAGACTTAATCACATCAGCACCACCGATGTACTTTCCTCTAACAAACACTTGAGGTAGTGTCACGTTTTCCTCACCCATCACAGACTGCAGCAACAATTGATAGACAAAATTAAGACAAAACATAATAGTGCATGTTACAACAAAACATGGAGATGGGTTAAAATTGTACAGAGTATACTATGTAAAATTATGTTCTATATTGGATATTAAATGTATATTAACATACATAATATCATCAAAAGGAAAATATTAACAAGCTTTCAAAAGAGATCAACAGTTGCAATTAAAAATTTCATGCGACTGTATGGATCCGGTTTTCCTGCTATTAATTTGATATCAGACATTACACAATAACAAAATCAATTTTAAATGATCACTATCATTGATTTAGATCAGAGAGTCTAAATTAAAAACTGCGTGACACAATTGCAGCACTAAATCAATTTCCCAAATTCATAGCTTTTCTATTTGTATTCACACAACCACGCAACCTTCGATATGAACATTGTCATATTCGATCAAGATTGGACAAGTCAAGGTTCAGTTTCAAAATGCAGTCAAATTCAGCAAAATCAATATGTGGGTCATCTAATCTGAATTTAACCATCAAGACCTCGTGACAACTTTAAATGCAGAATTTAGAGGATTAAGTCCTTTATTATGCATCAACAATCACCACCACAAGAACAATGTAAAATCCTGTCTACTAAAATCAAAACGTTTCATTTCAGAATTTTATATCCCTCATTTTTCACCATACGTTACAAAAATTGTAACCATCTTTAAATCGGTAAAAATTAAATAAGTAATTAAAGATAGCATCAATATTTCTACACCAAACCAAAAAAAAATTCATCAGTACATATGTCAGAATCATGACGAGTCAACTCAACGTGATTATACTGACGAGTCAACATAATCCATAATAATATCGACCACTCTGACATATCTATCGTAACATCAAACATGCATTAAGATAATTGTGGATATATATACGTCAGAATCACGACGAGTCAACATGATCATACATAATCACAGTTACTCTGACATACCTATCGTAATACCAAACATGCATTAAATATTTCCGTACATGTCATGAAAAGAACAAGAAGAAAGAAGGTTTGGTACCTGCAATTCTTTTCTGAAAGCACGATCCATAGAAACATCTCTTTCATCAACCCAAACCCTAAACCCTTTCAAGATCATCTTAACAGCATTACAATCCTCAAACGTTCTTCTTATCCCTCTCAAACTTGTCAAATACACCACAATCCGATCATCAGCATCCGCCAACCGAAACAACATCCCCGCTTCATCTTCTTCCGAACCAGAACGCGACTTCTGACCTAACCTCGAAGCCGCACGTGGTTCGGAAGAAGGTTTTAAATTCGACGACGACGATGATAATTCTTTTGTCGTCGTCGTCGGTGATTCGAATAAAGTGCAGAGTTTCTTCACCATTCTTCCACGTAGAGATGATTTCATTGACTCCATTGAACCGTAGAATTTGCTTAACGAACCGGACCGGTCTAGAAACTCGTTGAATGGTTTCTGTGATTGTTCTTTTGATGACGTGTGCATCGTGTTCGATCGGTTGAAGAATTGAAACCTCGACATCTTCGGAAAATTCGACAATTCAACTTTTTTTTCTTTTTTGAAAATCACAAAGATTCTAAACTTTTTTCTTAAAAAAAAAAAGTTCTTGATTTTGTTTTTCTGTTTGCAATATTTGGTTTTTTTGTTTTTGTTTAAGGCTATGGATTTTTTTGTTTCCGTTGA